>Ga0268266_10006086_pt1 | contig 11114 bp, 8 predicted proteins | sample KBSS13metaG_FD_190356 | JGI IMG/M metagenome (GOLD analysis project Ga0268266, IMG submission 190356) | Switchgrass rhizosphere microbial communities from Kellogg Biological Station, Michigan, USA - KBS S1-3 metaG (SPAdes) (version 2) | ecosystem: Host-associated > Plants > Roots > Rhizosphere >... | reverse complement strand
CCCGGCGCCGCCCTGGAAGACGTCGAGGCGGAACTGGTCGTGCAGCTTCCCGTCGATGATTTCCCGGCAGGCGCCTTCCATGCCGGTGAGGATCTCCTTGCTGAACTGCCCGCAGTCGAAGTTGGCGCGCGCCGCGGCCATCTTCACCATCGCGAAGGCTTTGATCAGGTTCGGATAGAGCTGCAGCTGAACCCCGGAGATGTGGAAGTTCTCGAGCGCGCGGGCGGTCTGCACGCCGTAGTACGCGTCGGCGGGCACGGCTTTGTCGCCCAGCAGATCGTGCTCGAGGCGGGTGGCAGTATTCGACATGGAATCCTCATTCGGAAACGCGCGGTATCGGCCGGATCGGTAGAGGTCGCTGCAAGACGAATACCGCGAGGAAAGGCCCGCAGGCAGCCGTCGGGCGCCATGATGGCACGAATGTCCCGTGCGGCGTCCGTAAAAACTCCGACGGATCGGAGGCGTCGGAGGGGCGGGTCAAGTCAGCGCGCCGGGCGCGCCAACCCGAGTTTGGCCATTCGGCTTTCGAGCGTGGTCGGCTTGAGACCGAGGCGCTCGGCGGCGCCCGCTGCGCCGCGAATCCGCCAGTTGGTGCTCTCCAGCGTCGCGCGGATGTGCTCCGCTTCGAAGCTCGCGAGCGTCGTCGGTTTCTGAACCTCGCGGTCGGCGCACGGCTGCGGCATCGGCACCGTCAGGTGAGGTCCGTTTGCCAGGATGACGGCGCGCTCGATGACGTTGCGGAGCTCGCGCACGTTCCCCGGCCAGGAGTAGGTCTCCAGCTCACGGACGGACTCCCGGGCAATCGACTCGATGGGCTTGCCGAACGACCGCGCGAACTCGTCCACGAACTCCCACGCGAGCGCCGCGATGTCCTCGGCCCGTTCACGCAGCGGCGGCACGACAATGGGGAAGACGTTCAGCCGGTAGAACAGATCCTCGCGGAACGACTTGTCCTCCACGGCTTTTTCGAGATTGCGGTTGGTGGCGGCGATGATCCGCACGTCGACCTTGATCGGCTGCGAGCTGCCGAGGCGCTCGATGACGCGTTCCTGGAGGACGCCGAGCAGCTTGACCTGGACTTCCGCCGGCAGCTCGCCAATCTCGTCGAGGAAGATCGTCGACATGTTGGCGGCCTCGAAGCGGCCGATCTGGCGAGCCACGGCGCCCGTGTAGGCCCCCCGCTCGCGGCCGAACAGCTCGCTCTCGATCAGCGCGCCCGGGATAGCGCCGCAGTTCACGCGAATCATCGGGCGCTTGCCGCGCGGGCTGCGCTCGTGGATCGCGTGAGCGAACACCTCCTTGCCGACCCCGGTCTCGCCGAGCAGCAGGACCGTCGCCGGCGTTGGCGCAACCTGCTCGGCCTGGGCCAGGGCCTGGCGGATTGCCCGGCTTCCCGACACGATCAGCCGGGAGCCGCTCAGTCCCCGCATGCGCGGCTGGCGGCATTCTGCGTTGGCGGACGCGGGCTCGCGCAGCTGCTGCAATTCGTCGAGTGCGCGCTGAAGCGCCTCGTGGCCGGCCTTCCGAACCAGCGCCTGACCGAACACGCCCGAGACGACCCGCAGCTGCTCGATGATCGCGGGCGTCCAGTCGTATTCGCGCGTCGAGGAACTGCACGCCAGACCGGCGGACTCACCGGCGCCGGAGGCCAGCGGCACGGGGAACATTGCCGCCGACTTGATGCCCTGCCGCAGGAAGGTGCCGCGATCGACGGGGTTGTCCAGCTCGTCGAGCCGCGTGAAGAACGCGGACTCGCCCGTCAGCAGCGTCGCGGCGGCAAGGGGGGCCAGTTCAATTTGCGGCAGCTCCGGGCGCAGCCGGTGCGGATTCCTGTTCCAGCAGTGCGAGACCTCGCCAGCCTCGACCCCGGTCGTCTGCCACAGCATCGCCTGATCGAGTTGCAGCGCCTCGCCGACCCGGCCCAGGCCCTCCCGGATGGCATCGTCGACGCGATCCGGCTCGACGGTCGTGAGCGTGGCCGCCAGGTCGCCGATCATGCTCTGAACCTCCAGGTGGGTCCTGGTGGCAGTGGACGCCCGGGGATCGATACGCCGGCCGGTGGTTGCAACAGGGACGCGTTCCCCGAGGCATGGAGTCTGTCGCTCGGCGGCGAATTCACCACTGATAAGCATGGGCCTGCTCCAGAATTTCCGGTGAGTCTGCGGCTGTCCAGCGCCGGGTCTTGCCGCGCAGCGTCGCTGACGGCGTTTCTCCGAACGCTTCCTTGTAAGACGCGGCGAACCGTCCGAGCTCGTAGAAGCCGTAGCGCGTGGCCACGCCCGTGACCGTCGTGCCGCCATGGCGGCCGTCGCTCAGCGCGCGACGCGCGTCCTCGAGGCGCTCCGCGATGAAACGGCGCCTGGGGCTCATCCCGCGCACGCCGTAGAACGCATTGCGAAGGCAGCGCTCGCTCAGGCCGACGATGCGGGAGAGGCTGGAGATCGGAACGGATGTCCCCGCGTGAGCGCGCACGTAGGCTTCCGCCCGCTCGACGGCCTCGAGCCTGGACGCCGTGCTCTGGACGCGTTCACGTCTGACTGATGGCATGGACGCATACCCTACCTGCGGCCGGTGCACGACGGAACTGGGTGAACTGGCAGGGTCGACCAGTAAAACTGACAGGGGGCCGTGCTTTACTAGGTAGAGGCGATCCAGCATGATCACCCGTCAACTTGACGTAACGCGCGCGGCGGGACTCCGATGAAGGCACTCGTGTTCCTTGCCTGGATGGCCTGCGTGGCTTTTCTGCCAGGGCGCGCGTTCGCGCAGGCTGCCATTGGCGGCTCGGCAAGCGACTCCACCGGCGCGCCGGTACCGGGTGTGCTTGTCGAAGCCGCCAGCCCCGCCCTCATCGAGAAAGCCCGGACCGCCGTCACTGACAGCACCGGGCAGTACCGCATCGAGGATCTGCGGCCGGGTACGTATACCGTCCGGTTCTCTCTCGAGCACTGGAATTCCGTCGAGCGCGAAGACGTGGAACTGACGGGGTCGATCACTGCGATCGTCAACGCCGTTCTGTCGGTGGGACAGCTGGCGGAGACCGTGACCGTCAGCGGAGAGAGTCCTGTTGTGGACATCCGCAGCGCACGTCATGAAGTCACGCTCACGGGCGATCTCGTGCGTGCCGTGCCCACGGTGCGGAGCTACAACGCGCTGCTGGTTCTCGTGCCGGGGGTCCTGACGAACACGAACGATGTCGTCACAGGGACGGCGAGCGCGTCATTCCCCATTCACGGCGGCCGGACCAACGAAGGCCGGCTGACGCTCGACGGGTTGAACATCGGCAGCCCGCCAAGCGGCAACTCCGCGACGAGCTACGTCGTCGACACCGGCAACGCCCTGGAGGTCACGTTCACGACGTCGGGCGCGCTCGGCGAGACGGAAACCGGCGGCTTGGTGATGAATATCGTGCCGAAGACCGGTGGCAATGCCTTCGAGAGCTCGTTCTTCGCCAGCGGCACGGGCGGGACGCTGCAGTCCGACAACCTCTCGGCATCGCTCGAGAGCCAGGGTGTCGTGGCAGCCAGCCCGCTGACCAGGGTGTACGACGTGTCCGGAGTGTCCGGCGGGCCGATCCTGCGGAACCGTCTCTGGTACTTCGCCAACGCGCACGCGGGCGGAAGCACCAGGGAGAGCTCCGTCGTCTACTACAACCTCAACGCCGGCGATCCGGCGCGCTGGCTCTACGCGCCGGACTTCAGCCGGCGCGAGTACTCCGATCGGACGTTCGAGAATGCGAGCGGCCGGCTCACGTGGCAGGTCACACCGCGCAACCGTGTCAGCGGTTTCTGGGACGAGCAGAGCCTCTGTCGGAATTGCACGGGAGCCACGCCCGGTCTCTCGGAGCCGCAGCAGATTTCGCCTGAGGCCGTCGGTGTCCTGGGACGCCCGCTCCGGGTGTCGCAAGCCAGGTGGTGGTCGCCGATCACGAACCGCCTGTTCGTCGAGGCCGGCTACGGCGGGACGTGGTTCGGCGTCGGCAACTTCGAGCGGTCGCCCAACCCGACGCGCGATCTCGTGCGCGTGGCCGAACAGTGCGCGAGCGGCTGCGCGGCCAACGGCAACATACCGGGACTGGTCTATCGATCGCAGGATTTCAGCGTGGCGTACACGGGTTCGTATCTGTGGGCCGGCTCGGTCTCGTACATCACCGGCGCGCACTCGCTGAAGGTGGGCTATCAGCACACGCTGATGACCGACGACCGGACCTGGTTCACCAACGACCAGAACCTGGCTTATCGTTTCAACAACGGCGTGCCGAACCAGCTGACCGAGTCGATCTCGCCCTGGGTGAACGACGCGCGCGCCGCCTGGGACGCGCTGTTCGTCCAGGAACAGTGGACCCAGGGCCGCCTCACGCTGCAGGCGGCGCTCCGGTTCGATCGGTCAGGCAGCTGGTTTCCCGAACAGCAGGAAGGGCCCTCGAGGTTTCTGCCGGTGCCGATTGTGGTTCCGGAGACCCGCGGCGTCGACGGCTACAAGGATCTGACGCCGCGAATTGGCATCGCGTACGACCTGTCCGGAACGGGCCGGACGGCGCTCAAGGTGAACGTCGGGAAATACCTGGAAGGCGCCGGCGTTTCCGGAACCTACGCCAACTCCAACCCGACGCTCCGGATGCCGCAGACGACATCTCCATTCGGGACCGCGGGCGTGACGAGGGCGTGGATCGATGGCAACGGGAATCTGACGCCAGACTGCGACCTGCTCAACCCCGGCGCCCAGGATCTCCGGCCATCCGGCGGCGACATGTGCGGCGTCATTTCGAACACGAGCTTCGGCCGGAACGTGCTGACCAGCAATTTCGCAGAAGGAACGCTCGGCGGCTGGGGCGTGCGGCCCTCGGACTGGAACGTCGGGCTCTCGCTCCAGCAGCAGATCGGCGCGAAGTCGTCGATCGACGTCACCTACACGCGCCGGACCTACAATGGTTTTGTCGTCGCGGACAACCTGGCGCTGCAGCCGCCGGACCTGACGCCGTACAGCGTCGCGGCTCCCGTTGACCCACGGCTGCCCGGCGGAGGCGGTTACGTCATTTCCGGCCTCTATGACGTCGTGCCGGCGAAGTCCGGGCAGGTGGACAACCTCATTGATAATGCTGACCGCTACGGCGCGTGGTCCCAGTCCTTCAACGGCGTGGACGTGACGGCCCGCGTCCGGTTCGGCAACCGCTTCGCGCTCGTTGGCGGCGCGAGCACGGGCCACACCGTCGCGGACAACTGCGACGTCCGCGCGCGACTGCCGGAGCTCGCGACGACGACGATGGGGACGAGCGCGTTCGGCGCAGGGCTGAACGGCTCGGCGGTGACACCCGTGAGCCCGTATTGCCACGCCGATTACGGGTGGCTCACGCAGGCGCGGGGCCTCACGTCGTACGTGGTGCCGAAGGCCGACGTCGAGCTGTCGGCGACGTTCCAGAGCAAGCCGGGAGCGATGCTGGCGGCCAACTACGCGGCGCCGAATTCGGCGGTCGCGCCGTCGCTCGGCAGAAATCTCTCCGGCAACGCGGCCAACGTCACCGTGAATCTCGTCGCGCCCGGCGAGATGTACGGCGATCGCATCAACGAGCTCGATCTCCGCGTGGGCAAGACGCTGAAGCTGGGGCGCTCGCGCACGAGGCTGGCGCTGGACGTGTACAACGCGCTCAACTCCAGTGCGATCCTGACGTACAACAACGCGTACGTGCCCGGCGGGACGTGGCTGCAGCCGTTGACGATCCTCACGCCGCGGTTGCTCCGGTTCTCCGCCGAGGTCGACTTCTGATGTCCCGCGTGCTGATCGGGCCGTGGCGTCACGTCGTTCGCCGATGCCTGATGATGGCGTTCGGGGTGGCGCTGGCGTTTGCCCCGCAGCGGGTCTGGGCGGCGGACGGCCTGAAAGAAGTGCTGGTGCTGTATTCCACCAACCGGGACGCGCAGATCGCGATCGTCGGCGAGCGCGAGATGCCGCGAACCCTGGAACAGGGCCTGGGGAAGGGCCAGATCCTCGACTACTACTCCGAGTACATCGACCGGGCCAGGTTTCCCGACGAAAAATACAGGAACGGCTTTCGCGAGTTCCTGCGCGTGAAATACAACGGCCGTCACTTCGACGTCATCATCGCCATGCAGGACCTCGCCCTCGAGTTGATGGGCGACAGCCGGAACGACCTGTTTCCCGGCACGCCCGTCGTGTTCTTCGCGACCTCCGATGCGACGAGGCGCATTCCGAATTCCACCGGGGTCATCGCCCATCTGAACCTTGCCGGCACCCTCGAGCTGGCCGGCAAGATGCAACCCGAGGTCCGGAACGTGTTCGTCGTCGCCGGCGCCGACGCGGGGGCGGCCGAATACGTGGCGGCGGCACGGGAACAGTTCCGGCCGTTCGCCGGCCGGTTCGCGATCACCTACCTGACGGGCCTGCCGACGCACGAGCTGGAAGCCCGGCTCTCGACGCTGCCGCCGAATTCCATCATTTATTACCTGCTGGTTTACCGCGACGGCGCGGGCGAGAATTTCAACCCGCTCGACTACGTCGAGCGGCTGGGCAGCGTGGCCAACGCGCCGATCTATTCGTGGGTGGATTCGACAATGGATCGACGGACCGTCGGCGGCAGCCTCAAGAGCCAGGTGGCCGAAGTCGACGCGGTCGCGGGTCTCGCATTGCGCGTGCTGAACGGGGAGCGGGCCGACGATGTTCCGATGTCCACACACGATCTGAACATCAGCCAGGTCGATTGGCGCGAGTTGAGACGATGGGGAATCAGCGAGGCGCTCCTGCCTCGCGGCACGCTGGTGGCGTACCGGCAGCCCTCGGTCTGGGATCGCTACGGCCTGTACATCCTGGGGGCCCTGGGTCTGCTGGTTGCTCAGTCAGTGCTCATCGCCGGGTTGCTGGTCCAGCGGACGAGACGCCGGCAGGCCGAGGCGCGTGTCATCGGAAGCCAGGAGGCGCTGCGTACGAGCTACGAACGCATTCGTGATCTGGGCGGCCGGCTCCTCAGCGCCCAGGAAACCGAGCGGTCGCGCATTGCCCGCGAGCTGCACGACGACATCAGCCAGCAGGTCGCCCTGCTGTCGATCGATCTCGAGCTGCTGGACGGGACGATCACCGGTGCCGGGCAGCAGCTCGCAGGCGACGCGGTCAATCGCGCGCATCAGATCGCGAAGAGCCTTCACGATCTGTCGCACCGGCTGCACCCCGCCAAGCTGCGGCTGATCGGGCTGGTCCCCGCGATCAACGGCCTCCGAGGGGAACTGGCGCAGTCCGGCATCGCCGTCACGGTCACCCATGACGGCGTGCCACCCGTGCTCCCACCCGATGTCACGCTGTGTTTGTTCCGCATTGTTCAGGAGGCGCTGCAGAACGCGCTCAAGCACGGGCGCGCGCGGAAGGTCTCGGTGGACTTGCGGGCCAGCACCGGCGCGCTGGTTTTGACCGTTGTCGACGACGGCGCAGGGTTTGACGTCAACGCGGCCTGGGGGCGCGGGCTCGGCTTGATCAGCATGAACGAGCGTGTCGAGGCCATCGGGGGATCGATGACGATTGGTTCACATCCGGGCTCGGGGACCCGCCTCGAGGTCGCCGTGCCCGTGGACGCCGTGACGGAGGCCGATGCCGTCGCGACCGGCCTGCGGGATGCCGATTCTGCATAGCGGCGTGACCCGGCAGTTTCGTACTGTGCAGGTGTGTGGACGCTCGACGCGGCTGCCCCTGTACTTGTTGACGATCTCTCGGCGCTGTTGCCCTGTACAGTAACGGTGATGGCGCCCCCTCGAGTCCTGCTCGCCGACGATCACGTGCTGCTGCTGGGCGCGTTCGCGAAGCTCCTGATGGAGGAGTGCGACATCGTCGGCCAGGTGTCGGATGGCCGCGCCCTGGTGGCCGCCGCCGAGACGCTGAAGCCGGACGTCATCGTGCTCGACATCGCGATGCCGCTCCTGAACGGCCTCGAGGCCGGTCGGCAAATCAAACAGAAACTGCGGCACGTCAAGCTCGTCTTTCTGACCATGAACGAAGACGGCGATCTGGCGGCTGAGGCATTCCGGTCCGGCGCATCCGCGTACTTGCTGAAGCGGTCGGCGGCATCCGAGTTGCAGATCGCAATCCGCGAAGTCATGCAGGGACGTACCTACATCACGCCGCTCGTCGCCGAAGTGCTCGTGGGATCGTTCGTGCACGCCGGCGAGCCCGGTCCCTCGGACGATTTGACACCGCGGCAGCGGGAGGTCCTGCAGCTGATCGCTGAAGGCCGTTCGATGAAGGAGGTCGGCACCGTGCTGAACCTCACCGCCCGGACGGTCGCGTTTCACAAATACCGGATCATGGAACAGTTGAAAGTGAAAACCACCGCCGAACTGATTCGTTATGCCGTCAAGCACCACATTGTCTGAGACCGCCGGGATCGCGCGCGTGCTCCTCGTGGACGACAACGAGGCGATGCTCACTCGCGCGGCGGCCGTGCTCACCTCCGCGTTCAACGTCGTTGGAACGGTCAAGGACGGCCTGGCCGCACTGGCGGCGGCAGAGGCGCTCGACCCGGACGTGATCGTGCTCGATATCTCGATGCCCGGCATGAGCGGGCTGGAAGTCGCGGCACGCCTCCGCCGATCCGGATCGAGGGCCGCTCTGGTATTCCTCACCGTGCACGACGAAGAGGAGTTCGTGCTCGCGGCAAAGGCCGCAGGCGGCAAGGGATACGTGGTCAAGGGGCGGCTGGTGTCCGATCTGCCGGCCGCGGTGCGGCAGGTTCGGGCGGGGGGCTCGTTCGTTTCAGCGATCCGCTGAGCCCCCCTCGCGGATTTCGGTGATGTAGTCGAGCCCGCGCGTGGCCGACAGAAAGTCGAACCTCACCTCCGGCGTCCTTTCAGCCGATTCGACGATGCCCAGCACGGACGTGAACGCGTCGGAGCGCACGCGCCGCTGCATATCCGGCTCGGTGGCCCATTCTTCGAGGTAGTGCAGGGTGGAATCGGGCTCGGACCAGGCGGTGCACAGAAGGCATCCCGGCTCGAGCCGTGTCGGCACCATCAGCGACCACAGCGCATCCATCAGGCGCGGGGCGCTCGACGGCGACACGGCCAGAACCATCGAGAGTCGCACCATAAGCTGAGCGTAAGCACTACCTGTTCCACGTCTTCCGCGTCACAACACGCTGACCCTTTCGCGGATTGCTGCCTCAATTGCTAATTGCCGAGCCGGGCCTCTGGCTGTCCGGACCTCCGATATTCCGGAGTCGCTCCGCGAAACCAGTGTGCAAGGGCCGGCGCGTGACCGGAATAATCCGCGCAGCCTTCGGGTTATGCTGTGAATTCCGCCGGGAATCCGTCGATTCCGCGGCTCTTTGTTCCAGATGATGGCGCCTGCACGTCGGCACGTCGTGTGCTGCAGACGAGACGCCGACGCCGACATGCCGGTGTGCCCTGAAGCCGGCGCCTAGGAGATCCTGTTTGAATTCACGCGCGATTCTCGCGATGACGAAGGTGTGCGTTCTCCTGTTGGCGACGACCGCGACGGCGCGGGCACAGTCCATTGATCCCGTCGCCCCGCCGGCTGCCGGTTCGGAGGCGGCTCTCCCCGCGGCCGATCAGGCGGCCCCACCTGCGGGCGGGCAGGCCGCGCCGCTTCCAGGCGGTCAGGCGGCGAACCTGGTGACCTGCTCTTCCCAGCTCGGTCAGCGCATCCTGTGTTCGTTCGACACGTCGAAGGGCGTCGCGCTCGTCCGATCGAGGGGCGCCGCTCCATGCCTGTTCGGCGACACGTGGGGCTTCGACGCCGCGGGCATCTGGGTCTCGGACGGGTGCAGCGGCGTATTCCTGGTCGGCGGGGTGGCGCAGGTGCAGACGACGGAGGTCAAGCAGAAAGCGCCCTCGTATGTGCCGAACGGGGGCTTCCTGCTCTTCGACGGCGAAAAAGGACAGGTCTACTTCCGGCTGATGACGTATGCGCGCTACCTGAATCAGCGGAACCTCGATGAGACGTACGTGGACGCCTTCGGCAACACGAAATCGGTGCAGCGGCGCCAGGACATGCAGCTGGCGAAGTTCTTCGCGCCGTTTTCGGGCTGGTTCCTCGATCCACGGTTCCGGTATTACCTGTACGTCTGGTCGTCGAACGCCTCGCAGGGCGATCCGGCGCAGGTGGTCGGCGCCGGCAACATCAGCTGGACGTGGAATCGATTTGCGACCGCAGGTTTCGGCATCACCTCGCTGCCATCGGTACGGAGCACCGAAGGTCAGTTCCCGTACTGGCTCGGCGTCGACGATCGATTGATCGCCGACGAGTTCTTCCGCGGGTCGTACACGACCGGCGCCTGGCTGAAGGGCGAGATCGCCAAGAACGTCAAGTACAACGCGATGTTCGCCAACAACCTGAGCACGCTGGGCGTCAGCGCGTCGCAGCTCGACAACAAGTTCGACACCCAGTCCTTTGCGCTCTCGTGGCTGCCGACGACGGGCGAGTTCGGGTTGTTCGGCACGTTCGGCGACTACGACGATCACCAGAAAGTCGCGACCAGGCTCGGCTGGCACTACACGCACAGCGTTGAGGACAAACAGTCTCAGCCCGGCACCGACGGGATCGAGAACAGCCAGATCCGGCTCACCGACGGCAGCGTCATCTTCACGCCGAACCTGTTCGGCCCCGGCGTGACGGTGAACGAGGTGAAGTACCAGATGACGAGCATCGACGCCGGCTTGAAGTACAAGGGGATGTCGGTCGAGGGCGAGTACTATCGCCGCTGGCTGAGCAACTACGTCGGCGCCAACGTCGGCGCGATTCCCGACATCAGCGACAACGGCTACCAGATGCAGACGTCGGCGATGGCCGTGCCGAAGACGCTCCAGCTGTATTTCAGCTGGTCGCAGATCTTCGGCAATTACGGCAACCCCTGGGAATGGCGAACGGGCGAGAACTGGTACTTCCTGAAGCAGCGCGGCGTTCGTGTCAACGCTGAATTCATCCACGTCAACAAGAGCCCGGTCGGCTATACGGCGTACCCGATGCCGGTCGGCGCGAACGGCAACATCATTCATCTCAACCTCGAGATGAACTTCTGACGGCGGGACAGACATGAACCACAGGCGTGTTCACCGTTCGACGGTTCTGGCGGCATCCATCGCGGGCCTGGTGCTCGC
>Ga0268266_10006084_pt1 | contig 11115 bp, 14 predicted proteins | sample KBSS13metaG_FD_190356 | JGI IMG/M metagenome (GOLD analysis project Ga0268266, IMG submission 190356) | Switchgrass rhizosphere microbial communities from Kellogg Biological Station, Michigan, USA - KBS S1-3 metaG (SPAdes) (version 2) | ecosystem: Host-associated > Plants > Roots > Rhizosphere... | reverse complement strand
CCATCAGGTAGAACGGCCGGCCCAACACCGAAGCGTCCGAGCACACCCCAACGGCCTTCGTATGCGGCACGTCGGTACCGTCGAGCGCCTTGATGATCCGCCACTCGCGCAGGATGCCCTTGTCGCGGTCCGGGGGAGCGCCCGGCGGCGGCATGCGCAGCACACAGCGCTCCTCGCCGCGGCGCAACTCGTAGATCACGTTCTGCGTTCCGCCCGACAGGAAACGCGCATCCAGCGGCTCACCCTTGCCAGGCAGCGCCTCACCGTCCATCCAATCGGCCAGGCGCACAACGTCTATCTCGCTCACAGATTCCCCACTTCGTTCTCCAGGTAGTCGGCGTACTTGGCGCGGGCGGCTTCGCGTTTAGCGGGCAGCCACTCGGTCGGCCAGGTGTCTTCGGTGGCTTGGTAGCCGCGCAGCACCTGCTTGGCGACCGTCGTCTTGTGCACCTCGGTCGGACCGTCGGCGAGTCCCATCACCGCGGCGCCGGTGACCATGCCCATGAATGGCATCTCGTTGGTGACCCCGAGCGCCCCGTGCACTTGCATTGCCCGCCAGGCGATGTCGTGTAGCACGGTCGGCATCACCACCTTGACGGCGGCGATGTCCTTGCGCACCTTCTTGTAGTCGTTGTACTTGTCGATCTCCCACGCGGTGTAGAGCACCATCAACCGAAATTGCAGCAGCTGTGCGTAGGAGTCGGCGATGTAGCCCTGCACGAACTGCTTGTCCGACAGCAGGCTGCCCTGAGTCTGGCGGCTCAACGCGCGTTCGCACATCATGTCCAGCGCCTTTTGGGACATGCCGATGGTGCGCATCGCGTGGTGAATTCGGCCGCCGCCCAACCGGGTCTGGGCGATCACGAAAGCCTGTCCCTCGCCGCCCAGCAGCGCCTCGGCAGGCACGCGCACATTGTCGTAGTGGATCAGCGCGTGTGAGCCCTCACCTTCGGGCTCGCCATACAGCCCGATGTCGCGGACGATGTTCACACCCGGGGTGTCGGTCGGCACCAGGAACATCGACATGCCCTGGTAGGCGCTGACGTCGGGATTGGTCACCACCATCACGATCAGGAACGAAGCCGTGCTCGCGTTGGAGGAGAAGAACTTCCAGCCGTTGATCACCCAATCGTCCCCGTCGCGCACCGCGCTCGTCTTGAACAGCGTCGGGTCCGCGCCGGCGTGCGGCTCGGTCATCGAGTAGCAGGAGAAGAGTTCGCCGTCCAGCAACGGCCGCAGATACTTCTCCTTCTGTTCGTCGGTGCCGTAGTGGGCGATGATCTCGGCGTTGCCGGTGTCGGGCGCCTGACAGCCGAAGACGATCGGTGCCCATTGTGACCGGCCGAGGATCTCGTTCAGCAGTGCAAGCTTGAGCTGACCGTAACCCTGGCCGCCGAGCTCGGGGCCAAGGTGGGTGGCCCACAACCCCTTTCGGCGCACCTCGTCCTTGAGCGGGTCGATGACCTTGCGTCTGTTGTCGTCCAGCGGCACGAATTGCAGATGCGGAAACGCCAGATCGAGTGGTTCGCACTCCTCGCGAACAAACTCGTCGGCCCAGTCCAGCAGCTTCTGGTACTCGGGATCGGTTTCGAAGTCCCACGCCATTGCGGTCTTCCTTTCAGTTGAAGGTGACGACTCAGTTGAAGGTGACGACGACCTTGTCGGCGGCGCTGGGTGTCGTGCTCCTCTATGCGGGAAGTTGGTTGTAGCCGGCGATCAAGGCGCTGATGTCACGGCTGACGACGTCGGTGAATGAGCGGTCGCCGTAAGTGCCTGCAGCCCAATGTCGTACACCTTCGCTGACGTGCATGCCGGCGAGATGTGACAAGTGGCGCACGTCGACATGCGGCGCCAGTTTGCCGTCCTGCTGTGCCTTCGCGAACAAGTCACCGAACATGTCGGCGTCTGCGTCGTCCAGTGGCTCGCCGGCGAGGATGCGATGCTCGTGGCGGTAGCCCTCGAGGATCGTCTCGATGATCAGCTCGCGCGGGTTGCGCGCCATCGAGCGTTCGAGGCTGCGCAGTGCTTCGACGATGACCGCGTCGACCTCGTAGTCCTTCTGCAGCAGCGAACGCACGGTTTTCTGCGCAGCTCGGGTGGATAGCAGGCCGACTTCGAAGAGCACGTCTTCCTTGGCCGGGAAATAGAAGTAGAACAGCGCGCGCGAGACGCCTGCGGCGCGGCAGATGTCCGCGACCGTCGTCTTGGCGTAGCCGTTGGTGCGCCACAGCGCCATCGCGGCCTGCACCAAAGCGCGCTTGGTTTCGTGGGACCTCGCGCGTTGGTAAGAAGCCCGGCGCTGACTACCGTCAGCGACTGCAGCCATGCTGTTCTTGGGCACAAGCCGAATGTAACAGCTGGATTCGCGGTGGTAAATAGTTGACGTCTGTCTAACTAGATGACCTTGAGTGCCCTCGGATCCGATCTCGATCGAGACTTGTTGTGCTTCGTGTCCAGCTCATGCAGCTTGCGATCGCCAGGAGGATGATCCAGTCCGCTGTTTGGTGCGGCTCAGCCAGGAAACTCGGTGGCGCCGAGTGCGACGTCGAAGTTCCCTACCCCATGACGGGCGAGGCCCATGAGAACCAGGCCCGTTCCCTCCAGCCAGTGCGCGATGTTCAAACCGCCGACGTCCAACGGGCGCAGGCCGAGGCTCGCGATGAACTCTGACACGCCCGCCTTGGCCTGCGCGTCGTCGCCGGCGATGAATACATCCGGCGTCTGGCCCTTCTCCAGGACATGACCGAAGACGGTGTTGAAGGCCTTCACGACGCTGGCACCGGACGGGGCCGCCTTGGCGACTTGCTGTGCGCTAGAGGTGCCCTCGGGAGTGGCGAGCCCGTCTGCCTCGGCATTGAAGGGGTTGCTGATGTCGATGATGACCTTGTCCGCCAGCGCGTCTCCGTACTGGGTGACGACCGGCAGCACGTCGGCGTACTTCAGGGCAACGATGACGATGTCCCCGGCAGGCACGGCGCCGAATTCTCCGGTCGTGGCGCCGCCGCCGAGAGCGGTGGCCAGGTCGGCGGCCTTGGACTGATCGCGGCCGACGACCTCGACGGCATTACCGCCTGCTACTGCCAACGCGCCGATGGCGCGGGCCATGTTGCCGGTTCCGATGATGCTGATGTTGCGCATGGGGTGTCCTGTCTACTCGGTCGAAAAAAGGTTGACACCTCCACCATATCCCGATTGGTGTGCGTGTCAACCAAATGGAGGTGTGGAGGCGGAGAAAGGAGGGAACTGAACTGGCCGAGCACGCGTGAGGCCCGCGCCAGCTCCTCTAGCACACGGGGGTGCCGTTTCGGCGCGCGCTCGTACCGTCCGCCCATACCGCTCGCCATCGGCGACGTTCTGCATCGTGCCGACATGGTCATCTGCGTTGGCGGGCGACCTGATCGCGTACGGCGGGGATCAGCTCGGCGGCAAAGCGTTCGAGCACCTCGGATTCGTCGCTGACCACGATGAAGGTGCTGACCCCGTCCTCCAGGGCCATTCGGGTCAGCGCCTCGGAAGTCTGGTCCGGGTAGATGTTGAGCAGACGGGTGATCTGACGCGGATCGCGGCCAGCGGCCCGTGCGGCGTCGTCGATGATGGCGTTTCCTCGTGCGAGGCCACCGGTTTCCATGCCCGGCAGTGTCGGCAGCCAGCCGTCAGCATTGCGCCCGACCAGATTGAGCATCTTCGACTTGTAGGCGCCGAGCACGATCGGAATCTGGTGTGCCGGTGCGGGTCCGCGCTCGGCGCCGTCGACCTTGTAGTACTGGCCGTCGATGTGGGCGGCGCTGGGATCGTCAGCGTTCCAGATCGCCCGGATGACGTCGATGGACTCACCGAGTGCTTGCACGCTTTGCCGTGGGGTCAGTCTGCGTCCACCGATCGCTTCGATGGAATCCCAATAGTTCCCGGCTCCGATCCCGAGTGTCACCCGGCCACCGGAGAGCAGGTCAAGGCTGGCGGCGGCGCGGGCGAGCACGGCGGGCGGCTGGCGCAGCGGCAGGTTGAGCACGTTGCCCGATATACCGACGCGTTCGGTTCGCGCGGCTACCCAGCTGAGCAGAGTCCAGGTGTCCAGGAAGTTGGACAGGTACGGGTGATCCTGAAAGGTGACGAGGTCGAAACCGAGTCGCTCACTGAGTTGGGCCAACTCAACCGGACGGTGCGCAGGCGAGTTTGTCGGGGAGATGAACGTTCCGAATCGCAACGGGCGACCATAGTCAGGCACTGGCAGCAACCTCCGCTTGTTGAAGTGGAAGAATGACGAAGTCGCTGGCCGGGCCGGTGCCGTTCGTCTTCCCCGTGGTGCTGCCGCCGGTCCTTGTGACCAGAGCGTCGACGTCGAAAGCGTTGCGGCCCTTCGCCGCGCCGCCCGTGTTCCCGCCGTCGATGATGCTGGGACCGCTCATGTGTGGTTTCATCTTTCTTCCTTCTCAACCCATTGGTTGTCTGGCCGGCGCCGTGCGGGCCACGCGCTTCGTGTCACTCCTCGTTGGTGCGTAATTCCCAGGGCGGCATGCCGATTGCCTCGGCGAGGGTGCGCTGCAGCGCAATGCCGGCCGGCAACGTGCGGTAGAAGATGTTCACCTCGGCGATCTTGCCGTCCGCGTCGAGCAGGACGAAGAAGATTCCGTTGACCGCCGCGTCTCCGACTTGCAGCCGGAAGTGTGCGGCGTGGTGGGTTTCGCCGCTGAGGACCTCCAGGTAGGTGTCGTCGGACGATAATTCGTTCACTTTCTTGATCGTTTTCACGGCGGCCTCGCGGCCGGTGACCGGCTCATCGCCGAACGGGCCGTACAGCGCCACGTCCTCGGCGAGCAGGCCGGCGAGGGTGTTCTCGTCGACGCCACCGTGGATGCATTCGACGAAGGCCTCCAAGGTCTCGCGGTGCGCGGCGAAGGTGGTCATGGTTACTCCTCGTAGTGGGGGAAATTCGGTTGGTGCGCCGAGGCCGTCAGCTGGCGGCGAAGTAGTGACCGTTATCGAGGTCGGCCATCAGTGCGGGCTGAGTGGGTTCCCAACCCAGGGTCTGGCGGGTGATCAGGTTGGCGGCCGGGTAGTTCTTCGTGACGAGGGTCGCGAGGGCCCCGAAGTACCCCGGCACCATCAGTTCGTCCACGGGAACGCTGACGACGGGCAAGTCCAGACGGCTGCCGATGGCCTCGGCGATCTCGCGAAACGAAATGCCCTCGTCCTGGACCGCGTGCCAATACCTGCCAGCCGGACCCTTCTCCACCGCCAAGCGGAACAGCGAGGCGACATCGCGGATATGCACGGCACTCCACGCGTTTGCGCCGTCTCCGGGGAATCCGGCGAAGCCCTTGTCCTTCGCGAGAGCGATCAGCTGCGGGAGGAAGCCGGCAGTATCGGTCGTGTCGTGCGCGATGAGCGGAAGCCGCACGATCGATGACCGCACTCCTCGCTCGGCAAGGCCGACTACGGTGAGCTCCACGACATTGCGCGCCCGCAGGGTGCCCTTGTACTCATCGCCACGGGGAAGGGCCGGGTCCTCCTCGGTGGCCGGCCGGCCCAGTCCCTGCCCGGGGCCGCCGATGCTGCCGGCCGCGACCAGCGGCTTTCCCGTTCCCGCGAGTGCCTCGCTGTAGGCCTGCATGATCTGGAGCTCCGCGGCGGCCACGGCGTCCATCCCGCCGGACGGAAGCAGGTCCTGCCGGTGGGCCACGTGGATGACACCGTCGGAGTCCGCGGCCGCCTCCTTGAGCCCGTCGAGATCCTCGAGGCTGCCGCGACGCACCGTCGCGCCGAGTGCGGATACGGCCGCCGCGGAGGCGTCGGACCGGGCCAGGCCGGTGACGTCGTGCCCGGCGGCGATGAGTTCGGGGATGATGTGCGAACCGGAATGGCCGGTCCCGCCAGTGACGAAAATGCGCATATGACTGTCCTTTTGGGTAGGTGGGGTTGACGGCTGGAGGTGCGGCAGCGATCAGCTGAGAATGTTGACGCCGAGGGCGAAGCTGGTGTGCTTGACAGAGTGGGCGACGAGGCCCAGATGCAGCAGGGTGGCGTTCTCCAATGCCCGCGCCATGGGCAGCTGCCCGGTGTCCAGCGGGCGCATGCCCATACTCTCGATGAACGTTGACACGTCTGCTTTGGCTTGCGCGTCGTCGCCGGCAATGAACACGTCCAACGGGTGGCCCTCGGCGCGGCTGGCCGACAGCACGTCGGAAGGCAACGTGTTGAACGCCTTGACGACATGCGCGCCGGCGGGGGCGGCCTTGGCGATCTCCTGCGCGCCAGAAGTCCCCTCGGGGGTGAGAAATCCGCTGAAATCGGCGGTGATGGGGTTGGTGATGTCGACGACGGCCTTGCCTTCTAGTGCGTCCCCGTACTCGCCAACCACCGCCGCCGCGCTGGCGTACGGCACGGCGAGGATGACGATGTCCCCGGCCGGGGCGGTGCGCACCGTTCTGACAGTGGCGCCGCCAAGCGCGGTGGCCAATTCCTTGGCCCTAAGCGGGTCGCGGCCGACGATCTCGACCGCGTTGCCCCCAGCGAGCGCCCGCCCGGCTAGGGCGCTGGCCATGTTTCCGGTCCCGATGACGCTGATACTGCTCATCACGCATCCCGTCTAAACTCACAATTGAAGGTTGACTCCTCCACCATATGAGATTTGGTAGAATTGTCAACCAAAGGACGAGGTGCGGAGGCTGATGGAACCCAACTGGCTGAACGCGCGTGAAGCCCGCGCTTGGCGTGCCTTCGTGGACGCACACCATCAACTCGAAGTCCACCTATCCCGACGCTTGCAGGAATCGGGCCTGTCCGGCGCCGACTACGAGGTCTTGGCGATGCTCTCGGCTCACGATGGGGACCGCATGCCCGCCCGCGACCTGGGCAACGCGCTCGGCTGGGAGAAAAGCCGTGTGTCACACCAGGTTCGGCGCATGCAGACCGACGGTCTGATCAGCCGTGAACCCAATCCCGACGACGCCCGCAGCACCATGGTCTGCTTGTTGCCGGCCGGCCGCGCCGCCGTCGAGAAGGCGGCGCCCGGCCATGTGGAGGACGTCCGCCGCAACTTCATCGACCTGATGACCCCCGCTGAACTCGACATGCTTGCCGCCCTAAACGAACGAATACTTCACCACCTGCCCTAAACGAACGAATGGTGGGGTTCGGCCCGAAATGGCCGTGCCGGAGGTGTCTGCGGCAGGGTGCCGTGTGGCTCGGTCCTCACATGCCCGCGGGAGATCGGGCTTCACCGCTACTGCGTGTGGGTGAGGAGTTCCCAGGGCTTCATGCCGAGGTGGCCCGCAAGGTGCCGCTGCATCTGGACGCCGGCCGGCAGCGGCCGCCACCAGATGGTCACCTCAGCGATCTTTCCGTCGGCGTCGAGCAGGATGTAGTCCATTCCGTTGACCACGGTGTCTTCGATCTGTAGTCGGAAGTGTGCGGCGTGGTGGGTCTCGCCGCTGAGGACTTCGTTATAGGTGAGGTCGGTTGCCACCGTGCCGACCCCCTGCATGGCTTCCAGGACCGCCTCGCGGCCGGTGACTGGCTCATCGCCGAGTGGGCTGTACATCACCACGTCCTCGGCGAGGATTGTGGAGAGGGCATCCTTGTCTGCGCCGCCGTGCATGCTGTCGACGAAGGCCTCCACGGTGTCGCGGTGAGGGGCGAAGGTGGTCATGGTTACTCCTTGAGTCGTTTGTTGCGCGTGGTGTGTGAGGCCTGATCGATGCGGTGGTAGATGAAGTCGCCGATCGAGAATCAACGCCACCAATTCCCGTTAGCGCCATAGTGATTGGTTGTGGTGGACGGCTGCGCTGGTGGCCGCGGTTCGGTGTGCGGCGCACGTCCCGGCGTGTCTCACTCAGATCACTGTGGTGCCGCCGTCGACCACCAGTTCCATGCCGTTGACATAGCTCGAGTCGTCGGAGGCGAGGAACAATGCAGCCGACGCGATCTCCTCAGGGCGGCCCATCTCTCGCCGCGGGATCACGGATTCGAACTGCGCCTTCATCTCCTCGTCCATCACCTCTTCCAACATCGGCGAGGCGACCTGGCCGGGGGTCAGCACGTTCACCCGGATCTTCCTGTCCCTCAACTCTGACACCCACACCCGCGCGTAGGCGGGCAGCACGGCCTTGCTTCCGGCGTACACGCTCCAGTTCGGGTAGCCCCTGAGTGCCGCGTTCGACCCGGTCATGAAGATCGAGCCGCCGTCGTTGAACAGGGGCAGCGCCTTCTGCACCGTGAACAGCGTGCCGCGCGCGTTCAGCCAGAACGCGTCGTGGAAGTCCTCCTCGGTGATCTCGCCGAGCTTGGCCTGCGCGCCCGTCCCGGCGCTGGCCCACAACACGTCGATCGCGCCCTTTTCCTGTTTGACCGTGTCGAACAAACGGTCCAGATCGTCGAGGTCGGCCGAATCACCTTGCACGCCAGTCACGTTCCGGCCGATCTGTTCGACGGCCTTGTTCAGCTCGTCCTTCCGTCGGCCCGTGATGAAGACGTGAGCTCCTTCATCGGCGAACAACTTGGCACCTGCCAGCGCCATGCCACTTGTCGCGCCGGTGATCACCGCGACCTTGCCATCGAGTTTTCCCACGATTCACTCCATTCATTTGATAATCCGTTGTTATGTACACCGATCTGCGTGCTTAACGTATCGAAGAGTGCTGCACGAGCGCAAGTTATGTACACCGATTCGTACCCAAGTGAGCTATGCTGGGGAAATGACGGAGTTGGAGAAGGGGCCGCGAGGCCTGCGGCGTGGCAGGGGCGCTCGAGAGCGCATCCTCGGTGCTTCTCGACAACTGTTCCGCGATCAAGGCATCAACAGCACCGGCCTGGACCAGCTCTGCGCGGTGGCCCAGGTGTCGAAGCGCACGTTTTATCAGCACTTCACCGGCAAGGATGAGTTGATTGCCGAGCACCTACGCCGATTCGATCCCGACGTGCTGCCCGACGTGTTCGACCGCACCGACCTCACACCCCGTGAACGGCTCCTCGCCGTCTTCGACATTCACGCGCCCCTGTGCCCGTTCATCGCGGCGGCCGTCGAGCTCCACGACCCGGACCACCCGGCACGCATACGTGCCCGCGACTACAAGTTGGCTTTTGCCACGCGGCTCACCGACGCTGCCCGCGAGGCTGGCGCCGCTGACCCCGAACAGCTCGGCGAACAACTGGCGCTACTCCTGGACGGTGCCTCGGCCCGCAACCGAGTCCTCGACACCGACACTTTCGCCACTGCCGCCGCCATCGCTGTCGTCCTCATCGACAACGCCATCCCCACGGGAGCGGTACCTCGTGGCGCGAGAGGAAAGACGGCGGCCCAGACCTACTGACAGCAGGCGCGCACCCTCTGGCCCAGTGCCCCAGGCTCAGGTCGCCGACGTCATGCGGTCGCGAATGCTTATGTGGCTATGCAACTTTGGGCATGAATGTGAGACAAGTCGCCTATGTGCGCACTTCTACGGACGGAGCCGGCGCTCAACGCTTTCGGGCTTCGTAACCAGCGGTCAGGTAGTGGACGGTGCGATCGAGGCTGGGCAGGATCGCGGTGATGTCGATCTCGCCGGCGGCGAAACGACCCATCAGGCCGTAGACGGCGCTGGACACGATGTCGTCGACGTCCTTGACGAAATCCGGGTCGGTGTCCGCGAGCACCTCCATCGCCGCGGGCACTACGGCGTCGAAGCCACGCCGAACCAGCTTCTGGCCACCGGGAGCGGAGCGGGCACGAAAGTAGGCGTTCAGCATCGCGGGGTGGCGCTCCCACGGCTCGAAGATCGTGCGCAGCACGCGCATCAGCCCGGCATACAGCGATTCGTCTGCGTCGTGCGGCTTCGTCAACCCGGAGTACCGGTTCTCTTCCATCCAGCAGTTGAGCGCGGCGAGGATCAACTCGCCGCGGGTGCCGTAGCGCTTATAAATCGTGGCCAGCGAGGTGCGGGCCCGCCGCGCGACCTCGCGCAGTTGTACCGCGTCGTAGCCCTCGGTTTCGAGCAGCTCGACGACGATTTCGAGAATCCGGTCTTGCCCCTTGCCGTCCATGAGTAACCAGGTTACCGTACCGGGTGTAACGCGGTTACTCATGCAACGAAGCGAGGATCGATGGGTTCTTTGGACGGCAAGGTCGCCTTCATCACCGGCGTGGCCCGTGGCCAGGGCAGAAGCCACGCGGTGCGGCTCGCCGTCGACGGCGCCGCGATCATCGGCGTGGACATCTGCGCCGACATTGCCTCAAATGGCTACCCAATGGCTTCTCGGGCAGAGCTCGACGAGACGGTGGCGTTGGTCGAGGCCGAGGGCGGCAAGATGGTCGCGTCGGTTGCCGATGTGCGTGACTTCCACGCGCTGAAGGCGGCGCTGGATGCCGGAGTGGAGCAATTCGGCCGGCTGGACATCGTGCTTGCCAACGCCGGCATCGCCACGATGGCGTTTCGAGAGCTGACCGACGAGGAAGACCTCGAAATGTGGACCGACGTCCTCAACGTGAATCTCGTCGGCGCGTTCCACACCGCCAAGGCCGCGATACCGCACCTGATCGCCGGGGGACAGGGCGGCTCGATCGTGTTCACCAGCTCGACCGCCGGCTTGAGGGGTTTCGGCGGGCTACAGGGCGGCGGTCTGGGCTACGCAGCATCTAAGCACGGCATCGTCGGGCTGATGCGCACGCTCGCCAATGCGCTTGCCCCGCAGAGCATCCGGGTGAACACCGTGCACCCGACGGCCGTCAACACGATGATGGCGGTCAACCCGGCCATGGTCTCGTTCCTCGAGAACTATCCCGACGGCGGACCACATCTGCAGAATCCGATGCCGGTCGAACTGCTCGAGCCCGAGGACATCAGCGCCGCGATCGCCTACCTGGTCTCCGACGCGGCCAAGTACGTCACGGGCGTGACGTTCCCCGTCGACGCCGGCTTTTGCAACAAGTTATGAGCGGCCGCGTCGACGGCAAGCGCGTCCTGATCACCGGGGCGGCAAGGGGAATGGGTCGCAGCCATGCGCTGCGACTGGCCGAGGAGGGTGCCGATCTCATCCTCGTCGACATATGCGAGTCGATACCGGAGCTGGAGTACCCGCTGTCGACGCGTGAAGATCTGGATGAGACCGCGCGACTCGCCGAAAAGCACGGCGGTCGGACCC
>Ga0268266_10006080_pt1 | contig 11118 bp, 9 predicted proteins | sample KBSS13metaG_FD_190356 | JGI IMG/M metagenome (GOLD analysis project Ga0268266, IMG submission 190356) | Switchgrass rhizosphere microbial communities from Kellogg Biological Station, Michigan, USA - KBS S1-3 metaG (SPAdes) (version 2) | ecosystem: Host-associated > Plants > Roots > Rhizosphere >... | reverse complement strand
CTTACTTGAGGATCTTGGCGACGACGCCGGCGCCGACGGTCTTGCCACCTTCACGGATGGCGAAGCGCAGGCCTTCTTCCATCGCGATCGGGCTGATCAGCTCGACGTTAATCTTGATGTTGTCTCCCGGCATGATCATCTCAGTGCCGGCCGGCAACTCGATCGCTCCGGTCACATCCGTCGTGCGGAAGTAGAACTGCGGACGATAGCCCTTGAAGAACGGCGTGTGACGGCCGCCCTCTTCCTTCGTCAGCACGTACACCTCGGCCTCGAAGTTCGTGTGCGGGGTGATTGAACCGGGCTTGGCCAGTACCTGACCGCGCTCCACGTCCTCACGCTTCGTGCCGCGCAGCAGCACGCCCACGTTGTCACCCGCCTGACCTTCGTCCAGCAGCTTGCGGAACATCTCAACGCCCGTGCAGATCGTCTTCACCGTCGGCTTCAAGCCCACGATCTCCACTTCATCGTTCACCTTGACGATGCCGCGCTCGATACGACCGGTCACCACCGTGCCGCGGCCCGAGATCGAGAACACGTCTTCCACCGGCATCAGGAACGGCTTTTCCACTTCGCGCTTCGGCACCGGGATGTAACGGTCCATCTCCGCCACCAGCTTCACCACCGCAGGGACCCCAATCTCGCTCTTGTCCCCTTCCAGGGCCTTCAGCGCCGACCCGATCACAATCGGGGTGTCATCGCCGGGGAACTTGTAGACGGACAGCAGCTCGCGCACTTCCATCTCCACCAGCTCCAACAGCTCCTTGTCATCCACCATGTCCGCTTTGTTCATGAACACGACGATGTACGGCACGCCCACCTGGCGGGCCAGCAGAATGTGCTCGCGCGTCTGTGGCATCGGACCATCCGCTGCAGACACCACCAGGATCGCTCCGTCCATCTGCGCCGCACCGGTGATCATGTTCTTCACATAGTCCGCGTGCCCGGGGCAGTCCACGTGCGCGTAGTGACGCTCCTTGGACTGGTACTCCACGTGCGCCGTCGAAATCGTAATTCCTCGCGCCTTCTCTTCCGGGGCCTTGTCAATCTGGTCGTACGCCATGAATTGACCGCCGTTGGTCTCGGCCATCACCTTCGTCAGCGCCGCTGTCAGCGTCGTCTTGCCGTGGTCAACGTGCCCAATCGTCCCCACGTTTACGTGCGGCTTGCTGCGTTCGAATTTCTCTTTCGACATGACCAGGTATCCTCGGAATAAATCTCTAAGTTAATGCTTTGGCAGTTATTGCCTGATGATGGTGTCAGCAATGTTGGGCGGCACTTCCATGTACTTCTCGAACTCCATGGTGAAGGTCGCCCGACCTTGGCTCATGGAGCGCACGGTGGTGGCATAACCAAACATCGCGGAGAGAGGCACTTCGGCCGTAATCACTTTTCCCGACACGCTCTCGTCCATTCCCGTGATCTGTCCGCGGCGCCGGTTCAGGTCGCCGATGACATCTCCCGAATATTCTTCCGGCGTCACGACTTCGACCTTCATGATGGGCTCGAGTAACATCGGGCTGGCCTTGCGGAACCCGTCTTTGAAGCCCATCGAGCCGGCAATCTTGAACGCCATCTCGTTGGAATCGACGTCGTGATAGGAGCCGTCGAACGCAGTGACCTTCACGTCAACCACCGGGTAACCGGCGATGACGCCTGTATCCACCGCTTCCTTGATGCCCTTGTCCACGGCCGGAATGTACTCGCGGGGCACGGCGCCACCGACAATGCCATTCACAAACTCGTAGCCCTTACCGGGATTCGGCTCGATCTTCAGCCACACGTGACCGTACTGACCCCGGCCACCGGACTGACGGACAAACTTGCCCTCGGACTCGACCGTGCCGCGAATCGTCTCGCGATAAGCGACCTGGGGCTTGCCGACGTTGGCATCCACCTTGAATTCACGATGCATGCGATCGACGATGATTTCCAGGTGCAGCTCGCCCATGCCGGAAATGATGGTCTGACCCGACTCCTGGTCGGTGCTCATGCGGAACGAAGGGTCTTCCTTCGCGAGCCGCTGCAGCGCCAATCCCATCTTCTCCTGGTCGGCTTTGGTCTTCGGCTCCACGGCCACTGAAATGACCGGAACCGGAAAAACCATCTTCTCGAGCGTAATGTGCTTCTCGAGATCGCACAGCGTGTCGCCGGTGATGACGTCCTTCAGACCAACCGCCGCAGCGATGTCACCCGCGCGGACTTCCTTGATCTCGGTACGCTCACTCGCGTGCATCTGCAGGAGGCGCCCGATGCGCTCCTTCTTGTCCTTCGTCGGCACATACACCGTGTCACCGGAGCTCATCACGCCCGAATACACACGGAAGAACGTCAGGTTGCCGACAAACGGATCGTTCAGAATTTTGAACGCCAACGCGGAGAACGGCTGGTCATCGCTCGCCTTGCGGGTCGCGGGATCACCCTTGTCGTTCGTGCCCTTCACGTCCGGCATTTCGGGAGGCGACGGCATGAACTCGATGACGGCATCGAGCAGCGCCTGCACACCCTTGTTCTTGAACGCGGTCCCACACATGACCAGGACCAGCTCGTTCTTGATCGCGCGCTCACGCAGCCCGGCGCGGATTTCATCTTCGCTCAGCTCGACGCCTTCCAGGTACTTGTTGGAAAGCGTGTCGTTGGCCTCTGCGGCCGCCTCGATCATCTTCCCGCGATACTCTTCGGCCTGTGCCTGCAGGTTCGCCGGGATGTCGCGATACTCGAACTTCATCCCCTGGGTTTCCATGTCCCAGTAGATGGCTTTCATGCGGATGAGATCGACGACGCCTTCGAACGCATCCTCCGCGCCGATCGGAATCTGGATCGGAACGGGATTGCCGCGCAGGCGGGTCCGGATCTGATCGATGCAGCGGAAGAAATCCGCGCCGGCCCGATCCATCTTGTTCACAAACGCGATGCGGGGCACCGCGTAGCGATTCATCTGCCGCCAGACTGTTTCCGACTGGGGCTGCACGCCGGAGACGGCGCAGAACAGCGCCACGGCACTATCGAGCACGCGCAGGGACCGCTCGACTTCAATCGTGAAGTCCACGTGGCCCGGCGTATCGATGATGTTGATGCGGTGCTCGGGGAAGCTGTTGTCCATCCCCTTCCAGAAACAGGTCGTGGCGGCAGCGGTAATGGTGATACCTCGTTCCTGCTCCTGCTCCATGTAGTCCATGACAGCGGCGCCGTCATGAACTTCACCGATCTTGTGCGACACCCCTGTGTAAAACAGGATGCGTTCGGTCGTCGTCGTCTTACCCGCGTCTATATGCGCGGAGATTCCGATGTTCCGATACCGCTCGATTGGCGTCGCACGTGCCACAGTAGTAACTAAAAGATCCTTTGATAAAGGCTGGCAGAAACGCTTACCAGCGGTAGTGAGCGAAGGCCTTGTTGGCCTCAGCCATGCGGTGCGTGTCTTCGCGCTTGCGGACGGCGGCACCGCGGTTCTCCGCGGCGTCCATCAGCTCGTGGGCAAGGCGGAACGCCATGGACTTCTCGCTGCGGTCACGAGCAGCCTCGATGACCCAACGCATAGCCAGTGTCTGGCGACGAGTGGAGCGAACTTCAACGGGCACCTGGTAGGTGGCACCACCGACGCGGCGTGACTTCACCTCAACGACCGGCTTGACGTTGTCCAACGCAACCGACAGCACCTCGATGGAATCGGGGCCTTTCTTGCCCGTCTTCTCACCGATACGGTCGAGAGCGCCGTAAATGATGCGCTCGGCAGCCGACTTCTTGCCGCTCTTCATGATGACGTTCATGAATTTGGCCAGCATGTCGTTGTTGAATTTCGGGTCCGGCAGAATCGTGCGGACGGGGGCAGCGGAACGACGAGACATAAATTAAACCCCTTACTTCTTCGGCCGCTTCGCGCCGTACTTCGAACGCGATTGCTTACGGTCGTTAACGCCAGCGGCGTCCAATGTGCCGCGTACCGTGTGATAGCGAACGCCAGGGAGGTCCTTCACGCGGCCGCCGCGGATCAGAACAACCGAGTGTTCCTGGAGGTTGTGGCCTTCACCGCCGATGTAGCTGGTGACTTCGTAACCGTTGGTCAGACGAACACGGCAGACCTTCCGGAGAGCCGAGTTAGGCTTCTTCGGGGTCGTCGTGTACACGCGGGTACAGACGCCGCGCTTTTGCGGGGATGCGCCGAGGGCCGGAACCTTTGTCTTTTCCGACGGGGTCCGGCGCGGGTTCCGGATAAGCTGACCAGTGGTCGCCATACTGAGATTCTCTCCAAGATCCTGCGTCGAGCGTTTTCGCTCGTTAGACGACCGGGCCGCCTAGAGAGGCGGCCCGGTGTGAAAGTCGCTGCTTTCGACCCAGCGTGCAGTACGGGCCGGATCGATAAAGGCCGGCGATTCTAGGTATGAGGCGCTGGAGTGTCAACCGGTTGACTGGGCTGCCGCCTAGAATAACGCAGGCTTTTGGGGGAGACCCGATGAGACTGGTCGCTGGATACGTTGCTGCACTGCTGTTCCTCGGGGCTTCTCCCCTGCACGTGAATGCGGCTTCCGGAGGCTACACGTACGTGCATCATCCTGTTTCTACGGACGTGGCAGCGGCTCAGTTTGCCTTTGACCGCGGGCTGACGATGTTTTTCGCCTACCAGCCCGAGGAGGCCGAGGTGGCGTTCAGGGAGGCCGCTCGCCTGGACCCCAGCTTAGCCATGGCTTGGTGGGGCGTCGGGCTCGCAATCGGCCCGAATATCAATGAAGAGCCTACCCCCGAAAAGATGATCAAGGCGGCCGAGGCCCTTGCCCGAGCCAGCCTGCTCGCCAAGACGCGCGCGACTGAAGCTGAGCTGGACTATGTCAACACCCTCAGCGTCCGGTACACCACCGCAGCCGAACCGGATTTCGACGAGCTGGCCACCCGGTACCGCGATGGGATGCGCGAGGTGGTCAAAAAGTATCCAGCCGATGCGGATGCCCGTGCCCTGTTCGCAGAGGCGATCATGGACCTCCATCCGTGGCGCCTATGGCATGCGTCGGGTGGTCCGGAGGTGGGGACCGAGGAGCTCGTGGACACCCTGGAACAGGGACTGACCACAGAGCCCAATCACATCGGGCTTCTGCACTTCTACATCCATGCGGTCGAAGCAAGCAGTAACCCAGGGCGGGCTCTCCAGGCGGCCCATCGGCTATCCGCCCAGCCCATGGAGCCGGCGGCAGCCCATCTCGTGCACATGCCCGCGCACATATATATGCGCGTCGGGGACTGGGAGTCCGCCGTCGAATCCAACGAGCACGCCACTCATCACGCGCTCGACTACCGCCTCAGCAATAACCCCACCGCCCAACGGGCGTGCGGCCACTGCGCCGATTTCCTGTCCTATGCGTACATGATGCAGGGCAACCTGGCTCACGCACGGGTGTCATCCGGGAACTACGAGAAGATGATGCAGGACCCGACCAACACTATCGCCGTGCTGACGCGGTTCGGAAGGTGGGATGAGGTGCTGACGCTTCCCGAGCCGGCCCATGATGGGAGGAACGAGGTACACAACGCGCATGCCGTCCGGGGTTTCTGGCATTTCGCGCGAGGGACTGCCTTCGCGGGTAAGCGTCAAGTCGATAAGGCGCAGGATGAATTGAAGGCGCTGCAAGCAGAGGCTGCATCGGCCCCTCCTGAGGCGAACTTTGACGGAGCGCCGGATGTCCGGCACGTGCTCGACAAGATCAGCCAGACAGGCGACGCCTACAATTTGAAGATCGCCGCTGCGTTGCTGGGCTCACGGATCGCCGAAGCGAAGCGGCAGATTCCTGAGTCGATTGAGCTGATGCGGACTGCGGTCAAACTCCAGGATGAGGCGCCCTATGGAGAGCCACCGCCGTGGTTTTATCCGGTGCGGGAGAGTTTGGGGGCGCTGCTGCTGCGCCACGGATCAACGGCGGAGTCGGTGGCCGTGTTCACGGAGAGTCTGCGACTTTCGCCCAACGATCCCCGGGCGCTGGTGGGCCTCGCCGCCGCCCTGTCGGCCCAGGGTCGTACGGCGGATGCCGCCGCCATTCGCGTGCGCTTCGAAGCGGTCAAGCGCTTCGCCGACGTTCCGCTGAGCCTCAAGGATCTCTAGGCTGGCCTCGCACGTTCGGCGTTAGGAACATCCGCCCCAATGTCGGGCGCGCCCGGTCGGCGCTGCGCGCCCCGCAAGCACCGTCGCCGCGTACGGCCGGCACTGTTGCATCGGCGACAACGCTCGCCGGCGCACGTTCGCATGCTGATCCGCGCTTGGGCATCGCAATGGCCCGCTGGTCGGCGAATTTGCCGAGGTCGGGCGACCACATTTGTGTCACCGTGGGCGAAACCCTACGATGCCGGCCAACGACTGTTCGCGGGGCAGGACCCGCACGAGGAGAACACATGGCCGTAGCCCGTTCCAACATCGGTGCCCTGGGTAACATCCGCACATTCGCCGTCGCGGTCGCGATGGCCGGACTGGCACTGCTGGCCGCCCCGGTCTCCCGGGCTGCGGACATTTACGACACGGCCGTTCAACACGCCGGGCGCCCGCCGGAGGATCTGAAGCGCGATGCGCTGGATCACCCTGCAGAGATTCTGCGTCTCACCGGCATCAAGCCCGGCATGCAGGTCGGCGACTTCATGGCCTCCGACGGTTATTACAGCGAGCTGTTGAGTTACATCGTCGGTCCCAAGGGACACGTGCTGCTGATCAACAACCCGTCATTCGACCGTTGGGCCAACAACGCCTGGGAAGGCCGCCTCGCGCAGAATCGCCTGCCGAACGTCGAGCACAAAACCATTGATTTGAATCAAATCGATATTCCCGACGAATCCCTCGATGCCATGCTGGTGGTGAAGGTGTATCACGACCTGTACTGGGTCGATAAGAACAAAACCAACTGGCCGACGGTCGATACCAAGGCCGTGCTGGACAAGATCGTCAAGACCCTCAAGCCCCGCGGGATTCTGCTCGTCGTCGACCACTCATCCAAGCCGGAGGCCGGCAGCTCACAGGCCGGCTCGCTGCACCGGATCGAGGAGTCCTACGCGGAGCACGATTTTGAGTCCCGCGGCATGAAGTTGATCGCAAAAAGCGACGCCCTGCGGATGCCGAGTGATCCGCGCACCCAGGTGTCGTATAAGGAGCCCATACTGGGCAAAACCGACCGGTTCGTGCTGGTATTTCGCAAGGGTAACTAGGTCACACTCCCGGGAGCCATTTCAGCCTCTCGCGGGACAGTTGTGACACGCTAGCATCACACTTTTCCGCGAGGCGGCGAATGGACTCTTTTTGGGGCGCGTTACGCCGCGCTATCGGTTTCCTGACACTGCGGCCGGGGAAGGCGGCTACGGGCGCGTCGGCGTCAGATTGGGCGGTGGCCGGATTCACAGTCGCCAGCCTCGTCCTGTGGCTACTCCTCGATCGCCTCCAATACGGTAAGGACGCCGAATTCGTTGCCTACAATGCGCCGGGGTTTGCCTGGTACATGCTGCCCTTCCTGCTGGCAGCCTGGCTCGCTTCACGCATCACCCGCCCCCGCGTCGAATTCCGGAACATTCTGTTCCTGCTCGTCGTCGCCGCCCCGGTGATCACCGGCTGTTCATTCCTGTTGGGACACAACGTACCGGAAAAACTGATCATCGCGGCCACGGTGGCGCTGGTGGTCTACGCGATCGTTTATCTGCAGGTGGGGCTCAGTGCGCTCGCGGGTCGGCGCCAGCACTCCGCGGTCACAGCAATCATTGCCATCGCCCTTGTGTTTGTAGCGCTGAACTCGGCGATCTTCGACGCTCCAACACTGTGGACCGAACCCGAGCCGGATACGGCCGACGCTGAAAAGCAGGCAGAAAAGGCCGAGGACCTGTTGATCTCGCAGGGCCCGCGCATCGAGGCGGAAGTGGGCCGAGTGACAGCGGCGGAGCCGGGCCGCGCCGGAGTCTATTTTGTCGGCTTTGCCGGTGTCGGCCGCCAGAAAGTGTTTGCCGATGAGATCAAACTCGCGGCGCAGCGCATCTCCGATCGCTACGACTCGGCGCGACGGCAGGTGCTCCTGTTGAATGATCGTCACGACCTGGAGTCACACCCGCTCGCCACCGTCGAAGGATTGAAACTGGCTCTGAAGGATGTTGCCGCCAGAATGGATGTCGAGAAAGACGTTCTGTTTCTTTCTCTGTCCTCGCACGGCTCCGACGACCCGTCTCTCTCTGTATCCAACACGGGTGTCTCGTTGCGCGACCTGTACGGGTCCGACCTCGCAGAGGCGTTGCATGGCTCCGGTATCAAATGGAAAATCATCGTTATCTCGGCCTGCCACGCAGGCGCCTTCATTGATTCGCTTCGCGATGACAACACGGTCATCTTCACGGCCGCGGCGGGGGATCGGACGTCCTTTGGCTGCAGTGACGATCGCGAGCTCACGTACTTCGGTGAAGCGTTCTACAGGGATGCGCTGCCGCGGTCGGCCACCTTACTGGAAGCTTTCACCCGGGCCCAGGCGGACATCGCAAGCCGCGAGGAGCGCGAGCACATCCGCGCCTCCAATCCGCAGTCATTCGTCGGGCCGGCGATGCGGAAGAAGCTGGACGAGATCGACAGTACGGCCCGCTGCAACACTGGCTGCAAACAATCTGTGCCAGAATCCCAAGCAACTCGCCCATAACGAGATCACACGCGATATGTCATCCCGCCTGCTCCTTCTCGGCTTCCTGTTCATCGCCTCGCTCGCGAACGCAGCGCAGGATCCCACGCCCGCCGTACCGGCCAGTGTCGAGAATGCCGTCGTCAAAGTGTTCTCCACGCTCCGGTATCCCGATCCGTTCAAACCCTGGACCAAGTCGGCTCCCAACGAAGTGACGGGCTCGGGTGTGGTCATCGACGGCCATCGCATCCTGACGAACGCACACGTGGTGCTGTACTCGAGCCAGGTGCAGATCCAGGCGAATCAGGCGGGCGACAAACTCTCGGCAACGGTGGTGGCAGTCGCCCCCGGCATCGACCTCGCCGTTCTGAAGCTCGATGATGAATCGTTCTTCAAGACCCACGCCCCGATCAACCGCGCGCCGGGCATTCCCGACATCAAGGACCCGGTGCTCGCGTATGGATATCCCACCGGGGGCAACGCGCTGTCGATTACGAAGGGCATCATTTCGCGTATCGAGTTCGTGCCTTACAACTTTCCGGTGTCCGGGTTGCGCATTCAGATCGATGCGGCCATCAATCCCGGCAATAGCGGTGGACCCGCCATTGCCGGCGACAAGATGATCGGGTTGGCGTTCAGTCACCTCGACCAGGCACAGAACATCGGCTACATCATTCCCAACGAGGAAATCGAGCTGTTCCTGAAGGACATCGCCGACGGCCACTACGACGGCAAGCCCTCGATGCTGGATGAGCTGCAGACGCTGGAGAATCCGGCCCTGCGTGCCTTCCTGAAGGTAGACAAGTCGGTCGAAGGAATCGTGGTGCACCGGCCGGATCAGGCCTCGGGCAGCCCTCTCAAAGAGTGGGATGTGATTACCAAGATCGCCGGCACACCGATTGACGATCAGGGCATGATCAAGCTCGGTACCGACAAGCGGGTCAGCTTTCAGTACCTGATCCAGAAGGTCGCCAGGAACAACAAGGTCGACCTGACAATCGTCCGCAACAACAAGCCCATGGACGTGCAACTGCCTGTCTCCCCGGACCGCCACGCCCTGATGCCGGACCTCAAGGGCACGTATCCCTCCTATTTTGTCTACGGCCCGATCGTGTTCTCGCGCGCAACCATGCAGTTCCTTGGGTTCATGCGGAACAACTCCAACATCATGACGTCGCTGGGTTATATCGGTAGCCCGCTGATCACACGGCTGGGTGACACACCCAGCGCCGACCGGGAGGAGCTGGTCGTGGTCTCATCGCCGTTCTTCCCTCACAAGCTCGCCTCAGGCTACAGCGCCCAGTCCGCCGGCGTCGTCTATTCAGTCAACGGGACGCAGATCCACAGCCTGAAGCATCTGGTCAGCGTGCTTCGTGATTTGCAGGATGAGTTCGTGGTGTTTGAATTTGACCATCGAGATGGCGAGGCGCTGGTGTTTCCTCGCAAGGACATGGTCGCTGCGACTGAAGATATCCTCACGGACAATGGTGTGCGGGCGCAGGGCTCGCCCGACATGATGGAAGTGTGGAACGCCAAGGGCGTCGCTGCCGTCACCAAATAGCGTCCGTTTCAGACGCCTGAATCCCACGCGCTCCAACTCTGGAGCGCGTGTATTTCTCCCCAAAAATCCGACTAATCACCTACTGACTTGCCGGTGGTCAGCTCCTATGCTGGGGGCCATGACTACCGTAGATGAAATCAAACGCGCCATCCAGCTACTCAACTTCGATGGCAAACACGAAGTCCTATCGTGGCTCGAAGGATTCATTGACAGTCTGTATACCGCTTCCAACATCAACGAACCTCAACCCATCCACGCGATCCTGAATCCGCCCCTCATGACGTTCGAGGAGTTCCTCGAGTTCTCCGAACAAAGCGCGCTTCGGTATGAGTTCGTGAACGGTGTCGTGCACGCGATGACGGGAGCCAGCATTGCCCACAACTGGGTTGCAGCTCGGCTCTTTTCTGCTGCCGATACGCACATGAAAGGCGGACCTTGCAGGGCATTTCCTGCCGGAACCAATCTGCGGATTCAATCGGATACGGACGACATCGAGTACGTGCCGGACTTGATGGTGGCGTGCAACCCTGAAGAGTGGACTGATCAATGGGTGCGGAATCCGAAGCTAGTCGCGGAAGTGCTGTCCCCTTCCACCCAACGTATCGACCGGCGTGAGAAGGCTCTGATTTATCGGCAGGTGAAATCGATCGAAGAGTATTTGCTCCTCGAGCAATCAGAACCCAAAGTAACGGCGCTCAGGCGGGCCAACGAATGGCGGCCACAGATATACACCGGCACGGAGGCGGTGCTGGAGCTCCGGTCGATCGGGCTATCCGTGCCGCTGGAACAGATTTACGAGTCCGCGCTGTCCGCTGGATGAACCTATCCATAGTCCCGGTTATGGCGGGGTTATTTTTCATCGTGTGACCGCTTTATTTAACCTCGAGCGCGTCCTTTTGGGGGTATGGGGCTTCTCGATAATCGTTCGCATTTCCACTGCGATCT
>Ga0268266_10006079_pt1 | contig 11120 bp, 10 predicted proteins | sample KBSS13metaG_FD_190356 | JGI IMG/M metagenome (GOLD analysis project Ga0268266, IMG submission 190356) | Switchgrass rhizosphere microbial communities from Kellogg Biological Station, Michigan, USA - KBS S1-3 metaG (SPAdes) (version 2) | ecosystem: Host-associated > Plants > Roots > Rhizosphere... | reverse complement strand
GTCCGGAGGCGGCTGCGTCCATCTTCGCGATGGTCGACGAGGCGTTTCGAGAGGACACGGCCATGATCGAAGGGCAACAGCGTATGATCGACTCCGGCCCGCCGGGCACGATGGGCTGGATACAGGCGGATCGAGGCCTGTCGCTGTTTCGCAGGGTTCTTGATCGGCTAAGCGCAGAGGAAAGAGCGGCGTTTGCTCTCAAGCAGACTGTGCCAACCTGACCCAGGTTCGAGATGAGGCGATTACATCATGTTCAAGGTCACGTTTCTGTATCCTCGACCGGACGATCCTGAGGCGTTTAGGAAGCACTATATCGAGCGGCATGTGCCGCTGTGTCGGGCTATCCCTTACAGCGGTCGTGCCTCCTATGCGTTTGAGCCTCAGACTCCCGTCGGTCTGAGCGAGTGGTTCTGCATCTTCGAGATTGAGTGTGATTCTCGTCAGCAGTGGGAGGCTTCGATGAGGTCGCCTGAGGCGATCGCAGCGCAGGCAGATGCGAGCTCTCTACCCGTGCAGCCCACTATCATATTCTATGAACCCGAGCTGCTATAGCAACGTCGCTTTCCAACGAGCCAGGGTCCGGACCCAATAACTTGCTTCCCACGGTGATCGGATTGTGATTCATTGAGCCTGTCGGTCGGGTGACAGTGTCGACGCGGCGTTGGTGCGCGCCCTATCGGCGAGATAGGTTCCTCCCAGGACCCCCGGGCGCACTATCGCGCCGCCAAATCGATTATCGTAATGTGGGTGCGCAACGGATGGTTGATTTGATAGACAGCCGCGCAGTTTCGCCGCCAGCCGTTAAGTCGGCCATCATCCCCCGATCGTTGGAGTTCACCAGGGACGGGAACGACCCCGCCGGCTTGAGCCATTGTGCGCAGCTCGATTCGAGGCGTCGTGCGCAGGGCGTACGGCGGCGCATATTGAGTCCTGCACTGTGGCCCGCTGAGTGTTGGTGTTAACATTCTGTGATGCCGATCGTCACCCGAAGCTACCGCATTCGCGCCTATCCCAATGGCGCGCAACGCCGCCTGCTCGATCGTTGGTTCGGCGCCACGCGCTGGCTGTGGAATACCGCGCTCGGGATTCGCTCGGAGGCTTATCGTGTCTGTGGACTGAGGCTGACTGGAAATGACCTCTCGCGTTGGTTGACGCAGTGGAAGAGCACGGCCGGACACGAATGGCTCGCGGAAGTGCCCGCAACGATGCTGACACAGTGTTTGCGGGATCAGGAGCGGGCGTTCACGAACTTCTTTGCAGGCCGGACGCGCTACCCGAGGTTTAAGCGCAAGAGTATTGCTGGAGGCTTGCGCTTTCAGGATGTGGGAAGAAGTTGGGCTCGAGGTGTGCTGAGCGTCCCAAAGCTGGGTGTGCTCAAGCTCGCGGAGTCGCTGCCTGAGATGCCGCGGCCCGATCTGGTGACCCTCGCGCGCGATGCGACAGGCCGCTACTACGTCAGTTTTTGCGCGGAGGTTGAGCAGTCGTTGCTGCCCATCGTGCAGCGCTCCGTAGGTGTGGACGTGGGTCTTCATCACCTGGCCACGCTCTCCACCGGGGAGAAGATTCCCAATTCCAAACGCTATTACGCCCACCTGCGCTACCTGCGCCAGCAGCAGCGCTGCCTGGCGCGACGTCAGAAAGGCAGTCGGCGGCGCGAGAAGCAGCGGCTGCGGGTAGCGCGTGCGCACGCGCGAGTGAGGCATGAGCGCCAATGTGCCCTGCATGCGCTCACCACGCGTTTGGTGCGCGAGTTCGATTTGATCTGTATCGAAGACCTGAATGTCAAAGCTCTGGCACGCGGCAGAAACGCCCGCGCCATCCAGGACGCTGCGTTCAGCGAAGTACGCCGGCAGCTGAAGTACAAGAGTGAATGGTACGGCCGGATTCTGATCGAAGTGGATCGCTGGTATGCCTCGAGCAAGATCTGCTCGGCATGTCAGCACACACTCGATGAGCTGCGGCTGGATCAGCGGCAGTGGACCTGTCCGAAGTGCGGGACCTGCCACGACCGTGACGTGAATGCTGCACGAAATTTGCTGGCGGAGAGTCTTCACCAGCTGGCCGGTCGTGACGACCGGGACCTGCGCGTGGATGCGGGAGATGCATGCCCAGATGAAATCATTCTGGCGCAGGTGCTCGCAGAGGAAGCGCGAAGCGCGCAACGCAATCGAGCCTGTCTGGAACCGGTGAGATTGAGTTAGCAGTGCAGTCAAGCCTGAGCACACACTCACGCCAAGCCCGCGGAGGTCGATATGTCTATCATCATCACCGGAGCATCAGGAAAATTCGGACGCCTGGTCACGGAACTACTGTGCCGACAAGTTCGCCCCACGGAATTGATCCTCGTGACGCGCAACCCGAAATCCCTTGCCGAGATGGCCGCACTGGGTGCCCAGGTACGATACGGAGATTTCGACGATCCAGACTCACTGCCCCGTGCTTTCGCTGGCGGGCAGAAGATGCTGATGATCAGCACATTGAGTGTCGGTCGGCGTGCCCAGCAGCACTACCGCGCGATTGTAGCTGCGCGAGCCGCTGGGGTGAGTCATATCGTCTACACCTCGAGCGGCGGTGCCCGCACCGACAACCCGGCAATTGTCATCCCGGATCATCTGCGCACGGAAGCAATTCTCAGCTCCTGTGGTGCTGCCTACACCATATTGCGTGACAGCCTGTATGCCGAGTCCGTCGTGACGGAGATCGCCCCGCGCATGCTTGCAATTGGAAAATGGGTCTGTTGTGCAGGCGATGGACGCAGTCCGTTCATTTCCAAATTGGATTGTGTCGCCGTCGCCGCAAAAGTGCTGACCTCAGCCGGTCATGAGAACCGAACGTACGAAGTGGCGGGCAGCGAGTTGCTCTCGTTCAGAGATGCGGCGGCGCTGACGGCCGAGATGAGCGGCCGATCGGTTGAATTCGTGATCATCAGTGATGCAGAAGAAGCGGCTGCGCTCGCCGCGGCCGGAGTGCCGCAGCAGTATGTCGAGCGCATGAACACGCCGGGGGTCGGTACGTCCTCGATCGAGGACATCATTTCGTACGAGCAGGGAATGCGCGGCGGCTTCTTCGAAGTGCGGTCGAGTGATGTCCAGCGAATTCTCGGGCGACCTCCGCGGACGCTCCGGGACGTCTTCCTCGAACATCGACACCTGTTTCAGACCCCTGCAGCCATCGCCTGAAGGTCCGACCGCAGTGCCGGCATCAGGCCGCCAATGTCAAAGTGGGCGACCACGAACGGCCCGTACACCGGCGAATACCGAACGCTTTGCCCGCCTCCATGACCGCGCCATGTACGATGGCAGCATCACTCGGCTGTCATTCCGAACGACTGACGTTTGAGGAGTATCGCGTATGAGTTACCTCGATATGTTCAATGTGAAGGACTACGGAGTCGTGGTCACAGGCGGTGCCAGCGGCATTGGGCTCGGGTTCACGGAGATCCTCTCAGAAGCCGGCGCGCGCGTAACGATGCTCGACATGAATCGCGAACGCATCGAGGCCGAATCGCGGCGCCTACGCGCACTGGGTCGTGAGGTCACCGGCGCGGTCCTCGATGTCACCGATCACGCCGCTCTCGATCGGGAGATCGACTCGGCGGCCGCTCGTTATGGCCGGCTCGATGTCGTGTTCGCGAATGCCGGCATCGATCCAGGGCCCGGCTTTATTGCCCCCGGTCCCGAGCGTAAACGCTCGCCCGACGGAGCCATCGAGAATTACCCGACCGAGCGCTGGAGCCGGGTCATCGACATCAGCCTGAATGCCGTCTTTGCGACTACGAGGGCCGCCGCCCGCCACATGCGACCGCGCAAATCAGGCCGGATCATCGTCACCACCTCCCTGGCAGCTTTCAAATGCGAGCCCCTGATCGGCTCCGCGTACATGGCTGCCAAGGCCGGAGTCGCGCACTTTGTCCGCCACACGGCGCTGGAGCTCGCCGCGGACGGCGTGACCGTCAATGCCATCGCGCCCGGATTCGTGGTGACCAACATCGGCGGAGGCTTCGGCCACGATCCCAACGTGCAGGCCGGAGTAGGGCGGCTGATCCCGATGCATCGCGTGGGATTCCCCAAAGACCTGCAGGGGCTCGCCCTTTTTCTCGCCTCACCCGCCGCCTCCTTCGTGACTGGGCAGCACATTGCCGTGGACGGCGGTTTCGGGATCGGATTCGCCGACTGACCTATCGGGCCGGTAGGGCAATTGGCTATGCCACGCTCCTATGCTCCGTAAGGTCAGCCCCCTGCATCAGAGGCACATCAGAATGAGAGTCCCTCACGGGATCGATTCGAAAGCATTTTCAGCCGCCGTCCGCGAGCTCGAGGGCATCGTCGGTCAGCAGTGGGTTTTCACGTCCGAAGAAGACCTCTACCTCTATCGGGACGCCTACTCACCCTTCTGGGGTGAGCCCGAGGAGCGCCTGGCCTCGGCCGCCGTCTCCCCGGAAAGCGTCGAGCAGGTTCAGGCCATTCTGCGCATTGCCAACGCACACAAGATTCCGATCTACCCGATTTCCACGGGGCGCAATCTCGGCTACGGCGGGGCGGCGCCCGTCTATTCGGGCAGCGTCGTCCTGGACCTCAAGCGCATGAACCGGATACTCGAGATCGACGAACAGGCCGCATCGTGTCTCGTCGAGCCCGGGGTCAGCTACTTCGACCTCTATCGCCACATCCGCGCCAACAAGTTGAAGTTGTGGATCGACTGTCCGGATCCGGGCTGGGGCAGTCTGGTCGGCAACGCCCTCGATCACGGTAACGGTTACACCATGAACCCGTTCCGTGATCACTTCGGCGCTCACTGTGGCATGGAAGTCGTGTTGGCGAACGGTGATCTGGTGCGCACTGGCATGGGCGCGTTGCCGGGCGCCAAGACCTGGCAACAGTCGCGCTATGGATTCGGGCCCGATGTCGACGGGATCTTCTCACAGGGCAACTCGGGTGTAGTGACCAAGATGGGTTTCTGGCTGATGACAGAACCCGAAGCGTACCTCGCCGGCACTGTGATGGTTTCACGACACGCCGATCTCGTGCCCTTGATGAAGGCCTTCAGCGTTCTGAACAACACCAACGCAATGATGGCGACGACGCGCATCGGCAGCCCGCTGCAGCTCGGTCGGGTCTTCGGCGTGCCGCCGGAACCTGAGCATGCCGCCCTGTTGGACAAACCCGGAGTGACCCCGGACGAGCTCGAAGCGTACGGTCGCAAAAATGACCTGCCGTACTGGACGATTGACCTGAAGTTCTATGGTGGCACCGAGGTAGTCGAAGCGCAGTGGACCCACGCCATGCGTGTGTTCAAGAGCGCCATCCCCGATGTGCAGTTCACCAAAGGCGATCGGCTCACTTTCCCCCTGACTGACGCTCAGGCCGAGGCCGTCAAGGACAAAGCCTCTCTCGGCATTCCTTCACTCGGTGCGTTCTTCGTGGGCGCTCGCTCACCGAACAAGCCTGTCGGCAGCCACGGCCATTTCTGGCTCTCGCCGATATTGCCCCTGTCTGCCGAAGCCGTGCTCGAGGCACAAAAGGTGTTCGCACAGGCATTCCATGAGTGGGGCGTGGCGCCCCTGTACCGGGCACTCCCCCAACTCTATTCCCCCCGAGCGTTTTATCTGTTGTTCGGCTTCGAGGTGAGTGAGGATCCGGCGGTGAATCGCAAAACGCGCGAGACCGTGCGCCGGATGATCAAGCTCGCAGCCGAACACGGCTGGGGCGAGTACCGAACTGCTCCGGCCTTCATGGATGACGTCATGAACGTCTACTCCTACAACAATCACGCGCTGCGCGGCTTGCACGAGAGAATCAAAGACGCTCTCGATCCTAACGGCATCCTGGCTGCCGGTCGCTGTGGTATCTGGCCCAAACACTTACGCAATGGAAGATCGTAATGAGCTTTGCCCGAGCATTTCTCGTAGGTGTTGCATTTGCCGCTGTCTCTCTTGAAGTGTCCGCAGACGATCGCGGGCATCAGGTCTACAACCGGTGGTGCATCGCCTGTCACGGCGTTGGTCCCGACAAGCCGGGCACCGGCGCACTGCAGGCTAAATACAAAGGTTCCGTCCCTGCGCTTCTGGAAGAGCGAAACGACCTGACAGCCGACCTGGTGAAAATGTACGTGCGCCGCGGCGTGTCAGTGATGCCGCCTTTCCGCAAGACTGAGATCAGCGACGAGGATCTCAACGCGCTGGCCGCGTATCTCTCGAAGAGGTCGCCATGAGCTCGCACGTGCCACCGATTCGAACCGGGCTGCTCGCGATCGTAACGGGCCTGATGTTTGCGATTGGCCCCTCCATGGTCGATCTGTCGTTGCCCGCGCTGCCCCTCATACAACAGTCGATCGGAACTTCCGCCTTGCGCGCGGAGCTGAGCCTGACGGTCGTCTTCCTGGGGTTGGCGCTTGCGCAGCTCATCTTCGGTGCGTTCGCGGACCGATGGGGACGACGCCGACCGCTCCTCATCGGCATGGCGGTTTACTGCTGCGCGGCGCTTGCAGCGGCATTCGCTCCCGATATGGTTACATTCCTGATCGCTCGCCTGATCCAGGCAGTCTGCTACGGCGTGGCAATCGTGCTCGCACGCTCGGCCGTGGTCGATATCAGCGATGAGCGCAGCTCGGCCCGCGTCTTTTCCACTGCCATCATGTTCATGGCGCTCATGTCAGTTCTTGCTCCGGCCGTCGGTGGCGCGTTGCTCGGAATATGGAGTTGGCGCGCGATCTTCCTGGTCATGAGCGCGTTCGGTGCGATTGTGATGCTGGCGGTTGCTGCCTGTTTGCCGGAAACGCTGTCTCCGGAGCGTCGCACACGCTTGCCTGTCTCCAGAGTGTTCTCCACCTACGGTGGGTTGCTCCGCCAGGGACGTTTTTCGGCTTGTGCAATCATCGGTGCATGTGCCGTCACCTATCAATTTACCTACAACACGGGCGCACCTGCCGTTGTAGTCGAGCACTATGGCCTGCAGCCGGCCACTACCGGCCTGATTTTCAGCGTGATCGCCATCAGCACGGGGCTCGCTTCGCAGCTCAATTCAGGGCTGCTTCGACGGCGAACGCCTTCTCAAATGATGACCTTGGGTGTGACGCTCAGCGTGGGTTGCTCAGCTGTCCTGCTCACCAACGTGCTCACAGGCGTCGGCGGTGTTGCTATGCTCGTCGTGACCTTGTTCGTGCTGATGGCCACCGTCGGCCTCATCGCGGCCAACGCAATGGCGGGGGCCATCTCGTCAGCCGGTCACCAGGCCGGCGCTGCTTCGGCACTGGTGGGCGTCGTACAGTTTGTTTTTGGAACCGTGGGCAGTGCCATAGTGGGGGTCTTCCACGATGCCCAGGGTCGACCCATGGCCCTGGTGATCATGGCCCTCAGCCTCATCGCGCTCGCAATCTCTATACGAACGCAGCCCCGGCGTTCTACTTTCGCGTCCGTGTGAGATAGGCACTGAGCGCAGCCAGGTCGGCGTCGCTGATTTCCGTCTTGCGAAAGGGCGCCATCATCGCAAACCCATTACGCACGTAGAGCTTGATGAAGTCCGGCGTCAAGTCCTTGCGATCTTCGAGCCTTGCCGGAATCTTGCCGCCGTATTTCGCTTCGAGTCCGAGTGTCCCGGGTCGGTCCCCTCCCGAGCCATGACACGCCTCGCACCAGGTCTGAAACACCTGTTTGCCTTTCTCGACGCTCGCCGCGTCAGCCGCGCGAGCACTGAGGGGAATACCAAGGGCAACGCCGAGGAGCAGGGCCGCCGAGCAATACCAGACTTTAATCATGAACGTGTTTTCCGCAGATGTTCAGGCCAAATGCCATAGCGACCGGCCGAGAGAATGCCGTTGGGATCAACAGCGTCTTTCAGCTTTTCCTGCAATCGCCTGAGCGCGTGATTGTTGAAGGAGTAGGTATCCGCACACGCATCCATGAAAGCGGGCGCCGTGCGGTACTCGCCCCAACCATGCTCCGCTGCAAGCGCAATCATTCGCTTGAACGTCTCCCGATTCTTCCGATTCGTCTCGGCATCGTGACTGATCGGAAATCCGTAGATCTGGAAGAACGTGCGTTCATGATAGAGCTGCGGCAACGGCAGCCCGAGCGGATTGACACCCCATTCCTTGAACGCCTCGCGGAACACCTTCTCGCATTCCTGGACGGCCTCACCCGACAGCGGAATGATCGGTGAAAACCACATGTGCCCGTTGCTCGGAGTCGGATTTGTTGGCGTGCGCCCACCCATCGAAAACGCCTCCAGGCTCGGAATACCGAGCGGGGCTTTATCCATGATCTGGTTGGCCGCGGCGTCACTCAAAGGAAATTCATAGAAGTCCCCATCCTTGAACTTCGCGCCGGCGATGGTGCCGAATTTTTCCTGGGCGTACTCCCAATGCGCGGCCGTTACCTTCGGTGACCCATAAAAGCGCAGGATGACCGACCAATACGGCACGTCGTTCCTGGCGGCGAAGGATTCGTATTCTTCCCGGCTGGGATTGCGCGCGCGCAACGCGGCCAACTCGGGGCTCGGCGGCGGCGCCTTGAATGCCCCAAACAGAAGCGGACTCTCCACGCGCGTGGTAGCGCTCATCACCTTCAGATTCTCGAAGTACGCCAGGATGTCGACCAGCTTGAACAGATCATCATAGCGGTACACCATTACCGTTCCTGAACGGAAGGCCTCCGGCTCCGGCATCATCCAGAATCCCATCTTCGTGACCACTCCGAAGTTGGACTGCGAAAACAGACCATCCAGGTGCGGGCCATACCCATACTTGAACTGCTGCCAGGTTTTCGCGCCCGGCATCGCGCCCATTCCCGTTCGCACCAGATCGCCATCGGGCAGGACGACTTCCATGCCGGCATGCGCGCCCCAGTGATCGCGATAGGGCGCCAGTGTGTAGCCGTTGCCACGCTCGAGCGCATTACCGATGAGGCTGCCCCAGCCCGGATCCGGACAATCGATCCACAACTTTAACTTGTTGGCACGGATGTGGCGATACAGGTCGAAATAACTGACACCCGGCTCGACCAGGCACGTCGCGTTGCGCTCATTCAACTCGAGAATGCGATTCATGCGTTTGAGATCGAGCACAACACTGCCGGAATACACGGGCGCTGCTCCGCCGTACCCGAGATTGCGCCCCGTGGAGATCGGGTAGATAGGAATCTTGTGCGCGTTGGCGACACGCATGATCGCCTGGACTTCCTCGGTCGAATGCGGGGCGATCGCGGCCGAGGCTTTGCGCTCCTCAGGCTCACCCCAGAAGGGCGAGTAAGCATCCTGATACAAATGCAAGTCTTCATCACTCGTGAAGACCCAGTCCTTGCCGACAATCCCCTCAAACTCGCGCAGTGCATCGGCGAAGGACTCGGGAGCCAGGCCGGGTGGGGTCCTCATGTACGCACCGTCTCCACAACAGGGCCGATTACCCACGAAACGAGTGTGCCCTCAAAACGAGCTTCGACACAGCCCATGCGAGCCCGGAGGGTTCGTTGGCTGGGCCGTCCGCGCCTCGCTGGAAATTGCGCGACAGCATCGGCCGTGAGACTTGCCCACCGAGGGTCTCGCTCATACCCGGCAGCGAGTCGCTCTACCACCGGCTCAGGCCCCATCAGCGAGTGTTGAATCTCACCGCCGGGCAAAGCTGTGTGGGTGGCCTTGAAGAGCACGCGCATGGAATGGTCCCACGCGAGTCGTTCGAGGCAGAAAAGCGATTCAGCGGAAGTCAGCCCCGCGATCGGGGCGGCCGAGCGCATCCAGCGCGGATGCAGGTCGTGATACCAAAGTGATGTTACGTCGCTAGGCGATGCGTGCGTGGTCAGACCCAACCATGCGGCACGCTCACCGAAGGCCAGGCTCGGCGCGAATGTCGCGTCGACAATGACCTTGTACAGATTGATGTGGACCTGCGCCGGCTCGCTCCCGATCGAGTCGCTGATCGTGCTTAGCGCTGCGAGGGCCGCGCCCGTCTGTATGAATTGTCTTCGCGTGCTCACGATTTACCCCTATACGTCGAGTGCGACCCTGCTCCGCAGGATTCTCTCGACCGAAATGCCGGCGGGCCCATCATTGCACGCCCGGAGTGTGTGCCACCTATCGCCCCGATAGGTGGATTGCGAGCGACACCCGCTAGGCTGTTGCGCATTCACCGACTGGGACATCAATCCATGACCAATGAGATCGCCCCCTGCGGCATGCACGTCGGCCGCCTGAATCACCTGTTGTCGGTCATGCAGGCCGACACCGAGGCCGGGAAGTATTTCGGCGGGGTCATCCTGGTTGCGCGCAGCGGCAAAGTGGTCCTGCACGAAGCCGTTGGCTATCGGGATGTCGCCTCGGGGACGCGGATGTCGAAGGATGCCGTCTTCAGCATCTTCTCCGTCTCCAAGTCCTTCACCGCCGTTCTGACACTGCAGGCCATCGAGCGGGGTCAGTTTGCCCTCACCACCAAGGTCTCCGAGGTCATTCCGGAATTCCGCGGTGGCGTGCGCGAAAACATCACCTTTTATCACCTGCTGACGCACACCTCGGGTCTGCCTGTGATGTTTCAGCCCGAACCGGACATGTACATTGACCGGTTGGATGAGACAATCGAGGTCATCTGCAAAAAGGTGCACTCGGAAGCCGCCCCCGGAGAAGTAGCCACCTACGCACCGATGGTGGGTCATGCTCTGATGGGCGAAGCGGTCCGCCGCACGGATCCCGCCAAACGGCGGTTTCGGGAAATCATGCACGCCGAGCTCCTGGCCCCTCTGGGGATGAGCAGCACCTCGGTCGGCCTGCGTCGTGATCTCAGGGCCCGACACATCAAACCCACCTGGTTGTTCGACAAGGGCGCGCTGCGCCACCTGGGCCATAGCAATCTCGGTACCGATGGCGCCTTTGAAGAGGAAGACGCCGAAATGCCCTGGGTCGGCATTGCCTCGACCGTGGATGACCTGTTCCGCCTGACAGAGATGTTGCGGCGGGGAGGGGAGTTCAATGGCGCCCGGATCCTGTCCCCTGTGACAGTGCAGCAGATGCTCATCAATCGGACCGGAATGAAGATCAACCAGCTGTACGGCAAGAACGCGATCGCCCGCAACTGGGAACCCCCGCCGGCCTATCTTGGTCTGGGTGTTGGATTGCGCGGTGATGTCATCTGTCATCATC
>Ga0268266_10006078_pt1 | contig 11121 bp, 14 predicted proteins | sample KBSS13metaG_FD_190356 | JGI IMG/M metagenome (GOLD analysis project Ga0268266, IMG submission 190356) | Switchgrass rhizosphere microbial communities from Kellogg Biological Station, Michigan, USA - KBS S1-3 metaG (SPAdes) (version 2) | ecosystem: Host-associated > Plants > Roots > Rhizosphere... | reverse complement strand
AGCTTCGTCAGCCGGTCCAGCGCGCCCTGCAGGATGAAGATCGCGGCATGCTCGTCGATCACCTCGGCGCGGCGGGCGCGGGAGACGTCCATGCCGATCAGCTCGCGCTCGACGGCAGCCGTCGACAGCCGCTCGTCCCAGAGCCCGATGGCAAGGCCGGTGAGATTGGAAAAATTGCGGGCAAAGGCGCGGGTCGATTGCGCGCGCGGCCCCTCGCTGCCGTCCATGTTGATGGGAAGCCCCAGCACGAAGCCGACCGCATTGCGTTCGCCCGATATCGCCAGCAGCCGCGCCGCGTCGGCCTTGAACGCCTTGCGGTGGAGCGTTTCGACGCCGGTCGCCAGCCGGCGGTCCGGATCGGAGACGGCGACGCCGATGGTTTTGGTGCCGAGGTCGAGGCCGATCAGGGCGCCGCGCTCGGGCCAGTGCACGACGGCGTCGATCAGGGGGAGGATGGGGGCGGGCATGGTCCCGCATAACACCGGCGCGGCGCAGGCGCAAAGCCGATCATGGCGTGGCGTCCATGCGGGAACGCCACGCCCTTTGTCGTGATGGGCTTATCTTATCGCAACGGGGTTGATCATGCTCTGCACGCCGCCCTTGAAGCGCGGCTGGCCGAGGACGAACAGGAATTCATAGGCCTTGTCGGCGGCGAGGTCGGCCGTATTCAACACTTCCATGATGTAGGTACCGTTCATCGGCAGCAGGATCTGGTGCACCTCGAATACGTTCTTGCTCTCGAACGGAATCACCTCAAGGCCCCAGGTGTCCGCGCCGATGGCGACGACGCCCTTGCCGGTGAGGTATTTCGCGCCTTCAACGCCCAGCCCGGGCTCGCCCGAGTTGAAGCGCTTGTCGTCCTTGCCGATCAGGCTGGACCAGCCGGTGTGGAAGAGGACGACATCACCCTGGCGGATTTCGATGCCCTGCTTCTTGGCGGCTTCCTCGATTTCCTTGACGTTGAAGGCGGTGCCTTCCTTGACCACATCGGTGCCGAAATAAGCGGCCATGTCGAGTAGCACGCCGCGCGTGACCATCGGCGGTACCTTTTCGACACCGAGCTTCTTCAGGCCAGTCGGATCCGCAAAATCGAGCAACTTGTTGCCGTTGTAGTAGACGTGCTCGACGCCGATATGGCCGAGGCCGTCGAGCTGGCTGCCGACGCCAACCCAGCCCTCGATGATGTCGTCATTATAGGTCGTCTTGCTCGGTCCGAGGCCGGGAATGCCGGCCTGGCCGGGCTGCACCACGGTGATCTTGAAGGCGCGGGGCGGGTAGGCGGGCATCTTGGAATCGACCGGGAAACCGAGCGCATAGGTCTTGCCGGTCTTGATCAGGCCTGCGGCCTTCACCACCAGTTCGGGCGTCATGTAGTTGGCGGCGCCGATCTCGTCGTTCGGTCCCCATTTCGATTTTGTCCAGTCTTGAGCGCTTGCCGTTCCGACCGTACCCAACAAGGCAACAGAACAGCACAATACGAACGCTGTGCGCATCGCAGTCCCTCCCAGAGTTGACGTTATGATTTTTGGTAGCTAGCGCCTCATACTAACGTAGTAGTTTGCGGCGGCCAGAAAATTCTGAGTTCGATACTTGTGTTGCGATCGAACGTCGCAGCGCGGAAAATGCGCTGCGCAAATTCCATTATTACAAAAATATGGCAGAGACGTTTCGCATGGCGGAACGAGCGTTGGATGACGATGAATGCATTGAGCCTGTTCGGTCTGTTCGCGGTGACCGCGATGCTGGTGGCCTACGCGCTGGAGGAGCGCAGCCACTGGTTTATCCTCGCCTTCGCAGGCGCATGCGCGCTCGGATCGGTTTACGGATTTCTGCAGGGCGCCTGGCCGTTCGGGCTGGTCGAGGCGATCTGGGCGGGCGTCGCATTGCGGCGCTGGTATGTCAGGCGGCGATAACCTCGCCGTTGCTGCTCAGGCAGGATGCAAAACCCTGCAGCGCGCTGTACTGATGGGCCGTGCGGCGGGTGATGAACAGCGTCTCGACCCCCGACTGCGCGGGAGTGAGCGTGTGGATGCTCACGGTGTCGTTCCGCCCGACCACGGCGCGCGGCAATAGCGTCACGCCCATGTCGGCGGCGACGCAACCGATCATGCCGTCGAGCGTGCCGAGTTCGAACCGCGCGGAAGACGGCCAGCCGAATTCCGAAAAGATCTGCTCGAGCCGCTGGCGGTAGGTGCAGCCGGTCCGGAACACCAGTGCAGTCGGCCCGGACTCCGGCGTGCCCGCACGCAGGGCGGCGAGGCCCGTCCATCGCCGCGCGGTCACCAGCACCAGTTCTTCACGGAAAGCGACCGTCGCATCGAGTTCGGCATGCTCGATTGGACCCGCGACGAACGCGCCGTCGAACGTACCGTTGAGGACACCCGCCACCAACTCGGCCGTGGTCGAGGTCCGCAAGCTCAATCGCACCTGCGGGAAGCGGCGATGGAATTCGGCGAGCAGGGCAGGCAGGCGGACGGCCGCCGTGGTTTCCATCGAGCCGATGGCGAGCGGTCCTTTCGGTTCGCCATCGTCACGCGCCGCCAGCAGCGCCTCGCGCGACAGCGCCGCCATCCGCTGCGCATAGGGCAACAGCCGGCGGCCGGCGCCGGTCAGCGTCATGCCGCGGCTGTGCCGTTCGAACAGCGCGGTGCCGATCTCGGCTTCCAATGCCTTCACCCTTTGCGTGACATTGGACTGCACTGTGTTGAGTTCGTCGGCGGCGCGGGTAATGCCGCCCAGCCGGGCAACCGTTGAAAAGGTCAGGAGATCGCTCAACTCCATGGCGTTTACCGTTTCATTTTAGAGATGTCTACATTCTCTAGTATTCATTTTTAGAGAATGATAGTCCGGCCTAATATCGCTGTCCAGATTTCAGGGAATGGACATGCCAATCACCACGCCGTTGACCGCCCGTTTGGGCATCCAGCATCCGATCCTCTCGGCGCCCATGGACGTCATCGCAGGGGCGCGCCTCACCGCGGCCGTCAGCGCTGCCGGCGGGTTTGGCATTCTTGGCGGCGGCTACGGTGACGAAGCGTGGCTCAAGCGGGAGACAACCAAGCTTGGGGACGTATCCGATCCCTTCGGGATCGGTTTCATCACCTGGAGCCTTGCCAAGCAGCCGGCGCTGCTGGACATCGCGCTTGAAGCGCGGCCGCGCGCGATCATGCTTTCGTTCGGCGATCCCAAGCCGTTCTCGAAGCGGATCGCATCGTCCGGCGCGCTGCTGATCTGTCAGGTGCAGACCGAAGACATGGCGCGGCAGGCGCTGGATGCCGGCGCTGACATCCTGGTTGCGCAGGGCACCGAGGCCGGCGGCCATGGCGCATCGCGCACCACCCTCGACATCGTGACGGCGATCGTCGATCTCGCGGCCGGCCGGGTACCGGTCGCTGCCGCCGGCGGCATCGGCGATGGCCGCGGGCTGGCGGCGATGATGATGCTGGGCGCTTCCGGCGTGCTGCTCGGCACGCGCTTCTATGCCAGTCAGGAATGCGACGGCCCAGAGGAAGCGAAACGGCGCATCTGCGCCGCGACCAGCGGCAACAGCGTCCGTAGCATCATCTTCGATCTCTCGCGCAACAACGTGTGGCCGGCGCCGTTTACCGGTCGCTGCCTGGTCAACGATCATGCACGGCGCTGGATGGGGCGCGAGGTCGAACTCATGCAAAATGTCCAGGCGGTCGCGGCCGAATATGCAGCGGCAAGGGCTGCGGGCAATTTCGATACCGCCGCCGTCATCGCGGGCGAAGCCGTCGGGTTGATCCACGATGTCCCGCCGGCGGCCGAAATCGTTGACAGGATCGTCACCGAGGCCGACCAGATATTGAACGGACGGCGCAACTCCTTCGCCGCCTGATCTACACGCCTCTTCAATTCATTCAAGCGAGCAAAACCATGTGGCCAGACCGCCGGATCATCGACCTCTTCAAGACCGAATTTCCGATCGTGCTGGCGCCGATGGCCGGCATCATGGACGCGGACCTCGTGATCGCGGCGGCGCAGGGCGGGGCGCTGGGTTCGCTGCCATGCGCGATGATCACGGCCGAGAAGGTGCGCGAGCAGGTCAACATCATCCGCCAGCGCGTCTCGGCGCCGGTCAACATGAACTTCTTCTGCCACACGCCCGTCGATGCCGATCCCGCGCGCGAGGCGGGCTGGAAGGCCAGGCTTGGCTCCTACTACAAGGAGCTCGGGGTCGATCCCTCAGCGCCTATCACCGCTGCCAACCGCGCGCCGTTCGATGAAGCCATGTGCGCGCTCGTGGAGGAACTGAAACCCGAAGTGGTGAGCTTCCACTTCGGCCTGCCGGATCCGGCGCTGGTCAAGCGCGTCAAGGCGGCCGGCTGCATCGTGATGTCGTCGGCGACCATCGTGAAGGAAGCGATCTGGCTGGAGGAGAACGGCGCCGACGTCATCATCGCGCAAGGCGCGGAGGCGGGCGGCCATCGCGGCATGTTCCTGACCGACAATATCGCCCAGCAGCCCGGTACGTTTGCGCTGGTGCCGCAAGTGGTCGATGCAGTGAGGGTGCCCGTCATCGCGGCCGGCGGCATCGCCGACGGGCGCGGCATCGCGGCGGCGTTTGCGCTCGGCGCATCCGGCGTGCAGATCGGCAGCGCCTATCTGCGCTGCCCGGAATCCAATGTGACTGCGCCGGCGCGCACCGTGCTGGCCCAGGCGAACGATGACGCCACCGTCATCACCAATGTCATGACCGGGCGCCCCGCGCGCGGCGTCGCCAACCGGGTGATGCGCGAGGTCGGCCCGATCTCGCCGGACGCGCCCGCGTTCCCGCACGCGGCCACCGCGCTCGGCCCATTGAAGGCGGCAGCCGAAAAGCTCGGCAAGGTCGATTTCACCAATCTCTGGGCGGGGCAAGCGTTGCGGATGGGCCGCGAGATGCCGGCGGCGGAGCTGACGCGCTCGCTTGCCGGCGCCGCGCTGGCGCGGTTCGGCGCGCTGGGTGGATAGGGCGTGTAAGCGCAATCCCATGCCGCAGCGCAGGGTGTGCGTATGAGATTGGCACTGTAGTTGTTCGCCACACATGCATGGCTCAAGGCCCGAATTACGCCAAAAGCGGATACTATCGCGTGTTCAGATCGGCTAGATGTTCGGCGTGACAATCGGTGGGAGGTGGGGAACCGTCTGCCATGGACGACAGTTGCCCCCGCGGCAACGCGGGTTGGGGCCGCCGGATGTCGATAGCTCGGGGGCGGCGCAATGTATCCTTATCTTTCAGACCGCATGGTCAGCCGACGTGAGCGCAAAGGCGGGGTCCTCCGCGCCTTGATCCTGACATTCTCGATCGTGGCGATCATCGACAGCGCACACTTTGCCAGGGCCGGTATGAGCAGCACGCCCCGCGAATGGTCGGTGCCCGCCGATACGGCCATCGCTACCAGCGAAGCAACCCAGCAGACCGAGGAGCAGATCGGCCTCACCAAGGCCAAGCGTCGTAATGTGCAACGTCGGCTGACCAGGCTCGGGTTCGAGACGAAGGTCAATGGGACGTTCGATGAGCAGACGCGCGCTGCCATCTCGCGCTGGCAGGAGGAGTCCGGCTACCCTTCGACCGGCTTCCTCAACGCCGGCCAGCACAAGGCGCTGACGGACGCCGCGAAGCAGGCTGCAAAATCTGACCACAAGGACCGTCGTCGCGCTGGAAACCGTACCCGCTATTCGCGTGGTGGCGACGGTCCAATCGGCGCGATCGGCGGCGCGGTGCGCGGCGTGGGGGGCGCGGTGCGTGGCGTAGGAAGGGGCGTAGGGAGCGCGGTGGGCGGACTATTCAGGTGATTAGGCCAGAAGCCCGACGCAGCCTCACAGCGCGTGAACCCAGGCCTCCGGGTACAGCGCATACGCGTTGCCGCGCCGGGCCAGCCGTGAGAACGCCGGGAAATGCAGGTGCATCCCGGCAATCAGAATGCCGTCGGCGGAAACGCGGTCGAACATACGTTTGCGCGAGGCGGCGGCTGCGGCGAGGTCAGTATCGAAGGCCATGCCGGCCTCGGGAAACGCGGTCTGCACTTCCGGCACATGCACCGTGTCGCCCCAGATCATCAGCTGATCCTGGCCTGAGGCAACCAGGTACGCGGTGTGGCCGGGCGTATGGCCGTGGCTCGGCACCGCGGTGACGCCGGGAAATACTTCGCCGTCCCGGAACAATCGCGTCTGCTTCTTGTAAGGCGCGACCTGCTCGCGGCCGGCCTGGAAAAACAGTTTTGCCGAACGCTCGTCGGCTTTGGCCATCGCGCCGTCGTCGAACCAATGCGGCAGCTCGTTCTCATGCATCACCAGTTCCGCGTTCGGAAACAGCAACTGCCCGCTGGTCATGTCGGTGAGGCCGGCAGAGTGGTCCGGATGCATATGGGTCAGCAACACGGTGTCTATCGACTTTGGATCGATCCCGGCCGCAACGAGGTTGCGCTGAACGAAGCCCGCGGACGGCTGCATGTAGTTGCCTGATCCGGTATCGACGAGGGCGGTGCGCCCCTTGGAATGGATCAGGAAGGTATTGACGCTGGTTCGCCGTGCCGGCCGGAACGCGTCGGTCAGAATCTGCCGCGCTTTATCGAGATCGACGTTGCGCATCACGTCGAGGGTGCCGTCGAGATAGCCGTCGCTGATGGTGGTGACGACGATATCGCCGATCCTGCGATGATAGACGCCGGGAATCTGGTGCGAGGGTTGCGGCTTCATATGGGGGCTTTCAGGCTGGGAAGGGGTGGCCGAGGTCGTTCAGGCGCCGACCGATTTCAGGAATTCTTCGATGCTCTCGGAGAGCAGATCCGGGGTTTGCACCGACATGTAGTGACCGGTGCGGATTTCGACGTAGCGGGCGCCGGGAATGGATTTGGCCACGGCTTCCGCCAGCGCCGGCGGGCGCACGCGGTCGAGGCTGCCGCCGATCACGAGAACCGGACAAGCAAGGTGAGCGAGTTCGCCCTGCATGTCGGCTGCGGCCAGCATGCGCCAGATCGTGGCATAGCTTGAAGGATCGTTGCCGAGCCATCGGGTGCGGAAGCGCTCGAACCGGGCGATATCGCCGCGTAGCTCCGGGGCATAGCCGTTCAACATCGAATCCTCGACCGCGACCGCCATGCCGGCGGCTTCGATCCGCGCGAGGCGCTCCAGCGCCGGGGCGCGGCGCTCTGCGGCGATGCCGGTGGCCGGGCTGCCGACTGCAACCGCGCTGGCGCGCGCAGGATATCGGGCCGCGAAGTGCAGCGCGATGGCACCGCCGACGGCGACGCCTGCGAGCGCGACCTTGCCGGCGATCCCAAACTTGTCGAGCAGAGCCGCGATGTCGTCGGCCATCGTATCGAGGGTGAGATCGCCACGCACCTTCTGCGACAATCCGGCCCCGCGGGTGTCATAACGCAGGACCCGGCGCGAATTCGCGAACCGTGGTGCGACGTCGTCCCAGCTTTCCAGCGAGCCGCCCATTTCATGAACCAGCACCAGGGTGCGGTCGCCGCCGCCGCTCAGCTCGCAGCGCAGGCCTGCGCCATTGGCTTCAATGAAATCCATCCCGAGCGCCCCCCGTTTTTCTTTTGATCTTCTTGTTTGTCACGGCGGGCGACCTGCCGGTCAGCCCCGAGATCCGAGGTCCACGATACCGGAGACTGTGCGAATCGCAAATTCTCGAGGTGTGGGGGCGGTGGGTTGGTATTGGTTGACGGCGTGAGTGAGCTTCGGCTTGGCGTAACGAGCCAGCCCTCGGCTTAATCGGCCGTTCGCACCGCATGAAAGCGCGAGAGCCCGTCCGGACTAGTGTGCGGGTTCGTCGCGGTGGACCTCAAGATGCTCAACCGCTAGCGACCTGTAATGCGCCGCCATCTCCTTGTAGTGCCGCTTCGAGATGGGGTCAGTCGCGCTTTCGGCGCGGCGTTCGAACATTTCCGCCTTTTCCTGCAGGATCTTAGCCTGAGACATGGCTCTCCTCCCGTTCGTCAGGTTAAGCAGGCGAGGTAGACGATTGCGACGCCAAGGACGGTTCCAATGGACCAGAGGGCAGGATCCCAGCTTTCCGATTTGGCGCTGTCATTTTCGATCGTCGACATGACACGGCCTCCCGATGTTCTGGCCGCGACTACATCCCCCGACTGTTTCAGGACGACTACGTGAGGCCGGAAAATGGTTTCGTCGGGGCGCTTTTGCGAGGGGGGAATGGGGGCTTGTCGCTCAAAATCTCGTGCGTCGGGGCGGGGTCGACTTCTGACCCCCAAAAGGGAGTATTCGGCGTCCCAGGCCGGCTCCGCCTGTTCCCGCGGTTGCGGCGCAAAAGCGGCCTCTGCTATACGGCGGATGCGAATTCTCCATTTGAGGCCTATATTTATGTCCGTTGATGCCGCCACCGTCCGCCGCATCGCGCATCTGGCGCGAATTGCGGTTACCGAGGCCGAGGTACCCCATCTGCAGGGCGAGCTGAACGCCATGCTGGCTTTCGTGGAACAGCTTTCGGAAGTGAATGTCGACGGCGTCGAACCGATGACCTCGGTGACCCCGATGGAAATGAAGAAGCGTGCCGACGTGGTCAATGACGGCGAGATTCCCGACGACGTCGTCAGGAATGCGCCGGAAACGCAAAACCATTTCTTCCTGGTGCCGAAGGTGGTCGAGTAATTCTTCTTAGGGATCGGAAAGTCCGATGTGTCTGCTGTGCGACGATGAAAAGGCCTACCAGGCCTATATGAACTACCTCGACGCGATGGAGCGGCAGGGCAAGGCTGCCGATCCCGATAAGGCGATGGACGCTGTCCTCGATCAGCTCGAGGCCAATGAAAGGACGCGGCCCAAGCCGACCGACCCCGCCAACGACAAGACGCTTTCTCCGTTCTTCTGCAGCCCGATCAATAAATGACCGATTTAACTTCGATGACGATCGCCGAGGCCCGGGAAGGCCTCGCGAGCAAGTCTTTCACCTCGCTTGAACTGACGGATGCGCATCTCGCCGCAATCGAGGCGGCGCGTTCGCTCAATGCCTTTGTGCTGGAAACGCCGGATCAGGCGCGCGCCATGGCGCGCGCGATCGACGCCAGGATTGCCAAAGGTGAGGGCGGCCCGCTGGCCGGCATTCCGCTCGGGATCAAGGACCTGTTCGCGACCAAGGACGTGCGCACCACCGCGTGCTCAAAGATCCTCGGCAATTTCGTGCCGCCTTATGAGTCCACCATCACATCGCAGCTCTGGCGCGATGGCGCCGTGATGCTCGGCAAGCTCAACAACGACGAATTCGCGATGGGCTCTTCGAACGAGACCTCGTGCTTCGGTCCGGTGGTCAATCCGTGGCGGCGCGAGGGTTCCAACACCACGCTGGTGCCGGGCGGCTCGTCCGGCGGATCGGCATCTGCGGTAGCGGCGCTGCTCTGCATGGGCGCGACCGCGACCGATACCGGCGGCTCGATCCGCCAGCCCGCGGCCTTTACTGCAACGGTCGGCGTCAAGCCGACCTACGGCCGCTGCTCGCGCTGGGGCATCGTCGCCTTCGCGTCCTCGCTCGACCAGGCAGGTCCGATCGCGCGGACCACGCGCGATGCCGCGATCCTGATGCGCTCGATGGCCGGCCACGATCCCAAGGACACGACGTCAGTCGATCGCGCGGTGCCGGACTACGAGGCCGCGATCGGAAAATCCATCAAGGGCATGAAGATCGGCATTCCCAAGGAGTACCGCCTCGACGGCATGCCGGTGGAAATCGAAAAACTCTGGGCCGAAGGCGCGGATTGGCTGAAAGCGGCGGGCGCCGAATTGGTCGAGATATCGCTGCCGCATACCAAATACGCGCTGCCGGCCTATTATATCGTGGCGCCGGCGGAGGCCTCATCCAACCTCGCGCGCTATGACGGCGTGCGCTACGGCCTGCGCATGCCGGGGCGCAGCATTGGGGAATTGTACGAGCAGACCCGCGCCGAGGGGTTTGGCGACGAAGTGCGCCGCCGCGTCATGATCGGTACTTATGTGCTCTCAGCCGGCTATTACGACGCCTATTACCTGCGCGCGCAAAAAGTCCGCACCCTGATCAAGAAGGACTTTGAGGACTGTTTTGCAAAAGGCATCAACGCGATCCTGACGCCTGCGACGCCGTCGGCGGCCTTCGGCGTCGGCGAAAAGGGCGCCGATCCGGTCGAGATGTATCTCAACGACATCTTTACGGTCACGGTGAACATGGCGGGGTTGCCGGGCATCGCCGTCCCCGCCGGCAAGGACGCGCAAGGTTTGCCACTTGGGCTGCAACTGATCGGCCGTCCGTTCGACGAGGAGACGCTGTTCTCGCTCGGCGAAGTGGTGGAGCAGGCGGCCGGCCGCTTCACGCCGCCGCGCTGGTGGTGACATGGCGGATTTCCACGCCAGCCTGACGGACGCAGCCCCTGCGCCGGGTCTGGAGGCGCCGCTGGCTGCGCTGTGGTGGGCCGCCAAGGGTGATTGGGATCGGGCGCACAAGATCGTGCAGGACGAGAGTGACGCGAAGTCCGCGTGGGTGCATGCCTATCTGCACCGGGTCGAAGGCGATCTCGGCAACGCCGGTTACTGGTACCGCCAGGCCGGCCAGCCGGTAGCAAAGGATTCTCTGGAAGCCGAATGGGAGCGGATCGTATCCGCGCTGCTCGGGAGTGGAAAAGCATGAACGCGACAGTCAAACCGGGAAAACTGATCAAGGGCCAGACCGGCGACTGGGAAGTCGTCATCGGGATGGAGATCCACGCCCAGGTCACTTCAAAGTCAAAACTGTTCTCCGGCGCTTCGACGGAGTTCGGCGGCGAGCCGAACAGCCATGTGTCGCTGGTCGACGCGGCGATGCCGGGCATGCTGCCTGTCATCAACGAGGAATGCGTCAGGCAGGCTGTTACGACCGGTCTAGGCCTCAATGCGCAGATCAACCTGCGCTCGGTGTTTGACCGCAAGAACTATTTCTATCCGGACTCGCCGCAGGGCTACCAGATCAGCCAGTACAAGTCGCCGATCGTGGGCGAGGGCGAGGTCGAGGTCGAACTGGACGGCGGCAAGACCGCGACGATCGGGATCGAGCGGCTGCATCTGGAGCAGGACGCCGGCAAGTTGCTGCACGACCAGAGCCCATCCATGTCTTATGTCGATCTTAACCGGTGCGGCGTGGCG
>Ga0268266_10006076_pt1 | contig 11125 bp, 10 predicted proteins | sample KBSS13metaG_FD_190356 | JGI IMG/M metagenome (GOLD analysis project Ga0268266, IMG submission 190356) | Switchgrass rhizosphere microbial communities from Kellogg Biological Station, Michigan, USA - KBS S1-3 metaG (SPAdes) (version 2) | ecosystem: Host-associated > Plants > Roots > Rhizosphere... | reverse complement strand
GCAGGTGCGGTCGAGCTCACTGGGAACGCAGGCGCAGCTTCATGGTGCGATCTCACTCAGTCTTTCCGCCACCGAAGCTCGCTTGTTGGACTAGGCCAAATCCAAAGAATTTTATTGACAGTCCCCCGATGTTTCACTAGTGTGAAGGCACCTTCACCACTTCCTAAATAGGTTTTACTAAGTCTGGATCTTCTTTTCGAAGGGCGATTCTGGCAGTCACGCTGAAGCACTCCGGCACGAAGGCCCGTTTGCGGTTCCCAGGAGGCATACCTTGTTGATTCTTCGTAGTGTCCAAAGCTCCCTTCTCCGAAACTCCTTCCTCGGAGCCGCGCTCTTTGCGGGACTCCCAGGTCTGGTCACAACCGGCCCAGCCTGGGGCCAGTCGCAATCGATCAACGGAACCATCCGCGGACATGTGACGGACGCGAGCGGAGCTTCGATTCCCGGAGCCTCCATCACGGTCAACAACACCGAGGTCGGGTACAGCAAAACGGTTACGACAGAGGCGGATGGCTACTTCGTTCTCCCCAACCTCCCGCTTGGCACCTATAGCGTGTCCATCGGTAAGGAAGGTTTCTCGACCGCGCACTACGACCAGGTTGTCTTGTCGGCTGGTAAAGAAGCCACGCTGGACAGTGCGCTGGCCGTGGGAAGCGCGGCCGAACAGATTGAGGTAACAGCGGCAGCCGCGAACATCGACCCCTCGACACTGAACGTACAGCGCACGTTGGACTCGCGCGAGATTGAGAACCTTCCTCTCACCTCGAGGAATCCCTATAACTTCATCCTCTTTCAGCCCGGCGTCAGCGGACATCCCAACCCGGAGCTTGGAATCCCGCGCACCATCAATACGAATGGCCTGCTGGATCGCATCAACTACCAGATGGACGGTATGGTGAACACCCAGAGCGACCGTATCGGTCTGCGTCTGTTCCCGATCGGCAACATCTTCGTAAAGGAAGTGCAAACTGTCTCGAACAGCTTTGCTCCCGAGTTTGGCTGGACATCGGGAGATGTCTATAACGTGATCTCGAACAGCGGAACCAAGGATTATCACGGCCTGTTCCAGTGGCTTCGCCGCTGGCAGGACGCGACAGCGTATCCGTTCTTCGCAAATAAATCTCAGGCGAAGCCGAACCTCCAGCTCGAAGACTACTCCGCCAATATGGGTGGCCCCGCGATCAAAGACAAGCTGTTCTTCTTCGGTTCGTATGAGCATGTCGTACGCGGACAACCAGCCCCCGTTACCATCACATCGGCAAATGCTCAGGCCTTGGGGCTTCCCGCGGATCAGCTCGTAGCCGCTCCTGGCCTCCTGCACGGAACTTTCGTTTTGGGTCGCGGCGATTGGACCATCAACAAGAAGAACTCAATGTTTATCCGCTACAACTACTTCAAGAATGACTTCCCCTACAACACCCAGGTTGGCGGACTGAACGCCCGCAGCACGGCATCCGACTTTCTGGACCGTGCGCACGTCATCGGTCTGCAGCTGACGTCTACCATCAATGACCACCTCCTGAATGAACTTCGCTTCTCGTGGCCCTTCCGTAACAACTCGCACTTTGCCGGTCCGCAGGGCGGACAGGATCCGGCCGTCGTCATCACAGGCGTAGCCAGCATCGGAGCATCGAGCAATGCCGGCGATCAGTACACTGACAAGGTTCCCAGTGGAAGCGACAACGTGACCTACATTCGTGGAGCCCACACCATTAAAGGGGGCTTCAGCCTGGCTCAACTCATCAACCGGCAGCGGCTGGTGAGCTTCAATCAATACACCTTTGCCACGACAACGTCGAGAGACCCGGTCACGGGACAGACGATCACCACCAGCGCATTGAATAACTACCTTGCAGCTAAGAATGGGACGAACCGTTATGCCTACAGCCAGTTCTCCAGCCAGCAGGACCGGAACGGAATCGGATACGCCTCCCTTTTCTTTGGAGCTTATGTCGAGGACACGTGGCGTTTGACTCCGCGACTGACTGCTATCTATGGAGCCCGCTATGACCGCTTCAAGGGTCCACAGGCGAATCCGAATGCACCCTTTGTCAATTCGCGCAGTTTCAATACGCCGAATACAAACTTCGCTCCACGACTCGGATTCTCGTACCAGCTGGATGCCCAGACAATCCTGAAGGCGTCGGTTGGCATGTTCTATCAGTCGACTCCGACGAACCTCTGGTTTAACGCATTGAATCTGGACGGCTCGAACCGCACCAACAGTTTTACCTACGCAATCACGAACGGTGTAGTTCCAGCGGGCGCCCCTGCATTTCCGAATCTTCCCTCCGCCACAGGAGCTGTGCCTGTGCAGAACGTGACTACGGTGTCACCGAAGTTCAAGAACGAATACACCTGGAATGCAACCACGCAGCTCTCGCATCAGTTCAGCCGATATGACACATTCATGGTGGGCTATATCCTGGCGAACGGCCGAAATCTTCAGTATCTGAACAACATCAATCTGATCAATCCCACAGGGCAGCTCGCAGACGGACGTCCGGTCTTCGCCACTGCGGTCAGCTCCTCTACCCGCATGGATCCTCGATTCAACCAGGTGAATCAGGTTGAATCCGGCGCAAATACGAGCTTCAATGCACTGATTGTGAACTACACAAGGAGTCTTTCGCACGGCATCCAGGTCAACGCGAACTACACTTGGTCACACTCAATCTCGGATGCTCCTGAGGTGAATACTTTTGAGTTCGCTCCGGCGGCCTCGTTCATTCAGGACACCACCAACCTGAAGCGGGATCGTGGAAACAGCAGCGTCAATCATCCCAACGCCTTCAACGTCACGGCGGTGATGCAGCCGGAGTTCAGTCTTCAGAAGGGTTTCTGGAATACGCTTGCAAATGGAAATATGGTCGCCCTGCTTGCCAATATCAGCTCCGGGGATCAGCAGAACATCATCACCAACGTGTCGATCAATGGTGATTCCGCAGTCGCCGGTGTGACTCGCCCGCTCTTCGTGGGAAGAAACTCTTTGCGCTCCCCTAGTGTTTATCAGGTTGACGGACGCTTCACCAGGAACTTTCCCAAACTGTTTGAGCGAATCTCTCCATCGTTCCTGCTGGAGGCAAACAACATCTTCAACCATACAAACGTAACCAGCCTTGCGCCCACGCAATCGGTTGTGACAACAACGGGTTCCTCTCAGGGACCAATCGGAACTCCAGTCGGAGCCCTGACTACTGTTCGCGGATCGGTGCTGGAGGCTCGCATCGTTCAGTTCGGTATCGCAGCTCGTTGGTAAAGTAAGCTCCCGGTGGCGTAAACCGATACCATAATGGTTTGCGCCACCTTTTTTGTGTCTGAAACAGGAAGTTGCAGAAGGAAAGATTGATGAAGAGCTCCGGGCAGTCTACGAAGTTTCCAGCGCCTATCTATCGCGATACCGTGCTGGCTCCTGTTTTTGCCGATGCAAAACGATACTTTCTGGAGCCTCTGCTGGAGATTGAGTATGCCCATACGCTGATGCTGGCGAAGCAAGGCATCATGCCCGAGAGCGAAGCTGCAGCCTGCCTTCGCGCTCTTGATGCGCTCAACCCGGACGAGATTCGCGGAGCCGCCTACGATGGCACCTTCGAAGATCTCTTCTTCTACCTCGAGAAAAAACTCGCCGCCCTTTGTGGAGAAGAGGTCGCGGGCAAGATGCATACGGCGCGCAGCCGGAATGATATCGACCTGACCATGTACCGCATGGTGCTGCGCTCCAGACTGCTTGGACTATTCAATGCTCAAATGGGCCTGCGACAGGTACTGATCGATCTTGCGTGGAGACATCGCGCGGCTTTGATGCCCGCCTATACGCACAATCAACCAGCACAGCCGACGACGCTGGGCCACTACCTGATGGCCTACATCGAGATTCTGGAGCGTGATGCCGAGCGTATTCGCGATGCGTATATGCGAGTCAACCGAAACCCACTCGGAGCCTGTGCGATTACGACAACGGGCTTTCCTATCGACAGAAGCTTCACAACAAAGCTGCTTGGCTTCGATGCTCTGCAGGTGAACTCGTACGGCGCGATTGCAGCGGTGGATTATCTGGTCGAAAGCTGCGGTGTACTCTCAACCGCAATGTTGAGCCTGGGTAGGTTCGTGCAGGACCTGCTGTTGTGGAGTACGGTGGAGTTTGGCTATCTGCGCCTCAGCGATGCGTACGTGCAGATCTCGAGCATCATGCCCCAGAAGCGGAATCCGGTACCACTGGAGCATGTTCGCGTGCTTGCCAGCCGCGCGCTGGTAGGGGCGCAAGGTGTCCCCGGAATCCTTCACAACACTCCCTTCGCAGACATGAACGACGCTGAGGACGGCCTGCAGCCGCTCGTCTATACCGCCTTCGACGATGCCGAGCGCAGTGTCCGCCTGTTGGCCGGAGTATTGGCCGAGGCCGAATTCAACACGGCGCGGATGGCCCAGGTGGCAGACGGAAATTTTCTTCCCGTAACCGAGCTCGCCGATACGCTGGTGCGTGAGACGGGGATGAGCTTCCACGCAGCCCATGGAATCGTAAGTGCCGCGGTGCGGGAGTTGCACGGTGTCTACGATGCTGATGCAATGGCAGACATTGTGTTACGCGATCTGAATGGAAACGGTCTGCCCCGTGAGAAGCTTCTACGAGCACTAAGCGCGGAGAACTTTGTCGCGGTGCGCAAGATACCCGGCGGGCCTGCTCTAGAAGCTCTGGAGCCGGAGATCCTGCGAGCAAAAGAAAGTTCCTCTGCGGATGAACGTTGGCTCGAAGAGAAGAGGCAAAGGCTCGCCGAGGCTAGGAAGATGTTGCAAGACGAACAGCAGCGCCTGATCGGACGGGTTGATGGGCGCTGATCGCTCCATACAGACTCCCGCAGAAAAACCTGTGGAGCTACAGCGCGGTCTTTCGACCCTTTCAGCTTTGGGCCTGAACGTCATCGGAATGGTGGGGATTGGCCCGTTTGTCACGCTGTCGCTGATTGTTGCGGCCATGGGCGGTCCACAGGCGATGCTGGGATGGATCCTCGGCGCACTCCTGTCCCTCTGCGATGGAATGGTGTGGAGCGAACTAGGGACGGCCTACCCGGAGGCAGGAGGATCCTACTCCTACCTGAAACATCTCTATGGTGAGCGCAAGCTCGGACGCGTCTTCTCCTTTCTTTATGCATGGCAGATTCTCTTCAGCTCGCCCCTCTCCATCGCCTCCGGTTGCATCGGGTTCTCGCAGTACATTACCTTCTTCGTTCCGAATGCGGTTCACCCGTTCTTTTCCACCCGGCTGCTGGGCGTTCCCATTGTTGTAAGCGGGCAGACTATGATCGCGATGGCAGCATGCGCCTTTGCGCTATTGCTTCTCTACCGCAGCATCCTCGCCATCGATAAGATCGTTCGCTGGCTCGGAGTTGCCGTAGTGCTGACACTGGTCTTTATCATCTTCGCCGGGTTCACTCACTTCGATCCGAAGATTGCCTTCGATTTTCCCGCCGGGGCCTTCCACCTGAACAACGCATTTTTTCTAGGCCTGGGTGCGGGCTTGCTGGTCGCAGCCTACGACTACGGCGGATACTACAGCGTCTGTTTCATGGGGGCAGAGGTCCGCGACCCGCAGCGTACCATTCCGCGAGCAGTACTCGGCTCCGTAGCGATCGTGGGATCGCTATACCTTCTGATGAATATCAGCGTGCTCGGAGTCATCCCCTGGCAGGAGCTGACCCACGAGACCGAAAGCCACGCACGCATGTTCACCATGGCAGTCTTCATGGAGAGGCTCTACGGACACGGCGCAGCCGGCGTAATCGTTGTCCTCATCGCCGTCGCCGCTCTGTGTTCCGTCTTTGCCCTGTTGCTCGGTCAGTCGCGCATTCCGTTTGCCGCCGCGCGAGACGGTAACTTCCCCTCGTGGTTTGGCGCGATTCATCCGGAGCTGCGCATACCGCACCACGCTCTCCTCTGGCTAGGCACGATCACCATGATCTGCTGCGTCTTCCGGCTGCAGGAGGTGATCACAGCTCTCGTGGTGATTCGCATCCTCTTCCAGTTTCTGCTGCAGGGACTGGCCGTCCTGTTGCCCAAACACCGACGCCAGCGCAAGCTGCGAGGTTACCGGATGCCGCTGTATCCGATACCGGCTCTGTTAGCGATTGCGGGATTCCTCTTCATCCTGATCTCACGGCAGAACTTTCTGCGAGAGATCAGGACGGCAGGAGTCATCCTGCTGGTTGGTCTGGCGGTTTACGGAGTTCGTTTCCTGAATGGAAGCCGCGCACCTCGATCAGAGAACGAATCCGGATAACGCTACTTCAGCAGATCGCGGTAGTCCTCGCGCGTAGGTGTGAAGACATCAAGTACCTCCGAGGTCTCCAGTGCGCGAGCCTGATGCTCGACTCCTCCATCGACGATGAAGCTGTCCCCCGCATGGGCATCAAAAGTCTTGTCGCCGACCTCGACCCGAATAGCCCCGCTCACAACGTAGACAAGCTGATGGTGTGGATGGCTGTGACGCGCTCCCACCCAGTCCGCTTCGAAGAAGTGGCGGATCAGCATCAGCTGGTCGGTATTGGCGAGCACCTGGCGGCGCATGCCAGGTTCTGGAGTAAACGTTTTGGGGTCCTGATCTTTTACCAGAGTCATGCTTCCAGCTTAGCTGAGATGCCAGGAAAGAAAGGGCTCGCGCTATAACGGCTAAAGTCCCTTCGCCGAGGCCTTCTGTTTCGCCAGCTCCTTCTGGAAAGCGGCCTCCCGGTCGGCAACATAGCTCGCGTATCCCTTAGGATCGACAAACGCCTCCCGATCCCCCTTCTTCAGCCGAGCGTACTTCTCCTCCAACCCGTAATAACCTCCGTGCGCTCCCAGAAACAGGTCGCAGTGCAGCGACTTCAGCACCTGGAAGGTCTTCGCATAGTCTGCAGCAATGCCCGGGTAGCTAGGGCTCCCCACCAGTCGATAGCCGGTATTCACATTCGGGCTTCCCACGATCACCGCGTCATAACTCTTCCCGCCATCGGTCACCTTCATCGTCCATGTCGTGCATCCCTTGGTGTGGCCCGGCGTCTCGTGCGCCACCAGCACCGCGCCCCCCAGCTTTACCTCGTCTCCGTCGTGCAGCACGCGATCCACCTTGGCCGGCTTGAACCAGTTCGCTTTGTCCTTCCCATAGGCGAAGTCATTCTTTCCGCCATCCTCCACCTCTGCCACATCAGCATCCATCACCATGTACTTCGCGCCCGTCAGCTGCTTCAACGTTGCGCTTCCCGCCGCGTGATCATAGTGCGCGTGGCTGATCAGCAGAATCTTCGTGTCGCTAAATTTGAAACCCAGCTTCTCCACGCTCGCCTTGATCTGCGGCACCGAGCTCTCAAGGTTGCTGTTGATCAGGATGTTTCCCTCCGGCGTCACCACCAGAAACGAGGCCAGATCTTTGCTTCCCACGTAATAAAGGTTCCCGGCAATCCGATGCGGTGGAAACGGTTCGGTCCACTCCGGATTCTGCGCCAGAAGCCTTCCTGCAAAGGACGAGGTTAGAACCAGCACAAGGACGGCGGCAATCGGGAAGAGGCGGACGAGACGAGTCGTTCTGGTCATGTGCACAGAATGGCACTCTTTCGTCGAGGATTTCCTGTGGATGTGCCTCAACTTAGTACATTTCTCGATACCTCGTGCCGCTCGTCACATTCTCCCGGTGAAATCCTCTCTGCCACCTTCCGTATACCTCGGCGGTTTCCTAGCATGTACGGGCCGGACTATAGATCGAAGAGAGAGAGGTACCGCCGATGCGGCTTCTGTCATCGATGTCTGTAAGAGGCGCTGTCCTGAGCGTCACTATCTGAGGAGGTTTATCCCACGTGAAAAAAGTCTTCAGCTTCGCCCTTGCCCTCTGTCTCTCTCCGCTCGCCCTTACCGCGCAGACGCCTGCTCCCAAGCCGCCCACTACCCTCAAAGGGGTCCTGCTCGAACAGCTCCACACCACGCACGACAATCAGGACTGGTTCGCCTCCGGCAACACAGCCATGCATGGCCTCACCGCCGAACAGGCCCGCTGGACCGACGGAAAGGGCAATCACTCCGTAGGCCAGCTCACCTATCACCTCGTCTACTGGAACAAGCGTGCGCTCATGAAGTTCAAAGGCGAAACACCCTCCAAATTCAGCGGCAATAACGACGAAACCTTCAACAACTTCACCGCGGCACAGTGGGACAAGCTCGTTAAAGAGTTCGATCAGAACATGACCGAGTGGGAGAAGGCCGTCGAAGCCGCGGACGACAAGAAAATCGCCGAAAACGCCTCCACCATAGCCCACATCGGAACCCACAACGCCTATCACATCGGCCAGATCGTCTTCGTCCGCAAGGAACAGGGCTCCTGGGATCCGACCAAAGGCGTGAAGTAAACGCAGCTCAACTTCACTCTCCATCGGCGTCCGCAGGTTCGAGCTTTCCTGTGCGAAACAATCGCCTGCAGCCGGTTGCCCCCACGTCTCTGTTTTGAGACGTGGGATCATTCGAGCGCCGCACGAACCGCCTTGCTCAGCTCGAACCGCCTTGCTCAGCACAAACCGCCTTGCTTAAGGGCACGGCTTCAGCCGTGCCGCAACTTCCTTTCCGACCGCGGCTTTAGCCGCTGAGGTACGCTTCCTTCCTGTGCCACCAGTTTCGTCGCTGACTTGAAGGACCCGCGTAAAGACATTTCCGATTCCCCAAACCCTCGACAGGAACTGTCATTTTGACCGGAGCGGAGAAAACCGCTTCTCTATCGCGAGCGTTCGTGTCGCAATCGGTTCCACCACACCCTGAATGCTGGATTCCCGGCGACGATTCCGATAGCATCGGACGGTTATTCTTTGAGGACAAATGCCCGAACCCAATCATGGCCACCATCACTCCGAGGGACATATCCCTCCGCCCGATCTCTCTCGCGAAAAGCGCATTCTCGGATTCCGCCCGCTTCACATCATCATCGGCGCTCTGGTTCTGGTAGCGATCCTCATCATCTACCTTCTCCTCATCGCCCGCGCAGGCTATTAGGCGGGCCTAGGGGGGTGGCAATTTTCCCCACTCCGCAAGGGAAAGGCCGCTTCCCTCTCGCTTGACAACACCCTCTCCGGGGGACACACTGTCTAGGTCTTCAGGCCTCGTTCGCGCAATCCGGGTCCGCTTTCTTCGGATTTAGGAAGGTACCTGAGATGATCAACAGCATAGAGGGGTACTGGCTCTCCGTCGTCACCTCGACGTTCTTCGTCATTAACTTCACCACCGATCCCTTCCCGCTCGGTACCAGTCTCTACGCGAACATCTCTCTCTCGGAGGTCAATACCCTCTTCTCCGGGAACGATCCCGACCCAACCTTTGCGGCCACCGCCTTCATCCAGTCATGGACCGTATATCAGGCGGACGGAACCGAGTCGGATCCCATCGAGGGTCAGGGCTTCGCGCAAACTGCGGTGGCTGTCGATAACTGCGCAAGAATTCACTTCGTTCTCGCAGGAGATCGTGTCGCGGCTTTTGCGCAGGTCAATATTTTCAGATAGGAGACATGGACAGATGCCGACCACTCACGTAGCTTTCGACAGCCGCTCTGGGCGAATTGTTTGCGCCTATCTCGGCAACCACGATCCTGGGAAGAGTCCTCAGATCACGCACCGGCACCCCACCCAGCACCGGGAAACGATCGAGAAGGAGTACATTGAGCTGATCACTGTGCCTGCAGATGCGATGGAGCCGGGAAAACAGTACAGAGTCGACCTCAGCAGCAAGTCATTGCTTCCCATCTCTACCGGAGAGTCAGGCGTCAGCTTCGGTTTTGGCGTCTCAGCCAGATTCGGTTCCACACCCCCCAAATCCAATTGAGACCTCCCAAACTTCGGAAGCGAATTCTGTCTGGCAAGTTCGCCGGGTTCCCCACGTCTCGACTCTGAAACAGGGGTTAGGTCCCCTGAAATTCGAACCGCGCCTTGCTTAAGGGACACGGCCTTGGGCCCGTCCCTGAGCTAATTCGAAGGATGCCCAACCATCTCTAGACCCTGGCCCTACCTGCGGAAATATCCGATATCTTTGGAGCGAAATCCGCCCGCCCCGCCTCCGACAGCCTTGCATAAGGGCACCGCTTTCGCCGTGCCGCATCGGGTTATTAGAAGCGCGGCTTTAGCCGCTGAGATACCGGTCCACCGGTGTCAACCCCTGAGGCTATGCAACTGGAACAAAACAAAAGAGAACGGCGTTGCCGTTTAGTTCCACTCAATCCACTATCCTTAAAACAGGTCAAAGTGAAAAGCCCGGCCATGATGACCGGGGCTTTCTCCTTTAGAACTAAGATCTTACGAAGAGAAGCCCAATAAAATGGGATCTTTCGCATCCTTTTGGCATCTGGTCCGCAGCTAAATCCAATGAATGGAAGATTTTGCACAAATAAGTACGGGGGCTACCCGCCCGCAACCGCCCCGATAACCAGCAACGGCTCCTTGCCCGACGCCACAGCCTCAGGCAAAGGAGCATCGGGAGACTCATGCGAGAGGTCCTGCTCGCACGCGAAGAAGCGAAGAAAGGCTCGCCGCTCCTTCGTCGTGTGATCGCGAATCGTGCCCTCGAGCATCGGATAGGACGCCTCAACCGCGTCGAGGATCAGACGCACCGTAGCGGCTTCGACCTCGACTGTAACCTCGCCTTGTACTCGGGCCAGCACCCGAAGGTGCGGCGGCAGCAGAACCCGCACCATCATGGAAGCGTCTGCACCTCGACCGAGAGCACGGCCGGAAGGTCGCGCACGATCGGTGCCCAGCTGTCGCCGGCATCGTTCGACGCGTATACCTGTCCGCCCGTAGTGCCGAAGTAGATGCCGCAGTCGTCGAGCGAATCGACGGCCATCGCGTCCCGCAAGACGTTCACATAGCAGTTCTCCTGCGGCAGCCCCCTGGTCAGCGGCTCCCATTCGTTACCGCCGGAGCGGCTGCGATAGACGCGCAGCTTCCCGTCGAGCGGAAAGTGTTCGCCGTCGCTCTTGATCGGGACGACGTAGATCGTCTCCGGCTCGTGCGCATGCACGTCGATGACGAAGCCGAAGTCGGTGGGAAGATTCCCGCTCACCTCGGTCCAGTTGTCGCCGGCGTCAACTGGACCGAGGTGAGCGGGAAATTTCCCACCGACTTCGGCT
>Ga0268266_10006073_pt1 | contig 11130 bp, 9 predicted proteins | sample KBSS13metaG_FD_190356 | JGI IMG/M metagenome (GOLD analysis project Ga0268266, IMG submission 190356) | Switchgrass rhizosphere microbial communities from Kellogg Biological Station, Michigan, USA - KBS S1-3 metaG (SPAdes) (version 2) | ecosystem: Host-associated > Plants > Roots > Rhizosphere >... | reverse complement strand
GTCGGTGAAGATGATCGCCAGCGCCGTCGCGGCATAGGTGAACATCGGCATGCGCCCATAACGTCCCAACCCTCGAAACGCTTTGAGATCGACCAGTTTGAACCCGGTGTAAACCAGCACACCGGCAAGACTCGCCACCGGAATGCTTTGCAGCACACTCGACAGCAACAGCACGAACGCCAGCAGCCACAGACCATGGAAGATCGTCGAATAACGCGTGGTCGCGCCGGCCTGGACGTTGGCCGAACTGCGCACGATCACCCCGGTCATCGGCAGCGCGCCGAGCAGACCGCAGAGCATGTTGCCGACACCTTGCGCCGACAGTTCGCGGTCGAAATCCGAACGTACGCCGCTGTGCATGCGATCCACCGCTGCGGCAGACAACAACGTTTCCGCGCTGGCGATAAACGCCACCGCAAACGCAGCAATCAGCAGAGTCGGATCGGCCAGGCTAAGCAGGTCCGCAGGTTTCAGCCAATCGATGGCCTCCGCCAGATTCGCCGGCACTTCAACGCGTTTCACCTGCAACGCCAGCAGCAGACTTGCCCCGGTCGCCAGACCGACACCGAGCAATGCGCCCGGAACGAAGCGCAACGAATGCGGGCGAAATTTCTCCCAGAGCCACATCACTGCAATCGTCGACAGCCCGAGCAACCCGGCCTGCCAGCCGAACGACGGCAAGGCCTGCGCCACCGCCGCCGGGAACGCCGTAAGGTTATCCAGGCCAGAGGGCTTCGGTGACGCATCGAGCATCACATGCACCTGCGACAGCACAATCAACACGCCAATCCCCGCCAGCATGCCGTAGACCACCGCTGGCGCCGTGACCCGAAACCAGCAACCGAGCTTCAAGCGCCCGGCGACCAGTTGCAGGAAACCGGCGAGCAGCAGAATCGGCCCGAGCATCTCTATGCCGTGCTGGCGCACCAGTTCAAAGACCAACACCGCCAGGCCCGCTGCCGGCCCGCTGACCTGCAATGGCGAGCCCGCCAGCCAACCGACCACCAGACCGCCGATGATCCCGGTGATCAAACCCTTGGCCGGTGGCAACCCTGACGCAATCGCGATACCCATGCACAGCGGCAACGCGACCAGAAACACAACCACTGAAGCGAGCAACTCCCGTGGCAACACCGCTTTCAATTGAGCCGCACGCATGGCGATTCTCCCGAAGTTTTCTTCAGGCATGGCTTCGCCGAACCGCTGAAACAGCGGCCGGCGTCAAACCACACAGATGTTTAGGAAGATTTAGAAGCGCGCTTTGGGCGTCGCCACCGGAATCGGATGGCTACCGTCGAGCGGCAGGAAACGTCCCTGATCCGCGTCGTAAGCTTTGATTTCGCTGGTTTCGATGTCGTAGACCCAGCCATGGATGAACAAATGACCGTTCGCCATGCGCGAGGCTACCGAAGGATGGGTACGCAAGTGCTGCAATTGGGCGATGACGTTTTCCTCGGTGAGGATCGGCATGCTTTCTTTTTCGTCGGCGCAGTTACAGTTCTCATGCACCATGGTTTTCGCGACTTCAGCGTGGCGCAGCCAGGCTTTGACTGTCGGCATTTTTTCCAGGCTGTCCGGATTGAGCACTGCACGCATGGCGCCGCAATCGGAGTGGCCGCAGATGATGATGTGCTGTACGCCGAGCGCCAGTACCGCGTATTCGATTGCGGTGGAAACGCCGCCGTTCATCTGCCCGTAAGGCGGCACGACGTTGCCGACGTTACGGGTTACGAACAGATCGCCGGGCGAGCTGTGGGTGATCAGCTCGGGGACGATGCGCGAGTCGGCGCAAGTGATGAACATCGCTTTTGGCGCCTGGGCCGTGGCGAGTTTCTTGAAGAGTTCTTCCTGCTGTGGGAAGACCTCATGATGAAAATGCAAAAAGCCGTCTACGATCTGTCGCAGCGCTGCATCGGCGGATTCCGCTTCAGGGGTTTGCGCCGACGCAGCCAACGGCTGTTTATCCTTGTCACTCATGATTCATCCTCTTTGGCGGATTAGGGGAGTCATTCCCATGTATTCCGGTATGAAGCCAGTGGCTGTTTAAAACATCCGGGTCATCCCGACCCGTCAGTCACTCGATGAACAAGGTAGCCGCCGAAACTTAACTCAAACTGAATCAAACGCTCTAGAACGTGTGTTCCAGGTCACAAAAAACGTGACTGGGTGATTTCGGCGGAAGGATTCCAACCCCTCAACCATAGGTCAATTGTCGCTAAATCAACGACATCTGGCGACCCGGCGGACAGAAGGCCGTGCAATCGAGGTTATAGCCCTCGCGGTGATTCAGGCCCAGACGTTTGATTGCCTTGGCGAAACGTTGCGCGAGCAGGTCGGCGAACACCCCTTCACCGCGCATACGCGCACCGAAACGACTGTCGTAGAGCTCACCGCCGCGGCTTTGGCGGATCAGGCTCAGCACATGCGCGGCCCGTTGCGGATAGTGCGCCGCCAGCCATTCTTCGAACAGCGGCGCCACCTCCAGCGGCAGACGCAGCATCATGTAGGCAGCGCTTTGCGCGCCGGCGGCGTGGGCCTCGCTGAGCAGGCTTTCGATTTCGCTGTCGTTGATCATCGGAATCATCGGTGAACACAGCACGCCGACCGGAATGCCGGCCTCGCGCATCACCCGAATGGCGCGCAACCGCGCTTTGGGTGCGGCGGCGCGCGGTTCGAGGATGCGTTTGAGTTCGTCGTCCAGCGTGGTCAGGCTGATCATCACCGCCACCAGCCGTTGCTGCGCCAGTTCGGTGAGCAGGTCGAGGTCGCGCAGAATCAGCGAGCCCTTGGTGACGATGGTCACCGGGTGCTTATAGCGCAGCAGCACTTCGAGGGTCTGGCGGGTGATTTTGTGTTCACGCTCGATTGGCTGATACGGGTCGGTGTTGGAACCCAGATTGATTGGCGCGCATTGATAGCCTTTTTTCCCGAGCTGTTCTTCCAGCACTTGGGCGGCGTTGGTCTTGGCGATCAGCTTGGTTTCGAAATCCAGCCCCGGCGACATGTCCCAATAGGCGTGGCTGGGCCGTGCGTAGCAATAGATGCAGCCGTGTTCGCAGCCTCGGTAGGGGTTGATCGAGCGGTCGAAGGGCAGATCCGGAGAGGTGTTGCGGGTGATGATGGTTTTTGCGGTTTCGATCATCACCTCGGTGCCCTGGGTCAGCGGCACTTCCTGATACCAGCCGTCATCCTCGGCGACCGAACGGTTCGGCGCAAAACGGTTGTGCGGGTTGCTGGCGGTGCCGCGGCCACGGGGCGGGAGAGGATTGATCATTGGGGCAGGCTCCGTGTCTGTATATGCATACAGTACCTGAGCCAGGCCGGTACGATCCAGTACCGTTCAGCGTTGGAATAATGGCTGAGTGGCAAAGTTAATATATATGCAAAGGCGAAGTACAACCCGAGATACATATGTTCCGTTGTCGCGACAAGTTATCGAATATAGTCTTTGGCACTTCCAAGGGCGGTTGTCCGGTAATCAGGTTAAAAGGATTTAATTAATGTCTTATCTCAATCAGCGTGGCGTATTCGTGCAAATGATGCTGCCAAATGCTTCGGAACCCAACACCATTGTTTCGATGCAACTGGCGCGCAAGGAGCTGGGCTGGAATGCCGAGCAAGAGCTGTCCACCGAGACGCTGGTCGATTCGATCTACGTGGTGGCGGTGTCCGGTGACCGTGGCAAGACCTTCACTATTCGCAGCAACAAGAAAGATGTCGACGGCGATGGTGATATTGATAACGATGACAAGGCGAAGTTGATTGCACTGGCCAAGGCTTATGTAAGTATCGTTAATCCTTAAAAGCGAAGTTTGTTGCGCTATACGTATAGTAAAAACCCTGCATGAATGATTCATGCAGGGTTTCTGCTTTTAATGATGTTCTGTTACTTGGCCAAGATCATCAGTGGATGTTGTTTTCATATCGTCGCTGCGTAGGCCCGCAACCTCCTTGGCGCTGACCGGCGCACCTTTGTTACCCCAACTGCCACGGATGAAACTCACCACATCCGCCACTTCCTGATCCGACAGGCGCCAGGCGAAACCGGGCATGGTGAAGGTCGAGGGTGCTGTATGCGTCGCCGGCAATGTGCCGCCCTTGAGCACGATGTGGATCAGCGACGTCGGGTCTTCCGATTGCAGTACCGGATTGCCCGCCAGCGCCGGGAACACCCGGGTGTAGCCATGGCCATCGGTGCGATGGCACGCGGCGCAGTTGTCGATGTATACCGAAGCACCGCGCTGACTGTCATCGCCGTTCCACAGGGCTTTCGCCGCTGTCTCGTCGTACTGATGCGGCTGATCGTTCGGATCAGTGGCCGGCAGTGACTTGAGGTAGCGGGCAATCGCTGTCAGGTCGGCGTCGGTCATGTATTGCATGCTGTGGGTGACCACATCGCTCATGCCGCCGAACACCGCGCTGCGATCGCTGCGACCGGTCTTGAGGAACTGCACCAGTTGCTCTTCGCTCCAGCCGCCGAGGCCATCCTTGTGATCGCCGCGCAGGCTTTTGGCGATCCAGCCTTCCAGCGGCGCACTGCCGGCGAGGAAGGTTGTACCGTCAGCGGCGCTCAGGGATTTCTCCTGCATGGTCAGCGCACGTGGCGTATGGCAGGCGCCGCAATGGCCAAGGCCTTCGACCAGATACGCGCCACGATCGATCACCGGGTCGGTACTCGTCGCTTGGTAATCCTCGACCTTCGGCGCAAACATCCAGCGCCAGCCCATCAGCGGCCAGCGCATGCTGAGTGGCCACGGAATATCACTGGCCTTGTTCTCTTGCGCCACCGGTTCGACGCCGTGCATGAAGTACGCGTACAGCGCTTGCATGTCGGTTTCGCTGACACGCGCGTAGGACGGATACGGCATCGCCGGGTACAACGTACTACCGTTTTTGGCGACGCCATGGCGTACGGCCTGATCGAAGTCTTCGAAGCTGTATTCGCCGACGCCGGTCTTGTCCGGGGTGATGTTGGTCGAGTAAATGGTGCCGATCGGGGTTTCCATCGGCAGGCCGCCGGCGAACGGCTTGCCGCCCTTGGCGGTGTGGCAGGCTACGCAGTCGCCGGCGCGGGCGAGGTATTCGCCTTGTTTGATCAAACTTTGATCAACTTCAGCCGCATGAATGGAGGCACTGCCGAGCAGCGCCAGGGTCGCGATAACGAGATTTTTCATGGTCATCGCTCCTTAAGCCTGAACCAGCGGGCCGGGGTTTTTCAGGTATTGCTCGCGGATCGCCTTCGCCGACCAGTAGGTCAGTGCCGCAACCAGGCCGGTCGGGTTGTATCCAAGGCCCTGCGGGAATGCCGAGGCACCCGGCACGAAGACGTTGTGTACGTCCCAGCTCTGCAGATAACGGTTCAGCGCGCTGGTCTTCGGATCGGTGCCCATGATCGCGCCACCGTTAAGGTGCGTGGTCTGGTAGGACGCAGTGTTGAAGTGGTCGCCGACTTTCTTGCCGATCACCGCGATGGCTTTCGGCCCCATCGCTTCAGCGACCTTGCCCATTTTCTCGACCATGAAGCGGTTCATCTTGATGTCGTTTTCCTGCCAGTCGAAGGTCATCCGCAGCAGTGGCAAACCGTAGGCATCGCGGTACACCGGATCGAGATCGAGGTAGTTGCCACGGTAGGACTGATGCGCGCCGTGGGCGTCCATCGATACCTGGTGGGTGTAGTAATCGGCGGTCGCACGTTTCCACGCACTGCCCCACGCCGGTGTACCCGGTGGATTCGACGTGCCGGCAATCGGTCGGCTACCAGCCTGGTTGACCCACATCGGCGAACCGCCGACGAAGCCGTGCGGGCCATGGTCAAAGTTGTCGGCGTTGAAATCGTCCAGCGCCACACCGTTGCCGCCGGCGCCGATGAAGTTGTTGGTGTGGGTGTCCTTGTCGAAGAACGCCTTGATGGTCGCCATGTTCTGGTAGGCGAAGTTACGCCCGACCACGCCTTCGCCGGTGATCGGGTCGTACGGTTTGCCGATGCCTGAAAGCAGCATCAAGCGCACGTTGTGCAACTGGAACGCGCCGAGGATCACCAGATCCGCCGGTTGCTCGATCTCGCGACCCTGAGCGTCGATGTAGGTGACGCCGGTGGCTTTGCTTTTCGTGCTGTCGAGGTTGATCCGCAGCACGTGGGCGTTGGCGCGCAGCTCGAAATTCGGCAGCGGTTTCAGCGCCGGCAGAATGTTCACGTTCGGCGAAGCCTTGGAATACATGTAGCACACGTAACCGCTGCAGAAACCGCAGAAGTTGCACGGTCCCATCTGCGCGCCGTAAGGGTTTGTGTATGGCCCGGAAGTGTTCGCGGAGGGCAGGTTGTAGGGTTTGTAGCCGACTTCTGTCGCCGCTTTGCCGAACAGCTGTGCGGAAACCGTATTCTTCTGCGCTTCCAGCGGGAACGGGTTGGAACGGTCAGGCGCGTAAGGGTTGCCGCCCTTGCCCTGACCGACCAGTTGGCCTTTAACGGTCCAGGCCTGACCCGAAGTGCCGAAGACTTTTTCAGCGAAATCGAAAAACGGCTCCAGCTCTTCATAGCTGACGCCGAAGTCCTGGATGGTCATGTCCTTGGGGATAAAGCTTTTGCCGTAGCGCTCTTCGTAGTGGCTGCGCATGCGCAACTCGATCGGGTCGACCCGGAAGTGCACGCCCGACCAGTGCAGGCCGGCACCGCCGACCCCATTGCCCGGCAGGAACGCGCCCAACTGGCGGTTCGGCAGGGCGATGTCATTGACGCTGTGGCGGATGGTGACAGTTTCTTTGGATATGTCCTGAAAGAGTTTTTTCCGAACGCTGTAGGTGAGTTCGTCGATCACCTGTGGATAGTTGCCGTCGGGGTAAGTGTCCTGCATCGGCCCGCGCTCCAGCGCCAGCACGTTGAGGCCCGCTTCGGTCAATTCCTTGGCCATGATCGCGCCGGTCCAGCCGAAACCGACGATCACTGCGTCAACCTTCTTCATTACCGTTGCCATGCTTACGCCCTCTCGCCGCGAATCGAAACTGCCGGGAAGGGGTATTGCTCGTTGCGTTCCACCCAATCCATGAAATCGGCGCGGGCGCCGGGGAAGCCGATCATGGTCCAGCCGACCATGCCTTTGTTGCCACCGTGGATCGGGTCGCAGAAGAACCCTTCCTTGGTGTTTTGCAGCAGCAGGTTGAAGAAAATCTTTGCCGGAACCGCATCGAATTGCGGCTTGCCCGCTTCAAGTTGCTTGAGCAAATCGTCTCGGGTAGCGCTGTCTTGCTCAGCAAATATTTTACCGTTGAGGGATTTTGCCCACTGATCCGTGGCGGCGATGCCGAGGCGGTAGATCTCTTTGGGCACCAGTTTGCTCTGCCAGCCCATTTCCGGCGCGGCGTCGGCATTGAACGGGCCTTGCATGTACCAAAGGGCACCGGCGGCGTACGGCGTGTTCATCTGGCGGTCGATGTATTCCGGTACACCGGCTTCCAGCGCGCCCGGGCCTTGGGCATCGCTGGGGATCAGTTGCGCGACGGCGGCATTGATGAACGCCCATTCTTCGGCGGTGAAGTAGTTCGGCTGATACACGCCGGCTTCAGCGCGAGCGGGTTGCGCGACCGGTGCCGCAGGCGCGGCTTCGGGCGCCGCTTGCAGGACGCTGCTGCCCAGGCTGGTGCCAGCCAGGGTGACCACCGGGATCAAGGTCAGGGATTTGCGCAAAAACTCACGCCGCGGGTTGTCTCGATCTTCATCAGACATGGAGAAGCACCTCATCAGGGCATTAGGGGTGGCCGCTTCTGCGAGCGACTTGAAGATTTCTTGTCGAGACGGGACCGGTCTGACCCGGAGAAAAGGGACACGTCAGCAACATCATGTGACAAATGGTAGCAGGCTAAGGATCCGGATAAACCGATTCAGCGGAAAAAAGTCTGGTTTGTCGCCCTGGCGCGCGATGAAACCACACCGATTCACGTTTCTTTGACCAGCGGCTCACGGGGCTTTGACTGCTAACCATCGAAGCTGCGATTCCTTTCATCGATGAATCCCGAAACGGTCACCCCAGCATGTCCCAAGTTCGTTTTCTTTCTGTTTTGTGCCTGTCGCTTTTCGCTCTGTTGCCGCTGATGCCAGCCCAGGCTGCTGCCGGCGCCGCCACTGGCCGCCCGGCTGATTGGGCGCAGACGGTCGAAGTGCAATACAACTTGTTCCAGATGTCGCCGACCCTGTACCGCAGCGCTTTGCCTGACGCCGGCGCGGTGTCGCTGCTGAAAAATCTCAAAGTCGCCACGGTGATCAACTTTCTTCCGGAAGCCGATAGCAATTGGCTGTCCGAACCTGGCATCAACCAGGTGCAGTTGCCCTACCGCACCAATCATGTCGACGACGCTGATGTGCTCAAAACCCTGCGTGCGATTCAGGCTGCCGAAGCCAATGGCCCGGTGTTGATGCATTGCAAGCACGGTTCCGACCGCACCGGCCTGATGGCGGCGATGTACCGAGTGGTGATTCAGGGCTGGAGCAAAGAGGATGCCTTGAGCGAAATGACCCAAGGCGGTTTCGGCGACAGTACCCACTTCAAGGACGGTATTCGTTACATGATGCAGGTGGATGTCGACAAATTGCGCACGGCGTTGGCCAATGGCGATTGCAGTACCAGTGCTTTCGCCACCTGCTCGATGAAAAGCTGGTTCAAGTCCGCCCACGTCGAGTGATCGGTCAGTCCGGTTGCGCTGCCAGATCAGCGGCGACCGGCTGGCCCATAAAGGTTTTCAGCGCGCTGAACAGCGAAGTCGAATCACCAGAGAAGAACGCTTCACGCAGTTCCCGGCCGGTTTGCACATTGAAGACCCCATCTCGCTCAAAGCGCTTGAACGCTTCGCTGGCCAGTACGCCTGACCATTTGTAGGCGTAGACCGAGGCTTCGTAACCGGTCACCAGATAATCGAAGCTGTTGGCAAGGCGGCAATACGCGGGCAGTTGCAGCTGCGGTATTTGTTGCAGCACCGCTTCGAAGCACTGTTGCGCGTTTCGGCCGTTTTCTTCGCTGCGGTGCAATTCCAGATCGAATAAAGCCTCAAGCAGCAACGTGGCGGTATCGCGGCTGGTGTGCGTCGCGATGGCGGCCAGCGCTGACGTTAGTCGTGTGCGGCTTAGTGGCGCACGGGTTTTGTAGTGTACTGACAGCCACTGAAGCAGCTCCTCTGAAAGACTTAATTGTTCGAACAGTTGCCCGGCGAACTCGCCCGTATCACGCCCCAGTTGCGAGATACCCGACAGGTTGTGATGGGGCGAGCGGGTCAGCACCTGTTGCAGGCAATGCCCGAACTCATGGAAAAGCACGCGCAGGTCTTTATGTGAAAGCAGGCAGGGATGCTCGCTGGTCGCGGACGGGAAGTTGCAGTGGAGGATGGCGATCGGCAGGGCTGGCCGACCCTCGGCATTGATGCGTCGGTTGCGCACGGTATTGGTCAAGGCAAAGTCAGGGGCGTCCTCGCGATGAAACGGATCAACGTAGATGTACCCCATCACCTGATCGTATTCGCTGACTTCCAACAGGCGCACATCCTCGTGCCAATGGCTGAGGTCTTGCTGCTCTGCCAGTTTGATACCGAACAGGTGTTCATTGAACTGGCAGAACCGGCGCAGCGTTTCATCCAGCGGAAAATACTCGCGAAGTCCTTTCAGTGTGCTCGCCGAGTGTTGCTGGCGTAATTGCTCAGCAAAAAACTCGAAATCCCAGGCCTGCAGTTCTGCGACGCCTTGCGTTGCGGCGAATGCTTGCAGCGCCTGTATGTCCTGCTCCAGTGATGCGCGAGTGTGCTCGATCTGCTGTTTTAGAAAATGTTCGACCTGAGCGGGCGAGTTGGCCATGTGATTTGAAAGCCGCAGATGGGCAAAGCTCTCGAAACCCAGCAACCTGGCTTTTTCATGGCGTAACCCGAGTAACTTTTGCAAGACCGGACCGTTGTCGAACTGAAGAGCCTGCGGTCCTTGATCCGAGGCCCGGGTGCAATAAGCGCGGAAATACTCTTCGCGCAAACTCCGGTCTCGCGCATTTTTCATGAAGTATTCGTAAGTGTTGCGATCCAGCGTCAGCAACCAACCGCTTTTTCCCGTTCGACGCGCATTCAGCGCCAGTCGATCCTTGAACGCGGCTGACAAGCCTTCGAGCGTCGCCGCCTGGTCAATCTGCTTGCTCCAGGCGGCATTGCTGCGCTCCAGATTGATCTGGAACAATTGCTCCTGAAGCTCGATGTCGAGGTTTATTGCGGTTAACCGCTGTCGCTGATCGGCGGGCAATTCGATGCCCGACCGACGAAAAGCGCGCAGTGTCTTGGCCAACGACGCTTTGCGAAAGTCATCAAAGCTGTCGGCGATCGGGCTCTGCTGGAGACGTTGATACGTGTGGTAAAGCTCCAGGTTGGCAGCCTTCTGCACCCGATAGCGAGCCGCAGTAATGCTGCACAGGGCGCTTTGCTCTATCCAGTCGATATCCGTGGTTTTGACGGTTGAGAGCACTTCAATGATGCCCATGGTTTCAGCGAGCCGTGCGTCGGCTTCCGCGACGGCCACCACCAGATCATCCCAATTGGGGTGGTCGGTCTGGGTGGCGATCACTTCGGCGATGATCCGCTGATTATCGGCCACGATGGCATTGATGGCGGGTGCCAGGTGCTCGGCCTTTACGTCGGACCAGGCCGGCAGTTGCCAGCGTTGTAGCAGGGGATTGGTAGGGGGCATCGCGTCTTCCTTGACCGCAGGTTGAAAAAAATCAGCCTACGGAGAAAGCGCAAGGGCAAGGCATTAGATAGATACCACCTCGCACCGCTGATTCGGTGCGAGGCAGTCATGGCTCAATTGGGCTGGTCAGGCTTCTTTTTCAGTTTCGGGTTGGGAAAAAACTGCACGGCCTGCACGGTCTTGTCCGGCGCGGGTTTGTTCAGCGCGCTGGTGTTGACCCGCGTGCCCAATTCTTTCGGTACCGAAAGACCTTGCTCGTTGAGTGTGTCGGAGTAACCGCAAGCCACACATTCACGGTGCGGCACGCTGTCCTCGTTCCACATCATCAACTTGTCCGGCTCGCTGCACGCCGGGCACACAGCCCCGGCGATAAAGCGTTTCTTGGTAATCACAGGCCCCTCACTCATGCTGCCGCGTCCTCACTCAGG
>Ga0268266_10006070_pt1 | contig 11131 bp, 6 predicted proteins | sample KBSS13metaG_FD_190356 | JGI IMG/M metagenome (GOLD analysis project Ga0268266, IMG submission 190356) | Switchgrass rhizosphere microbial communities from Kellogg Biological Station, Michigan, USA - KBS S1-3 metaG (SPAdes) (version 2) | ecosystem: Host-associated > Plants > Roots > Rhizosphere >... | reverse complement strand
AAGTTTCGGGTTCTCAAGGGTTCTAGCACCGGTCATCGGCGCTCGAAGGCGCACCGCCTTCGAGCTCCAATCGCCGTTCGGACGAAGGCGCACTCGGCTAGAATCAGCCCGAATCCGAGATCCCGACGGCGTCGTGTGGCAGTCGAGGGCCCCGGATTTGACCTTCGCAATGGACGTCAAGAGCTTTTGGGCTCGCGCGCGCTCGAAGCCGCCTGCAGTGCTGCTCGTGTTGTCCGCATCGCTTGGCGCGATGGCCGCCTTCATGCCGACCGCGGCAGCGCAGCAGGCGCGGACCGAGGCGCAGGATCGCACCCGGCTGCTGGAACTGCATCGCCAGGCCGTCGCGCAGCTGCAACAGGCGGCGCGTCCTGGAGCGCCGGCCGATCAGGTCCGACGAGCCCTCCTGGACGCCAGCCGCACTCTTGACGCATTGAGTGCCGGACCCGATCCAGGCGCCGCGCCCGCAACAACATCCGCAAGGACGCGTCTCGACCCGTCGCTGCGAGCTGAGCTTGGCCGCGCGGCGTCCACGCTCAGAACCCTGGCCGCGGGAGACATTCGAACCGTCGCGTCCGCGACCGGCCCTGCGCTCGCACTCCTCGATAGCGTGCGGGCTCGACTCGAAGGGGAAGTCGCGCTCGGCCTCCCGTTCCAGGGCAGCTACGCGCGAACCAATCCGAAAGATCCGGCATACGGTGGCCACGCATCGGCGATGGGCCCCGCGCCGGCGAACGTGCCATCGCCCGAAGACGGCGCACCCGTGCCGGTCACGTTCGAGGTGGGTGCGCAGCTGCCGACGAAAATGTATTGCGGCGGCCCGACCAAGGACCACATCCTCGAATCGGCCTGCGGCGGCGTTGCGCTCTTCGACTACGACGGCGACGGACTGCTCGACGTTTACCTTGTGACCGGCGCGGAGCTCACGCCGACGCGTGAGCGGGTCCCACATCGAAATGCCCTCTATCGCAACCTCGGGGGATGGAAGTTCCAGGACGTGTCCAGGCAGGCGGGCGTGGATCTCGCGGCATGGGGCAGCGGCGCGTGCGCGGGCGATTTCGACGGCGACGGCCGGCTCGATCTCTACGTGACCAATTGGGGACCGAACGCGCTGTTCCGCAATCGCGGCGACGGCACGTTCGAGGAGGTGGCTGCCCGCGCGGGCGTTGCCGCCGGCGGCTGGAGCACGGGATGCGCGTTCTTCGATGCGGACGGCGACGGCGATCTCGACCTCTACGTCGCGCGCTACGTCGAGACGACCTGGGATTCCGTGGTCCGAGCGCAGCGGACGCTCCAGTGGCGAAACGGGCCACACATCATGGTCGGGCCGGTCGGCCTTCCCGGAGCGTCCGATCTGTTCTTTGAGAACGTCGGCAACGGGCGGTTCGTGGAGGCCGCTGCCCGGCACGGCCTGTCGGACGCGTCCAGGGCCTACGGCTTCGGCGTCGTGACCACCGACTATGACGACGACGGGTTGGTCGATGTGTTCGTCGCAAACGACTCGAACCCGAACTTCCTGTATCACAACCTCGGGAACGGCCGCTTCGAGAACGTGGGGCTGGCGGCGGGCGTGGCGGTGAACGGCGAGGCGCGCGCCCAGGCGGGAATGGGCGCCGACGCCGGGGACTACGACGGCGACTCGCGGATGGATCTGGTGCTCACGACATTTGCGCACGATCGCTACACGCTGTATCACAACGTCGACGGCCGGCACTTCGAGGACGCGAGTACCAAGGCGGGCATCGCGGCCCCCACGTTCAGCCGCATGGGCTGGGGCACCGCCTTTTTCGACGCCGACCTCGACGGCAAGCTCGATCTGTTTTTCGCCAACGGTCACATCTTCTCGGACATCGACGCGTTCCCGCAGCTCGGCGAAACCTACCGCCAGAAGAACCAGCTGCTCCTGAACCTCGGCACCCGGTTCCGCGACGTGTCGGAGCGCGCAGGCGCGGGCCTGCAGATCGCGGCGGTCGGCCGCGGCCTTGCCGTCGGCGATCTCGACAACGACGGCGATCTCGATCTCGTCGTCAGCAACACGGACGGCACCCCGACGCTGCTTGAGAATCGCCAGGCGACCAGGCGCCACTGGGTGGCGGTGCGCGCCGAGGCCGCGACCGGAAACCGATTCGCCATCGGCGCGAAAGTGACGGTCAGCGGCGGCGGCGCCAAACAGATCCGCGAGATCCGCTCGGGCGGGAGCTTCCTCTCGCAAAACGACCTGCGGGCGTACTTCGGGCTCGGCGACTATGCAGGTCCGGTCGACATCGAGATCCGCATGCCGGGCGGACGTCGCTGGGCCTGGAAACAGCTGCCGGGCGACCGCCTCCATCTTCTCAAGCTTGTGGATTCAGCGAGCATCGCTCCAGCCGGCATTGCTCGATGAAACCGCCGCGCAAACCGCGAACGAGACGGCTCCTGATCGTCGGCCTGCTGTCGGCGTGTGCCGTTTTTCGTGGAACAGCGCAGGAGCCAGCCGACTATCGACCCAAGCTCGCCGTTTCGGAAGCGGCGGCGCCGTTTCTGAAACAGCTCGAGCCAGGGAATGATGGGTTCCCGCTGGAGCGTCAGGCCGCCGAGCTCGATGCGCGGCTCCGCGAGCTGTCCGAGGCGCTTCGTGCGGGAGGGGACCGCGCCGCCGGCGTCACCACGGGATTGCTCGATCCAGGCTTCCGCGGCGCACGACTCGTCCCGCTCGAAGCCGCTGAGGCGAGCCAAGCGCCGCTCGATGTGAAGAGGGCGAAGGATCTGCCGCGCGATCCGACGCTCGATGCTCGCGCCTTTGCCGCCGAACTGCGGCGGCTGATGGACGATGTCCGCGACGTCGCCACGGCGGAGTTCCTCATCACTGCGATCGAACCCGATGGTTCGGCCGATCCGCCGTCAGGCCTCCGCACCACCGTCCGCTACGACATCGTCGGCGCCGGGACAACCGCGTCCCGCGTCGAGCACGTCGGCGAGTGGGAGATGGGATGGCGGCGAAACGCGTCGGGCTGGCAGGTCGTTCGATGGACGGCCGCGTCGCACGTGGTCAGCCGCGCGCGACAGCCAATCTTCACCGAGATCACCGCGGCGGCGCTCGGCGGCAACGACTCGTTCCGCCGCCAGCTCAACCTCGATCTCGACTCGTGGATGGCGACCTTCGACTCGGTCCTGACGCGCGACTCGAACGGCCATCAGGGCGTCTCGGTCGGAGACGTGGACGGCGACGGCCTCGACGATCTCTATGTGGCGCAGCCGGCCGGGTTGCCGAACCGGCTCTACCGAAATCGCGGCGATTCGACCTTCGAGGACATCACGGACCAGGCGGGGGTCGGCGTCCTCGACGACACGGCGCAGTCGCTGTTTGTCGACGTCGACAACGACGGCGATCAGGATCTCGTCGTGGCGACGTCGACCAACCTGCTGCTGTTCGTCAACGACGGCAAAGGCCATTTCACCCGGGTTCAGGACGCCTTCCGGTTGGCGCGGCCGCTTCAGGGCGTGCTGACGTCGATCGCGGCGGCGGACTACGATCGCGACGGCTTTCTCGACCTCTATGTGTGCGTCTACTCGTATTTCTTCGGTGCCGGCGAGGACAAGGCAGGCACTCCGGCGCCGTACTACGACGCACGCAACGGGCCGCCGGCGGTGCTCTTTCGCAATGACGGCCACGGGCGATTCGTCGACGCCACCGCGGACGCCGGTCTCGACGCCGGCAACGATCGCTATCATTTCGCGGCGGCGTGGGGCGACTATGACGGCGACGGCTGGCCGGATCTGCTGGTCGCGAACGACTTCGGGACCAAGAACCTGTACCACAACCTCGGGCGTCGTGACGGCAAGGTGAGATTCGAGGATGTCGCCGCCGCAGCGGGAGTCCTCGATCATGGCGCCGGCATGAGCGCCACATTTCTCGACTACGACAACGACGGGCTGCTCGACATCTATACCGGCAACATGTGGAGCGCGCCGGGGCTGCGCGTCACCTCGGCGCCCGCCTTCATGCGCGATGCGACACCGGAGGTGCGCGCGCTCTATCGGCGGCACGTTCGCGGCAATACGCTGCTGCGAAACCTCGGCAATGGCCGCTTCGAGGACACGACCCTCGAGGCGCACGCCGAAATGGGCCGCTGGGCGTGGTCGTCGGACGCGATCGATTTCGACAGCGACGGTTGGGACGACCTCTACATCGTCAACGGCATGCTGACGCGCAAGACGGACGCCGCCGGCGGCCCGGACCTCGAGGGATTTTTCTGGCGGCAGGTCGTGGCGCGCTCACCGCTGACCCGTGTGCCAGGCACTCCCTACGACGATGCGTGGCGCGCGATCAACCAACTGCTGGTTCACGGCTCGATCGCCAGCCGGCAGCGCAATGTGTTCCTGCGCAACGATGGCCATGGCGGATACGACGAGATCTCCGGCACACTCGGCCTCGATCTCGACCAGGACGGCCGGTCGTTTGCGGTCCTGGACATCGACGGCGACGGCGATCCGGACCTCGTCGTGATGGCCGATCGGCAGGCGCCGCAGCTTCGCATCTTCCGGAACGATTTCGAGGCGAAGGCGGCGTCGATCGCCGTGCGCTTGCGCGGGACCACGAGCAACCGCGACGCGATCGGCGCGCGGGTCACCGTCGAGACCGATCGACTTCACAAGGTCAAAGTCGTGCAGGGCGGCTCCGGATTCCTGTCTCAGCACTCGAAGGAGCTGCTCATCGGCCTGGGCGCCAGCGAGCGCATCTTGAAACTGACCGTCAGCTGGCCCTCGGGCAACACGCAGGTGTTCACCGATGTCCCCTTGAACGCTCGGCTGCGGATCGTCGAAGGGAGCGGGATCGAGACGGAAGCCTTCAAGCCGCGATCGGCAGCGACGCCGACGTCCCCGCTTCCCGCTCCGGCCTCAGCGCCGCGTGCGACCTGGATGTACGAACCGTTCCCGGCGCCGGACTTCTCGCTGCCTGACCTCGCCGGCGGGACGCGTTCGGTCGCGGCATTGCGAGGAAAGCCGGCGATCGTCCTGCTGTGGTCGTTCGAGGTGGCCGCGGCACGTACCGCGCTCGAGACGCTGGGGCGTGGCGCCGAGGCGCTGTCCCGGGCCGGCGTGGGGTCGATCGCCATTGCCGTCGATCCTCCGCAGGATCAAGCATCGCTGCGGACTCTTTCGTCAGGCCAGACGGCGGTGGTCATGGCCACTCCTGAAGTGAGCCTGAGTTACGCCATCCTGAACCGGCATCTGTTCATGAATCAGCAGAACCTGCGTTTGCCCACGGGTCTGCTCCTCGATTCGGGCGGCAACGTCGTGAAGGTCTACCGCGATCGCGTCGACGTCGACCAGATCGTGATGGACGCGAGCAGGATCGACGTGTCTCAGGCCGAGCGTCTTGCTCGGGCTCTCCCGTTCCAGGGAACGTTCTATGCCGGGCTGCCGCGCCGCAACTACCTGCCGTACGGCCGGGAGCTTCTCGATGGCGGGCTCGAGCGCGCCGCGGTGGTGGCGTTCGAGCGCGCGGCCGAGGCGAGCCCGGGCGCGCCGACGCTCTATCGCCTGGGCACGCTGCTCGTCAGGAGCGGGGAGGCGGTTCGCGCCCGCGCCGCGTTCGAGCGCGCCCTCGCCCTGCAGCCGGATCTGGCCGAGGCCAACAACGACCTCGGAGCGCTGCTCGCGCAGGGCGGCGATCTCGATGCGGCCATCAGCCGGTTCCGTGCGGCGCTGGCCTCGACTCCGGAGTACCCCGACGCGCTGAACAATCTTGGCTATGCCCTCCTGCTGACTGGTCACGATCAGGAGGCTCGCGCGCTCTACGAAAAGGCGTTAGCGCTCCAGCCGGACTTTCCCGAGGTGCTGAACAATCTGGGCCTGCTGTTCGGCCGTGCGGGCGACATGGATAGGGCGGAGCGCTATTTCCGTGACGCGCTCGGCCGCCGCCCAGACTATGGAGAGGCCGCCAACAATCTCGCGCTCGTGTTCGTGTCACGAGGGCAGGCAGACGCGGCTGTCGGCCTTCTTCAAACCGTTCTGAAGCGGACACCACAGTACGAGGCCGCCTACGTGACGTTGGCAAAGATCCACTTCAGCGCCGGCCGTTCGAAAGAGGGAATCGCGGTACTCGAACAGTTGCTGCAGACAAACCCGAGACATGCAGTGGCGCTCGAATTGCTCCGGCAATGGAAGGGGCGGTAGTGGAGATGAATCACCGTCTGCTCGCCACCTCCGCCGCGCTGCTCGCGGTCGTCCACCTTCTGGCGCAGGCTCCAGAGACGGGACCGTTCGATCTCGTCATCGCCAATGGCCGCGTGATGGATCCCGAGTCGAACACGGACGCCATTCGGCACGTCGGTATCACCGGAGGCGTCGTCCGCGTGGTCAGCGCGACGCCGCTCCAGGGCCGCGCGTCGATCGACGCGCGCGGCCTCGTAGTCGCTCCCGGCTTCATCGACCTCCACCAGCATGGCCAGACGTCCGCCGACTACGTGAGAAAGGCCGCCGACGGCGTCACCACGGCGCTCGAACTCGAAGTCGGCACGGCGGACGTCGATGCATGGTACGCGGAGCGTGCGGGGAAGTCCGCGATCAACTTCGGCGCGAGCGTCGGCCACATTCCCGTGCGGATGGTGGTGATGAAGGACCCCGGCGCCTTCCTGCCAAGCGGACCCGCGGCGAGCCAGGAAGCGACGGCGCTGCAGATCGTCGAGATCAGAACGGGCCTCGCCCGGGGACTCGCGAGAGGCGCCGTCGGCGTCGGCCTCGGCGTGGCGTACACGCCGCAGGCGGCGCGCACCGAGATTGCCGACGTGTTCGACGTCGCCAGCAGTGTGGGCGCGCCGGTCTTCGTCCACATGCGCGGAGGCGATCCGATAGCGGCCTTCGAGGAAGTGCTGGCGCTGGCGGCCGCCACAGGCACTCCGCTGCATATCGTGCACGCACAGAGCTCCGGCGGGCGGCAGACGCCTGCGCTGCTGCAGTTGCTCGGCCGCGCGCGCGGACGCGGGATCGACGTGACCACCGAGATGTACCCGTATACCGCCAGCCAGACGCGGATTGAGTCCGCGCTGTACGACGACTGGGAGCGCTACACCGACGAGCGTTTTCAGACGCTGCTGTGGCCGGCCACCGGCGAGCGGCTCACGCGCGATACGTTCGCGAAGTACCGAAAGCAGGGCGGGTCGGTGATCTCGTTCGGCAACACCGAAGAAGTCGTGATGGGCGCGGTCGCGGATCCGCTGACCATGATCGCCAGCGACGGATCGGCGACGCATCCGCGCGGCGCCGGAACGTTTTCACGCGTGCTGGGCCGCTACGTCCGCGAGCGCGGCGCGCTCCCGCTAATGATCGCCATCCGCAAGATGACGCTAATGCCGGCGCAGCGCCTCGAAGCGCGCGTGCGTTCCGCCCGGTCGAAGGGCCGCCTCCGTGAAGGCGCCGACGCCGACGTCACGATCTTCGATCCAGCGACCGTCCTCGACGAGGCGACCTACGAAATGCCCAACCGAGTGTCGCGCGGGATCGTGACCGTGCTCGTCGGCGGCGTCGCCGTTATTCGGGACGGCAGAGTCGTGGAAAACGCAACCCCCGGCCGTCCTCTCCGAGCGGACATCGCTCCGAAGCCCTGAACCGCATCGAGCCCATATCGATCGCACCGGAAATCAATCGTGCCCCTCCAGGGCATGCGAGGCCACGTAGCGCGCGACTGCCTCGCCGATGGCGCTTCCGACCTTGCACGCCGTTCTCCAGTGAATCCCGCCGAACACCCGAGCGTCGTGAATCTCCTCGAGAACGTCAGAGTACGTCGAGTACGTGCGCGTTCCCGTCCGCACGTCAGACGTGACGTTGATCGGCATCCCGGGATTGTCGCCGAAGACGTCAGCGAGGACCCAGCGTGCCGCGCCGCTCAACGTCGAATGGCCGGAGGGAAATTCCGGATGCGCGGGCGTCCCGGTCGCCGCGAAGAAATCGAGCCACGGCGTCCATGCCGGATCCGGTTCGAAGGATCCGAGGGTCGCCGCCGTAATCGGACGCCAGAGAACGAAGCGGTACTTCGCATCCCAGCACGCGATCGCGGCGTCGCCCATCGACAGGTTCAGCAGCGCGAACAAATGCGCGTTCTCCAACAGAGTGAGGTGCCGCGCAAGCGCCGCGTCCGACGCCATCCGAATCCAGAACAACGCCGTATTGCCGGCCCAGAAGAGAGAGAGCTCAGATTGATCGGCAGTCCGCGGACTCCCCGTGTAGGCGCCCATCATCTTCGTTTCGCGGTAATCGGCGATGTACTGCGCGCTCGTCAGGTCGGGCTGTCCTGTCGCGGGCGACGCATACGGAGCTGGCGGGCGGAATTGACTCGGCCGCAACAGCACCCACGGCGTCATCGTCGCAACCTGGGGAGCCGCGCCGGGAAGCGGCGGACCTCCGGGCCTTGGCGTCGGCCGCCACACGCCTGTGACGGCAGCGCCCAGGAACGTCGGCATTGGGTTGGGGTTGAAACCGTCGGTCGATCGCCACTCCCAGATGCTGTCGGCGACGGCCTGTCCCCACGCCATACCCACCGGAATGGAATTGCTTTTGCCCGGCCCGGGAACGATCGCAGCGATCGACGCGTCGCGCTGCGCGGTCAACAATGCCGCGCGCGCCGGGTACAGCCTGAGCAGGATGGCGGTGCGCGGCTACGAAATTGAGAGGGAAAGGGAAACCGGGCTATGGTAGCCGCGGGGGAAGTGATGTCAAGTGAATTCAAAGCTTTAGTTGAAAAACGTGAGGAATTGCTGACCTGGCGCAATCATTCACGTCTTCTTCCGTTCGCTGATGAGCCGCTTGAACCGGAACGCGTTCTCCGGGAGCTGCAGGTCCATCCCGTAGTGGTTCGGCCCGACCGCGGCGACCTTCGCGACGATCACGCTCAGATCGTCGCCCTTGAACGCGTCGATCACGGCCTCGCCGAAGTCCATGACCGAATCGACGGCGCTGACGCGCTCGAGGCCCGCACCCTTCGCGATCGCGGCCAGATCGGTGATGCCCGACGTGGTGTGCGAGTCGAAGCCGCCGGTCGATAGCAGGCTGCCGTTGTCGAAGACGATGTGCGTCAGGTTCTTCGGCCTGTATCGCGCCATCGTCGCGAGCGTTCCGAGGTTCATCAGGACCGATCCGTCCCCGTCGAGCACGACGATGCGCTCCTCCGGAAGGTGCATGGCGAGCCCGAGGCCGATCGAGGAGGCGAGCCCCATGGCGTGCTGCAGATAGAAGAAGTTGTCCTTGTGCCCCAGGTCGTAGAGTTCCTGGGCGCAGGCACCCATGATCGTGACCACGAGCTTGTCGTCGAGCTCGGGATACAACATCCCGATGCACTCCGCGCGTTTCATCAGGCGTCCTCCATCAGATCGCGCGTGAGGAGCAGCGCGACCGGGGAGAGTGCGCTCTGGGAAAACGTGTACGCCTCGCGGATCTGATGGCCGACTTTCGCCGGGTCGCGTGCGTACTCGAAGGGGATGCCGAGCGCACGTAAGACGCCTTCGGTCACGATCCCGCCGCGCGTGTGCCACGGATACGGTTCGCCCCAGTGACCACGGAGCGCGATCAGCATGCACAGCGGAATGCCGTAGAGCTGCGCCAGCGACACGATCCCATTGATCGCGGCGAGAAACCCGTGGTTCTGCATCAGTAATACGTGCCGCGCGCCGGCGAAATACGCCCCCGCGGCGACGCCGATGGCTTCCTCTTCCTTGGCCACCTGAATCAACGTGACGTCCGGGTCTCGTTCCGCCTGTTGCAGTAGGAGCCCGAGCCACGTTTCCGGCAGCGCGGACAGCGACGTGATGCCCGCGGCTTTGATGCCCTGGAAGATGGCCTTCGAGTTCTCGTACGAAACCGTCATCGGGATGATTTTATTCGATCTGTTCCGCTGTCACGTTTCTACGGATCGATATCATCACGCCCGTCTGCAGTGCCGGGACGCGATGGGTGGGCGATGGACGACGTTGGACCCCGTCGTGTCTTGGCGATGGGCCATCGGGCGTAGGATTTGTCTCGACAGGTCCGTACCGCAGGAGGAACCATGTCCCATGGCGTTATCGTGAAGAGAACGAGTGTCGTGACGGTCGGCCTGTTGCTGCTGTTTGGCAGCCTCGGTCGAGCCACGTTTGCGCGCGCGCAGGGCCATACGCTCATCGTCCTCAGCCACACCAACCACACGGTGTACGAGCTCGATCCGGCAACCGGCAGGGTCGTCCACGAGTTCGTCGCACCCGATCAGCCGCACGAAGCGGCGATTACCGCAGATGGCAGGACTATCTTTGCGTCGATTCCAATGGCTGCGTTCGTGGAAATCATCGACGGCCAGACGTTCAAGGAGCAGGGTCGGATTGAGAGCGACTACTTCAAGCGGACCCCGCAGCCTCGCCGTGCCGGCCGCAACGGCGCGCCTCCGGGACCGCCCAACACGTCGGCGTCGCCGCATGGCATGTCGTTGAACAACGACGGTACGAAGCTGTACATCGGCACGGAGAACGCCGACATCTCCGGCGTCATCGTGTACGACGTGAAGGCGGGCAAAGTCGTGAAGAAGATCGATCTGCTGCTCGAAGGCGGTCACTATCTCCAGATTCAGCCCGGTACCGACAAGTTGTACTACCCGCATCGGACCGACAACCGCGTCGTCGTGATCGATACGAAGACCGATCGCATCACGAAGATCATTCCAATCGAGGGCGGACCGGTCGGCGTGGCGTTCGCGCCGAACGGCGAGGTCTGGTTTCACGAAGATGGCGATGGATCGGTGACGGTCGTCGATTCGAAGACAGACGAAGTGATCAAGGTGATTCAGACCGGCGGCAAGGGAGCCGGCCGGATGGCGGTGTCGCCCGACGGCCGCTTCGCCGCTTCGCCGCACAGCGAGTCGCAAGACGTCGCGATCATCGACGCCGTCAACAAGACAGTACTCACGACGGTGAAGATCGGAAAAGGACCAGGATTCCCGATGTTTTCGCCGGACAGCACCAGGCTGTATGTCCTCGAGTCGGGAAACGGTGACGTCGTCGTGATCGACTTGAAATCGATGAGCGTTGCAGCGCGGTACAGGATAGGCACCGACCCGTTCGGAGGCGGCGTCAAGACGTCCTTCCCGTGAATAGCCTGCCGCGGCACGTCTGGCTCCTCGCAGGCCGCTCCG
>Ga0268266_10006069_pt1 | contig 11133 bp, 10 predicted proteins | sample KBSS13metaG_FD_190356 | JGI IMG/M metagenome (GOLD analysis project Ga0268266, IMG submission 190356) | Switchgrass rhizosphere microbial communities from Kellogg Biological Station, Michigan, USA - KBS S1-3 metaG (SPAdes) (version 2) | ecosystem: Host-associated > Plants > Roots > Rhizosphere... | reverse complement strand
CCGGACCTGTCGATTACCCTCGCCCTGTTCTCCAACAGCCTCCCGACCACCTGGCGCGACCGGCTGAAGCGGCTGCCGCTGATTCGCGGCCGCGAGCAGGCGTTGCGAAAAATCGTCAAACAACTCGGACTGGCCAAGGCGCTCGACGTGAAGACCGTCGAATCGTTTGATTTCTACCCGGTGGCGGACGGCTTCGCGGTCATGAAAGAGCGCGAGGAATTCGAGCTCGGCCCGAACGACGATCACGTGGCCAGCCTGTTCTATATTCTCCAGCGGTCGGGCAACGCGCCGTTGATCGAGCTTATCGAAGAGCGCCTCGCGAGCAACGACGTCGGACGCGGCAGAGCCGCAGTCGAACGTCATCTCGCGCGGTTCCGCGAAGGCGAGCAAATCGGTCCGAAGCTGTCGCCCGGGCATTATGACCGGCCGGATGCCAATTTCACCGGCGAAGCCATCCGTGAAGCGCTGGAAGCGACCGCCTGATGGGCGCCGATTCCCCGTTCCGCCGGCTCCTCAAGCGTGCCCTGGCGCCGGTCCTCACCGAGGCGACCTACAGCAGCATCCAGGCGATCGCGAAGGCCCGCGATATCCAGTCGGGCAGCTGGACCGAGCCGGAGCTGGAGTTGTGCCGCCTGGTGCTGCGCGAGGGTGACAGCGCCATCGACATTGGCGCCAACTTCGGGGTGTGGAGTTACCACATGTCCCGCGCTGTCGGCAGCGCCGGTCACGTCTATGCCTTCGAGCCGATCCCGTTCACCGCGCGCACGTTCCGCAAGGTCGCCAAGCGCCTGGGCTTCACGCGCAACGTCCGGTTATTCGAGGCCGGCTGCGGCGAGAAAGCCGAGGAAATCGAGTTCACCGTTCCGGTCATGGATTCCGGAGCAATCAGCGCGGGACTCGTCCATATGGGCCGGAATGACGCTCGGCCGGGCAAGGAAATTCACGCCCGCTTCGACAAGACGAAGACGATCCGGGCGCAAGTCGTCGCGATTGACGAGGTGTTGCCCGACATCGAACGGCTGACGCTGCTGAAGTGCGACATCGAAGGCGCCGACCTGTTCGCCATGCGCGGCGCCGCCCGGACGATCGAACAGCACAAGCCGGTCGTGGTGATCGAAATCACCCCATGGTTCCTCGAAGGCTTCGGGCTCAAGGTCTCTGACGTGACGGGCTTCTTCGACGCATTCGGCTATGGCTGTTATCATTTCGACGATGACGGCCGCCTGACACCGGCATCGAGCGACACGATCGTCGAGGATAATTGGGTGTTCGTGCATCCCGACCGGCACGATCGCCTCGCGCCGGCGTTCGCAACCCGGAAGGACTGACCCCATGGAACCGCCAGCCGGCTGGACCTATGATGCGGACGGCAAGGCGTTGGTCCGCACGTTCAAATTCAAGGACTTCAGCGAGGCGTTTGGCTTCCTCACCCGCGTCGCACTGCACGCCGAAAAGGCCGATCACCATCCCGAATTCATCAGCGTCTGGAACCGCGTCGATTTCCGCCTCACGAGCCATGACGCGGGCTGCGTGACCGAGCGAGATGTGAAGCTGGCCGAGGCGATCAGCGGGTTGGCTTGAGTGTGACGCCGATTGTCCGCAATGGCCCCGAGGACGGACCAAGCGCTGACGCAACGCGGACTATAGGCCATATTGTCCTGGGAACATGGCAGGCGCACTAAGCTCTTGAGGTGAATTGTCCCTCGGACCGATGCACGGATGACGCGGGGGGTTCGACATGCAGACGCTGGCGGAAGCGGTGCCGCGCCATCGCATCGACAATTGGCTCAAGAATATTGTCGCCGGAGTCCTCGACCAGGCTGACGTCGTCCAGGTGGAGCGGTCCGAACTTTGGGGCCTGCTCGACAGCCTGCCCGTCGCCGTGCTGATCAGCACCGACCGCGCATGCTCGCGCATCGTCGGCAATCTGGCCGCGCAGGCGCTGTTGCAGGTCCCGCTGGGCGCGAACCTGTCGCGGAGCGCGGCGCCCGAGGAACTGCCCCAGTTCGAGGTGTTCAGCGACGGCGAGCCCATCCACCCCGACGATTTGCCGATGCAGCGCGCAGCGCTGACCGGTCGCCGCGTCAGCCGGTCAGAATGCGAAATCCGGTTTGCGGACGGCAATCGCATCTTCATCGCGGGCCACTCAATTCCAATCCAGAATGGCGAAGGCGAGGTCTGTGGAAGCATCGGCGCGTTCGTCGACGTGACCGAGCAGCGCCTGCAGCAGGAGAGCAATGCACTGGTCGCGAAGGAGATGGCGCACCGGGTGAAGAATACCGTCTCGCTGATCCAGGCGCTGGCTCACGGGACGATCCGCCAGCAGCTCGATTCGGCCGACTATGAGACGTTCGAACAGCGGCTGGTCAATCTGGCTCACGCGCAGGATTTGATCGGCCGGTCCGCATGGTCCGTCCTCAGCCTTCACGAACTGATTGAAACGGCGGTCGGAAAGGTGACGCAGGAGCGCCTTCACGACGTCAGCGTCACCGGCCCGGTGGTGGAAGTGAGCGCGGACCTCGCTCTATCGCTCAGCATGGTCTTTCACGAACTGGCGACGAACGCGTGCAAGTATGGCGCCCTGGGGCGTGCCGGCAACGTGGTCATCGAATGGACGGTCGAGCGGGACATCGTCGCGCTGACCTGGACCGAAACCGGCGGAGAGGTACGCGACAATCCCAAGCCCGGGTTCGGGTCGAAACTGATGCAGCGGATCTTTCGCGATTTGCGCGGCGGAAAATTCGGCAGCCAGTTCGGCGTCGATGGGTTGGAAGCCAAACTCCAGTTTGCGCTCTGAGCAAAGGCTCAAACTCGGCCATTGTGCGTTCAGGCGGGAGATGAGATACGGCCCCGCAATGACTGACCGCACGATGAGCGCCATTTATTATTATCCCGACGAGGTTGGGACCGGCTGACGCGCGCAAGTCACAGACGACCAACCTCGAACCCCCGCCCCGGCCTCCGCGGCGGGTTTTTTATTGCCCGAATGAAGGACCAGACCATGCTTCACCGAGCCACCGCCACCACAGAGCAGCCCCGCGGCTGGGCGGATTATATCGTCCCGCAGGACTGGGAGTCGTTCACAGCCGAGGATCATGACGTGTGGGACCTGCTGTTCGCGCGGCAGGTCGAGTTGCTCGGCACGCGCGTGGTCACGCCCTTCCTCGACGGCATCGACCTGCTCCGCCTGTCCCACCCCGGCGTGCCCGACATCGAGGGACTGAACGCGATCCTCGAGCCTCGCACCGGCTGGCGGACGGTGGCGGTCGCGGGGCTGGTCCCGGATGAGGTGTTCTTCGCAATGCTGAGCGAGCGCATCTTCCCGGTCGGCAACTTCATCCGCACCCGCGAACAGCTCGACTATCTCGAGGAGCCCGACTGTTTCCACGACATGTTCGGGCACATCCCGATGCTCGCCCACCACGATTATGCCGAGATGACGCGGCACGTCGGCGAACTCGGCTCGGCCGCGATCGCGGCGGGCGAGGGGCACCGGGCCGCGCGGCTTTACTGGTACAGCGTCGAGTTCGGCCTCGCGCGGGAGCAGGGCGAACTCAAGATCCTCGGCGCCGGGCTCGCCTCGAGCTTCGGCGAGGCGCATTTCAGCCTCGAGGACGAAACGGTCGAGCGGCTGCCCTTCTCGGTCGAACGGGCCGTCAACACCCCCTATCGGAACGACGTCTTCCAACCCCGCTACCTCGTCTCCCAATCGCTGGAAAAGACGATCGCCGACGTGCTGGCGTTGACCCCGGAGGCGTTGCTGGCGCTATAGGCCGGACATGGCCGACCAGCCGACCCGGTATGAATATCGCAGCGGGCACGACCCGCGGACGCTGCGCGACGCGCTCGGCTGCTTCGCCACCGGCGTGACCGTGGTGACCGCGCTCGACGCCGAGCAGAAGCCGGCGGGAATCACGGTCAACAGCTTCACTTCGGTGTCGCTCGATCCGCCGTTGCTGCTGGTCTGCCTGCACAAGCAGGCGGCGGCCTCCGCCGTGCTGACCGGCGCCGACTGTTTCGCCGTCAACGTGCTCCAGCGCGAGCAGCAGCCGGCGTCGATCACCTTCTCGACGCGGGTCGATGACCGGTTCGGCAGCATGGCGTGGTCGTGCGGCGAGGCCGGTGCGCCGATCCTCGAGGAATCTTTGTGTGTGTTCGAGTGCGAGCGGTTCGCGGTTCATGACGGCGGCGACCACCACGTCCTCGTCGGGCGGGTGGTCAAGGCGAGCTTCGACGCCGGGCTCGACCCCTTGCTGTTCTTCCGCGGCAGCTACCGCCGGCTGCACTTCGACTAATCGACGATCAGCTTTTCCGGGTGGGGAATGAGCCGCCGGATCACAGCCGCAATCGCCCCGCCGACGACGAGCCCGACGATCGCCCCGCCAAGCGCATTGACCAGCCAGTCGACCAGCCCGTGAAGCGGGCCGGCACGCGCCGCGAGCCAATGCGCCGCGTCGTGGATGGCGTGCGGTATCATGGTCGCAAAGTTCAGCTCCTCGAGCCCGTGGACGAGGATTCCGCCGCCGACCCACAGCATCGCCGCCGTGCCAATCGTCGAGAGGGCGGCGAGCAGCTTCGGGACCACATGCACGAGCATGTTGCCGAACGCCCGGGCGCTGCTGTTGCGGCGTTTCGCGAGGTGCAGGCCGATATCGTCGAGCTTCACGATGATCGCGACGACGCCATAGACGCCGGCGGTGATCGCCAGGGCAACGACGAGCAAGGCGATGGCGGTGGTCAGGAGCGTCAGATGCTCGAGGCTGGCGAGCGCGATGGCCATGATCTCCGCCGACAGGATGAAGTCGGTGCGGATGGCGCCCTTCACCTGCAGCTGTTCGAGCTCCTTGGGGTCGTCGAGCGCGTCGATCAGCGCCTCTTCATGGTCGTGATCGTGAAGGACCTTTTCGAGGATCTTCTCGGTCGCCTCGAATGCCAGATAAGCGCCGCCGATCATCAGCAGCGGCGTGATCAGCATCGGCGCGAAGGCGGTCAGGAGCAATGCCGCCGGGAGGAGCAGCAGGACCTTGTTCTTGAGCGACCCCCAGGCGATCTTGCCGATGATCGGCAGTTCGCGTTCGGGGGCGAGGCCGACGACGTAGCGCGGGGTCACCGCGGTATCGTCGATCACCACCCCGGCGGCCTTGGTGCTCGCCTTGCCGGCAGCCCCGGCGACATCGTCGAGCGAAGACGCGGCGAGCTTGGCGATGGTCGCGACGTCGTCGAGCAGGGCAATGAGGCCTGAAGGCATGGCCGGGCCCTAGGCGAACTTGCCCTCGCCGCGCAATTCGCGCACTTGGCCGCCATGCTGGCGTTGGACTTCATCAAGGCGAACCGGGAGACCGTGGAGCGCGCCATCCGCGACAAGGGCGTGGCGCTCGATCTCGATGCACTGCTGGCGCTCGACACCGAAGTGCGCGCGCTCAAGACGGAGATCGAGGCGCTCAGGGCGGAACGCAACGCGATCAGCGCGCAATTTCCGAAGGCGCCGCCGGAGGAAAAGGCCGCGCTTGGCCAGAAGGCCAAGGAAGCCGGGGCGCGGGCGTCGGTGCTTGAGAATGACCTGGCGGGAAAGGAAGGCGAGCTCGGCGCGCTGATGCTGAAACTGCCGGGCATCCCCTACGACGGTGCGCCGGTCGGGCCGGACGAGAGTTTCAACGTCGTCATCCGCACGGAAGGTACGCCCCCGACGTTCGACTTCGAGCCGCTCGACCATGTCGCGCTGATCGAGAAGAACGACTGGGCCGACCTGTCGCGGGTGACGCAGGTGTCGGGCAGCCGCACCTATTGCCTCAAGGGCGCGCTGGCGCTGCTCGAGACCAAGCTGATGGCTTGGGCGCTGGAGCGGATCGCGGGGGCGAACTTCACCCCGATCACCGTGCCGGCGATCGCGCGCGAGCAGGCCTATCTCAACCAAGGCCAGTTCCCGGGTCACCGCGAGGAGACGTACGAGCTGCCCAACGACGATTTGTGGCTGGCGGGGACGGCCGAGGTCGTGCTGACCTCGCTCCATTCGGGCGAGATCATCGAGGCCGACAAATTGCCCGTGCTCTACGCCGGCTATTCGCCCTGTTTCCGCCGTGAGGCGGGGAGCGCCGGCAAGGACGTCCGCGGGCTGCTCCGTGTCCACCAATTCGTGAAGGTCGAGCAATATGTGATCTGCGAGGCCGATGAGGCGCAATCGGATGAGTGGCACGCGACGCTGCTGCGGCTGGCTGAGGATCTGCTCCAGGCGATGGAAATTCCCTACCAGGTGATCGAGACGTCGACCGGCGACATGGGCCTCGGCAAGTATCGCATGAATGACATCGAGAGCTGGGTACCTAGCCTCGGCAAGTATCGCGAGACGCATAGTTGCTCGACCTTGCACGACTGGCAGGCGCGGCGGGCCAACATCCGGTATCGCGGCAGCGACGGGAAGGTGCGGTTCGCGCACACGCTCAACAATACGGCGCTCGCCTCCCCGCGCATCCTTGTGCCGCTGCTCGAGAACCATCAGACGGCGGACGGGCGGGTCAGGCTGCCCAAGGCGCTGCAGGAACTGATGGGACGGGAGTTCCTCTGAGCTGGCAGGGCGATGACCGGCCGCCACCACGCTGGCGGCGGATTTACGAAGGCAGCGCGCTCGCCGCCCGATTCTGGCATGGCATCGGCCATCTGCGGCCACGAGGCCCGGTCGACGGGCCGCCGGCGCTGGTCATTCCCGGCTTCATCGCTAGCGACCGCACGACGCTGGCCCTGCGGCGCGCGTTGGCGGCAGCCGGATGGCGGGTCCACGGCTGGGAGATGGGCTGGAATTGGGGGGTTCGCCACGACACCGTCAAACGGCTGGCGAAGCGGCTTGACGAGATCGACGGCGATCGCCCGGTGCTGGTCGTCGGCTGGAGCCTCGGCGGCCTGTTCGCCCGGGAACTCGGACGCGAGGCGCCGAACCGGGTGCGCGCGGTGGTGACGCTGGGATCGCCCTTTTCGGGCAGCCCCAAGCAGAACAACGTGTGGCGGCTGTACGAATGGGTCGCCGGGCACAAGGTCGACGAGCCGCCGATCCCGCGCGTCACCGACAAGCCGCCGGTGCCGCACTTGGCGATCTGGTCGCGCAGCGACGGGATCGTCGCGCCGCGCTCCGCCCGGGGGCTGGAGCATGAGCGGGACAAGCAGGTCGAGCTCAAATGTACCCACATGGGCTTTGGCGTATCGACCCGGGTCACGCGTCAGGTGGTACGTGAGGTGCAGGCGTTTCTCGACGAAGTCGAACGCTAAGGCTCTCTGGGCGGAAGCTCCAGCCCGACGCACGAGTCGCAGGATTGACTCTGTGATGCGACTCACGAGATAAGAACAAAAGCAGAACATTAGCGTTGTGAGTCGTGTGGCAAGAGGCTTGTCTCTGGTCGCCGGCGGAGCTGTCTCCGCACAGTCCCGGCCGGCTGCATCTGATCGTCTCCCCAGCGGGTTGGGCGAGCGCTGGCTGCTGCCTGCGCCGCCCAGCCCGACCCTTGCCGAGCTGTTCGCCACCCACCCGCGCGATGGTGGCTGGGCCGGCTTCCTGCTCGCCCAAATCACGACGGATAAGCCGCTGTTGTGGGTCCAGGACCGCATGGCGATCCTCGAATCCGGGCGAATCCATCCGCCGGGCCTGCCTTGCCCGGAGCTCATCCATGTCGAGGCGCGCGACGCCAAAGACGCGCTGTGGGCCATGGAGGAAGGGGTAAGATGCGCCGCGCTTTCGGCCGTGATCGGCGAATTGTGGGGCGACCCCAAGGTGCTCGACTTCACCGCGACGCGGCGGCTCGCGGTCGCGGCGGAGCGCAGCGGCACGCCGTGCTGGCTGGTGCGGCTCGGCGGTCACCCGAACCTGAGCGGGGCGCGGATGCGCTGGCGGATCGGATCGGCGCCGTCGCTCGTCAATTCGCTCGATCTTCGCGCGCCGGGAACGCCGGCGTGGGACGCCGAGCTGTTCCGCGCCCGCGGCCTGCCGCCCGGTCGCTGGACCATCGCGCATGACTCGGATCGCTTCCATCTGGTTCCCGGCGATCGCGATCGAGCGCTGGGCGAAGGGCAGCGACGCAGCGCCTGATGCGCCGATCGTGCTTACCGTCGAAGGGACGCATGGCCCCATCATCCATGCGGTGACCAGGGCCGCCGGCGAGCGCGGCGCGAGGGCCGACGCGCGGCTGACCGACGCCCGGGCGCTCGACCCGGCGCTGGTCGCTGAACCCGCCGACCCCGACGGTGACGCAGCGCTGGTGCAACGGTTCGCGCATTGGGCCGGGCGCTGGTCGCCGCTGGTCGAGGTCGACGGCGATGGCCTCCGGCTGGATGTGGCCGGAGTCGCGCACCTGTTCGGCGGCGAGGATGGGCTGGTGCGCGACATCGAGCGCCGCTTTGCCCGGATCGGCTTCACCGTGCGGGTCGCGATCGCCCCGACCGCCGCCGCGGCGTGGGCGCTGGCGCGATTTAGCCCCACTGCCGTCATGCCAGATAATTTCGCTCTCCTCCCAGTCCACGCCCTCCGCCTCGACCCGGACACGGTGCGGACGCTCGAACGGCTCGGCCTGAAGACCATCGGTGCGCTGCTCGACCTGCCGCGGCTGGCGCTGGCGCGGCGGTTTCGCGGCGGGGAGGATGTGGTCGATGCGCTCGACCGGGTGGTCGGGCGCAAGCCCGAGCCGCTGACCGCCGCGCCGACCGACCCGCCACCGCGCGCGCTGCTCAAGCTCGAGGAGCCGGCGACCCATCCCGAAGCGCCCGTGCAGGCGCTGGAGCGCCTGATGCCTGGCCTCGTCCACCAATTGCAGGAGCGCCAGCTTGGCGCGCGACGGCTGTCGCTCAGCGGATATCGGGTCGACGGCAGCGTGGCCGTGGCGTCGGTCGCAACCGCGATCCCGAGCCGCGAGCCGAAGCATCTCGCCCGGCTGCTCGCCGATAAGGCAGCCGAACTGAACCCGGAGTTCGGGTTCGACGCGTTCGCGCTGACCGCCGACTGGGCCGAAAGCCTGGCGTCAGCGCAGGACAGCCTGGTCGAAGAGCCTTCGGGCGAGCGGGAGATGGCCCGGCTGATCGACCGGCTGACGGTAAAGCTCGGGCCGCGTGCGGTGCGGCGGCCGCGAGAGGAAGAGAGCCATCTGCCGGAACGGGCGAGCGGGTGGGTTGCCGCTATTGGCTCCTCCCTGCAAGCGCACCCCTCGACTTCGTCGAGCGGTTCCCTTCCCCAGCCTGAGGCCAGGGAGGAGCTTAGCCGTCCCCCTCGCCTGCTCGACCGGCCCGAGGCGATTGCCGTGATTTACGCCACCCCCGAAGGGCTGCCGCGGCGGTTCGTGTGGCGGCGGGCGGTGCATGACATCACCCGCGCCGAGGGCCCAGAGCGGATCGCGCCCGAATGGTGGCGCCAGCCGTCAACCAGCCGCCTGCGGGATTATTACCGGGTCGAGGACGCCGACGGACGGCGCTACTGGATCTACCGCGAGGGCCTGGCCGGGGACGGGCGTGGCGGCGCGCCCAACTGGTTCATCCACGGCCTGTTCGGATGAACAATCCTATCAAGCGACTTGGCTGATGCCCGAGAAGCCCGGATTTTCGCGGCTGAAGCTGGTGCGGCGAGAGGGGATGGCGCCCCCGCCGACGACGCCATCGCCTTATGTCGAGCTAGGCGTCAGTTCGCCTTTCTCCTTCCTGCGCGGGGCGTCGGACGCAATCGAGCTGACCCTGACCGCGCTTGCCCAGGGCTATGACGCGATCGGCATTGCCGACCGCAACACGCTGGCCGGCGTGGTGCGGATGCACAGCGCGTGCGGCGCTGCGGGCCTAAGGCCGCTGATCGGCTGCCGGCTCGACCTCACCGACGCGCCGAGCCTGCTCGCTTACCCGATGGACCGCGATGGCTACGGGCGGCTGTCGCGGCTGCTCAGCCTCGGCAAGATGCGCGCCGAGAAAGGCCAATGCGAGCTGACTCTGCATGACGTCGCCGGCCATGCCGAGGGCATTGCCTTCATCGCCTGGCCCAGCGACGACCTCGACGTCTTTGAGGCCGAGCTGCCACGCCTGCGTGACGCACTGACGTCACTCAGCCATGTCGCGGCGTCGTGGCTCTATCGCGGCGAGGACAACGCCCGGATCGAGCGGCTCGACCGGCTGGCGCGTGCCACTGGCTGCACCATCATCGCGACCAATGACGTCCATTATCATGCGCCCGACCGGCGGCCGCTGCAGGACGTCGTCACCTGCATCCGCGAGAAAGTGACGATTACGACCGCCGGTTTTTTGCTCAACCCCAATGCCGAGCGCCATTTGAAGCGGCCCGAGGAAATGATCCGGCTATTCGAACGCTGGCCGCACGCGATTTCGGCGACGCGCGCGTTCGCCGATGCGCTCCATTTCAGCCTCGAGGAGCTGCGCTACGAATATCCGCGGGAGACGGTGCCCGACGGCCGTACGCCCCAGCAATATCTGGAAGTGCTGACCTGGACCGGCGCCGCCGACCGCTGGCCCAAGGGCATTTCCGCCAAGGTGATGAAGCAGCTGAAGCATGAGCTGGCGCTGATCGCGAAACTCGATTTCGCGCGTTATTTCCTGACCGTCCACGACATCGTCGCCTTCGCCCGCAGCCTCGATCCGCCGATCCTGTGCCAGGGGCGGGGCAGCGCCGCGAACAGTGCGGTCTGTTATTGCCTCGGCATCACCGCGGTCGATCCGGCGACCAGCGACCTGTTGTTCGAGCGGTTCATCAGCGAGGAGCGCAAGGAGCCGCCCGACATCGACGTCGACTTCGAGCATGAGCGGCGCGAGGAAGTGATCCAGCACATCTACGCGAAATACGGCCGTGACCGCGCCGGGATCGCCGCGACGATCATCCATTACCGCCCGCGCTCGGCGATCCGCGAAGTCGGCAAGGTGATGGGCTTGAGTGAAGACGTGTGCGGCGCGCTGGCCTCGACCGTGTGGGGCAGCATGGACCCCGAGCTGGAGGATGCGCGGGCCAACGACGCCGGGCTCGACCTTAGCGACCCGCACCTCCGGCGGACGATGAAGCTCGCCGAGCAATTGATCGGCATGCCGCGCCATTTGTCGCAGCATGTCGGCGGCTTCATCCTGACCGAGCGGCCGCTGACCGAGACCGTGCCGATCGGCAATGGCGCGATG
>Ga0268266_10006068_pt1 | contig 11133 bp, 10 predicted proteins | sample KBSS13metaG_FD_190356 | JGI IMG/M metagenome (GOLD analysis project Ga0268266, IMG submission 190356) | Switchgrass rhizosphere microbial communities from Kellogg Biological Station, Michigan, USA - KBS S1-3 metaG (SPAdes) (version 2) | ecosystem: Host-associated > Plants > Roots > Rhizosphere... | reverse complement strand
GCTCCAGGACGGCTGGTTCGACAGCGGCGACATTGCGGTTCTTGACGAGGACAATACCGTCCGACTTACCGACCGGGCCAAGGATGTCATCAAGTCAGGTGGCGAGTGGATCAGTTCGATCGACGTCGAGAACCTCACCATGGGGTGTCCGGGCGTGGCCGAGGCCGCGGTGATCGGCGTTCCCCATCCGAAGTGGGAGGAGAGGCCGCTGCTCGTCGTCGTGCCGCAGGCTGGCGCCAGCGTGACGGCGCAATCGATTGCGTCCTTTCTGGACGGCAAGATCGCCAAGTGGTGGATGCCAGACGATGTCGTCTTCGTCGAAGCGCTCAGTTATGGAGCGACCGGCAAGATCCAGAAGATGGAGTTGCGCCGGCGCTTCGCCGACCACTATTCGTCGATGGCCAGGTCGACGGCTTGAGAGTCCCGGCAGCCATGGTGCGGCCGGCGACGATTGCGGGGCTTGCAACGGCGCGTGGAAGGGCTCCGCTGCAAGGAACTCGTCAGGCGACAGCCTGCTTGCCGGACTTCGCCTTGCCGGGCTTGTCGGCCGATCGTCGCGCCAAAGGATCGCGCGCGCCGGGACCCGGATGGGTACGAACCTGCTTGGCGTGCAGCGGCTCGTTGCATTCAGAGCAGACCATCACGGGGTCGAACATCTTGCCGCAATTGAGATGTTCATGCAGCAGCGGCCGTCCGCGCTCGTCTACCATGTGGGTATCGCCCCAATGGACCAGCGCCATCATCACCGGATACAGGTCGAGGCCTTTTTGGGTGAGGATATATTCGTGCCGTTTGGGCGACTCCTGGTAGGGGATGCGACGCAGTACGCCCTGCCGGACCAGCTTTTTCAGCCGCTCAGCCGAGCAATGGCGGGTGATGCCGAGCGCGGACTGAAAGCCCTCAAACCGCCGTGTGCGCAGAAAACATTCCCGCAGGATCAGAAGGGTCCAGCGATCGCCAATCACACCGATGGTGCGGGCCAGCGAACACGGCTCTTCCTCAAGGGCATCCCACTTCATTCCTGCTCTCTCCACTCACTTCCGGCGTATCGAATCGAACGGCAGAACCTCGGCCGTCCTGCCATTCTAAATAGGTACTTAGGGTGAGACAATCACCCAACGACCCCTAATTAGTCCAATAACATACCAGAAATAGGCTTTATTTGACAGTTCGTTTTTAGAACTGTATGGATAATTTACAGTCAATTCGCGGCTGCGGGTTCGTTGGCCAGCCGCCAGATCAGCAACGCGTGCGTTCGAGGAGAAGCCGGTGGTCAGCCCCCTGAAAGCGGAATTTCAGTTCGATTTCGGAAGCCCGAACGCATATTTGGCGGAACTGGCGCTGCCGGCAATCGAACGGCGCACCGGCGTGAAGTTCGAATATGTTCCGGTGCTGCTTGGCGGGATTTTCAAGGCGACCAACAACATGTCGCCGTCCGAGTCGCTCAGCGGCATCAAGAACAAGCCGGAGTACCAGGCGCTGGAAACCCAACGCTTCCTTCGCCGGCACAGCATCACCAAATTCCGGACAAATCCGTTCTTTCCGGTCAACACGCTGATGCTGATGCGGGGCGCTGTTGCGGCCCAGTTCGAGGGCGTGTTCGAGCCGTATTTCCGCGCCGCCTACCATCACATGTGGGAAGAGCCGAAGAAGATGGACGACGTTGCGGTCTTCAAAAGCGCCTTTACCGCTTCGGGGATCGATATCGAGAGACTGATGGCGCGCGCGCAGCAGGACGACGTCAAGAAGCGACTGCTTGATGTGACGAATGACGCGGTGAGCCGTGGCGCATTCGGTTCACCGACGTTCTTCGTCGGCAAGGAGATGTTCTTCGGCAAGGATCAGCTTCGCGACGTCGAGGAATCGATTGTCGAGCAGACCAGTCATCTTGCCGCCAAAACAGCCTGAGCCATCGCTGAGCAAGAGTTCCGGAATCCCTCGTCGGCTTGCACATCAGGTCCAGCACGAGAAATTGTACTTCAAGGGAGAGCGTCATGTCGGGTCCACTCACTGGGGTTCGTGTCCTTGACCTCACCGGCGTTGTGTCGGGTCCATACGCGACCATGTTTCTGGCTGATCAGGGCGCCGATGTACTCAAGATCGAACCGATCGGCGGCGACATCACCCGCCGCAGCCGTGCCACCATCGACAAGGGCGGAGAGTTTTCCGCCCTGTTTATCTCTTCCAACCGCGGCAAGCGATCGCTGTCGATCGACGTCAAAAGTACCGCCGGCCGCGAGGTGCTCGCCAAGCTGGTCGCGCAGGCCGACGTTCTGGTACAGAATTTCCGGCCCGGCACCACGGAGCGCCTCGGCCTCGGTGCGGACGAATTGCGGGCGCGTCATCCGCGCCTGATCTATGTCTCCATCAGTGGAGTCGGCGATACCGGGCCCTATGTGAAGAAGCGGGTTTACGATCCGATCATCCAGGGTCTGTCCGGCTTCGCCGACATCCAGTCGCAGCCGGTGACCAACCGCCCGCAGATGATCCGCACCATCGTTTGCGACAAGACCACTGCGGTGTTTACCGCGCAGGCGGTGTCATCGGCGTTGTACGCCCGCGAGAAGAGCGGCCAGGGCGATCACATTCAGGTCGCAATGCTGGACACGATGATCTCGTATTTGTGGCCGGAAGGCATGATGCAGTACACCGTGGTCGGCGCGGAGACCACGGCCGCCGATCCCAACGATCGCCCGGATCTCGTATTCAAGACCAGCGACGGCTACATCACTGCCGGCACCATCTCGGATTCCGAATGGCAGGGCTTCTGCAGGGCATCGGGCGATCCGGAGCTTGCCAAGGATCCGCGGTTCGCGACGCCCTCGGCCCGCTCGGTCAATGCCACCGCCCGCATCAACAAGATGGCGGAATACATCGCGCAACACACGACGGCCGAATGGCTGGAGCGGCTCGATGCCGCCGACGTGCCTTGCGCACCAATCCTGCGTCGTGGCGAGATCGTCCATAACGAGCAGGTCGTAGCACGCGATATCATCGCGGAGTTCGACCAGCCGATGGTTGGACGGGTGCGGCAACCGAAGCCTGCCGCCCGCTTCGAGATCAATCGGGCTGCGATCGGCGGGCCGGCGCCCCGTGTCGGGGAGCATTCGCGCGAGGTATTGCGCGAATTGGGCTATGACGACAGCGCCATCGACAAGATGGTCGCTGAACGTTCGGTCCGCGTCGCGGTCTAGCGAGCGCACGCAACCAGTGCCGGCTGTCAGCTTTTGGGCGTAATCGGCGCCAGCGGCACGTTCGCCTTCTTGGCGAGCTGGTAGGCTTCTCGCGCCTGGATGCGTTCGAGATAGGGGCGGGCGTTGTCGCAAATACCCACGCCGTAGGCGATTGCCCAATCCAGGCATGTCGTCAGCAGGATATCGGCGCTGGTGAACCTGTCTCCCATCAGGAACTGCCGGCCATCTGCCAGCGCGGCCTCGACATGGCGCAACTGCTCGCGAAAATACTCGCCCGCCTTGGCAACTACCTCGGGGGCAATGCCATAGATCGGCCCGAGAGCATCGGCCCGGTGCCGCCGCATGACGTAGAGGCTGGTGGAGTCCAGCTCGGCAACGACGAAGAAGCACCACTCCAGCCAGGCGGCGTATTCTCTGGGTATTTCGGGTATCAGTGCACGTTCGGGTGTTGAATACGTCCGCGAAAGATAGGCAACGATTGCCGCGCTTTCGCCGATACAGAAGTCGCCGTCCTGCAGCAGCGGGACCTTCTGCCGTGGATTCAGTTTTGTATATTCGGCCGTTTTGGTCTCACCCGTCCGCGGTCCAATCGGCATTGTCTTGTAGGGCAGCGCCAGTTCGTGCATGGCCCAATGCGCGCGGATCGTGCGGCTCGTGCCAACGCCCCACAGGGTCAGGTCCGGTGCGGCGGCCATGTCACCATTTCTCCACGGAGGGGCGGAGATCGAGCTCATGGGTCCAGCCGTCCCGGCTTTGCTGGTGGGCGAACCAATAGGCGTCGGCAATGGACGATGTCTTCGTCAGGCTGTCGGGAGGAATATCGCTGGCCTCGATCCCTTTTGCCGCCTTCATGCGCTGGTGGATGGCCTCGCTGTCCACGCCGGCATCGATCAGGAGATGCACGACGTGTATGTTTTTGGGTCCGAGCTCACGTGCCATCGCCTGAGCCACCGCGCGAAGTCCGAACTTCGCCGATGAGAAGGCCGCAAAGCCTTTTCCGCCACGAATGCTGGCCGTTGCGCCGGTAAAGAAGATCGTGCCGCGGCCACGCGGAAGCATATAGCGCGCAGCCTCTCGGCCGACCAGGAAGCCGCCGTAACATGCGAGTTCCCATGCCTTGAAGAAGAGCTTCTCGGTGGTATCAAGCAGGGGCTTGTTGACGTTCGATCCGGCATTGAAGAGGCAGACCTCGATCGGACCGATGTTCTTCTCCACGTCGGCAAACAGCTTCTGAACTTCGGCTTCCTGACGAGCGTCTACGCTCAGTGCGTAGGCACCGTGACCTGCGGCCTTCAGCTCGTCGATGAGCCCTTGGGACTTGGCAGCGTCGCGCCGGCAGATGCAGACTGTAAAGCCACCCGCGGCAAATCGGCGCGCAACCGCGGCGCCAATGGCGTCGCCGGCGCCAACAAGGATTGCTACGCCACGACTTTCTGCCATCTCAGACTCCATTAGTTCTTATTTGGTACTTTAAAAACTATCCGGGTTTGGGTCGGTTGTAAACAGCGGGTCTCTGGCATCCAAATATACCACGAGACCAAGTCACGGTGTTCTGATCAAGGTTGAAAAGTGGATGTCAGCAGAAATCGATTGACTAGTTCTAAAAAAGAACTGTAGCTTGCTTCGACGGTGGTGCGGCGCGGTAGCAGCGCTACGCTCAATGCCGGGAGGGTGATGGTGTCGAAAGCCGCAACAGCGATGGATATCGGCCAGATTGCCGCCGGACTTCCGCGCCGCGTGCATTTGGTGATTGACCGGCATGTCGCTGAATCTCCCGAACGTGTCGCACTGGTCGAGGACGGCGCCGCGTGGAGCTATGGTGAGCTGGATCGTGCGGTGACAGATGTCGCCACGGATCTTACGTCGCTCGGCGTCCGGGCAGGCGACCGGATGATGATTGTCAGCGAAAACTGCATCGCGCTGGCGGCCCTGCTGCTGGCAGCGAGCCGGATCGATGCCTGGGCGATTGTCGCCAACCCGAGACTGTCGCCGCGTGAACTGGACCAGATCCGCGATCACAGTGGCACCCGCCGAATGTTCGTCACATCGGATGTTTCCAGGGAGGCCGCCGCGCATGCCGAGCGCTGCGGCGCGGAGACCCGCCAGCTCGGTCCATTGAAAGGCATCGGCGTCAGTCCGCTGAACGAGGGTGCCGTTGCCGAAGCCGTCGAGAGCGATCCGGCAAGGCAGGTCGCTGTCTTGATCTACACGTCGGGGACGACGGGCACGCCGAAGGGCGTCATGCTCACCCACGACAATCTCCTCGTCAGCGCTGCGACCACGGCGCATTTCCGCAAAATGGAGGCCAGCGACAAGATCTACGTCGTGTTGCCGATCTCGCATATTGTGGGGATTTCGCTGCTGATCATGACGCTGATGGTCGGCGCTACCGTCCGGCTGGTCAGCAAATACGACCCTGCCGCACTGACCAAGGCAATGGCCGAGGAGGGGATCACTATCCTCAACGGCGTGCCTGCGACGTATCAGCGCCTGCTGGAATACAAGACCGTCGCGGGTCTCGGCCAGCTTGATCGCGGATCGCTGCGCCTGATTGCGGTCGCCGGGGCTCCGCTCGACCTGGAGCTAAAGTCGCGCGTCGAACGGGAGCTCGGGCTGCCGCTGTCCAATGGCTATGGCATCACCGAATGCTCGCCTGGAATATCGGGGGTGCGCTTTGACGAACCGCGTAGCGACCAGGCTGTCGGAACGCTGCTGCCGGGTGTCGAGGCCCGCATCAGGACAGTCGACGGCATACCGGTCGCGAAGGGTGAAATTGGCGAGCTTCACGTCCGCGGACGCAACGTCATGCGCGGCTATTACCGCGCGCCCGACCTGACGGCGAAGGCGATCGATAGCGAAGGATGGTTCAACACCGGCGATCTCGCGCGCTTTGAGGGCGAGTGCCTCTATATCGTCGGCCGTACCAAGGAAATGATCATCCGGTCGGGTTTCAACGTCTATCCCGCGGAGGTCGAGGCGGTCCTGAGTTCGCACAAGGATGTGGTACAGTCGGCCGTGGTGGGCCGTTCCGTCGATGGCAATGAGGAAGTCGTTGCCTTTGTGCAGCTGATCCAGGGCTCGAAGGTGACGCCTGCGGACCTCGCTACCTTTATCAATCCGCAATTGACCTCGTACAAGCGGCCGTCGGAGATCATCGTGCTCGATGCCTTGCCGGCGACCTCGACAGGCAAGCTCCTCAAGCACAAGCTTGCGGAGTCCCTGCGGGAGACAGCATCAAGGATCGAGCCGGCGGTCGCCGGTCGGCATTCGTAACTGGTAGATTTGACCGGGAGAACAGCTTTGCAAAAGAGAAACGCGACCGTGGCCGTGATCGGCGCCGGTGACTTCATCGGCGGCGAGATCGCCAAGAAGTTTGCTTCCGAAGGTTTTACGGTATTCGCCGGCCGGCGCAACGGCGCCAAGCTCGAGCCGCTCGTGAAGGATATCGAGAAGGCCGGCGGCGAGATCCATGCGCGCTCGCTCGATGCGCGCAAGGAGGAGGAAATCATCTCTTTCCTGGGCGACGCCGACAAACACGCGCCGCTCGAAGTCTGCATCTTCAACATCGGTGCCAACGTCAACTTCCCAATTCTCGACACCACCGAGCGTGTATTCCGCAAGGTGTGGGAAATGGCTTGCTATTCCGGCTTTCTGGCCGGTCGCGAAGCGGCCCGCCTGATGCTGCCGCGGGGCAAGGGAAATATCTTCTTCACCGGTGCGACCGCCTCCTTGCGTGGCGGATCAGGGTATGCGGCCTTCGCCAGCGCCAAGTTCGGTCTGCGTGCTGTGGCACAGGCGACCGCACGCGAACTCGGGCCGAAGAATATTCACGTCGCCCATCTCATTATCGACTCCGGCGTCGACACCGAATGGGTGCGCCAGCGGCGGCTCGAGGCGTTGGGGCCGGGTGCGCTCGATGATCCGAACCTGCTGATGCCGCCGTCGTCGGTTGCCGAGTCCTATTGGCTGCTTTACCAGCAGCCGCGCAGTGCCTGGACCTTCGAGCTGGAAATCCGCCCCTTCGGCGAGAAGTGGTAGCGGGAGCGGCGCGGTGGAGCTTAGCCTTTCCAAAGAGGATGCGGCGTTTCGCGACGAAGTGCGCACCTTCATCGCGGAGAATTATCCGCCGGAAATGCGCGTTCCCAATCCCGAGACCGACCTGACCAAGGAGCAGATGCTGCTCTGGCACCGTATCCTTCACAGGAGGGGATGGATCGCGCCGCTGTGGCCAAAGGAATATGGTGGGCCCGGCTGGTCGATCACCCAGCGCTTTGTGTTCGAACAGGAGACTTCGCGGGCCGGGACGCTGCCGCCGCTGGCGTTTAGCGTCACCATGGTCGGCCCCGTGATTTACACATTCGGCAACGATGCGCAGAAAAGGAAGTTTCTGCCGCGAATTCTCTCGGGCGAGGACTGGTGGTGCCAGGGTTACTCGGAGCCGGGCTCGGGCTCCGACCTCGCCTCGGTTCGCACCAAGGCGCTGCGGGACGGCGACCATTACATCGTCAACGGTCACAAGACCTGGACCACGCTGGCCCAGCATGCCGACTGGATCTTCTGTCTGGTGCGCACCGACCCCGCGGCAAAGCCGCAGGCCGGCATATCCTTTCTCCTGATCGACATGAAATCGCCGGGCGTTACCGTGCGCCCGATCATCACGATCGACGGGGCGCACGAGGTCAACGACGTATTCCTCGAAGACGTGCGGGTTCCGGCCGAGAACCTGATCGGCGAGGAGAACAAGGGCTGGACGTACGCAAAATTCCTGCTCGGCAACGAGCGCACCAGCATGGCCGGTATTGGCCGATCGACGCGCTACCTCGACCGGCTCAAGCGGATCGTGAAAAGCGATATCCCCGAGGACGATCCATCCTTCGGCGAATTCACCCGGGATATCGCGCGCGTCGAACTCGATTTGATCGCCCTGGAGGCGACGGAGCTTCGCGTTGTCGCCCAGATGGCGCGCGGTATCGATCCGGGGGCGGCGGCCTCACTGTTCAAGATCCGGGGTACCGAGATCTTCCAGCGCATCACCGAGCTGACCCATCAGGCCAACGGCAACTACGGCCTTGCGATCCGCGAGCACCCGGTGAGCGCCAATCACTTCATGCCAGGCCCTGATTACGGGCATACCGCATCCGAGAAATATCTGAATTCACGCAAGCTCAGTATCTATGGCGGGTCGAACGAGATCCAGCGCAACATCATCGCGAAAGCGGTGCTGGGACTCTAGCCGCAGTGAACGAGGCGTCCGATGGACATTCAGTTGACGGAAGAACAGGAATTGCTTCGTGGAAGCCTCCAGCGATTGCTGCGGGATCAGTACGACTTCGATGCGCGCCGCAAGATTGTCGCGACCGACGAGGGCTTTAGCCGCAAGCACTGGAATGCCTTCGCCGAACTGGGCCTGTGCGCCGCGCCGTTCCAGGAAAGTTCCGGCGGCCTTGGCGGCGGACCGCTGGCGACGATGATCGTGATGCAGGAGTTCGGGCGCAACCTCGTGGTCGAACCGTTCTTCGAAACCGTGGTGCTCGCTGGCGGCCTGATCGAGGACGCCGGCACGCCGGCGCAGTGCGAGGCCTATTTGCCGCCGATCATGGGCGGCGAATCCATCTGGGCGCTGGCGTGGGCGGAGGCCCGCTCGCGCTACGATTTCAGCAATGTCGATACCACCGCACGGCGTCAGGGAGAAAGCTACGTTCTTAGCGGCACAAAGGCTGCGGTGATCGGAGCGCCGTGGGCTGATAAATTGATCGTCTCGGCGCGGACGTCAGGCGGCCCGCGCGATCGTAGCGGGGTCAGTTTGTTTGTCGTCGATCGCCACTCGCCGAATCTTCACTTGCAGGGCTTCAGGACGATCGACGGCCGCCGCGCCGCTGAGATGACGTTGATGAATGTACAGGTGCTGGCGGAACAGTTGCTGGGGGCGGAAGGCGAGGGTGTCGCCGTACTGGAAGCTTGCCGCGACCGCGCCATCGCAGCGCTGTGCGCGGAAGCCGTCGGCGCGATGACGGAGCTTAATTCGTCGACGCTCGAATACAGCAGGACACGCAAGCAGTTCGGGGTCGCTCTCGGAACGTTCCAGGTACTGCAGCATCGCATGGTCGACATGTTCATCGCGCTCGAAGAGGCGATCTCGTTCACGCACCATCTCAATCTCAGCCTCGCGGCGCGAGAGCCGCACGGATCGAAACTGGCATCCGGCGCCAAGACGAAAGTGGGGTATGCCGCACGTTTCATAGCCGAGCAGGCCGTGCAGCTTCACGGCGGCATGGGCATGAGCGACGAATTGAACGTCGGCCATTATTTCAAGCGGATTGCATCCATAAACACGCAGTATGGCGATCCCACCTACCACCTGATGCGGTATGCGCAGGCCTGACATCCTTTCCGATGTGGCAGTCGATGTCGCGTCCAACCAGAGGTGAATGATGACTGATGCCGTGATCGTATCGACCGCCCGCACGCCGATTGGCAAGGCTTACAAGGGCGCGTTGAACAACACCGAAGGCGCGACCATGCTCGGTCATGCCATTTCCGCGGCGCTGTCGCGGTCAAAGATCGAGGGTGCCGAGGTCGAGGACGTCGTGATGGGTTGCGCCATGCAACAGGGCACCACCGGCACCAACATTGCACGCAAGGCGCTGCTCCGCGCCGGGCTTCCGGTGTCGGTTGCCGGAACCACGATCGATCGTCAATGCGCATCCGGGCTTCAGGCGATCGCGCTGGCGGCGAGATCGGTGTTGTTCGACGGCGTTGAGGTTGCCATCGGCGGGGGCGGCGAATCCATCAGTCTGGTGCAGAACAACCAGTTCAACAGCTTTCATGCCGTTGATCCGGAACTGCTCGCGATGAAGGGCGATGCCTATATCGCGATGCTCGACACCGCCGAAATCGTTGCCAAGCGGTACGACATCTCGCGGGAGCGCCAGGACGAATACAGTCTCGAAAGCCAGCGCCGGACGGCGTCGGCCCAGCAGGGCGGTCGCTTCAACGACGAATTGGCTCCGATCACGACCACGATGGCGGTCACGGACAAGGCGACGGGGACGGTATCGTACAAGCAGGTGACGCTCTCGGCCGATGAGGGACCACGCCCCGATACCACTGCGGAAGGCCTCGCCGGCGTCAAACCGGCCAAGGGGCCGGGCTATACCATCACCGGCGGCAATGCCAGCCAGCTCTCCGACGGCGCAAGCGCCGCCGTCATCATGAGCGACAAGCTCGCGGCAAAGAAGGGCCTGAAGCCACTCGGCATCTTCCGCGGTTTTGTTTCGGCGGGCTGTGAACCCGATGAGATGGGGATTGGTCCCGTCTACGCCGTGCCGCGGTTGCTCAAGCGGCATGGATTGTCCGTCGATGATATCGATCTTTGGGAACTCAACGAGGCCTTCGCAGTGCAGGTGATCTATTGCCGCGACAAGCTCGGCATCGATCCGGAAAAGCTCAACGTCAACGGTGGATCGATTGCGGTCGGTCATCCCTATGGCATGACTGGCGCGCGCCTGACCGGCCACGCGCTGATCGAGGGCCGCAGGCGCAAGGCGAAATACGCTGTCGTCACCATGTGTGTCGGTGGTGGCATGGGCGCCGCAGGCCTGCTGGAAATCGTCAATTGAACCCCGGCTACAAACCGGTAGGGTTTGTAGATCAAAAAACACATTGGAGGCGCGCGTGAAGACAGCCATTACGGAGATGTTCGGCATTGAACATCCGATCATCCAGGGCGGAATGCATTATGTGGGGTTTGCCGAACTGGCGGCCGCGGTGTCGAACGCCGGCGGTCTCGGCATCATCACCGGCCTGACGCAGAAGACGCCGGAATTGCTGGCCAAGGAGATCGCGCGGTGTCACGACCTGACGGACAAGCCGTTCGGCGTAAACCTGACCTTTCTGCCGACCTTCAGCGCGCCGCCCTATCCGGAATATATCGCCGCGA
>Ga0268266_10006064_pt1 | contig 11139 bp, 13 predicted proteins | sample KBSS13metaG_FD_190356 | JGI IMG/M metagenome (GOLD analysis project Ga0268266, IMG submission 190356) | Switchgrass rhizosphere microbial communities from Kellogg Biological Station, Michigan, USA - KBS S1-3 metaG (SPAdes) (version 2) | ecosystem: Host-associated > Plants > Roots > Rhizosphere... | reverse complement strand
CACTTCGCCGGGAACGACAAGCTTGCCATTCTCCTCGACCAGGTCGCCATCTTCCGGATCGGCTTCGCTCATCCGCACTGCTCCTTCTGCGGACGCATATAACAGTGAAGGCGCAGGCGGCTAGGGCCCGTAACCCGGACTGTCAGCGTGGCTGGCAGCGGCGGCCATTGTCGCGCGGATCGGATTGCGGCCCGGTGTCCCCGTCGGCGCAGCGGCTGCGGCGCGCCTCCTGGCCGGTCCGGACGCGGCCGCGGTCGCGCGGCGCGGCATTGTCGAGCGGGTCCCATTGCGCATCCTGGACGGGGCGCTGCGTCGCACAGCCGGCAGCGCCGAGCACGGAAACGCCGCCGACGGCGATCAGGAAGGAGCGCCTGCTGAGGCTTCGAACCGGCTTCATCTTGCCCTCCCCGACTGGCCCGCTGCTGGTGCGACGGGCGATGGCTGGTGACCCCGAGAGGATTCGAACCTCTGGCCTACTGATTAGGAATCAGTTGCTCTATCCTGCTGAGCTACGGGGCCGCCGCCGTCCGGCGGATGTGGCGCAAGGCCGGGTTGCGGTCAATTCGCCAGTGCCTTCTCACGCCTTTTTAACCACTTGTGCCGTAGAAACCTCATGTCTGAGGAGACCAGAGTTTCATGCCCGACATCCCGATGCCGACCCGCACTCAGAAACGAGCCCATTGGCAGGAATCGCCTTGGGCCGATTATGGCGAGCGCATTTTCCTGCTGCTCCTGTTCGGCTGGTTCGTCTCGCGCATCGCGCCGAGCGTCCCTGATCATCCCTATAATGCGATGATCCTCGCCTCGGAGAGCTTCACCGCGATTCTGGTGATGGTGCGGCGACCGGGGCCGATGTCGGTCTCCCTCTACGCCTGGCTGATCGCCATTGCGGGTACCTGCACGCCCTTGCTGGTCTTCCCGGCGCCCAGCGAGCCGCCCATCCCCGCCGAAATTCCGGCGCTGATGATGCTGGTCGGCCTGTTCCTCAGCTTCGGCGCCAAAGCCTTCCTGCGCCGCAGCTTCGGCATCGTCGCCGCCAACCGCAAGGTCCAGCGCGGCGGCCCCTACCGGATCATGCGACACCCGATGTATTCGGGCTATGTCATCACCCAGCTCGGCTTCTTCCTGCTGAACCCGACCCTGTGGAACGCCTCGGTCTATCTGGCGGCCTGGTTCGCGATGGTGCTGCGGATCGAGGAGGAGGAGAAGTTCCTCTCCCAGGATCAGGCCTATTGCGACTATAAGAAGGACGTGCGCTGGCGGCTGTTCCCGGGCTTCTACTGAGCTCTAATTCTCGTCCTCGGGCGAGATAAGCGGAAACGGCAGTGGCGCGACGGGGATGCCCTCGTCGCGCAGCTCCTCCGCCTGCTCCGGGGTCGCCTGGCCGTGAATGGCCCGGGCCTCGGCATCGCCGAGATGGATGGCGCGGGCTTCGTCCGCGAAGCGCGGGCCGACATGCTCGCTCGTCTCCAGCATCTTCTTCTGCGCGTCGGCCATGGCGACGAGCAGCGCCTTCATCTGCGCGGGCGGAAGAGCCTCCGACTGATTGCCCTTGGCGCCGACCGCGGGCGCCATCGGCGCCTTTTCGACCTCGCCCGAGCCGCAGAGCGGGCATGAGACCAGGCCTTCCGACCTCTGCCTCTCATAATCCTCGCCCGAGCCGAACCAGGCCTCGAAGACATGGCCCTGGGGCGAACATTTAAGGTCGAAGATGATCACCGGACATGCTCCGGCGGCGGGATCGGGCGGCGGTGCCAGATGGCGGGCAGCCGGCGGCGCACCTCCGCGACTGCGTCCTGGTCAATCTGCGCAAAACCAAGGCCCGGCCCCTCCCCGCCCATATCGAGCAGGACTTTGCCCCAGGGGTCGACGACGAGGCTGTGGCCGTAAGTGACGCGCCCGTCCTCATGGGTCCCGACCTGCGCCGCGGCGACGACGAAGGCCCCGGCCTCGATCGCGCGGGCGCGCATCAGCACATGCCAGTGAGCCTCGCCGGTCGGCACGGTGAAAGCGGCGGGGATGGAGAGGAGCGTCGCGCCCTCATTGCTCAGCGCCTGGTAGAGGCCCGCGAAGCGCAGATCGTAGCAGATGGACAGGCCGAGCGCGCCCGCCGGCGTGTCGACCACCACCGCCCGGCCGCCCCGCTCATAGGCGGCGGATTCGCGCCAGCTCTCGCCGGTCGGCAGGTCGACGTCGAACAGGTGGATCTTGTCATAGCTGGCACGGACCTCGCCGGTGGCGTCGATCACGAAGCCGCGATTGAGGAGCTTCTCGCCGCTCTCGGCCAGCAAAGCGAGCGAGCCGAGATGGACCCAGATGCCAGCCTCTTTCGCCGCCGCGCGCAACGCCGCCAGCACCGGATCGTCGGACTGGTGATGGAGGTGCCGCAGGGCCCGGGTCCGGTCGCGATCGAGCAGGCCGCTCATCTCCGGCGTGAACAGCATCCCGGCGCCGCCGGCTGCCGCCTCTTTGACCGCCCCGACGAGCGCCGCTCCATTCGCCCCCGGATCGATCCCGGTCTGCGCCTGGAAGAGCGCGATCTTCACGCGGCCAGCATCGGATCGAGTTTGCCGGCGTCGTCGAGCGCGTGGAGTTCGTCCGAGCCCCCGACATGGACGTCGTCGATGAAGATTTGCGGCACGCTCGTCCGGCCGTTGGCGCGCTGCAGCATCTCGGCGCGCTTCGGCCCGCCGAGCGTGATGTCATATTCCTCGGCTTCGACGCCCTTGCCCGCGAGCAGCCGCTTGGCGGCGCTGCAATAGCCGCAGAAGACCTTGGTGTAGATTTCGACGCGCGCCATTCTGTTCTCCTCACGAGCGAAGTGGCGATGCGAGCCGCATTTTGTCAATCGCCGGCTTTCACCACCCGTGCCCAGCACAGCACCTCGATCCGCGCCGCGCCGGCCCGACGGAGCGCGCCGGCGCAGGCATTGGCCGTGGCGCCGCTGGTGTAAACGTCGTCGACGAGGAGAATGGTCCGACCCTTCACCGCCGATCGAGCGGGCGGCTCGATCCTGAAGGCGCCGCGCACCGCATCCCGCCGCTCGCGCGGCCCCATGCCCCGGAGCGGCGGCGTCCGCTTCACGCGCTTGATAAGGTCCAGCCGAGTCTCCAGCCCGGCCAGGCGGGCGAGCGCGGTCGCGATCAGGGCCGACTGGTTGTAGCCGCGCCGCCAGATCCGCCAGCGGTGCAGCGGCACGGGCACGACCAGCATGCCCTCCGCGGGCGCCAAATGCCTTTCCATGAACCGGGCCATGGTTTCAGCGACGCCGGGCCGGCCGCCATATTTGAGCTTCAGCGCGACCTTGCGGGAAATCTCGCCATAGGTGACCGCGGCGCGCAGCCGGTCGAAGCCCGGCCTATCGGCCAGGCAGGCGCCGCATTCCACCGCCGCGCCCGCATCATAATCGAAGGGCAAAGCGCAGCGTATGCAGCAGGGCTCGCCGAGAAAGATCAGCGCCGACCAGCAGTCCAGGCAGAAACGGTGCGGCGCCTCCGTCACCGTGCCGCAGCCGGGACAGCGCGGCGGCAGCGCGAAATCGAGGACGGGTTTCAGCGCCCTCCCGGCCCTGATGGCGGCGGCATGCATGAGGCGCATTCTACCCCCAGCGCGGTTGACAGCCAAGCCAATCCCGCCCATTTGCGCCGCGGCGGCCCGATGGCGGAGTGGTTACGCAGAGGACTGCAAATCCTTGCACGCCGGTTCGATTCCGGCTCGGGCCTCCAGCCATCCCCGACCCTCCCGCACACTCCCGACGCTTTGCGCGAAGGGCTCAGACGCCGGCTTTCGCCGCGGCCCGTGGCCGACGCGCGCGCGGCGCCGGCAAGGTGAAGCCGACCACGGCGCCGCCCCCGGCCCGGTCGGCGGTCCAGATCCGCCCGCCATGCGACTCTATGATTGTCCGGGAGATGGAGAGGCCGAGGCCCAGGCCGGAGTCGCGCGTGGTCGCGAAGGGGGAGAAGCGCTCCGCCGCAGGGCGGCTGAAGCCCGCGCCATTGTCGGCGATGGTGATGGCGACGAACTCGCCCTCGCGGCGGCTGGCGATATGGATTTCGGGGTCCGGACGGCCCTTGGTCGCCTCCAGCGCATTGCCGAGCAGGTTGATCAGCACCTGCTGCAGCTGGATCCGGTCGGCGCGGACGCTGCGGGCGTCCGCGGCGAAGCTTGTCACAACCTCCGGCCGGGGGCCGCTCCCGGCGAGCGCAACCAGGGCAAGCGCGTCGGCGGCGACCTTCGCAAGCGCTACATTGGCCTCGGTCCGCGGCTGGTTGGCGACCATGTCCCGGACCCGGCGGAGAATGTCCGCGGCGAGATGGACCTGCTGGCCGGCGGCCTCCATTCCTTCGCGCACGCCGTCCAGAGCGCCCTCTCCACCCTTCTTCAGCCGGCGGCGGCTGCCGTTCAGATAATTGGAGGCGGCCGTCAGGGGCTGATTCAGCTCATGCGCCAAGGTCGCCGCCATGGCGTTCATCGCCTCCAGCCGCGACAGATGGGCGACATGGGTCTGCAGCCGGTCGAGCAGGGCACGGGTGCTGATATTCTGATCCGTGCCGTGCAGCCGCACGACTTGCCCCGCGGCGTCGAAACCCGGCATGACCACGCCCTGGTGCCGCGTCTCCTTGCCGCTCGGCAGGTGGACCTCATATTCGATTTCCTGCGCCTCACCGGTGCGGATCGCCTCGGCATGAGCGCGGTTGACGGCGTCGCGGCCCTCCTCGCTGAGATAAGCCTGGAACTCGTCGAAGCTCGGGCTGCCCTGCTCCGGAGCCCGTTCGAACTGGGCGCAGAGCTGGGGTGACCAATAGACCTCGCCGGTCTTCAGATCATAATCCCAGTCGCCGATCTGGCCGATGCGCTGCGCCTCGCTGAGCCGCTCATTGGCGCGGGCCAGCGCTGCCTCGCGCCGTTCCCGCCGCCGGAAGGACAAAGTCACGACCAGAGCGAAAGCGATCAGCATCAGGCTCACCAGGCCGGCGCTGACGTAGAAAATGGTGGCGCGGTGGCGCGGCGCGGCGAGGACGTCCGCCTCGAGCACGCCATAGCTTACGAACAGGGGAAAATCGCGCAACCGCCGGTGGCTGTAATAGCGGCGCTCGCCATCGACGATGCTCGGCACCAGGAAGGTCCCGTTGGGTTCGCGCATCTGGTTGGCCATGACTTGCGTCCCGGAGACGTTGCGGCCGGACGAGGTCCTCCCGTTATGCAGGCTGGACCGGACAATGCCGTCCAGGCCGATCACCGTCATCATGTCCTGCGGACGGACCTGCGCGTCGTCGAAGAAGGCGACGAACTGCTCCGGCGGGAAGTTGATCGCGATCACCCCGGCGAAGCTGCCGTCCGGACGGTTCAGGCGGCGGCTCAGCCAGATCAGGGGGCGACCCGCGGCGCGGGATTGGAAGGGCGGGCTGATATAAAGACGCCCAGTGTCCCGCGCGACATGGGCCTGGAAGGCGGGGTGGCCGGCGACGTTGAGGCGCATGTTCGGCCGCGGCACCGAGGTGGCGACGAGGTTGCCATTGGCGTCGACGACGCTGACCGCGAGGAAGGTGCCGGTCCGCGCAACATTGCCGCTGATCAGGGCCGGGTCGCCCGGCTGCCCGACGAATTCGGGGCCCACATCGCCGCGGGCGAAGCGGCCGCCGACATAGCGGGTTACGAGATCGGCTGCCTCGAGCGTGCGCCTCACATATTGCTCGAAGGCGATGGTGCGGTTGGTATTCTGACGAACCGCGTCGGCCACCGCCTGGTCATGCTCGAAGCGAACCTGGCCGATCACGAACCACCAGAGGCCGACGACCAGCAGCAGGCAGAAGCCCCAGATCAGGCCGGTGACGCGGCGGAGGCGGCCGGGCCGAAGCGCTTCGGCGGTCGGCGGGGCGATTGCGGAGACCATCGCCGCCGCTTATGGCGGGCGCCGGACAAAGTGCAATCGCGGATCGCGACGGGAGCGGAACGACTTGACGGCCTCAAGCGGCGAAATGATGAGCGGGTTCGGCAACCACTTCGCGACGGAGGCGGTGGCGGGCGCCCTGCCCCATGGCCGCAACTCGCCGCAGCGCCCGCCCTTCGGCCTTTATGCCGAGCAGCTTTCGGGGACGGCCTTCACCGCGCCGCGCCACGAGAACCGCCGCTCCTGGCTCTACCGGATGCGGCCGAGCGCGGCGCACCCGCCTTATGAGCTCTACGAGGGTGCGACCTTGTTCGCCCCGGGCACGAGCGAGGCGCCGCTGCCGCCGAACCGGTTGCGCTGGGATCCGCTGGCGATGCCTGCGGCCGGCACCGACTTTGTCGACGGCCTCGTCACCATGATGGCCAATCGCGACCCCGCCGATCTCGAGGGAGTCGCCGTGCATGTCTACCGGGCGACGGCGGACATGGCGGACCGTTATTTCTTCAACGCGGACGGCGAGCTGCTGCTCATCCCGGAGCAGGGCCGGCTGGACCTGCGCACCGAGCTGGGGCGGATGGAGATCGGCCCGGGCGAGGTCGCCTTGATTCCGCGTGGCATGCGCTTCCGGGTGCTGCTGCCGGACGGGAAGGCGCGCGGTTATGTGGCGGAAAATCACGGCGCCTTGTTCCGCTTGCCCGAGCTGGGTCCGATCGGCTCGAACGGGCTTGCCAATCCGCGCGATTTCCTGACCCCCGCCGCGGCCTATGAGGAGCGCGAGGGGCGGTTCGAGCTGATCCAGAAGCATCGGGGCTCGCTCTGGGTGACGAGCCTCGATCACAGCCCGCTCGATGTCGTCGCGTGGCACGGCAATCTCGCGCCGTGGACATATGATCTGCGCCTGTTCAACACGATGGGGACGGTGAGCTTCGACCATCCGGACCCGAGCATCTTCACCGTATTGACCTCCCCGAGCGACGTGCCGGGCCGCGCCAATGCGGATTTCGTGATCTTCCCGCCGCGCTGGATGGTGGCCGAGGACACGTTCCGCCCGCCCTGGTTCCACCGCAACGTGATGAGCGAGTGCATGGGGCTGATCTACGGCGCCTATGACGCCAAGGCGGACGGCTTCGCGCCCGGCGGGATGAGCCTGCACAATCTGATGGCCGGGCACGGCCCCGACGCCGCCAGCTGGAAAGGCGCGAGCGAGGCGGAGCTGAAGCCGCACAAGATCGACGGCACCCTCGCCTTCATGGTCGAGACCTGCTGGCCCTATCGCCCGACGCAGTTCGCGCTGGACCATGCCCAGCCAGATTATGATGCGGCCTGGGACGGCTTCCCGAAGGCCGAATTGCCCAAAGGCTAGGCCGTCTTCCGGTTGTGGTCATATTCGCCCTTGGCGAGGAAGGCCTTCACGCCGCGCGCGGCCTGCCGGATGCGATGCTCGTTCTCCACCAGGGCGATGCGGACATAGCCCTCGCCTTCCTCGCCGAAGCCGACCCCCGGCGCTACCGCGACCCCGGCCTCGGCCAGCAGCCGCTTGGAGAATTCCATCGCGCCCATCGCGCGCCAGGCCTCCGGGATCGGGGCCCAGGCGAACATGCTCGCCTCGGGCGGCGGAATGTCCCAGCCGGCCCGGCCGAAGCTGTCGACCAGGCAGTCGCGCCGCGATTTGTAGAGCTGGCGGTTGAAATCGATAATGTCCTGCGGCCCGTTCAGCGCAGCGGTCGCCGCCGCCTGGATCGGCGTGAAGGCGCCATAATCGAGATAGGATTTCACCCGGCCGAGCGCGCCCACGAGGTGCGGGTTGCCGACCGCGAAGCCCATCCGCCAGCCGGCCATGGAATAGGTCTTGGACATGGAGGTGAACTCGACCGCGACGTCCTTCGCCCCCGGCACCTGCAGGATGGATGGCGTCGGTGTGTCGCCGAAATAGATTTCGGCATAAGCGAGGTCGGAGATCACCCAGAGATCATGCTCGCGGGCGAAGGCCACGACTTTCTCGTAGAAGCCGAGATCGGCCGTATAGGCGGTCGGGTTGGACGGATAGCCGATCACCAGCACCTTGGGCTGCGGCACGGTGAAGCGGACCGCCCGGTCCAGAGCCTCGAAAAATTCGGGCCCGGGCGCCGCGGGGATGGAGCGGATCGCGGCGCCGGCGATGATGAAGCCGAACGTGTGGATCGGGTAGGACGGGTTGGGCGCCAGCACGACGTCGCCCGGCGCGGTGATTGCCTGGGCGAGATTGGCGAGCCCTTCCTTCGAGCCCAAGGTAACGATCACCTCGCTGTCGGGATCGAGCGAAACGCCGAAGCGGCGCTCGTAATAAGCGGCCTGGGCGCGGCGCAGGCCGACAATGCCCTTCGAGGCGGAATAACGGTGGGCGCGGGGGTTGCGCGCGACCTCGGCCAGTTTCTCGATCACATGGGCGGGCGGTGCTCCGTCCGGATTGCCCATGCCGAGGTCGATAATGTCCTCGCCGCGCGCGCGCGCCGCCGCCTTCATCGCGTTGACTTCGGCGAAGACATAGGGCGGCAGCCGGCGGATGCGGTAGAAATCGGTGCTGGTCATGACCACCGATCCTCTGCCGATGGGGAGAGAGCGGCGCAACCCCATAATACCGGGCCCATAATACCGCCCCGTTCGTGCCGGACGCGACAGCCGCCGCGCATTTGCTATGATCGTTCCGCATTGCGAGTCGAAGCCGCGGATAGGGCGGCCAAAACAGGGAGAAAAAGTGATGCGTTCATTGCTCATGATTGCGGTCGGCGCCGTCGCGCTCACCGGACTTTCGGCCTGCGGCGGCGGCGAGGAAGCCTTCCGCACCAGCCTGCGCACCCAGGCACTCGCCAATTGCCGCAGCGGCTCCAACGCCGCCGCCGTCCAGCAGCTTCAGCAGATCGGCATGACCGTCGACCAGCTCTGCACCTGCGCGATCGACCGTTACATGCGCGGCGCCACCTATGACCAGCTCAAGGCGGACCGCAATAACGAGCTTCCGGCCGCGCTGCGCAACGCGACCATGCAATGCATGTCCGAGCAGGTGTCGCGCGCCGGCGCCTCGCTGCCGGGCGCAACGCCCGGCGCCACCCCGGGCGCGGCGCCTGCCGCTCCCGAAGTGCCGGCGGCCGGCGGCGAAGAGGCCGCGAACAGCACCGACGCCGAGTAAGATACCGGTGCGGGCGTCGCGGGGCGGTCAATCCTCCCGCGCGCCCGCAGCGCCTGCTGCCCCGACCGATAGATTTGCGCCGCCACCCGGCCCGAAGCGTCGCGCTCGAACGCGACCCGAGCCTCGACGTTGGGCGGCGCGTAGATCACCTCCAGATCATCCGGCATTCATGGGCCGGTCAGGCCGGCTCCGCAATGACCGGCTCTCGCGCCCCAAGGGGAGGATCCCGAATGATCACGCCCGTCAGGATCCTGTTGTCCGCTCTGGCCCTGACCGGCTGGGCCGGCGCCGCCGAAGCACAGCCCGTGCCCGGCCGCGGCGAGGTGGAGGCCGCGGTCAACCGCTGGTTCGCCTGCGGCACCGGCGCGGATTGCCGGTCTTTGCTCAGGCGGCGGCTGACCAGCGCCCGCTGTCAGCGCCTGCCCGTCGACCCGGCCAACCCCGGCCGGATATTGTGCGTCTTCTCCGGCGCGGATTTTCGCGGCGGCCGGGTGGTCAGCCGTTTCCGCGACGACTGCGCCTATCTGGTCCCGGATCGGCGCGGCTGGCGGGTGAGCGCGCTCCCGGACGCGGATATTTGCGGGTAGCCGCTTTGGTCGTCAGCCCTGCAATTCGTGCCGCCGCATCGCGTGGCGGAGTTGGTCGTAGGTCAGGCTCAAGGCTGCCGCGGCTGCGCGCTGATTCCAGCGGCAGCGCTCGAGTGCGGCCATGAGGATCGCCTTCTCGTAATCGGCGATAGCGAGGCGAAAGTCGGCGCAGTCGGCCGGGCTGTAGGCGGCCGGCGAAGCCGGGATGGGCGCGCGCTCGCCCGGCGGCAAAGCGGCGGCGGGCTCCGGCGCGCGGGCGACGCCTTGGCCGGCGAGCGGGCGCCATGGGCTTTCGAACGGATCAAACTGGATGTCCTCGATCGGCCCCTCCAGGCCAGCCCAGCGATAAACCGCCCGCTCCACGACGTTGCGCAGCTCGCGCACATTGCCGGGCCAATCCCAATTCTGCAGCTGCGCCATCGCCTCGGCGCTGAAGCCGGGCCAGGCGTCCATCTCGATGTCGAGCGCCATGCGCCGGCCGAAAAATTCGGCGAGGACGAGGATGTCGCTCTGCCGGTGGCGAAGCGGCGGCAAAGTGACGACCTCGAAGGAGAGGCGGTCGAGCAGATCGGCGCGGAAGCGGCCCTGCTCCACCAGACGCGGCAAATGCTCGTTGGTCGCGGCGACGATGCGGACGTCGACGGTCAGCGGCTTGCTGGAGCCGATCCGGGTCACCTCGCCATATTCGATCGCACGCAGCAGCCGGTCCTGCGCCGGGCTGGAGAGGGTGGCGAGTTCGTCGAGAAAGAGTGTGCCGCCATTGGCCTCCTCGAAGCGGCCCGCCCGGGCCTTGGTGGCGCCGGTGAAGGCGCCCGCCTCATGGCCGAACAATTCGGCCTCGATCAGGGTCTCGGGCAAGGCCGCGCAGTTCATCACGATCAGCGGCCCGTCCCAGCGCGAGCTTAGATGGTGCAGGCGCTCGGCGATAAGCTCTTTGCCGGTGCCGCGCTCGCCGATGACGAGGACGGGCCGGTCGAGCGGCGCCGCGCGACTGGCGCGCTCCACGGCATCGAGAAAGGAGGTGGATTGACCGACCAGATGAGTGTTGCGCTCCATACCATGACTTGGCGCAATTTCCCACCTCTTGGCAAGAAATTAGTGATTATGCACAGGGTGGAAAGCCAAAAAAGGGCGCATTTCCGCCATTTTCACAAGCTGGCACGCCATCTGCTTAATATCGGGCATCACCGTCGAATGGTTCGGCGGCGAGGCCAGGTTTAGGGAGACCGAGCATGATCAACTCTGACCGTATCGCGCAGGTCGCCACGGCCCTGGTCGGCGCCGTCATCATTTCCACCCTCTCGATCGGCGCCGCCGCCGGCCCGATCCGCGCGGCCCAGCAGGGCCAGTCGTGGATCTCGGCGGAGCCGCTGGTCGCGCCGGGCATGGAGACCCGTACCGTTGCGTAAGCTGAAGCCGGTGAGGATCACGGTGAAGGCGGGAGAGCTGATGCGCATCTCTTCTCCCCGCGCTAAACCCGAGTCCAAATCGGCCCG
>Ga0268266_10006059_pt1 | contig 11144 bp, 13 predicted proteins | sample KBSS13metaG_FD_190356 | JGI IMG/M metagenome (GOLD analysis project Ga0268266, IMG submission 190356) | Switchgrass rhizosphere microbial communities from Kellogg Biological Station, Michigan, USA - KBS S1-3 metaG (SPAdes) (version 2) | ecosystem: Host-associated > Plants > Roots > Rhizosphere... | reverse complement strand
GGAGGGCGGCGGCACGTCCTCGTGGACGTGCTTGTAGGCGATCGCGATCGGGGACTCGCCGGCGTGCGGCTTCTCGCCGGTCAGGAGCTCGTAGAGGACGACCCCTGCGGCGTACACGTCGGCGCGTGCGTCGCTGGTGCCGTCGACGACGAGCTCGGGTGCCAGGTAGGAGACGGTGCCGATGATGACGCCGCCGGTCGCGGTGTGCTGGGTGTCGGCGCTGACAGCCTTGGCGAGCCCGAAGTCGGCGACCTTGACCCGGCCGTCGGACTCGCCGTCGGCGATCAGGACGTTCTCGGGCTTGATGTCGCGGTGGATCAGACCGGACCGGTGCGCCGCGGCCAGCGCGGAGACGATCGGCTCCATCACCGCCAACGCCTTGCCCGGCGGCATCGGTGCCTCGTCGCGGATCACGTCGCGCAGGGTGTGACCTCGGACCAGCTCCATCACCAGGTAGAGCGTTCCGCCGTCGATCGAGGGGTCCTCGCCCTGGTCGAAGACGTTGACGACGTTGGGGTGGTTGAGCCGGGCGGCGGCCCTGGCCTCGCGCTTGAAGCGCTCGGAGAACGCATCGTCGTCGCCGAGTCCGGGATGCATGATCTTGACCGCGCAGGTGCGGTCGAGCCGGGTGTCCAGCGCCTCGTAGACGCTGGCCATGCCGCCGCGCGCGATCCGCCGGCCGATGCGGTAGCGGCCGTCGAGCAGGTGACCGGTCACGGGGTCGACGACCGCGGCGGCGCCCGCCTGGGCGCGCGTGCCAGTCTCCACGTCGACCCTCCATACACCCGGTCGGGGAAGTGACCCGGCCCGGGCCATCCTACGGATCGGTTCGCCGAGACCCCACTCTCCGGCCACCGGCGCGCCGTACGCGGAGGTCAGGGCGCTCCCGACCGGCGGGACCGCGCCCTCCCGAGAGCGGACGCCTCGTGACAGAGTTGCCCCATGACGTCGCTGGCCGATGCCGATCTCTCACAGCTCGTCGACGAGTGGCTGGACTGGACCGAGACCGGGCGGATCCTCGGGGTGACCCCGGCCAAGGTCCGCACGATGGTCAAGGACCACGAGCTCGCCGCCGCCGTCCCCACGCCGGGGGCGGGTCCCCGGGTGCCGGCGGCGTTCCTCGACGACGACGGACTGGTCGTCAAGGGGTTGGGCGGGCTGCTGACCGTGCTGCACGACGGCCGCTACGACGACCGTGAGTGCATCGCCTGGCTCTTCACCGATGCCGACCTCCCGGGCCGGCCGATCGACGCCCTCCGCGAGAACCGCGGGGCGGAGGCCAAGCGGCGTGCGCAGGCGATGGCCCTCTAGGTCCACGGCGGCCCGCGGACGACTGTGGGTCGGCCTGGTCGCGGTCCTCGCCGTGGCGCTCCTGTCCTGGGCTGTGAGCCAGGGCGGGTCCTCCGGGGGCGGCGGCCGTCCCGACTCCGCCGACATCCCACGGGTCGCGCTGTCCTCGCTCCCCGCCGAGGCGGTGCACACGGTCGCGCTGATCAAGGCCGGCGGGCCCTTCCCCTACGACCGGGACGGCGTCGTCTTCGAGAACCGTGAGGGCTTGCTGCCCGACGAGGCCGGCAGCTATTACCACGAGTACACCGTCCCCACCCCGGGTGCGAGCGACCGCGGAGCGCGGCGGATCATCGAGGGCTCCGGGGGCGAGCTGTACTGGACCGACGACCACTATCGAACGTTCGAGAGGATCTCTCCATGAGCGGACTGGCCGGACTCCTGGCCCACCACGTCGAGCCGGGGATCTACCGATGGCACGGGCACTTCCCGGTCGAGGACGTGCGCCACACCGTCGAGCACGCCGGCTGGCAGTTCGCCGAGGTCGACGGCTGGCAGCACACCACCAAGGCGGAGTTCCTCCAGTCGGTGGGGGAGGCGCTGCACTTCCCGGACTACTACGGCCAGAACTTCGACGCGCTCGCCGACTGCCTGGGCGACGTGGTCGCGGGGGACAGCGAGGGCTGGGTGCTGCTCTGGGACGGCTGGGGACCGTTGGCCCGTGAGGACCATCGGGCGTTCTCGGTCGCGCTGTCGGTGCTCGGTGGGCGCGTGAACGCCGACAAGGGCGGCCGGTTCGCGGTCCTCCTCCGCGGCGACGGTCCCGATGTCGTGGGCGTTCCCTCCCTCGACTGAAGGGCTCGGACGTCGTTCGCGGGTGCCCTGGTCGAGACTGCCGACCGCAACTGCCGAAACCGCAACCGCCGAAACCCAACTGCCGAAACCGCGCAATTGCGCCGGTTCGACAACCTGAGGGCCTGATCGACTGCCCAACCAGCGCAATTGCGCTGGTTGAGCAACCCCGCAGCCGGTCCCACTCGAACCGTCAGACCACCCGGACGGTGGCTGCGGTCGCCAGCTCCAGGAGTACGCCGCGGGCCCGGGCGTCGAGGTCGGCCCGCGCGAGGGCGTCGGTCGCCTTCCCGGCCAGCTCGCCGATCACCTGCTCCACCTGCGCATGGGCGCCCGAGTCGTCGATGATCCGCCGGAGCCCGGTCACCTGCTCGGCCGTCAGCGGCGACCCCAGGGCCTCGTCGAGCCGGGCCGCATCGGCGGCCGGGGCGCCGTCCAGTGCGAGCGCCACGAGGACGGTCCGCTTTCCCTCGACCAGGTCGCCGCCGGCCGGCTTGCCCGTCGTCTCCGGGTCTCCGTACACACCGAGCAGGTCGTCCCTCAGCTGGAACGCCTCGCCGAGGGGCAGCCCGAAGGCGCTGAGCTCCAGCAGCTGCTCGGGTGACCCGCCGGCCAGGGTCGCCCCGATGTGGAGGGGCCGCTCGATGGAGTACTTCGCCGACTTGTAGCGCAGCACGGTCATCGCCGCGTCGACGTCGGCCGCGCCACGTGCCTGCACGGAGACGTCGAGGAACTGGCCTCCGATCACCTCCGACCGGCAGCGGTCGAAGACGTCGAGAGCCGCCACGACGCGGTCGAGGGGGAGTCCGCAGCGGCGCAGGAGCTCGTCGGCCCAGCTCAGCAGGAGGTCGCCGAGCAGGATCGCCGCGGCCGCGCCGTACTGCTCGGCATCGCCGCGCCAGCCGTCGCGCCGGTGCTCGGCCTCGAACCCGCGGTGCGTCGCCGGGCGTCCGCGCCGGGTGTCGGAGGCGTCCATGTAGTCGTCGTGCACCAGCGCGCTGGCGTGCAAGAGCTCCAACGACGCGCAGGCGCGCACCAGGGCGTCCTCCGCGGCGGCGTCGTACGACGTGCCGGTCACGGCCCGGAATCCCCAGTAGCAGAAGGCCGCTCGGAACCGTTTCCCGCCGGACACCGCCGCCCGAGCCTCGGCCAGCAGCCGACCCACGTCGTCACCCAAGGGAGCGAGCCGAGCGGCCTGCTCCTCCAGGAACGCGTCGAGCGCCCTCTGCACCCCCGCGCGGAACTCGGCCTGGTCCCACACGCTGTCGGTCACGGGCCGAGCCTAGGAGGCGCCGGGCGAGCAGCGGCCACCAGGACCCGGACGAGACCCCACTCACAGCGCCGTACTCCCTACACTCGCGGGCATGCCCGACGACTCGGCCATCGGACACCTCCTGCGCAGCGGCCAACCCTCGTTCTCGTTCGAGTTCTTCCCACCCAAGGACGCCGAGGGCGAAGAGGTGCTCTGGCGTTCCATCAGCGAGCTCGAGGACCTCCACCCCACCTTCGTCTCCGTGACCTACGGCGCCGGCGGTGGCACCCGCGAGCGCACCGTCGCGATCACCCGCCGGATCGCCCACGACACCTCGATGCTGCCGATGGCCCACCTCACCTGCGTCGGACACACCACGGACGAGCTGACCTCGATCGTCGACGAGCTGAGCAGCGCCGGCATCCACAACGTGCTGGCGCTGCGTGGCGACCCGCCCGGCGGACCGGGCACGCCGTGGACGTCGACGCCGGGCGGGCTCGAGTACGCCTCCGAGCTGGTCGCCTTCCTCCGGGACCGCGATGACCTCTCGGTCGGCGTGGCGGCGTTCCCCGAGGGCCACCGTGACGCCCCCACCCTCGGGCACGACGCCGCCGTGCTGAAGGCGAAGTACGACTCCGGCGCGGAGTTCGCGATCACCGAGATGGTGCTGCGCGCGTCCGACTACACCGGGCTGGTACGCCGTGCGGCCGAGGTCGGCGCGGACTTCCCGATCGTGCCCGGGATCATGCCGATCCTGGGCCTGAGCTCGATGCGGACCATGGTGCGGCTGTCCGGCCGCGAGATGCCGGCCGAGACGCTGGCCCGGATCCTGCCGCTCGAGGACGACCCGGCCGCGCTCCGGGCGGAAGGCATCCGGATCGCCACCGAGCTGTGCACGGAGCTGCTCGACGCCGGCGCCCCCGGTCTGCACTTCTACACGCTGAACCGGTCCAAGGCGACCCGTGAGATCTTCGCGGCGCTCAAGATCTCGGCCTGAGCCTGTTGCCCCGCCGCAGCGCCGGGCAGGATGTCGCCATGCGTACGGTCACGGTCACCGGTCATGGCGAGACCCGGGCCGCCCCTGATACAGCAGTGGTCCGCGTCGCCGCGGTCCATCGCGCGGCCGGGGTCGCCGACGCCCTCGCCGGCGCCGACAGCGCGGCCCGGCAGATCGTCGCGACCGGTCACGAGCACACGACCCCCGAACGGATCGGCACGTCGGCGGTGCAGATCTGGTCGAGCCACGACCAGCAGGGCGCCCCGAACGGGTACGAGGCGCGCCACTCCCTCTCCATCGGCTGCCCCGACATCGGCGCGGCCGGCGCGCTCCTGTCGGCCCTGGCCGAGTCGGTGGGCGAGCGGTTGCAGATCGAGGGCGTGTCCCTGGAGATCACCGACCGGTCGGCCGCCGAGACGGCAGCGCGCGAAGCGGCGTACGCCGACGCCGTCGAGCGTGCGACCCACCTGGCGGGACTGACCGGCGCGGTGCTGGGCGACGCCCAGGACGTCGTCGAGGGAGGTGTGCCACCGGGCGTTCCTCGCATGGCCAAGGCACTCGCGGCCGACGTGGCACTCGAGCCGGGCGAGCAGGCCGTCGCTGTTTCGGTGACGGTCGTCTTCCAGCTGCGCTAGGCGGGCCCGACCACCTGGGCGACCAGCGCGGCCGAGAGCCCGACGTACGCCAGCCCCGAGCCGGGCGTCGCGTGCGACCCTGCGGCATAGACCCCCTCGACCGATGTGTGCGGCCCGAGCCGTTTCCGCACGGTCCCGCGCCCTTGCCAGACCACGCCCAGCGGCGTCCCTCCCCAACGCTCGACCAGCTCGCGCGAGCTGAGGTCGACGCGGTCGACCACCTGCTCGCGGACGTCGAGCCCGTGCCGGGCGAGCGCCACGAGCGGGTCCTCGTACCGCGACCCACGGCTCTGGACGGTCCAGGCATGCCCTCCCGCGGGCGCCCGGCCGACGGTGCGGAGCACGAGCGTCTGGTCGTCGTGCACCACCAGCTCGTGGGGCAGATCGCGTACCTCTCCCTGCAGCCCCAGGTACGTCGTGGCGGCGGGGATCGCGGGGGTGGTGCGGCGGACGCGCGCCGCCAGCGCCGGCAGTCCCCGGGGGTCGGTCGCACAGACCACGACGTCGGCGTCGAGGTCGCCCACGGACGTGGTGACCGCGGCCGCGCGACGGTCGCGCACCACGACGTCGCGCGCCCGACCCTGCACCACCGTGACCCGGCGGGTGTCGAGCCTGCGCACGAGGGCGTCGAGCAGGGCGCCGGTCCCGCCGACGAAGGCCCAGGCCCCGAACCGCTGCTCGAGGTACGCCGTGAGGCCGGCCCAGGCGGGCACGTCCCGCGGGTCGTGGCCGTCGACGACGAACGGGTGCGCGGCCACCAGTCGGAGCCGTTCGTCGCGCAGGCTCTTGCGCAGTCGTCGCTGGAGCGACTCACGCGAGTCCAGCCGCGCCGCGAGCTCGGCCGGCAGGTGGTCGGGATCCCAGGGCACCTCGGCGTACCCCCGTCGGATCACGTCCCAGTCGTCGGCGTACGCCGCGACGTGATCGACCCACTGGCCGCCCAGCCCGGTCCCCAGGGCCTCGAAGGCGTCGTGCTGCGGACTGCGCCCGGCGCCGAGCACGAGCGACGTGCCGTCGTCGAACCAGTGCTCGCGCAGGCAGTCGAGCTGGACCAGCTCGAGCTCCTTCTCCAGCGGACGGCCGGTCTTGCGGAACAGGTCGCGCACGACGCCGGGCAGCAGGGTGTGCGTGGAGGTGTCCCAGGCGAAGCCGTCGTGCCTGAACGGCACCAGCGCACCGCCGAGCTCCCGCTCCTCGACCAGGGTGACGGCGTGGCCGAGCTTGGCGAGCCGGAGCGCGGAGGCGAGACCGCCGAAGCCGCCGCCGATCACCACCACACGCGCCATGCGCGCACCCTACGAGGCAGGGGCGGGTGTCCCGCCGCGTCCCTTCCAGCGGCGCCAGCCGCGACGGACGAGCCGGCCGAGGTGGAACAGGAGGACCAGGCCGCCGACCAGCAGGACGGCGGCGATCGCGGCCGCCGCCTCGGGGTGCTGGATCGCGAACCACACCACGCCCAGGACCGCGACGTCCTCGGTGACGCTGGCGCCGATGTTGGAGACCGGCTCGGGGGAGGAGTTGATCGCGAGCCGCGCCCCGGTCTTCACCGCGTGCGAGAGCAGCGCGCTGCCGCCACCGACCACCGCCGCCACGGCACCGTTCAGCGAGTCGGCCTGCCCGGCGAGCAGGACACCGACGACGGCGCCTGCCGTCGGGCGGATCGCGGTGGAGATCACGTCCCACGTGGAGTCGACGTAGGGGATCTTGTCGGCGACGAACTCCATCGCGTAGAGGAACGCCGCGATGGCGAGGACGTCCCAGCGCTGGAGGACGTTCGGTACCTGCTCGGTGTCGTGGACCCGGTCGGCCGTGCCGAGGACGAGCACCACGAGGTAGCAGTTGAGCCCGCTGGCCCAGCCACTGGAGAAGACGAACGCCAAGGGACCCACGGCACTAGCCGCCCTCGTGCTCGATGGCGCGGGCCACCGAGCCGGGATCGCGGCCGATCACCGCGGTGCCGTCGGAGGTGGTGATGATCGGGCGCTGGAGGGTGCGGGGGTGGGCGACCAGCCCGTCCAGCCACTCGCCCCGGTGCTCGGCGTCGCGCGAGAACGTGAGGCCCTCCTCGGCGGCCTCCTTCTGACGAGCGATGTCCCACGGCTCGAGGCCGAGGGCGGCGAGCACTCCTTCGAGCTCGGCGCGCGACGGTGGCTCGTCGAGGTAGCGGCGGATCGAGTAGTCGACACCAGCGGCATCGAGGTCGGTGACCGCGGTGCGGCACTTGCTGCAGGCCGGGTCGAACCAGACCTCCATCAGTCGACCCGGACCTCGGTGGCGCCGGTCATCGCCAGCAGCTCGTCGTACGTCGTGGAGAAGACGGCCGCGGGGTGACCGGCGGCGGCCCAGATCTCGTCGTACCGACGTAGCTCGACATCGAGCCACGTCGGCACCGGAGCGGGGTGGCCGAGCGGCGAGACGCCGCCGATCACGTGGCCGGTGTGCTCACGGACGAACTCCGGCGTGGCTCGCTTCAGCGCCGCGACACCGATCCGCTCGGCGGTCGCGGCGGTGTCGACCCGGTGGGCGCCGGAGGTGAGGATCAGCACCGGCGTGCCGCCGGCGTCGAAGAGCAGGCTGTTGGCGATCGCGCCCACCTCGCAGCCGAGTGCCTCGGCGGCCAGCACGGCGGTGTGGACGCTGTCCGGCAGGATGACGACGCGGCCTACGCCACCCGCGGCGGAGTGGGCCTCCTTGAACCGGGTGACGGCGGCGGGCTCGGGGGCGGCGCTCATGCGCCCGACCCTAGACGACTCAGAGCCCTGGCCGGCCGGGCGCTGACCACCGTCGCTTGTACGATCCCGAGGGATCACTCGTCGAGCTGGAAGGGGCACCGTGGAGCGGCACCCGGAGACCACCGAGAGGCGTGCGGGCCTGCCGCGGTCGGTGGACCTCGCGAGCCGTGCGGCGTGGGCGCTGGTGGGGGTGATGGCCCTGGCCGTGGTCCTGATGGCGGTGTTCCGTGACGCGATGGTCGGCGCCTGGGCCGACCACCACGAGGGCGCACGCGAGGCCTTCGACCAGGGTGGTCGGGTCGGGCTGGAGCGGGCCGGGTTCGCACCGCCGTCGTACCTGCCGGTCGGCGTCACCATGCTCGTGGTCGGCGCGATGATCGTCTGGGTGCTGGTGGTCTTCCTCCGGCTCGGGTACCGGTGGGGGCAGCTGGGGCTCTGCGCACTGGTGCTGGGCTGCGTGTACGCGAGCATCGCCCTGGGGTTCGTGCTCTCGCCGCCGCCGGTCTTCGTCGTGGTGACCGGGGTGTCCCTGGTGATCGAGGGCGTGACCCTGGTCTGCCTGTGGCACCCGGACACGCGCGCCCACGTCCGTGGTCCCTGGACCGGCGGGCCTGGCGCCGTACGCGACGCCGGCCGGCCTGGTGGACGAGGTGGTGGACGCGGTGCCGTCGACGAGGTGACGGAGTCCGCCCCTCCCGAGCCGGGTCCGGCGACGCACTCCGTCTGAGCCCGGCCGGCCGGGCTCGACCCCGGCTCCCGACTCCTTTCTCCCCAGGTCCTGGCCGAGCCCTGGCGTGATGTCGGCGGGGCGGTGTACCGTTCCGGTGTTCGAACATGTGTTCGATCACTTCCAGTCCGGAGCGGGCGACCTCGACCCCCGCCCGCGCCGGGCTGGATCCACCACCGGGGTCGCGAGGGGAGCGGGCATGAGGCGGTACGACGATCCGGTCGAGACCCGGATGGGGCTGGTGTCGGGGATGGAGGGTCCCGAGCAGTTCCTGTGGCGGGGCCGGTTGTGGAAGGTGCGGGCGGTGATCGCCCACTGGGTGGAGACCGGGCCGTGGTGGCAGTCCGGCGGGGCGCGGGCGGTGATCGGCTCCGACGAGCCGTCCCCGGGGGCGACCCGCACCGGCGGTGCCGACCTCTTGGGGGAGCGCGAGCTGTGGCGGGTCGAGGCGGGCCGCGGTCCGGGCCGACCCGTCGCCGCCCCCGAGGGCACGGCCGACGGGGTCGACGTGGTCCTGGACGGCGGCGGTGTCTTCGACCTCGCCTTCGACTGGAACGACGGTCGCTGGGCGCTCGTCGGCTGCGCGGACTGAGGGGGAGTCCGCGATGCCCACGAGCACCCGCCCCGTCACCGACAGGCACGAGCCGGCCGGCCCGTTCTCCCTGCCGGCCACCACCCACTCCTACCTCGCCCGGGCCGCCGAGTCGCTGCGCGACGCGGTGGTCGCCCGCGACGTCCCCACCCGCTACGCCTGCGCCCACGTCGCGGGCCTGCGGGCCGCCGCGGCGCTGCTGGCCGCCCGGGCCCGCCCGGCGTCCTCGGGACGCCGTCGTCAGCAGAAGAACGCCTGGGTGCTGCTGGCCGAGGTCGCCCCCGAGCTGGCCGAGTGGGCGACGTTCTTCGCCGCCGGCGCCGCCAAGCGCGCCGCCGCCGAGGCCGGCTCCACCCGGGCGGTGACCGAGCGCGAGGCCGACGACCTGGTCCGCGACGCCGACCGGTTCCTGGCCGTGGTCGAGCAGGCGCTGGGGCTCACGCCCCACGCCGCCGCGCCGCAGCTGTGCGTCCTGCCCGAGCCGGCCAGCCGCACCCGCGCCGGCTGACCCGGCCGGTTCGCGATGGACCCCTTCGTCCACCTGCACGTGGCCTCGGGCTACTCCCGTCAGTACGGCGCCTCTCATCCCCACGTGCTCGTCGAGCGGGCCGCCGAGCACGAGATGGACACCCTCGCTCTCACCGACCGCGACGGCACCTACGGCGCGGTGAAGCACGCGAAGGCGTGCCGGGCCGCGGGGCTCCGGCCGGTGCTGGGCGTCGATCTCGCGGTCCGGTCCCTCGTGGGGCGGCCCGCGACCCCGGAGCAGAAGCAGCGCACGCCGGTGCGCGGTGGCGCGTTCCGCGACGACCGGCTGGTGCCGCGGGTGACCTTCCTGGCCGACGCGAGCCACACCGGTGGGCGTGCGGGCTGGGCGGCGGTGTGCCGGCTGGTCTCCGCGGTCCAGCTCGCCGGCGAGCGTGGAGCCCCGGTGGCCGACCTGTCCGTCCTCGCGCCCTGGCTCGAGACCGGCGACGTCGTGGTCCTGCTCGGTCCGGCCTCCGAGGTCGGTGCGGCCGTGGCCCGTCGTCGTGACGACCTCGCCCGCGCCGCCCTGGCGCCGTGGCGCGAGCTGGTCCCCGCGGAGAACCTCCTCGTCGAGCTGGTCTCCCACCGGCTGCCCCAGGGCCATGGCGCCGTCTGGGGTCCCGGCACCACGCCCCACGCCGCCCGGATGGCCGGCTTCGCCCGCAGCGTCGGGCTCGGCGCGGTGCTGACCAACGCCGTGAGGTACGCCGACCGCCGCGACGCCCCGGTCGTCGACGTCCTCGACGCCGCCCGCCGGTTGGTCGCGCTCGACCGGCGCCACGTCGACCGGGCCAACGCCGAGGGCTTCCTCAAGTCCGGCAAGCAGATGCTCGAGGTGGCCGAGGAGGTCGTCCGGCTGTCCGGGGTGGGAGAGACCGATCGCGAGGCCCACCGGCTGCTGGCCCAGACCCGGCAGATCGCCGATCGGTGCGCGCTCGACCCGCGCGCCGACCTCGGGCTGGGCGAGGTGCACTTCCCGGAGTTCGAGCTCGCGGGTGACCCGAGCTTGCTCGGGGCGCGCGATGACGAGCGAAGGTTGAGGAGCGTCGGCCCGGGCCGACGCGTCAGCGACGGAACGGGCGACGCGTCTCGAAACCCAGGAGGGGGAGTGGGGTCATCTGCTGATGCCCTGCTCCGCGCCCGCTGCGAGGGAGCGATCGGGCACCGCTACGGATCGGCCCCGCGGCAGCGCATCTGGAAGCGGCTCGACGACGAGCTGGAGATGATCCGCGGCCTGGGCTACTCGTCGTACTTCCTGACCGTCGGCGACGTCACCGACCTGATCCGCGAGATGGGAGTGCGCTGCGCCGGTCGCGGCTCGGGCGCCGGCTCGCTGGTCAACTACCTGCTCGGCATCTCCGGGGTCGATCCGATCCGCCACGGCCTGCTGATGGAGCGGTTCCTCTCACCGTTGCGCGTCTCGCTGCCCGACATCGACATCGACGTCGAGTCCGCACGACGCGAGGACATCTACCGCGCGATCCTCGACCGCTACGGCGGCGAGCGCTGCGTGTGCGTCTCGATTATGGACACCTACCGCGT
>Ga0268266_10006058_pt1 | contig 11145 bp, 9 predicted proteins | sample KBSS13metaG_FD_190356 | JGI IMG/M metagenome (GOLD analysis project Ga0268266, IMG submission 190356) | Switchgrass rhizosphere microbial communities from Kellogg Biological Station, Michigan, USA - KBS S1-3 metaG (SPAdes) (version 2) | ecosystem: Host-associated > Plants > Roots > Rhizosphere >... | reverse complement strand
CTCGTGCAGCAGCACGGCGCGCGGCGGCTCGGGCGCGGCCTCCTCGAGCGCCCGCCCGAGCCAGTGCGCGGCGCTCTCGGGCGCGGCGCGCGCGACGGCCTCCGCCGCTGCGGCGGCGAGCGTCGCGGCGACGTGGGGGGAGCGCCCGGGCCGCGTCGCCGCGAGATGGGCGGCGACGGCCTCCCGCGCGTGCCCGGTCGCCTCCAGGCGCGCCGCCGCCGCGGCGTGCGCGGCATCGCGCTCGACCACGGAGAGCCCGTCGTACAGCGAGTGGCGGACGAGCGGGTGGACGAACGAGAACGGGTCGGCGCGCTCGAGGATCTCGATCCGCGTCATGCGCTGCGCGACCGTCGCCGCCCTCGCTTCGTCGAGACCCGCGATCGCCGCGGCGTCGGTGAGGGCGCCGCCGTCGAGGACGGCCATGGCGCGCGAGAGCGAGACCGCGTCGGGCCCGAGCACCGCGACGCGACGCAGGACGCGGTCCCCGACGTCCGGGATCGCAGCGCGGCGCACCGCGTCGAGCGGGTCGCGGCCGGCCGTGTCGCGGACGACGGTCCGCAGCAGCTCGCCGAGGAGGAACGGGTTGCCCGCGCTCGCCCCCGCGCACGCGGCGCACAGCGCGTCGTCCGCCGCGGGCAGCGCCGCACGGACGATCGCCGCGACGGATGCCTCGTGCAGCGGACGCAGCCGGAGCCGGACGGCCTCCGGCTGGGCGAGGAGGGCGTCGAGCAGCTCGGCGGGCGCGCCCGGCTCGTCCGGCCGCAGCGCGACCGCGAGCGCGATCGGGAGGTCGCCGATGCGCGCCGCGAGGTACGCCAGGGCGCGCACGGAGGCGGGGTCGACCCAGTGCAGGTCGTCGACGGCCAGCAGCAGCGGCGCCCGCTGGGCGAGGTTGCTGGCCAGCCAGTAGATGCCGTGCAGCACGGCGAAGCCCGCCTCCGGCCCGGCGCCTGTCGCATCCACGCCCGCGCCGGGCTCCACCGCCCAGGCGGCGGCCGCCGCCGCGCCGGCCAGGAGCGACGCCCGACCGGCGCCGGTCGCCTCGCGCAGGGGCGCCTCGAAGAGCCGGCGGATACCCCCGAAGGCGAACTCACGCTCGATCTCGCTGCCTCGCGCGGACAGCACCCGCGCGCCCGAGCGGGCTGCCGAGCGCGACGCGGCGGCGAGCAGCGCGCTCTTGCCGTCCCCGGCCGCACCCTCGACGACGACGAGGCTCCCCGCGCCGGCCCGCGCGGACGCCACGGCCGCCATGAGCTGCGAGTGCTCGGCGTCGCGCTCCAGCAGGGCCGTCGACATCTAGTGCACTAGCCGCCGAGCAGCTCGGCGATCGCGGTCGTCAGCGCCGTCGCGGCGACGACGAGGTCGCGCGGGTCGGTGTCCTCGGCCTCGGAGTGGCTGCGCCCGCCGATCGAGGGCGCGAAGAGCATCCCGGCCGGGATGCGGCGCCCGACGATCATGCCGTCGTGCCCGGCCCCGCTCGGCATGATCCGCGCCGGAGACCCCGCGAGCTCGGCGCCGCGCTCCAGCGCGGCGATCACGCCCGGGTCCATGGCGAGGCCGTCCTCGTGGATGATCTCCGCGATCTCGACGCCGACGCGGGCGCGATCCGCGATCGGGGCCGCCAGGCCCGCGACGGCCTCGTCGAGCGCCGCGAGGCGATCGGCGGCCAGGTCGCGGTACTCGACGAGCAGCTCGGCGCGCGCGGGCACGATGTTCCCCGCCCCGGGCTCGAACCGGATCGCGCCCACGTTGCAGACGGTGTCCGGGCCGCCGGCCTCGGCGATGAGGTCGAGGAACGCCGTGCCGTAGCGCAGCGCCGCGGCGCCCGCGTCGGCGCGGTGCGCGGTCGGCGTCGTGCCCGCGTGGTCGGCGCGCCCGGTGAAGGTCACGCGCTGCCGGCGGATCCCGACGATCCCGCTGACCACGCCGAGTCGCTGCGGCCCCGCCTCGAGCACCGGGCCCTGCTCGATGTGCAGCTCCACGTAGGCGATGTGTCGCGCCGGATCGACCTGCAGCTCCGGGCGCCCTGCCCATCCGGTCGCCGCCAGGGCCTCGCCGAAGCGGCGCCCGTCGGCGCTCACGAGCCTGGTCCGCTCCTCCGCGTCCAGCTCCCCGCAGAACGCGCGGCTGCCCAGCGTCCCGGTGAACGTGCCCTCCTCGTCGGCGAACGCCACGACGTCGACGCCGCCGCCCAGCGCCCGGGCCGCCTCGAGCGCCGCCACGACGCCGAGACCGCCGTCCAGGCGCCCGCCGTAGGGGACCGAGTCGACGTGCGATCCCGCGAGCACGGCCCGCGGCCCCGGGGACCGGCCCAGCACGTTGCCGACGCCGTCGATCTCCGCGTCGAGGCCTGCGTCGGCGAGGCGGCCTGCGAGCCACTCGCGGGCGCGCACGTCGTCCTCGGTGAAGGCCGGACGGTGGACGCCGCGCCCGCTGCGGCCGATGGCGCTCAGCGCGTCGAGGTCGGCGAGCATCCGGTCGCCGTCGATCGTGGTCGTGCTCATCGCGGTGGGAACTCCCGGCGCCAGTGCTCGGCGATCTCCCGCCCGGTCGCGAACCAGACGCCCTCGTGCGCGAGGGCGTGGTCGAGGAACCTGGCGAGCCCGTGCGCGCGGCCCGGGCGCCCGACGGTCCGCTCGTGCAGCCCGACCGGCATGAGCCGCGGCCTGCGGGCGCCCTCGGCGTAGAGCTGGTCGAACGCGTCGCAGAGGTAGTCGGCGAAGTCGCGGCCGGTGACGAAGCCGCCCGTCGCCGATCCGTAGCGCATGTCGTTGGTCTCGAAGGAGTAGGGGATGACGAGATGATCGCGCCCGCCGACGTCGACCCAGTACGGGAGCTCGTCGTTCAGGGCGTCGCGGTCGTAGAGGAACCCGCCCTCCTCGACCACGAGCGCCCGGGTGCGCAGCGACGGCCGGCCGGTCATCCACCCCACCGGCCGCTCGCCGGTGAGGCGCTCGATGCCCGCGACCGCCCGGCGCATGAGCTCGCGCTCCGTCGCCTCGTCGATCTCGCGGTGATCGATCCAGCGGTACCCGTGGGAGACGATCTCGTGGCCGGCCTGCGCGAACGCGACCGCGACCTCCGGGTTGCGCTCCAGCGCCTGCACGACGCCGAAGAGGCTGACCTTGATCGCGCGCTCCTCGATCATGTCCAGCAGCCGCCAGATCCCGACGCGGCTGCCGTACTCGTAGGCGGACTCGACGAGCGCGTTGCGCTCGCCGTCCAGCGGCGGGAAGGGCGTGTCGGTCAACGCGCCCTCCGAGGCGCGGTCGCCGTGCAGGACGTTGGACTCCGCGCCCGCCTCGTAGTTCACGGCGATCTGGATCGCGATGCGCGCGCCGCCCGGCCAACGCGGATGGGGCGCGTCGCGGCCGTAGCCGACCATGTCGCGCGGGTAGTCGGCGCTCATCGCGTCGCCATCTCCATGGCCAGCGACTCCGCGGCCGCGCCGGTCGGGACCCCCCGCCGCGCGGCCTCCGCGAGGACCGCCTCCGCCGTCGCCGCGATTCCCTCGATGCGCGCCTCGACGTCGGCGCGGTCGTAGCCGTCGAGCTCACTCACGCCGTTCGTGACGCCGCCCGCGCTCGCGAGGAAGTCGGGCACGTAGGTGATCCCGCGGGCCGCCAGCCGCGCGTCGTCCTCGGGGGTCTCGAGCTGGTTGTTGGCCGCGCCGGCCACCACCCGGGCGCGGATCTCGGGGATCGTCGCCGCGTTGAGCGTGCCGCCCAGCGCGCAGGGCGCGAGCACGTCGGCCTCGACCGCATGGATCGACCCTGGGTCGACGACCTCCGCCCCGGGCACGGCGGCCGCCGCCGCGGCGTCCACGTCGGCCACGACGAGCCGCGCGCCCGCCTCGCGCAGCAGCTCGCACAGGCGCGCGCCGACCGCACCGGTGCCCTGCACCGCGACGGTGAGACCGGGCAGCGCGGTCCCGAGGTGCTGCAGGGCGCCGCGCATCGCGTGGAAGACGCCGAGCGCCGTGAACGGCGCCGCGATGCCGCCGACGTCGTCGGCGCCGAGGACCCACGGCGTCTCCTCCTTCATCACCGCGAGGTCGGCCTGGCCGATGCCGACGTCCTCCGCCGTCACGTAGATCCCGCCGAGGGAGTCGACGGCGCGCCCGAACGCGCGCAGTCCGTCAGCGGTCGGACGCCCGAGGATCACGGCCTTCGCGCCGCCGTAGGGCAGGCCGGCCAGCGCCGTCTTGTACGTCATCCCGCGCGACAGCCGCAGGACGTCGGTGAGCGCCTCGTCGTCGGAGGCGAAGTCGCGCGCCCGGCATCCGCCGACGGCCCTGCCGTTGCGGACGCGGTGGATCGCGACGATCGCGCGCAGCCCCGTGGCCCGGTCGGACCAGTGCAGGACGCGCTCGTGGCCGTCGAACGCCGGATGGGAGAAGACGCCGGTCACGGGACCGGCGGCAACCTACCTCAGACGACCTCGGCGTCCGGCGCCATCAGCGCCCGGAGCATCGCGATGCGCGCGCGGCGTTCGAGGGACGACGCCTCCAGCTCGGCGAGCCGGGCCTGGTTGCGCCGGCGCAGCTCCGCTCCGCGGTCGGGATCCAGCGTGTCGTAGAGATCGCGGGGCCGGTCGTCCATGCCTCGATGATCGGACGGCGGAGGCGGGGCTTGAGGTCGCTCGCCGAAGCGCCGGCCGGGAACGGCTCGTCGCCGCGGGCGCGCCTCAGCCGCGCAGCCGGGCGAGCATGCCCTCCGCGTTGCGGGGCGCGAACGCCTCCCAGTCGTTGTTGAAGTAGGCCAGGACGTCGCCGGGCAGCGCGCGGATGCGCCGAGCCCAGGCGTCGAGCTCGCTCGGGCCGTAGTTGCCGCGCCGCCCGCGGTGCCCGTAGTGGAAGCGCAGGTAGTGCCACGACGCGGTGGCCGGCGCCTCGGGCAGCTCCGCCCGCGCGTCGTCGGCGACGACGAAGGCGACGTCGCGCTCCCGCAGCAGCTGGGCCACGTCGTCGTCGAACCAGCTCGCGTGGCGAGGTTCGAACGCGTGCCGGCCGGGCGGCAGCTCGTCCAGCGCGCTGGCGAGGCGCTCGTCGTCGCGGTGGAAGTTCGCCGGCAGCTGCCAGAGCGTCGCCAGCAGCCGGTCGGCCTCGACGAGCGGCTCGATGCGCTCGCCCAGGCGCGCCATCCCGTCGGCCACGTCGCGCAGCCGGCGGATGTGCGTCAGGTAGCGGCTGGCCTTCACGGCGAACCCGAAGCCGTCCGGAGTCGCTTCCACCCACCGCGCCACAGCCGTCCGTGCCGGGAGCCGGTAGAAGGTCGTGTTCACCTCGACCGTGTCGAAGTGCTCCGCGTAGGTCTCCAGCCACCGCCGCGCGGGCAGCCCGTCGGGATAGAAGGCACCTCGCCAGTCGCGGTAGTTCCAGCCCGAGCAGCCGATCCGGTCCACGACTCCCGCCTACCCGCTCTCCTCTGTTGACCGACGGTCGACAAGCCGATAGTCTCTTGACCATCGGTCAACGAGGAGCACCCGCCATGGACACTGCCATCCGACATCGCCCCCGCCCGCTGCGCCTCCGCCGCCGCGACCACGCCGCTGCGCCCACCCAGGCCGGCGACGCCGTCGCAGCGACGCGCGAGCCGAGCTTCCTGCTCGCCAAGCCCGAGAAGCGGGTGCTCCAGGCCATCGCGCGCCGCCTCCCCCGGTGGGTGCTCCCCGACGACCTCACCGCGATCGGCGTCGTCGCCTCGATCGGCATCTGCGCGGCGTACGCGCTGTCGGGTGGGAGCAGCCTCTGGCTGTGGGCGGCGAGCGCACTGCTCGTCCTGCACTGGCTCGGCGACTCGCTCGACGGGACGCTCGCCCGCGTGCGCGGCATCGGGCGCCCTCGCTACGGCTACTACCTCGACCACCTCGTCGACGCCTTCGCCACCGCGATGATCGGCATCGGCCTCGGGCTCTCGCCGTACATGGCCCTGTCGGTCGGCGCGGTCCTCGTCGTCGCCTACCTCATCCTGTCGATCAACGTCTACCTCGAGAGCCAGGCGCTCGGGAAGTTCTCCATCGGCTACGGCAAGCTCGGCCCGACGGAGGCCCGCATGCTGCTCATCGCGCTGAACACGGCGCTCGCGCTCGGCCTGAACCTGCACGTGTCGGTCGCGGGACTCGGGATCGGGGTCCTGGACGTCGTCGGCATCGGGCTCGCAGCAGGGATGCTCGGGGCGCTCGTGGTCCGCGCCCGCGGCAACCTGCGCGCGCTCGCGAAGCTCGAGCCGGGGGCCTCGCGCCACGCTCGCCCGACTGTCTGACAAAGCGCCGCAGGGGCCCTACCATGGAGGCGAGAACCTTCAGGAGGGAGACCAGGTGACGATCGCCCCAGACGTCAAGAGCCAGGACGTCACGACCGAGGAGCTGCTGGAGCGCGCCCGCGGCCTGCGGCCCATCTTCTCGGACAAGATCGAGGAGACGGAGCGGCTCACCCACATCCCGGAGGACCTGCACGAGCAGCTGCAGGAGGCAGGCTTCTACCAGCTGCTCACGCCCAAGCGCTACGGAGGGCACGAGGTCGACCTGCCGACCTACGTGAAGATCTGGACCGAGATCGCCCGTGGGGACATGTCCGGCGCGTGGAACTCATGCCTGGCCGCGAACCACGCGCTGCAGCTGGCGTCGTGGTTCCCCGAGCGCACGCAGGACGAGATCTTCGGGACGCCGGGCGGCATGAGGGCCGCGTCCGTCGCGGCGCCGCTGAGCAGCTTCGCCCGCAAGGTGGACGGCGGCTGGGAGCTCGACGGCAAGGTCTCCTACTGCTCCGGCATCCCCTGGTCCACGCACTACATGGGGCAGGCGCTGACGGAGCCGGCCGAGCCCGGCGGCCCTCCCGGCCCGCCGATCCTCTTCTGGGCGCCGCGTGACACGTTCGAGATCCTCGACGACTGGGGCAAGCTCACCGGCCTCGTCGGCAGCGGGTCGAACTCGATCGTGTTCGACAAGTCGTTCGTGCCCGACCACTACGTGCTCCCGGCGACGCACATGGCCGACGTCGACCCCGGCGAGGGCACGGTCGGCTATCGCCTGCACGGCAACCCGATGTACAACAGCCGCGGGCTCGGCTTCTTCACGATGACCGTCGGCGGCGTCATGGTCGGCGGCGCGTACGGCGCGCTCGACGAGTTCAAGCACATCCTGCAGACGCGCGATCTCATCCGCCCGCCCTTCGGCGCCCGCGCGACCGACCCCGACCACCAGCGCTGGTACGGGGCGGCCCTCACGAAGATCACCGTCGCCGAGGGCGCGCTGCAGCACGCGGCCGACATGCAGATGGAGTTCTGCCGCGGCGTCGAGGACGGCAGGCCGTACACGTGGCGCGACGACCAGTTCGTCGGGACCGTCGCGCGCGAGGCGTACTCGCAGGCGTGGCAGGCGATGCAGGAGTGGATCTTCCGCTACTCCGGATCCAGCGCCGCGACGAAGGGCGCGAAGATCGAGCGCACCCTGCGCGACATGGCCACCGGCTGGAGCCACTTCAACACGGCGAACACCGACTGGTCGCTCGGCGAGCTCGGGCGCTGCGAGCTCGGTCAGCCCAGGACGTCCCTCTTCTAGAGGTTCTGCACGACGGCGCGCCAGGCGGCGAAGCGCTCCTCCAGGAGCGCCCTCGCCGCGGCCCGCGGCTCCACGGTCCCGATCGCCCGCGGTGCCATCGCGGGCGCGCCGGCGAGCCATGCGGCGCCCAGCGCCGACGCATCGGTGACGTCGAGCAGCTCGAGCGGCTCGTCGAGCGCGTCGGCCAGGAGCTGGGCGAACCCCGGGCGCAGCGAGCCGCCACCGAGGAGGCGCAGCGGCGCGTCCGAGCGGCCGGCCTCGATGTCGAGCGCGTCGCGCGCCCAGCGGATGCCGAACGCCACCCCCTCGTGCACCGAGCCCAGCAGCGCGGCCCGGTCGGTCGCCAGGCTCAGGCCCGTCCAGGCACCGCGCGCCGCGGGGTTCAGCAGCGGCGTGCGCTCGCCGGCCAGGTGCGGCACGAACAGCGGACCGCCGGCACGGGGCTCGCCGTCGTCGCCCAGGACGCGCCGGGCCCAGTCCAGCGCCAGGCCCGCGTTCTGCACCGCGGCCAGCGCGTACCAGCCGTCGCCGGCCGCGCGGAACCGGTGGCACGTCGGTGCGTCGACGGCGGGCAGCGGCTCGTCGACCCGCTGCGCGACCTGCGCGCCCGTGCCGAGGTTCAGCATCCGCTCGCCCGCGACGAGCAGCGCCGCGGCCGTGTCCGCCGCGCCGTGCACGAGCGGGGTACCGCGCGGCAGGCCGAGCGCGTCGGTGCGCAGCTCCCCGGCGACGGCGGCCGACGCGCGCACCGGCGGCAGCAGCGCGTCGTCGCGCGCCCAGCCGTCGGCCTCGAGGTCCCAGAGCAGCGTCGCCGACGCATCGCTCGGCTCGGTCGCGGCCGGCGCCCCGAGCCGCAGGCGCAGCCAGTCCTTTGGCTGCAGGGCCCAACGGGCGCGCCGGAGCGTCTCGGGCTCGTGCGTCGCGAGCCAGGCGAGGATCGGCCCGGCGAACCCCGGCGCCCGCGGATTGCCGCGCACCGGCCACCGCTCGGCCTCGGCCACGGAGCGCGTGTCGGGCCAGAGGATGGCGGGCCGCACCGGCTCGCCCGCCTCGTCGCAGAGCACGACGCCGTGCATCTGCCCGGAGAGGCCGATCGCCTCGACGTCGCTCGCGCCGGCCTGCGCGACGGCCTCGCGCGCCGCCGTCAGCCACCCGCCGGGCACGGCCTCCGCGCGGCCGGCCGCGGGCACGTCGACCGTGCACGGCGCCCGGCCCGTGGCGACCACCGCGCCGTCCTCGCCGACGAGCAGCGCCTTGACCGCCGAGGTGCCGATATCGAGCCCGAGGTGCATGCGTGACACGATGACCGACATGCCGAGCGCATCGCAGGCGTCGCACTGGGGCGCCTACACCGCCCGCGTCCACGACGACGAGCTGGTCGCGATCGACCCCCATCCGGACGATCCGCGCCCCTCTCCCCTGCTGGGCAACATCGTCTCCGCGAACGGCCGGGCGCGCGTCGCCCATCCGACCGTGCGGCGCGGCTGGCTCGAGCATGGTCCCCGCCCCGACCCGCGCCGCGGCTCGGACGCGTGGGTCACGGTGAGCTGGGAGGAGGCGCTCGACCGCACAGCCGAGGTCCTCGGGCGCGTCATCGCCGACCACGGCAACGCGGCGGTGTACGCCGGCTCCTACGGATGGGCGAGCGCGGGGCGCTTCAACCACGCCCAGAGTCAGCTGCGGCGCTTCTACGGCCTGCTGGGCGGCGCCACCACGAGCGAGGGCACGTACTCCAACGCCGCCGCCGACGTGACGCTGCGCCACGTCGTCGGCAGCGCCGACGAGGTCTGGCGCGCCGCGACGTCGTGGGACGTCATCGCGCGCGAGACCGACCTGCTCGTCGCCTTCGGCGGCCTGCCGGTCAAGAACCTGTCCGTCGTCCCGGGCGGCGTCAAGCGCCACATGATCGGCGAGCACCTGGCCGCGGGCGCCCGGCGGGGCATGCAGGCCGTGCTCCTCTCCCCCATCGACGACGACGTCCACGACGGCCTCCAGCCGCAGCGCATCCGCCTGCGCCCCGCCACCGACACGGCGGTGATGCTCGCGCTGTGCCACGTGCTGGTCGCCGAGGACCTGCACGACCGCGCGTTCCTCGATCGCTGCTGCGCCGGGGTCGACACGTTCCTCGCGACGCTCACCGACCGCACGCCCGAGTGGGTGGAGGGGATCTCGGGCGTCCCGGCGTCGACCGTGCGCGACCTCGCGCGGCGGATGGCAGCGGGCCGGACGATGATCACGACGACGTGGTCGCTGCAGCGCGCCGAGCACGGCGAGCAGCCGGTGTGGGCGTCGATCGCGCTCGCGGCGCTGCTCGGGCAGATCGGGCTGCCGGGCGGCGGGTTCGGCAACGGCTACGGGTCGATGGCCGACGTCGGCAGGGACATCCCCGGCGTCCGCGTCCCCGGCCTCCCCGCCGAGCTCGACCGGACGCGCTCCTCGATCCCCGTCGCCCGCGTCGCGGACATGCTGCTGCACCCCGGGGAGCCCTACGACTTCGACGGCGAGCGGCGGACCTACCCGCACGCGCGCTTCGTGCACTGGGCCGGCGGCAACCCGTTCCACCACCACCAGGACATCAACCGGCTGCGCCGGGCGCTGCAGGCGACGGAGACGGTGGTCGTGCAGGAGCCCTACTGGACCGGGATGGCGCGCCACGCCGACGTCGTCCTCCCGGTGACCACGACGCTCGAGCGCGACGACATCGGCGCCGGCCGCAACGACACCTACGCGATCGCGATGCAGCAGGCCGTCGCGCAGTACGCCGAGGCACGCAGCGACCACGCCGTGCTCGCCGGCCTCGCCGAGCGTCTCGGGATCGGGGAGGAGTTCAGGGGCGGGCGCACGGAGCGCGCATGGATCGAGCACCTCTACGAGGGGCTCGTGCATCGCATGACCCGCGCCGGACATGCCGCGCCGAGCTTCGAGGAGTTCTGGGAGCGCGGGTCGCTCGAGCTCCCGGGCCGCGACACCGACCAGGTCCTGTTCGCCGACTTCCGCGCCGACCCCGACGCGCACCCGCTCCGCACGCCGACCGGGCGCATCGAGCTGCACTCGGAGACCGTCGCCGCCTTCGGCTACGACGACGCGCCCGGACATGCGGCGTGGCTCGAACCGTCCGAGTGGCACGGCTCGCCGCGGGCAGCCCGCTTCCCGCTGCTGCTCATCGCCAACAACCCAGCGCGCCGGCTGCACAGCCAGCACGACCACGGCGCGCACAGCCAGGACGGCAAGGTGCGCGACCGCGAGCCGCTGCGCCTGCATCCCGACGACGCGGCGGCGCGCGGCATCGCCGACGGCGACGTCGTGCGCGTCTTCAACGACCGTGGCGCCTGCCTCGCCGGCGCGGTGCTCGACGACGCGCTCGCGCCCGGCGTCGCCCAGCTCTCGACCGGCGCCTGGTACGACCCCGACGAGCCGACCGCCGAGGCGCCGCTGTGCGTGCACGGCAACGTCAACGTCCTCACGCCCGACCGCGGCACGTCACGGCTCGCGCAGGGCTGCACCGGCCAGCACGCGCTCGTCGAGATCGAGCGCCACGCCGGTCCGGTGCCGCCGATCCGCGCCTCCGACACGCCGGCCTGAACG
>Ga0268266_10006054_pt1 | contig 11150 bp, 9 predicted proteins | sample KBSS13metaG_FD_190356 | JGI IMG/M metagenome (GOLD analysis project Ga0268266, IMG submission 190356) | Switchgrass rhizosphere microbial communities from Kellogg Biological Station, Michigan, USA - KBS S1-3 metaG (SPAdes) (version 2) | ecosystem: Host-associated > Plants > Roots > Rhizosphere >... | reverse complement strand
GGTGCTGGTGGTGCGGCCGGAAAATGTCCGCCCGTTCAGCGAATGGCCGGCGATCTACGGCACGCCGGCTTGAGATTTCTCCCGTCATTGCGAGGAGCGAAGCGACGAAGCAATCCAGGGCCAGAGGTTTTCGCTGCGCTCGCAATGACGGGTATGTGGCTACTTCTCCGCGTCCGCCACCATCTGGCGCGTCACCTTGAGCATATGCTGCAGGCCCAGCTCGTTGCGGCCGAACAGGAACTTCGGCACCGCCTCGCGATAGATGCCCTTTTGCGGCGAAGTGATGCCGAACGGGTAATCCTCGCGCTGGACGATGCCGTTGGAGGATTCCCAGGTCTGCTCGCCGAGCGCGCGGTTTGCCGGGTCGCTCATATCCAGCCGGGCATAGATCGAGTGACGGACACCGGATTTATGCAGCGCCACCGGGTACATCGCATAGAAGGCCATGATGACCGGGGTGATGTTCATCAAGGTGCCGGGATACAACGTGTAGCCGAACATGATGTGTTTCTCTGGCACCCATTCCTCTTCCGGGATCGCCTCAAGCTCCATGATGCTCTTCATCGGAATGGCGAAGAACACATGCTTGCCGAGAGTCCGGATCTCGGTCGCATCGCCATAGGCGACGATCGCCAGGTTGTTCTTGTGGGTCACGTCGAAGTGATAGACCTCAAGGAACGCCTCGAGCGTCAGCTTCCAGTTGCCGTCGAGCGGGATGGCGCCGGTTTTGGCATGCTGCAACTCGGCGATATTCCACTGGGCCAGCTCTTCCTGCAGTTCCTGGCCCAGATAATCATCCAGGTCGAAGGTCGCGCCGGGGCGGGTCGCCACGAAGATGATGCCGTGCCGCTCCTCGGCCTGGATTTCGATCAGGCCGTATTGGGATTTGTCGACCTCGCCGAAGTCCGAGGCCTGGGCGACGCCCAGCAGCTTGCCGTCCAGATTGTAGCTCCAGCCGTGATAGGGGCAGCTGAAGCCAGCGCAGTGGCCGCGCTCCTCGAACACCAGGGCCGAGCCGCGATGGCGGCAGGAATTGACAAAGGCCTTTACCGCGCCGGCCTTGTTGCGTGTCACCAGGATCGGCGTGCCGAATTCGTTGATATTGATGAAGTCGCCCGGCTTGCTGAGGTCGCTCGACATGCCGGCGATGAAGGGCAGCGTGTCGAAGATCGCCCGCATTTCCTTTTCGTACAGCACCGGGTCGTTATAGGTCGCGGTATCGACCTCCATGATGCTGTCGGCCCGCGTGCCGGTGCCGGCCTTCACATTCGCGATCAGCCGCTTGGCCAGCGCGATCGCCTTCTCCCGGTTGACGCTGGGGACGCCGCCGGCGCCGATTTTGCTTCGATTCTTCTCGGTAACCGACAGCATCCCGCCATCGGGCGGCAACTCGTGAACCGGCGCGTCATCCATGACGTTTCCTCCCGTTTGCTGGCGCATTGCTTGCTAGCGGGGAGGATGGCAGAGCGGGCCATAAGGACAAGGCGAAATCGGCACCCGACAGAACCTGTCGGGTGAACCGGAAAACGAGCGTCCGCCTACAGCACGCCGCGCATGAACATCGACAGGCGGCTGTAGGACAGGTCGGTCTCGTCGTCCTTTCCGGGCGGGCTGCCGGCGGCGAAATGCTTGTAGGCCTCGTCGTCGACGGGCGTTTGGCGGGCCCAGTCCAGCACGATGCCGCGATACATGAACTTCCACACGCCATCCCGCTTTTCGTAGCGGTCGTGCGAGCGACTGCCGGTGATGATCTCCATCCGCTCCGGCGGCTTCGTGCGGTGATAGTTGATCTTGTAGACTTCGCCCTCGGCTTTGTTGCCGTCGACCGCGAAGATCATGTTGGTGATGTAGTGCGACGTGCTTTCGAACTGGGTGACGGTGCGGCTCACATACTCGACGAAATCCTCGCCACCGCCGGCGAACATGCTGCCGTGCTCGTCGGTGCTGTCATCGTGATAAAGGCTGCGCAGCAGCGCGAAATCGCGCCGGTCCACGGCGCGGGAATATTTGGCGCACAGCTCCTGCAGCGCGAACTTGTCAGCAAGATAGGGATCGACGGTCATATCCAAGCCTCCAGAAAGGGCTTTGCTCCGGGCAGCAATTGCGGCGACAGTCTACGAATTCGAAAGCATCGGGGGGAAGCGAAATGGCCGACTATTCCATGGACGAGGATCCGGACTATTGGCAGGCGCCGCCACGGTTCCGCGCCTTGTTCGACAAGGTGCGCTCGTTCGGCGTCAATGCCTCTTACTTCCCGCTCGGCGATGCCGACGATGACAGCACGCCGGTGGCCGTGGTGGTCCAGATGAAGCCCGGCTTCGTCATCATGCGCCATGCCCATCCCTGCGACCGCTTCGAGGTGATCGTGCGCGGCACGCTGGAGGCGGATGGCAAGGTCTTACGCGCCGGCGACGTGATGGTGTCGAAGGCCGGAGAGCTCTATGGCCCCAAGACGGCCGGTAAGGACGGCTGCACCACCATCGAGGTGTTCGGCACTGCCGCCGGCGTCACTCAGCGGATCGAGGAACGGCCCGACGGCAGTGTCGTGACGGTCGACCTGCAGCAGTTCGACGTCGCCTTCGCCCATCATCTGGCGCCGCGTTAGCTACCGGAGAGGATCGCGTAGCTCGGGTCTGTCCTGTCGCGTGTCCCGGTCGAGGGAAACTGGCTCTCCGCGACCGGGTGCGTCTCGTCGAACAGATGCAGATAGAGGCGATCGCTGATCGCCCAGCGTTCGCCGCGCTTCTCCCAGCGGTCGAGATACCGGCCGCAGCTGCGCATCCCGACTACGGCGCCGGTCTCGTCCTTCCGGCGGAAGCTGACGGTGACGTAGCTCTCGCTGGAGGCAGCGTCGCCGTTCACCGTGATCAGGACGTTGCCGAGCTGATGCTGGTGCAGCAGCATCCCGGCATGGGCGCCGTAGACATATTCGATGAAGCCGTGGCCGGTGCCCCGATACATCCCGCCGTAATCGGCGGGGGCATCGGAATGAAACACCGACTTGCCGAGATCGTTGTCCATCCGGTCCATGGCGCGGCAGTATTTGTACAGCGCCTCGGTGATGGCCTGCTTGGCAAGCAGCTCGGCGACGGCTTCATCCATGGGTGACCTCCCTTAGTCGAGCGGCCGGCCTGTGACCTTGCGGAACGGTTCGACGATCTCGCGCAGCTTGGCCTCCAGTTCAGCGGCGCTGCCCTGGGCCCAGAACGGATAGGCGAAATCGGTCTGGCCGTTGGCGATGCGGGCGGGCACGGCATCCATGGTGCGGGCGATGTCGACGGCGCCGTTGCCGTCGCGGACCACCGGCATCGGGCCGGAGGCCTGGAGGTTGTCGGGGTTGCCGCCGGCCTTGGCGATGGCGTCCTTCATCTTCGGGATCGATTCCGACATGTCGCCGTCATCCTTGCCCCACGGGATCCAGCGCTCGCCGAAGCGGACGAGGCGGCGGACGGTGGTGTCGCGGATGGTGCCCGACACCCAGATCGGCACGCCGCCGGCCTGCAACGGCTTCGGCGCCTGGTGGATGCGCTCGAAGGTGAGCTCAGGCGAGGAATAGGCGGCGCGGGTCTCGGTCCACAGCGTCTGGCAGACTTCCAGGCTGTGATCGAGCAGGCGGCCGCGCTTCTCGAACGGCAGGCCCGCCGCTTCGTATTCCGCTTTCTGCCAGCCGACGCCGATGCCGAGATCCAGGCGGCCGTTCGACAGCACGTCGAGGGTGGCGGCGCTCTTGGCCAGGATCACCGGGCGGCGCAGGGCGGCGAGCAGGATCTGGGTGCCGAGGCGCACCCGTGTGGTCATGCCGGCGAGGACCGAGAGCGTGGTCATCGGCTCCAGCCAATGGCCGTCCGGCCCGGTCGGCTGCTTGCCGCCGGCGCGGCCGCCGACCTCCGGCTTGCTGTATTCCTCCAGCTCCTCGCCATACACGACGTGATCCGACACCATGACCCGGTCGATACCGGCCCGATCTGCGGCCTTCGCCAGATCGAACAGGTGCTGCCAGCCGGCGGTATGGCCCTCGGGCGCGAAGTTCAGGATATGGATCGAGATCTGAGGCGTGAATTTCGGCATGTCGTTTCCTCGTGAGGCGCGGCTATCGTCCGCGAAAGCAGGCCTACTCAATAAAGCCTCGGGCTGCGTTGTCTACCGGGGAAATCAAAATCCCATCGTTGCGGGAAGTGCAATGACGCGGGAGGGGAGCCAAAACCGGAAATTTGGCCGACAGCCGGAGTTAGTGGATTGCGGACCGGAGCTTTCGGTGATCGGAGTGTGCAAGCAGGCGTTCGCAACGCCCTGAGGTATTGTCTCAGCTTGACCCAAAGCGGCCGAAACATGCACTGAGCGGCAATTTCCGGAATCGCCCCAACCTCGCCATTCCCGCGCCGCCTGGGGCTTCTCGAAAGCGGACGACCAGCGCGACGTGTAGATCAAGATTTCTGCGCCGCTGGCCCCTCAGTTTCGAGGCTGGAAAGCTGGCGAAAAAGGAAACAGGCGACCGCCTGCGCCGCCTCAGCTGGTGCGCGCTGCAACAGAAAGTGGGGCGCTTCCAGAGTTATGATCTCCGTGTCAGGACGCAAGGAGCGTATTCGGCGTCGGGCCGCTGGAGAGATCAGCCGGTCCTGTCGCCCCTCAAGATAGAGAACTGGCACGGGACAACGAACCAACGCTTCCGATGCGTCAACTGCCAGTACACCTTTGACGCGTGCGGCAAGAACGGAGGGATTTAGATATTTCAGAATGTCGATGGTCGCGGTCACAAGCTCCGCAGGCGGCGCTCTTCCTAGTAGCAATAATCGCAAGACAGTAGCCTGCCCCGGTAGCCTAAAGACGAAGGGCCGCACAAGAGATCGAGTAAAACGTGATGCCCAGCCGAGTGGCTGAGACGCGAAGCTTGCAGCTAGGACGATTCCTAGAAGGTTGTCTGGGTTCGCTTGCGCTAGGAAGAGCGCGAGGGGACCAGAAAACGACTCTCCCAGCAGGATAAACGGTTGATTGAGAGGAAGGCAGGGCTTTGCATGTGCCTGGATTTCGGCATAGGTGCGTGCGTTCGGTGGAAACGTCACAACGACCGGCTTGATGCTGGTCGGCAATGCAGCGACGAACCATCGAAGGAGCTGGCCAGTTCCGTCCAGCCCTGGGAGCATTACCAAAACTGGTGGCAGCAGAGTGGCTGATGAATTGGCTCTGGGCATGCCGCTATCGTAACGTGCATTTAGTGCAGCGGCAGGATTTATCTTTTCGCTGAGATCGCAAAAATCAAGCAGCCGATGGACTGAAATCTACCCGCTGCCGATCTAGGGATACGGGCGAGTTTCGCCCCAAGATGGCCGCTCGGCGGTTCGGCCGTCGATCCCAATAGCGGACATGAGTCTCCGCGCGGTGTTCCGTTGACGGTCATGGATGGTGGACGTGAAACGATTGATCGATGGAGCCTGACCATCGCAGACGATCACCTTATTCGTCGCCGGCTGTTTCGCCGGTCACTACACCCACCCCTTGATCGGAATCCCAATCCGCCGTAGCGGATTTGTGAGCAGAAATAAGGCTGGTAGTACGACCACGAGAGCCACGCCAATCAAAAAGGCTGTGTCCAACAATTGCGACAACCAGAAAGAACTTTCATGGAAATACGGTGCCAGAACCATAAAGGCTGGCTCATAAACGAATGGGAGGACGATCAAATAGACCGCCTTGCGCAAAGCGATCGAAAAAAGAAGCGCTAGCGTCATCGATCTCATCGCGGCGATCGTATGAATTGTGGGATCGATGCGATATCGGCGTGTGCACCACACCACCGCACAATAACCCAGAAGCGCGCTGGCTTGGGTCGCATAGGTCAATCTGGCCACACCCCACGTCCCCTTTAGCATTGAAACCAGAAATGTGCCGATCAAAAGGCCGGCCACGCCCCAAAAGCCTAACCAGATTGAAAGCAAGTACTCGACCGCCGTGACAATGATCGTTGGCTCATGGGGACGCCAAAATTGCAGCCACGGCGACCATTGATCGAACATCACAGCGGGCGTCAAGAAAATTTGTGGCCGCGTAAGTATCTCGACCGCGATGCAAGCTACAATAATCGCTGCTCTTAACGCCACTTCCTTGGCCCATATCGCCATTGCTTTATACCCACGCATTGATTGAGTATTTCAATATGGACAGCGTAGACGGATTCATTTTTCCGCGCGAAAAATCACACGATCTGCCTGCGCGGCTATCCGTCTGGCTGGAAAGGAATTGCAGTGGAGTGTGCTGACCGATCAGCAGCACGCGGAGGGTGAGCCTACGACATGGGCCGTTCACGCCGCCCAAAGCCGCCGCTTTGGTGTTACAGCGGGCCGATGAATTGCGCTGCCTGGCAGCGCGGCGTCAACATTCCACGGGGCGGACGACCGTTCCAGACAAGGACCAAGCGTCAGATTCTGACCACTAGGCTGGTTCGGTGGTGGGCTGAATGTCCGTTTCCCTTTGTGGCACCGAAAGCAGACCGGCGGAAATCCCCCCGTTGCCCCCGACCAAACGCTGATGGCGAGTTTCGCCCCAAGTCAGTCATAGAGCGGCCCATTGTGCCTTCCCAAGAGCAGACGTTCCCTGGCTCGGTCACATCTCGCATTGGCGGCAGCCGTTATGGTAATCCGTGACCGAGAAATTGCGAATGCAGGGCTTCTTGAAAACTTTCGAACATGTTCCTTTCCCGGGAGAATCTGACAATCTTTTGTTTCGATTTTCATCCACCGAAGAGGTCAGACCGGACTTCCGAACACTACTCTCGGGGTTTAAGTCAAGAAGATCCAAATTATTTTTTATTCCCAGGCAGGTAATACTGCGTGACTTCGATCATTGCGCATCCTGGCTTGCCTGGTTCACAGATTTGCAGATTGAATTATATAAGCCTGATGTCGAGAATCTCGGCAAAAAAATGGACATCGTAATTGTATCGTCCAAGGATTTAAGTCAGCTCGATGTTCTCTTCAGGCTGTCAACGATCGGATTTCCGGGATATACCCAGTACCGAATACAGGTGCGCAAACTCGATGAAGATCGGTTCGCATGCTATGAGCCGCCCTGCTAAACTCCATCGAGGTATCAATCCGCCGAAGACTATTGTCCCGGCAGCCATGATCTCTGCTTAAGTTCTGGGGACATGATACTAGTGGATAAAATCTGACAGAAGAGTCCTGGAGGGGATTCTCCTTGGCTCGCTGTCATGCGAGTCCGTGGGATGCAAACAGGTATCCATATTGAAGTGAGCGAAGCGGATCGCGCGCGGCTGGAAGAGATTGTCGCGGACCGGAACAGTCCGCAGAGGCACGTTTGGCGTGCGCGGATCGTGCTATTGACGGCCAATTGGGTCGGTACGAACGAGATCATGCGGCAAAGCGGCAAGGCCAAGACCGCGGTTGGCGCATGTCACTTCTGGAGGACTCGAAATTAAGCCGAATTGCGGTAGGCCCGGCGCATTTCGCCCCAACTCGGTCGCCAGACTAGGGATCTCGTGCACCCGGTATCGGACATTCAGCAGTGCGGAGCTTCGCTAGCTTCACGGGCAGAGGCAGCCGAGAAAATCCTTCATCGAAGAGCCCAAATGCACGAACATGCTGTGTATGAATGGTCGAAATATCGCTCATCTGCGACATATCTGGTCAGGAGTCTCATGCACCGGAAACTCACCCCTATTGGGGCATATGTCTTGGCACTCGTGTCGGTCATTTGCGTGCCGGACCGAGCTTTCGGCCAGGAATGTCCTCAGGCGAGCACGACCGGACCGGATACTCCGTCGCGGGTCTTAACGCTGGAAGGACGGCTTGTCTTCCACGACGGTATCAGGCGATGGTTTGAGCTGCAGCTGTACAAGCCCCAGTGCGGGGAGAAATCTATTCAGCTGTTACAAATACAGAAAGCGGACGATTCTCTGGCGATCTTTCGAGGCTGCCGCGTCAAATCCACCGGAGTCATCGCATTTTCACCAACCGGATATTATTCACTCGGGACTTTCCAGGACGTGGAAAACATTGAGCCCGTTGGGACTTGCGCACGGCAGCCGCTATTCCCTGAATACTCGGGGCTAAAGCCGGACAAAACAGTGCATGCTTACAGAGTGGATATGCATCTTATCTATTCACACGGAGACCACCCGATCGCCTTCCGTGTGTCGAGCGCAGGCAAGGAGCTACGACCCTGGCAAGCTTACGCGAGCTACGATCTGACAGGCGGGTACGTTCTCTATGGACATTGCGGCGATGGCTTTGTCGTCGAGACGGTATTTGGAACACCACAGGCGCACCCGACACATTTCGACGATCCGGGAACGCCGGATGACATGGCAGAATTTGACCCTGAGGGCGCGGCGTCCTCCGGTAAGTCCGACCTGCACCTCGGATATACCTGTGTCCTTGCTCAATAATCCTTTAGGCCGGCCTCTTCCGCTTTCGCCCCCATCTCAGTCATAGGGCGTGCGATCCACTGATCCCGAAAGCGGTCATTCACGGGGACGACATAGCGGTAGCTTTGCGCCCATCTCGGTCATGAAGGGCGACTTTGCCGGTTCCCGAAAACGGACACTACGAACGCCAAGCCGTGGATCGCAGTTGCACCATGAGCGGCCGTTCAGCCGTGGCCGTCTCAGGTTCGCGGCGTTTGATCAGGTTGGACTGAGGAGCATTGTGGTCTGCCAATGAGTTATAACAGGGGAATCGGCGGCTCAAAGTCCGAGTTCACGCGCTTGAGAACCTCTTCTATCAAAGACTCATCCGTTGTCCCGCAGGATGTGGGGCCACGGACCTTCGAGACCAGGATCCGATGAACGTGAAGCATGTCGCGATCGAATGACCAATGAGAGCTATAGACGATGTCGTCGTTCGAGATGTCGGCATCCGGCGGCCACGATTGCGGTCGTTGGTTCCCGGAGAAATGGATCCAAAGATCTTCAGTATAGCGCCCTGGAATGCACGTGAATGGCGCTCTTTCAGGAGGTATGCCGATGAAGGGGGACGTCATCGTCGCCGGTTCGAGCAATATCTCTCCCGGCTTCGGAACGCGGGCGCCGAAAATGTGCACACCCCGGTTCCAATTGTGCGTATCGTTCGACATCGGCAACTGATCTTCCAGACCGTGCAGGCCGGCAACGCCGCCTAAGTCCTGGAAAAGCGCTTTTCTGTCCGAGCCGGCAATGGTGCCGGGCATCGGCCTCGGTTGCGCGGGCGGCGGCGAGCTGAAATCTTCCACGATCGTGAACGCCGGCGCTTCGGGGCCATCTGGCTCGAAGCTGAACTTGGCATGTTTAGGATGCCAACGCAGATCGAGCCCATCCGGCGCGTCACCGCCCTGGGCATGTATCGCCGCGGCTATGTCCCTAAGCGTGACGATAAAGGGCCCGGTGGCAGTAGCGCGGGAGCTGCCGCTGGAAGATCCGTCCGCGGCGAGCGTGACTGTCGTCGACACCGACAGCGAGACCTTATCGACGTCGAGCATCGGCGTCCTGCGCAGGGCAGGCCCGCTTCGGCCCACATGCAGGACAGGCTTGCCGTAGTCCAGAAAAGCCAATGTGCCGAAGGGCGCGGTTCCGGCCGACACGTCGTCATAAACTGCGAATTCCGGCAGCCAGACCATCGCGGTCGTAAACGGATACAGGGTTGCCGGCGACGGGAGGGAGAAGTCCTGCCCACCGTTCAACAGAACCACGTCTGCCTCGATCTTCTTGGCTTTCAGCAGCGCGCGATAGACGAGAACCTCGTCGATTGCCGATGCTTTCCGTGTTTCGACCACTTGCTGAAAAGGATGCGGTACGCGGGCGCCGATACCCCAATCGATATCCGCCAGGAAGTAGGAACTGCGTCCGGGGAAGCCGTAGTGCATGTTGGCGTCCGGGCCAATCAGCGGCAGGTTTTGCGCAATCCATTCATGGATGAGAATTGCCTGCTGCCGGCGATCCTCGACGCCCTGGGTTATCGTGTCGGCAAGCTGCCGGACCATCTCCGGCGCGGTGTCCGATCTCTCGATCCATTCGCCATAGAGACGCGCCAGCTCTTCATAGTCCGAAGCCGAGGAGGCGATCAAGTCGAACGCAACGCTGGCGCCCGATGCGCAGGGGCCGGGCTCCTGCTTCCCTTGCGGGACCGCACTCTCATAGAGATCGTTCTCGCTATCATCCGACTTGTTCAGCTGGATTCCCTGTGCCGCATACGAAAAATGCATTGCTTTGGGGACATGGAAGGCAATCCGGACGCTTCCGCACAGCATCTGTTTCGGCATGCGGTACATGAATTGCCCGGGAAATCGCGCTGAAGCTTCGAAGTTCGCGGAGACCTCCAGGGTGTCGCCAATCCCGACACCTGTGGCAAGAACTTGCGTCAGCTCGCCTGTCTCTACGCCGGTCATCAGTTCGTCGCGCATTGGCGATGTCTTGATGGTGTCCGGCGCCAGCTCGTGCCTCTTCCCGGATGCATCAATCCGCGCGGCGCGAATGGTCCCCCGTCTGGTGTAGGCGGCATCCAGAGGAATGAGCTGGATAATCTGGTCGCCATTCGGCGCGGTACCGCTAGTCAGCCGCTTCACGCTTATCGTCGCCGTATCGATATGGCTTCCGTCGGGGTGGACGACCACGTCGATGGCCAGATGCCGTTCGTATTCGGGCCCCCAGACCACCGTTGCGTTAGCACACGCGAGAGGAACCGCGATGGCGGCTAGAATGCCTGCCCGCACGCCACTGCAAATGGTCTTCGTCCGCATTCACCATCACCACGAAGTAAGTTCGGGTCATTGCGCAATGGCGCGCGGCCCCTCACATCATTACCGGGCCAAGACATTATTTAAAGTGGGTCATTGGGACAGTAACGAAGAGACGGGCAGTCAAACGTAGCGCAGACATTCCCAACGATGTGCTCATCGTCATGTGAGCGCCAAACTGAGACGACCCAAGGGGTTGCGAACGTCCGTTCGCCTCTTCTACCACCGAAAGCCGCCGTTCCGCTTTCGGCCCCGAACTCGCCATTCCCGCGACCGCCGGGACTTCTCGAAAGCGGACGACCACGGCGTGTAGATCAAGATCTCTCGGAATTATGTAGCTGACGCACCATGAGAAAAACAACGAGCTAGCAGGCTACCCACTCATGCTTATCGACTGGCTGGATGCAAGTCGGCTTAGTGACGGCGGG
>Ga0268266_10006052_pt1 | contig 11151 bp, 9 predicted proteins | sample KBSS13metaG_FD_190356 | JGI IMG/M metagenome (GOLD analysis project Ga0268266, IMG submission 190356) | Switchgrass rhizosphere microbial communities from Kellogg Biological Station, Michigan, USA - KBS S1-3 metaG (SPAdes) (version 2) | ecosystem: Host-associated > Plants > Roots > Rhizosphere >... | reverse complement strand
CCGTCAGGCGTGCCCGGCCGCATCGGTGACTCTTCCGCAATACAGGGAGACACCTGATGATAAGGGTCGAGGGCGATCGAACGCCCGGCTTCAAGCTCATGCTGACGATCGTCGTCGGCTTCATACTGACCATTCCGCTCTTTTCGATCTGGCTGCTGGTCTACGACCGGCAGAACCAGTCGGAGCAGGCGACGTCGTCGATCACCGAAGGGTGGGGCGGCGCCCAGACGATCAACGGCCCGGTGCTGGTCATTCCGTATCGGGCAACGACCACCGAGACGTCGGTGGAGAACGGCCAGAACATCACCCGGACTCACCAGGAGCGGCGCGAGCTGACCCTCGCGCCCGAAGTGATCAAGGCCAAGACGGAGATTGGCCCGCAGATCCGCAAGCGCTCGATCTACCGCGCCGTCGTTTACGACGCGCATGTCGTCGGCGACGCGCGCTTCGCTTTCCCGCCGGACCTCGCGCGGACCGGGATCGATCCGTCGCAAATGGACCTCGGCAAGGCAGAGCTCCGCTTCGGCATTTCGGATTCGCGCGGGCTCGGCGCCAATCCCGAGATCAAGGCCGATGGCGCGCCCCTGCGGTTGCAGCCCGGCGCGGGCAGCAGCGGCGGGCGCGGTTTCTTCGCCTGGATCGACGCCTCGACGATCGGCGCCAAGCCGCTCGCCATCCACTTCGACTATGCATTCCGCGGCAACCAGTCGCTAAGCTGGCTGCCGAACGCCGGCGATACCGAATGGAAGGTTCATTCGAGCTGGGCGAGCCCGAGCTTCGTTGGGGCCTTCCTCCCCGATCGGCCGCAGGTCCGGCCCGACGGATTCAACGCCACCTACCGGATCGGTAATCTCGGCTTGGGCCGATCGTTGATCAGCACCAGCGATCCGGCGGCATCGGCGCAGGCTGGCGGCGCCGCCGCAAGCGAAGCGCAGAACGCGCAGATCAACCTCATCGAACCGGTCGACCCCTATTCGCAGGTCAACCGGGCGACCAAGTACGGCTTCCTATTCATCGGCTTCACGTTCCTCGCGCTACTGATGTTCGACGTGATCGGCGGGGTGCGTGTGTCGCCGGTCGAATATCTGCTGATGGGTGCGGCGCTGGTGCTGTTCTTCGTCTTGCTGCTCGCCTTCGCCGAAGTGATCGGGTTCGCCCCGGCTTACGTCGTCGCATCGGGCGCGATCGCCGGGTTGAACACGGCCTATTCGGCGGCGGTGCTCGGCAGCTGGCGGCGCGCGGCGTTCATCGGCGCGTTGCTGATCGGCCTCTACGCCGTCCTTTACATCCTGCTCAGCCTCGAGGCGTTCTCGCTGCTGATCGGCTCGCTGCTGCTATTCGCGGCGCTGGCCGGGGTGATGTACGCGACCCGCCGCATCGACTGGGGCGGAAAGCGCGAAACTGAGGAAGCAATCGGGGAGGCGTGACGCTGTAATCGAATGACGCTAGGCGGGGCTGCATATGCCTGATCAAGCAGTCCCGCCGAAGCGCATTTTCCCGACCTCCAAGGTCGACGCGCAAGCCGCCAGCCACGTCCCCTCGACGCCGCAGACCGAAAGCCCGGCTTATAAGCTCGCGTTCCAGGACGACGAGTTCCTCCTGCGCGAAGACTTGCGCCCGGTCCGCTTCCAGCTCGAGCTGCTGAAGCCGGAATTGCTGCTCAACGAAGCGGATATCGCTTCAACCTTCGTCTTTTACGGCTCGGCGCGGATTCCGGCGCCCGACATGGCCGATGCGCTGATCGCCGCCGCGACCAACGACCAGCAGCGCGGGATCGCCGAGCGCCTCAAGGCCAAGGCACGCTATTACGACGTCGCGCGCGAGCTGGCGCGGCTCGCCAGCCGGTCAGCCGACGACAGCGACGGCAAGAAGCATTTCGTCGTCTGTTCGGGTGGCGGCCCGTCGATCATGGAAGCCGCCAACCGCGGCGCGGTCGATGAGGGCAAGGAGTCGATCGGCCTCAACATCGTGCTGCCGCACGAGCAGCTGCCGAACCGCTACGTCACGCCCGACCTCAGCTTCCAGTTTCACTATTTCGCGCTGAGGAAGATGCATTTCCTGCTGCGGGCGCGGGCGGTCGCGGTGTTCCCGGGCGGGTTCGGCACGTTCGACGAGATGTTCGAGCTGCTGACGCTGATCCAGACGGGCAAGGTCCGCCCGCTGCCGATCCTGCTGTTCGGCCGCGACTATTGGAACCGGGTCGTCAATTTCGAAGCGATGGTCGAGGAAGGCGTGATCGCGCCGCACGACCTCGATTTGATCCACTGGTGCGAGGAAGCTGGGGAGGCGTGGGAGTTCGTGACCCGCTTCTACGAACAGCATCCCGCGGCGCCGCGTATCCAGGGCGCGCCGTCGGAATAAGGCTCAGCGCTGCCGCGCGGCAGTGCCGCGCGCTACGACGGTTACGGCTTCGCGGCGGGTGCCGTGGCGTTGGCCGCAGCCGCCGTATTGCCGGCGGCGTTGGCGGTCGCTGGCGCGCCTTCGGCCGGCGCCTTGGCGGCTTCGGCCGGGGCCGGTGCGGCCGGCGGCGGCAGCGGACTGTCGCTGTGCTGGTTGAGGAACGCGATCACGTTCGCGCGGTCCTGCGGGTTGCTGATGCCGGCGAAGGTCATCTTGGTCCCGTTGGCGAAGGACTTGGGGCTGGTCAGCCAGGCCGACAGGCTCTTCCAGTCCCAATTGCCGCCATGGGTCGACAGCGCCGGCGAGAAAGCGAAGCCCTTGCCCTGGCCGATCGGCTCGCCGAGCACGTCCCAGAGGTTGGGGCCGAGCTGGTTGGGTCCGCCCTTGTCGGCGTTATGGCAGGCCGCGCACTTCTTGAAGACTTCGGCGCCCTTGGCCGGGTCGGCCTTGGCGAGATAGGCCTCGATCGGCTGCTCGGCGGCAGCGCCGCCTTCGCCCGCGGCCGCTTCGACGCCCTCGATCGGATAGGCCATCTTCTCGGGGCGTTCGCTATGGAACGATTCGCTCGCAATAATCGAGGAGCCGAGCGCGACAATCCCGGCGAACAGCACCCATCCGGCGGCGGTATTAAAACGATCGTCCATGAAGTTCCCTGTCCCCGGGGCAATGCTGGATTTGCGCGCCTCTTAAGGGCGAGTCTGCCGGCGTTCAAGCCGCCGCTCTCGGCGCTTGGGCCGCTTCGGTCACAAGGCGCGTGGCGTGGCGGTACAGCGTCGGCAGTCCGGCCTCGGCCAGCTGGTCGAGCGGCTGCCACCAGCCGTCGCCAATCGGCTCGCTCGAGCGATCGATGCGAAGTTCGAGTTGGAAGTGCGTGAAACCGTGGCTGACGGTGCCGATCGTAGCGCCCGACGGGGCCGATCGATCCTCCGACCAGTCGCTCCCGGGAAGGGCCGCCATTCCTCCCAGGAGGCCCTTCGGATCGCGGCGGACGAGCCACACCTTGCCACCGCGTTCGATCCAGTAGGCGACGCCATGCCGGATCGGCCGGACGCGTTTCGGCTTACCGGCGGGAAAGGCTTCGGGTTGCCCGGATCGATGGGCCTTGCAGTCGGTGGCGACAGGGCAGGCCGGACAAGCCGGGGCCCTGGGGCGGCAGATGGTCGCGCCGAGATCCATCATCGCCTGGGCGAAGTCACCTGGCCGGTCGCGCGGAGTCATCTCCAGCGTCAGCCGCTGAATCTGCCCTTTGCCCGGCTGTTGCAGGCCGTGGAGACGGGCAACGACCCGGGTGACGTTCGTGTCGACGACCGCGACGCGCTCGCCGAACGCAATCGCCGCGATCGCGGCGGCGGTGTAGTCACCGAGACCTGGCAGTTGCTTGAGGCTGGCAGAGGTCGTCGGAAACCCGCCCCGGCGCACGACTTCGCGGGCGCAGGCGATGAGGTTGCGCGCCCGGGCATAGTAACCGAGCCCGGCCCACTCCGAGAGGACGTCCGCATCCGGCGCAGCGGCCAGTGCTCCGATCGTCGGCCAGCGCGCGATGAACCGTTCGAATCGAGGTGTTACGGTGGCCACCGTGGTCTGCTGCAGCATCACTTCGCTGAGCCACACGCGGTAAGGATCAGGGGACGCCGCGCCAGGTTCGGCGCGCCATGGCAAGCGCCTGAAGTTATCCACATAATGTTGCATCAGGCGCGCGGTGGCGTTGGCGGTCACCTTTTCGCTATGGCATGCTCTTCGGCCATGTCGAAGCGAAGAACCGATCCCGAGGAAAGAAGCTGCCGGCCACGGTCGGCGGCTGAGCTGGTCGGCGAGGTTGGCGGACAATCGTTCCGCCGCTTCGGCTTCGTCCAGAGCGCGATTGTCAGCCGCTGGGGCGAGATCGTCGGTGAGCGCTACGCCAGGGTTTCATCGCCCGAATCGATTCGCTTTCCGCAGGGCCGCAAAGGCGGCGGCGCGCTGACCCTGTTGGTCGAGGGCGCCCATGCGCCGCTGATGCAGCATCTGGCGCCGATCATCATCGAGCGGGTGAACCGGTTCTTCGGCCACACCGCGGTAAATCGGGTGATTTTCAGGCAGGGTCGGCCGCCTGCCGCGCCACCGCGTGCGGCGCGTCCGGACCTGCGCCCGGTGCCGAAGGAGATTGGCGAGGGACTGCGCGAGATTGCCGATCCTGAACTCCGCGCCTGTCTAGAGTCGCTTGCCTCGCAGATTGCCGCTAGTAGCGGCCCGCCGTCCTTCGGCACCACCGAGGACGACCCTCTTCCAGAGATCATCCGGAGCAAGTGAAGCGATGAAGGTTTCCCACATTCTGGTCTGCGTCGCGGCAGTTGCCGCGCTCACCGCCTGCAACTCCAAGGGCGAGAATGCCACGAGCAACGAGCCGCTCAACATCAAGCCGATCGCGCCGCCGAGCGGCAGCGACTGGACGCAGGTCGTCGCGGCGACGCCGGCCGGCGGCTTCTTGATGGGCAATCCGGACGCCAAGGTTAAGCTGCTGGAGATCGGCTCGTTGTCCTGCCCTCACTGCAAGGTGTTCGAGGACGAAGGCGCGCCGGTCCTGATGGAAAAATATGTGAAGACCGGCCAGGTCAGCTGGGAATTCCGGCCTTATGTGATCCATGGGCCGGTCGATGTCGCCGCCGACCTCATCATTCGCTGCAACGGTCCGAAGACCTTCTTCCCGCTGTCGCAGGCTCTGTACAAGGACCAGGCGACGTGGATGGCCAACGTCGAAAGCGCGCCGAAGGAAAAGGTCGCCGAGATCCAGAAGCTGCCGACCAACCAGATGTTTGTGGCCTGGGCGAGCCTGCTCGGGTTGCAGGACTGGGCTGCGGCGCGCGGCGTTCCGGTCGCCAAGAGCAACCAGTGCCTCGCCGATCAGAAGTTGATCGACCAGGAGGTCCAGGTCACCAGCGACGTCAACAGCCAATTCCCCGAATTCACCGGCACGCCCGCGTTCGTGATCAACGGCAAGATGATTCCGAATGTGGCCGCGTGGGATGGCGTCGAGCCCAAGCTGCGCGAGGCGCTGCGGTGAAGCTGATGATCGCCGCTGCGGCGCTCGCGCTGCCGGTGGCGGCGTCCGCCGCGCCGGCGGTCGATTGGTCGCGGACGGTCGTCAAGACGGCAGCCGGCGGGTTTCAGATGGGCAATCCGAAAGCCCGGGTGAAGCTGATCGAATATGGCTCGCTGGCCTGCCCACACTGCCGCCATTTCGAGCAGACCGGGTATAAGCCGCTGGTTCGCGGTTATGTGCGGACGGGCAAGGTCAGCTACGAATTTCGCAACCTGCTGCTCAATGCGCCTGACCTGTCGGTCAGCCTGTTGGCTCATTGCGCCGGCGCGGCGAAATTCTTCCCGATGTCCGAAGTTGTGTTTTCAACGCAGCCGACGTGGTTCCAGAAGATCGCCGACCTCACCGACGACCAACGCGCCGCGATGGAGAAAATGACGTCCGCGGAGCGGACCGCGGCGATCGGCCGGGCCGCCGGCTTCCCGCAGATCGCCGCCCGCTTCGGGGTTACGCCGCTGCGCGCCAAGCAGTGCTACGCCGACCCCAAGGGGACCGAGCGCCTGCTCGCCATGTCCAAGGCCGCAATCGATGGCGGGATCGCGTCGACGCCGACGTTCCTGGTCAACGGCACGAAGGCCGATGCGTCGACGTGGGAAGAACTAGAGCCGCTGCTGAAAAAAGCGGGCGGCTGAGGCTGGCGTAGCGGGGGAGGTCGAAGAGGTTGCGGATCAGGCGGCTCAAGCTCAGCGGTTTCAAGAGCTTCATTGAGCCTACCGAGTTGCGTGTCGAACGCGGGTTGACCGGAATCGTCGGGCCGAACGGCTGCGGCAAGTCCAACCTGCTCGAAGCGATCCGCTGGGTGATGGGCGAGGGCAGCCCCAAGTCGCTGCGCGGCGGCGGCATGGACGACGTCATCTTCGCCGGTACCGCGAGCCGTCCGCAACGCGACTTTGCCGAAGTGTCCATCCTGCTCGATCGAACGAGTGACGAGGATCCCGCGCTTCAAGAGAGCGAAGTCACCCGCCGGATCGAGCGCGGCGCCGGTTCGGCTTACCGGATCGATGGCCGCGACGTCCGCGCCAAGGACGTGTCGCTGCTGTTCGCCGACGCCGCGACCGGCGCGCATTCGCCGGCCCTGGTCAGCCAGGGCAAGGTCGGCTCGATCATCTCGGCCAAGCCGGTCGAGCGGCGTCAGCTGCTCGAAGAGGCCGCGGGCATCTCTGGCCTGCACGCGCGGCGCAAGGATGCCGAGCAGAAGCTGCGCGCGACCGAAGCCAATCTGACACGCCTGTCCGAAATCCTGTCCGACCAGGAGCAGCGCGCCGCCCAGCTCCGCCGCCAGGCCCGCGCCGCCGAGCGCTACCGCAAGGTCACCGACCAGATCCGGCTGGTCGAAGCGCGGTTGATCCACGCGCGCTGGGTCGAGGCCGAGGCGGCGGCCGAGACGGCACTGGCGGAGGCGAAGGCCGCGGCCGAGGAAGTCGAGCGGATCGGCCGGGCGATCACCGAGGCCCAGGCCGCGCATGATCGCGCCACCGAGGTACTGACGCAGCGGCGCACTGCGCTCGGCGAAATCCGCGACCAGGGACACGAACTCGCGCACCAGCTGGCTACGGCCAGGGCACGCCGCGACACCGTTGCCCGCCGCCTGGCCGAGCTCGAACGGCTCGACGCCTCGCTCAAGGGCGACATTGCGCGCGAGGAAGCGCTCAAGGGCGACGCCGCCCGCGCCATCGCGCAGCTCGAGGATGAACGCGCTACGCTTAGCCGCCGGCTCGACGACGCCGAGGCCCATTCAGCGCGGATTGCAACCGAGCTGAGCCACGCCGAGACCGGCTCGCGCGAGGCGGAGGCGGCACTCGCGGAAATTCTCGCGCGTCAGGCCGCGATGCGGGCCGAGCGGCGGGTGGCCGATGCCGCGCTCGAAGCGGCGCGCGCGCAGCTTGGGCGGACTGAGCAGGAGCAGGGGCGGCTTGCCGAGCAACTCGCCGCACTCGGCGACGGCAGCGACCAGGTGCAGGCCCGCGAGACGGCGGAAACCAATGCGGCGGCGGCGGCCACGACACTCGCTGCGGCGGAAGCGCGCCGGGTCGAGGCCGAGCAAGGGCGAGCGACCGCATCGGAGCAGCGCGACGCCGCCGAAAGCGAACTTGCATCCGCGCGCGCCGGACTGTCGGCGGCCAAGTCGGAGCATGACGCGCTCGCCCGCGCGCTCGAGCATGGCGGCGGCGCGGCGATTGCCAGCCTGCGTGCCGAGCCGGGCTACGAGCGGGCGCTGGCCGCCGCCCTTGGCGAAGATTCCGACGCGGCGATCGGCGGTGATTCCGCGCGGCGCTGGGCGGGTTCGGAGCCGGGCGCGAGCGATCCGGGGCTGCCGGAAGGGTGCGAATGCCTGGCCGACCGGGTCACCGCGCCACACGAATTATTGCGCCGGCTGCAACAGGTGGCGGTGGTCGAAGCAGACCGCGGCCAGCCACTGGCCGTCGGGCAGCGGCTGGTCACGCGCCACGGCAAGCTCCGCCGGTGGGACGGGTTCGTCGCCGAGGGATCGGGCGCGGCGGCGGCCGAGCGCCTGTTGCGCGCCAACCGCCATGCCGAGCTCGCGGCGCAACTGCCCGCGCTGGAAGCCGCGGTCGCCCAAGCCAGCGGCAAGCGAGACGGCGCGCTGGCGGCGATGGAGCAATGCCGCGCCGATGCCGAGCAAGCCCGCCACGCGGCGCTGGCGGCGGAACGCGATGCGCGCGACGCGACGCGGGCAATCGACGCCGCCGCCGCGGCGCTGGAGCGGATCGAGGCGCAGCGTGCGGGGCTTGAGCAGCGCCAGGCCGATCTCGATCCAGTACTCGACGCGGCCCGCCAAGCGGTCACCGCCGCCGAGCGGGCGCTCGCCGCCTTGCCCGACCCCGCGGCGCTGGAACAGGATGCCGCAACGTCGCGCGAAGCGGCGGCGGTGGCCGCGTCGGCGGTCGCCGACAAGCGCGCCGAAGCGGCGACCAAGGCGCGTGAGACCGCCGCCGATCGCGAACGGCACAGCGCCGCCGCGCGCGAGCAGGCCGAGTGGCGCAAGCGCGAGGCCGATGCCGAGCAGCGGTTGACCGAGTCGGTCGAGCGGCAGAAGCAGCTATCCGCCGAACGGGGTGAGCTGGAGCGCGAGCCGGCCGAACTCGACACCCGAATCCGCGACCTCGAGCGCGCCAACGACGACAGCCAGGTGCGGATCGGCGAGGCCGCGGGCGCGGAGCGCGAGGCTGAGGAGGCAGTGGTCGGTGCCGCGCAGGCCATTGCCGCCGCCAACGAGCATTCGGCCGATACGCGCGAACGCCGCGCGGCGGCGGCGGCCCGCGCCGAAGCCCAGCAGGCGCGGAGTGCCGAGATCGCCCGCAGCTGCGTCGAGAAATTCGAATGCGTTCCGCAGCGGCTTCCGGAGAAGTTGGCGTTCGATCCGGGCGAAGTCCGCGACGCCAATGAGGAAGCAGCGCAACTTGAACGGCTGACAGGCGAGCGCGAGCGGATCGGGCCGGTGAACCTAGTGGCCGAGCAGGAACTCGCCGAGCTCGATGAAACCCGCACCAAGGGCGCCGAGGAAGCCGAGGAGCTGACCCAGGCGATCCACCGCCTGCGGGGATCGATCGGCAACCTCAATCGCGAAGGTCGGGTGCGGCTGCTCGAAGCCTATGAGCAGGTCGACACCCATTTCCGCCGCCTGTTCACGACGTTGTTCGACGGCGGCCAGGCGCATCTCGAGCTGGTCGAAAGCGATGACCCGCTCGAAGCCGGCCTCGAAATCATGGCCCAGCCACCGGGCAAACGCCTGTCGACCCTCACATTGCTGTCGGGCGGCGAGCAAGCACTGACGGCCATTGCGCTGATCTTTGCGTTGTTCCTGACCAACCCGGCGCCGATCTGCGTGCTCGACGAAGTCGATGCGCCGCTCGACGACGCCAACGTCGAGCGCTTCTGCGAATTGCTCGACAAGATGACGCAGGAAACCGACACCCGGTACCTGATCGTCACCCACAATGCGGTGACGATGAGCCGCATGCACCGGCTCTACGGCGTGACGATGATCGAGAAAGGCGTTAGTCGACTGGTGTCCGTCGACCTTGGAGGCGCGGAGACTTTGCTCGCCGCGGAATGAGTATCAGCGTCAACCAGCAATTGCCGGACTATGCCGCGCCCGACGCCAAGTCGGCGCTGCTCGCCGCCGGCGCGACCGGCACGATCTACTCGCTGGTCATGCCCGAGTCCGAAGCCGCGCTGGAGTCGCTGGTCGACGACAAGGCGAGCCTGTTCGACCGCTACCGTGAGCCGTGGACGCAGAAGCAGGACGCGCTGCACGAAGCCTATTTCGAGACGTGGATCGGCTGGGCCGCGCCGATCGTCCGCTTTGCCGACGAGGGTTTCCCGTTCCGCTATCCGACGGCTGGCGCCAGCGAAGGCATCTTCAAGCTGATGGCGGAATATCGCGCGCAGGCCGAGGCGCCGAGCATCCATATATTCGACGGCGAGTATGAGGGATTCGCGGCGTACGCCGAGGCCTTGCAGTTGCGCTGTGTGCGCCATGACCGCGCGCAGTGGGAAGACGTCGTCGAGCGGATCGACCGCAACGGCCTGTTCTGGATCAGCCAGCCGTCGGCGATCGACGGGCAGGTCTGGCCGCATTTCGACGCGTTCGTCGCGTTGCTTGCAGCCCAGCGGCCCGATGTCGCGATCATCCCGGACTTGACGTACGTCGGCAGTGTTGCGCGCGCGTTCGAGATCGCGCTCGACGCGCCGAATATCCCGGCGTTCGTCACCAGCCACAGCAAGCCGTTCGGCGGCTATTACCATCGCGTCGGCGGGGTGTTCTCGCGGACCGAGCGGCCGAGCCTGTTCGGTAACAAGTGGTTCAAGAATCTGCTGTCGCTCGCGTGGGGCACGGAAATGATGCGTCGGCATGGCGTGTTCGACCTGCCGCGGCGCTATCGCGACGTGCAGGAGGAAACTGCGCGCCGGGTTGGCGTGGCGCTCGGCATTGGCGGCCTCGGCGCTGCGGATGTCCTGCTGATGGGCATCGCGCCGCCGGACAGCGCAACGACCGACGCCCTCCGCACGGTCCTACGCGGAAGTCCGTCGGAACAGGTCGTCCGCTTGTGCCTGACCCCGGCGATGACCGCCCTGATCGACCCCGCGCTGGCCGAACAGACGGCGCCACGTCTCGCGGCCTTGTGGCAGCAAATGGGAGTAGGCCGCTGAAGCCCGAGACCGTCGACCTGCTGATCGAACCGGCCGACATCCACGCCTATGTCATGGGGCTATGGTCGGATGGCCCCATCCGCCGTTCGCACGAATCCGGCGGCGCGGTGCATCGCGTGGTCGAGCGGTTCGCGCGCGTGCCGCGCTTCTTCTACCAGGCGTCCGAGCCGCACATCGAATGGACTCACTTCTCCACTTGGTGGGGCGGGATCCTGCTGGTCGATTACGACAAGCTGGCGATCCGCGACCTGCGCTACCTGCACGAAATGTATCACGCGTCGACGATGCCCTATATCCGCCAGGGCAACGTCCCGACGTTCGAGGCAAAGAACCTGCGCAACGAGCGCGAGGCGAGCACCTTCACCGAGATGGCGATCTATCTCGAGCTGCCCGAGCTCCGGCCGCTGACCTTCGACCATCCGATCTTCGCCGACCGCTTCATCTATCCCGACGGCGATTTCGCCCGGACCGATCCGGTGCTGGCCGAGCGGTGGGGGACC
>Ga0268266_10006050_pt1 | contig 11152 bp, 11 predicted proteins | sample KBSS13metaG_FD_190356 | JGI IMG/M metagenome (GOLD analysis project Ga0268266, IMG submission 190356) | Switchgrass rhizosphere microbial communities from Kellogg Biological Station, Michigan, USA - KBS S1-3 metaG (SPAdes) (version 2) | ecosystem: Host-associated > Plants > Roots > Rhizosphere... | reverse complement strand
GATCAAGTACGCGTCTCGACGAAATCTAGGCATGGTCTCTGCTCTCCCGGTCCGTTGATTGAGTTTCCGCGCCGACGCGGCGCAGAACGGGAAGGCGGCTGTGGCTTGTAGAGCCGTAATCAAAGCCGCGTCCCCGCTCCGCGTCGGGCCCTAGTTCGCGACCTCGACGCGCTGAGAGCGCGCATCGCGCTCTGCCTCGAGCGCGCCCACTCGTTCGAGGAGCTCGACGACCAAGCTCCCGAGTGCTTGCGTCGTCGGGTCCGCGACGAGCACGGGCATTGGCGGCGGGGGCGCCGAGATGATCGGGATCACGGGCCCGCGCGGCCCTTTGGGCTGCATCGTCTGGCGCTCCTGGTGCGCCATGATGACGAGCGCCACGCTCCCGATGTGGTCGTCGCTCTGCCGCTCGTGGAAGAGGAAGACTTGCCCCTCTCTCGCGCCGGTGGGGATGAGGTTGCCAAGCGCCGGCATCTCCTCCGACGTCGCCTTGATGATCTGCACCTTGCTCCTGGCCTTCATGCTCCGGATCCTCCGATCATTGTTTCCCGGTCAACGAATCGCTTCGTCACCCGCCGCCCCGCTCCGCGCCGCCTCAGACCACCGCCCCCGGCACGTACTTCCGTGCTGCCCGCCCCATCGCGTCCACGACGTCATGCGCGCCCCACGCCCGGAACACGCGCGCCGCCTTCCGGATCGTCGCAACTGGATCCGCCGGCATCCCACCCCGGCCTGGCCCGTTCGCGCGCTCGGGCTCGCTCTTCCTCGCCCTCGGTGCCTTCCGTGCTGCCATCGTGCGGCAACAGTAAGGCGGCCGACCCGGACAGCGCAAGCGTTTTTCTCGAAAGAACGAGATAACATTAAAACTAGAAAAGAAGTCGCGCGTTTGACGATTTTACCCGTGCGTCAACGCGCGCGGACGAGCGGCACGCGCACCCCGTCTACCGCCAAGATCCGCCCCGGTTTGCTGCCCTACACGCGTTCGTGGCGTGCCGATCGGGGTCGATCAACGCACTTTCGCCCCACCTCCACCTGAGAGGCTCGACCTCTCGGGCGTGGCGCTCGATGCGCTCACGGCCGGCGTCGTGCTTCACCTCCAGGACGCGCCCGCGTTGCTCGGCTACCGACTCCCGCGGCACGCGCTCATCCACGCGTCCCTCCCGTCGCTCGGCCCCTACTAGTCCCGCCTCGGCCCGTCGTGTACGCTCGCCTGCATGCGCGAGCGATCCAAGTCCGCGGGCACCATGAGCAAGAAAGACGCGCGCCGCCTCCTCGGATGGCGGCTCCAGGGTGCGCAGAAGCGCTACCACGACCGCCTCCGGGAGATCGACGAGCAGATCCGGAAGCAGCGGGACGAGTGCTCCGCCACGTATGCCAAGACCAAGGCGGAGCTTGACGCGGCCGTGGAGGCGGAGCGCATGGCCGTCGAGGTCGCGAAGACAGACAGACGGAAGGCTGTGGAGCGCGAGAAGGCGTCTCGCGCGCGCCTCGCCGCTGCGAAGGCAGAGAGGAAGGCCAAACGCAAGCTCACGCGCGAACACTGCAAGCTCGACGCGGCCAAGCTGCGGGATGACAAGAAGGCGGAGCGCGAGCACAAGAAGGAGAGCGACGCTCTCGAACGCTCGCTCTTGAAGGCGCCGCCGCGCGAAGAACGTGTCACGCTCTCCGCCCGTGAGCAGCGTGAACAAGTCGAGGCGGACGTTCCCGAGCGGTACCGGCCGCTCTGGAACAAGGTCAATCGTACCTTCAAGGTGCCGAAGCGTGCGGAAGGCCGCGCGAGCCTCTTGGAGGCGTTCGTGAAGTTCGCGGCGGAGAACCCCGAGGCGGTGGTCGAGGCGCAGCAAGCCGCCGTCGATGCGGAGATGGCGAGACTTCAGCGCGAACAACGGAGGCAGGGGCGCGACGCCAGCCGTGGGAACCGCCGTGCTTCAGGTGGCGGCTATGTCGAGGGAGTCCCGTTCTGACTCTCGCCCCACTGCGCCCATCGCTTCCCGAGGCGCGGGCTCGCCGCGCGTAGCGTCTCGAACTTCCGCCACCGTTCCTCGGGCGTCGAGTTCTCCAGCAGCTTGACGATCGCCCGGTACCGCCGCTCCCGCTCGAGCGCGTACGCGGCGCCGGCCGCGCCTGCGACCCATTTTACGAACTCGTAGCAGGCGCCTAGCGCGTCGAGTCGCGTTCCCCACGCGACTTCAAGTCGAGCGATCCGCTGGAAGTCGTTGGCCCGCCCAGCCGTCAAGCGCGGGCGCCAACGCGCCGACGAGCGCACCCACTCGCGCGCGGCTGAGTAGGGAGAGTCGATTCGTTGGCCCCGCATGCTGATCGGGAGGCTACGCGCCCCGCGCGTCCACCGCAACCTACTGAGTCAACTCAGTACAACGTCGCTCAGTTGTGTTTTCCGAAGGCTCCCCACGGCCTGCTAGTGGTCAGAGCACGTGATGCGGCCCGGAGTGGCGCGCAGCAGGAGAGGGAGAGATCCGATGCCGTCCGAGTCCAAGTTGATGGCGAAGCTCCAGAAGCTCGAAGAGAAGGCTAAGGGCCTCCTCGCCAAGAACCGCGAGCACAGCACCACCAAGGGTAAGGTCCCCGCGCCGGCAACGCCGCTCATCTCGGGCGCCGCGGCCGGGATCGGCGGCTATGCCGACGGTCGCTTGGGCACCGCCGACAACAAGCACCCGGCCTCGATCGCGCTCGGCGCGGTCCAGTGGGTCGGCAGCATCGCCGCCGCCTTCATGGGCCACCCCACGGCCTCCCAGGTCGCCGCTTCCGGCGCCGCGGGCAACATCAGCTTTCTGACCGGCTCCGCCATGTACGACAAGGGGCAGACGGAGAAGCTCAAGGCGTCCGCGCCGTCGACCTGAGCGTCGTCGCGGGCGGGAAGTCGCGCACCTCATCGGGGAGCGCGGCGCAGACGGGTGCTCTAACGCGGGTCGTGAGGTCGAAGCGTGGGCAAGGGGAAGCGAGAGGAAGGCGGCGGCACGGAGGAGGGGAGCGGGCTCGCGGGCTCGCATCTCGACCCGGACGAGCGCCGCAACCTGCGCGCGGAGTCCCGATCCAGTTCTCGATCGCGCCTCGAGTCGCGGTCGGAGACGCTCGACATTGGCGCGTTGGTCCGCGCGATCGGCGACGCCCACAACAACGGCGGCGTCAGTGCCCGATCGACCATCGACAGCACGACGCGCGCGCTCGAGGACGCGCACAAGATAATCGCGAAGAAAGACGAGTCGATCGCCGCGCGGGACGTGACGATCGCCACCCTCAACGCGCAGATCACGCAGGCTTCCGAGCACGCCGTTATGATCCGGATGCTCGAGTCCCGCGAGAAGGCTGGCGAAGTCGAGGCGAAAGAGAAGTGGTCGGCGGTCAAGCACGCGTTCACGGTCCTGGGTCCGGCCGCTCAGCCGATCGCCTCGTATCTCGGGAAGTTCCTCGCGGGCGCCCCGACCGCGCCGGCCGCGGGCGACCGCAGCCCGCGCGCACACGCGCTCCGCTTCCTGCTCCGCCTCCGGGACGGGAGCGACGCGAGCAATACGGTGGTCGAAATGATGGCGTCCCTCGCGGCCGAGGACGGCGAAGACGCGTGGCCTGGCGTGCTCGCGTTCCTCTCCGAGCTCGCCGCGCAGATCGGCGCCGAGCAGGCCGCGCAGCAGGCCGGCGCGCAGGGGGTTCCGAGTGGGCACGCCTGACTACTACTCGACCCTCCGGCTCCCCGCTGACGCGACGGCCGAGGAGGTCCGCGCGGCGTACAAACGCCTGGCGAAGGAGTGGCACCCGGACGCGCACCAGGGCGACGAGGCCAAGGCCGCGGCGTCGGCCAAGTTCCGGTCCGTGCAGGAAGCGTACGACGTCCTTAGCGACGAGGGCAGGCGTCGCGCGTACGACGGGGCGCGCGCGTCCTCAATCCCCGGCGTGCAGCTCCCGGCCGACGTGCAGAACGCGGTCGGGTTCTGGCAAGAGATCGGCCTCGCCGCCGCGACGCGCGCGGGCGAGGCGCTTCGGGACGGCGCCCCCCCGATCGTCGACCGCCTCGAGGGTGTCGCGCGCAAGACGTTCGACCTGAGTCGCACGCCCGAGGGGCAGAAAAAGATCCTGGCCGGGATCGACCTCCTGGCCTCCGGCCTGCGCTTCCTGGACGGGTCCGGGTAGTAACGAAGCGCAACGGACTCGCCGGAACACGGGTAACGCTGTGGCCGGCTCGACCTGTCACGAGAGGCGCCGCGTGCGACATGCCGCGCGCCCGAGACACGAGGGCGTGACGCGCCCGCGCAAGGAGAAATGACGATGGCACGTCGTAGTCCCGAGATGGATGGCGAGGCGTTGGTTCAGGCCGCGGGCGGTGACGCCGCGGCGATGTTCCCGGGCGGCCAGGTCCGCGAGATCCGCCAGGCAGTGATGGCGGTGCACCCGAGCCTCCGCGAGAGCTTCGCCCAGGCATGCGCCGCCGCGATCGGCCCGGTGCAGCAGGTGGCCGCGGCGGTCGCCATGAGCATCCTCGTGCAAGAGGAGATGCAGCCGAATGCGGCTGTCGGCCTCTTTCCGATCAACCCCACCACGGGTGCCGCGATCACGCCGGGTACGGCCCTCACGATCAACACGGTTTACCCCCTGGCCCCGTATCAGAACACGGCGCTGTCGCCCATCCAGAACCCCGTCGGTACCTCGATCAGCTGGAACTTTGTCGAAGGACAAAGGTTTTTCGGGGTCGTCACCGGCCAGCAAGACGTCGCCGCGGGCTGGTGCTTCGCGCAGGGCTCGTTGAAGTTCTCGCTCGACGCGATCGGGCCGCTCAATGGCGGTGACGTAAGCTTCGCGATGTTCCGGGAGGACGTCGTGCTCGGGCGTCAGATCATCGGCGTGTACCAGCGCCGCGTCATCCTCGAGACCGTCCCCTTCTTCGTCGCCGCCGTCCTGAAGGCGGGCAGCAACACCGCCATGGTCGAAGGCGTGACCATGGAGTACTGGGATGACAGATGCACGGACAGCAAGATCGTGCAGCGTCACTTCCAGCGCCGCTTCGGCACCGAGTATTTCGGCTCGCTCGTCGGCGACCTCCTCGAGCGCGCCGGCGCGGGCCTGCCCGCCGAGGCGATCGTCTCGCACCTCCGCGCGCAGGTGGGGAGCGCCCCCACCGCGCCGCGGTTCGGCTGATCTCGGTCCAGGCGCCGCGCGAGAGGAGCTGACCCGTGATCATTACCGTCCCGCCCCAGGCCGCCCCCGGGTACTACGGCCCGGGTGGGACGGTGCGCCTCCCGGCCCTCTGCGACCTCTACGCCGCGAAGGGGCTGCCGCCGTCCGCATGGCTCGCGATCTCGGTCACCCCGAAGGCGGGGACCACGGTGACGCCGGACGCGAGCGGGCGCTTCCTCCACTGCCTCTTCCGGTGGTCGCAGCCCGTGACGATGAAGGGCCAGAGGAGAGAGATCCTCCTCGCGCCCGACGGACAGCAACAGCAGCAGGAAATCTTCGTGGAGACCGACCCGGGTACGTATCGGGTTGGGTCGAACGCAGGAGTGGAGCTCCTGGGCGGCGTCCCTGATGACCAGTACGAGGTGCAGATCACGGCATTCGTCACGCGCCGCGAGCACACGCGGGCGGAGGTCGAGGAGGGCTACGCCGCCGTTGACGTGTTCGAGCCGGCCGCGAAGATCGAGCTCACCTCGGTTTTTTTCATCTCGGATAGTGACACGGGCGGCTGGTACGACTTCCCCGCCGCCCCGCAGTACCACACGTATTTCGAGGTCGTGCAGGGCAACTCGCGCATCGTGCTGGCGGCCGGGAACGTACCCCTCGACGCGAGCTACGGCCCCGGCGGGCGCGTTCCGCTCAACATGCCGAGGATCCAGATCCAGACGGGTATCTACAAGACGACGATGGAGCTATGACGACGATGCAGACCACGGCCGATGTCGCGAACCTCGCCCCGGGCACCCCCGCGCCGTACGCGCGCGAGCCGCAAGATCGATCTGTCCCCGCGCTAACGTTCGTGCGCGCCAAGTGCGGGAGCTGCGGGCTCGCGCTCTCCACCTACCCGACGAGCGACTTTCCGCCGGCCGTGCCGGCGCACGGGCTGACGCACGCGGACATCGCGGCGCTCGAGCCGGGCGCCCCCGCGCCGCACGCGCGCGAGGCGGCCCCGTCGCGCGGTCCCCGGTGTCGCGCCTGCGGCGTAACCGGCCGCGTGCGGCTCGTACCCCTCTCCTGATCTCGACTCCACGATCCTTCCCCCATCGGAGGCCGCGCCATGGCGCACACGATCACGATCGGCGACAACCCCAAGGCCACGGCGCAGATCCAGGCCAGCTTGATTCAGTCGGACGTGGAGACGGGCGCCGCGCAGCCGCCCGGAGACCACGTGGTCTACCACGATCCCGGCCCGAACGCGCCCGACACGTGGAAGAGTCCTGCGGAAGTCAACGCGACTGGCAAGGCGTCCTGTAACTCCATCGTGCGCGCTGCGGCCCCCTTCGTCCCCGGTGGCGTGTCGCATGTGGGCGTCGCGGAGTCGACGGACCCGAAGACTGGCGACAAGGTGCAGCACGCCTTTCTCGTCGCCGCCCCCAAGCCCGGTGACCCCGCGATCTCGGTCGACGCGGACGGCAAGGCCGTGGGCGGCATCCCGGCGAGCCGCATCGTCGACCCGAGCGTGGCGCGCGGTATGGCCGCGCCCCCGACGAGCCTCTACCAAGCCGCCGCGCTCGCTCCCGTCAAGCTCCCCGCGTCGGCCGCCACGGCGCCCGCACCGACCCGCGCCGCCGCGGGCGAGGGCTACCAGGGGACGACGCGTCTCCACACCCCCGCCACGTCCGCGGGGGCGGCCGTGGCCGAGGCGAGCCAGGTTGCCGGGCGCGCCGTCGTGCCGCCCCCCGAGCACGTCCCGCGCCCCGCCGAGGAGCTCTACCCGGGCCACCCGATCCTGACCGGGATCGGCACGGCCGAGCAGTGGCTCTCCTCGACGCCCGAGTGGCGAACCTCGGCCGGCATGTTGCGCAACTGGTACGACGGCCTCGGCAAGATCGTGCTGGGGGAGGCGCCCGTGGCGCTCCCCGGTGACCCCGCGGTGTCGGCCGAGATGCGCGAGAGCGCCAAGCAGATCCGCGGATTCGTCGAGCTCCTGAAGCGCGTTGAGGACAAGATCCCCGGCGCGGCGGAGCAGCTCGAGGCGGTCAAGGTCGCACTGCGCCGCGGCCCCGCCGAGGGCAAGGCCGTCGCGACCGACGCGATCCGGAGCGTGGTGGCCGAGGTCGACGCGATGGCGCCCGGCGTCGTGCCGGCGCACGTGCGGGAGGCGCTGGTGCAGGCGCCGCCGCTCGTCGAAGCCGCGTCGCCTGCGGAGGTCGACGCCGCGCCGGCGACGGTCGCCGCCACGGCCCTCTGGCTGATGCTTCCGAACTCGGAGGGGCCGAACAGGGAGAGCACGAGCTTCCCTCTGGACCTCGCCCTGACCATGACCGTCGGCCAGCTCCTCGGCGAGCGGTGGGCGGTGGGCTACCCCGACGACGACTACCGGCGAACTCTCCCGCGCCCGGAGCCCGACCCGCGCCTCGGCGCGCCGGCGCCCGCCACGGCGAGCGCTGGAGGCATGCCCGGCATGGGGAGCGGTGGCGGACCGACCGCCTCCGCGACGCCCGCGTCGACCTCAATCGCCAGGCCGCTTGGCGGCGGTGGCGAGGCGCCCGCCGCGCCGTCCGCCTCGCTCACGTCGACCGCCTCTGCGGGCGCCTCGATGCCTCGTGGGCGCGGCGGCTTCCCCGGCACCGCCGGGCTGCCCGGAGGCGGTCGCTGGTGGGAGCGCGGCGGCGAGGACGAAGAGATCATCGCCGGCGGGGATGATGAAGAAGTTGTGAGCGAGGCGCCGGGCGTCGTCGACGTCGGCGGCGACCTTGTGTTCACCGGCGGAGAGGATCAAGGCGCGGACCTCCTCGGCGGCGACCTTCTCTACCAAGAGCCGGTCGTGTCAGAGGAGGTCGTGGAGGAGCCCGCCGTCACGGAGACTGTCGAGGCCATGCCCGCGGAAGAGGTCGTGGACGAGGAGGTCATCACGGAGGGCGCCCCGCGCGTGTCGTGGTGGCGGAAGCTCTTCGGCCTCGGGCCCGCGCCGCGCCCGGCGCGCGTGTTCGAGCGCGGAGTCGCGGCGCCCGTCGCAGACCGCTGCGTCGTCAACAACCGTGACGGCACGGTGACGACACTCTTCCCTGACGACTCCTACCGCCTCACGCGCGGGGGAGTCCTCATCCGGCGCGGGACCGACCCCGGCGGCTTCGCCCGGTGTCGCCGCTACAACGGCCGCAGCGTGGGAGGCGCCGGCGCGGGCGCGTGGTGGGAGGTCGAGCCCGCGCGCTACGGCCGGCTGCCCGTGCGTCCAGGCACCCGCCCCGGCACCCAAATCCCCGCTGCCCAGCCTGGCGTCCGGCCGCTCCGGCGCCCCGGTGCCGCTCCGCCCGTGAACCGCAACGCGCCGGGCTACAGCGCGAGCGCCCTCCGCGCGGAGCGCGCTCAGCGCGACGCGGCGGCGGGTGGGGACGTCAATCGGGCCTACACCGCGATCCAGAAGTACGGCAAGCCGGGTGTTCGCCTCGCGGGCTGGGGCGGCTTCTGGCAGGCGCACGGCTGGGACCGGCACACGGCCTCGCGCGAGCTCACCGCGGCGATCCGCGCCTACCGGCGCGACCCGCTGGTGCGCGCGCAGCTCGCCTCAGGCGGGACCGTCTACGGGTTCAACCTCGGGGAGCTCCGCGCCGCGATGCAGGGCTTGGACAACGGGAGCGGGGACCCGCCCCTCTCCGGCTGGAACGGCGACGAGCCCGCGGGGCCGTGGGAGGACGGCCCCCTCGCGGGTCCCGGCTGGTGGGTCGACGGGCCCGCGGCGCCCGCTCCGCAGGCAAGCATCCTGCTCGCCACTCACCAGACCAAGGACCCCGCGCTCCGCGGCGTCCACTTCGGGGGCTACGCGTCGGAGTGCAACGTCTGCCGCGCCCGCTGAAGCGGGGCGCGATCGTGAGGTGAGTCGGTGGGCTTCCTGGACGCGCTCTGGATCGGGATCGTCCGCCTCGAGCACGCGGCGGAACGGGCGGTGGGCCTCCACCCGCCGCCCGACCCGTCGGACGATGGCGACGTGCTGCCCGGCCTCACGCAGCCCGTCCCGGCCTCGATCGCGAGCGCAGCGGGCACGGCGAGCGGGACCGGCGGGTCATCGGCAAGCAACGGCACCAACGGCGACGACCCGATCGTCGGCCCCGCGTTTTCCTACCTCGCGGCGTGGACGCCTGAGGACCGAAGCGCCGCGCGCGAGGCGCAGCTTGCGCTGGGGCTTGACCCGAAGCAGGGCGGACTGCTCACTGTCATCCTGGCAGAGAGCGGCGGGAAGGCGAGTGCGCAGAATCCGCGGGCGCCAAAGCCCGCGAAGGCCGCGGGCCTATTCCAGCTCACGCGCGGCGCGCGCCTGCCCGGGTTCGACACGGACGAGGCGATCCAGGCAGTGACGTCGTGGTCGCCCGCGCGGCAGTTCCGAGAGGTTGGCGTGCCGCTCTTCCGGCGGAACTTCCCGAACGGGGCAAGCGCCGCGCAGCAGAGTGCGCAAGCGCTCCGCCGCTTGAACTTCCTGCCCGCGCTCGCAAGCAAGGACGTCGGCTACGTGCTCGGCGTGCGCGAGGGGTCGGAGGGCCCAAACGGAGAGCAGTCGACCGACGTGCTCCCTGGCGACATCACCCGTGGCCAGGTGTACGCGAGTAACTACGGGTTCGACGCGGGTGCGCGACCATTGAAAGATGGCCAGTTCACAGGTGGTCAAGGTTGGTTTGCGTGGCACGAGGTCGACCAGAACACGGCCGCCCTCGCCGCGCAGGGGGCGCGGCGAGGCTGGATCACGGTCTCGGGCCACACGATCCCAGCGAGTGCCGATCCCCCGCTCGCGGGCGACCCGCACCCGGACGTGTGGAGCACCCCCGACCCGGGGCTCCCGATCGACCTCCCGATCGGTGAGACCGAGTACGACCTCAACGCCTTCGGCGACCTCTTCAGCGCGCCCGATACGCGCGTCGCCGGTGCGCCGTCGGACTCCGCGGGCGGACAACTCCCGGCGGCGATCGCCTCGGGGACCGCGGGTCCGATCCAGTGGGTCGACGTACCCGGCCCGGAGGGGATGACCCTCTCCGTCGCGTCCGACATGATGACGGCTCCGATCGGCGGCGCGCAGCTCCGCGCCCCGGTCTCGTGGCTCGACACGATCGCCGCCGCGCGCGCGATCTACGACGGCCAGGGCGCCGAGGTCATCGCGCCAACGAAGCGCCTCGCCGACGCGATCTACCAGGGCGCGGCGGTCAAGACGGTCCTGCACGGCCTCGTCCAGAAGCCTGGCGACGACGCGAAGATGGGTACGGTGGGCTTCGCGCAGAAGTACAACGCCGACGTGGACGGGCAGATCGCGGCCGCGGGGCACGCGCCCGGAGACGGCGCGCTGGTGTCGGGCGCGGAGAAGTGCTGGCTCCTGGACAGGCGCCTGGACAAGGCGGTGAACGACGCAGCGTGCGCGGCCGCGCGCGTGCCGCCTCCGCCCGGGAACCCGGCGGTCAACTATGGCGGATGGGGCTCGACCGGCAAGCCGGTGCAGAGCGTGGGCGGCCGGCACAACGACGGCCACTACGATTACAGCCAGCTCTTCCGCCCGGTGAAGCGATGGGCGACGGCGGCGGACGGCTCGCCCGTGGACCTCCTCGCGTGGGTACAGTCGGCCGAGGGCGTGCCGGCGCGGTTCGCGGAGATGTTCGACTTCAAGGGGGGAGGCGTGGGCGCGTGAGCAAGCAGGACCAGGATCCCAAGCTGGGGGCCTTCATCGCGACGCCGGTCAGCGCGCACGAGCAGGTCCGTCGCGTGGCCGACATGCAGGCGCGCATGCGCACCCTGAGCGAGGCGGTGCAGAAGAGCCTCGGGGACGAGGGTGGCAACCCCGAAGTGCGGGAGTACGTCGAGCGACTGGACGCTTTCAAGGTCGAGGTGAACAAGCTCCGCGACATCGCCGATTCGCCCTGGCGGTCGCTCAACGACGAGGAGTTGGCCCTCGCGGAGACGCGGCTGAACGTGATGATCGACGAGTGGAACAAGATCATCCCGCTCCGGATCCAGAACCGCCGGCGAGCGCGCCAGATCAGTATCCTGGAAGAGG
>Ga0268266_10006049_pt1 | contig 11152 bp, 9 predicted proteins | sample KBSS13metaG_FD_190356 | JGI IMG/M metagenome (GOLD analysis project Ga0268266, IMG submission 190356) | Switchgrass rhizosphere microbial communities from Kellogg Biological Station, Michigan, USA - KBS S1-3 metaG (SPAdes) (version 2) | ecosystem: Host-associated > Plants > Roots > Rhizosphere >... | reverse complement strand
CGGCCAAGGAAATCCAGGAGGCGAACGCGGTCTCGCTGTCCGACCTGCGCGACCCGGAAACACTCGCCCAGCGCACCAAGCCCGGCCACGCCAACTGGCTGATCACGCTCGGCGTCTGCACCCACCTCGGTTGCGTTCCCCTCGGCATTGGCGAGGGCGAGAACAAGGGTCCGTATGGCGGTTACTTCTGCCCGTGCCACGGGTCGATGTACGATACTGCGGCCCGCATCCGGCAGGGGCCCGCGCCGAAGAACCTCGCGGTTCCCGAATACAAGTTCACGTCGCCGACGACTGTTCAGATCGGCTGAGGGGGTTAGCGGACACATGAGCTTTTCCTGGGCCAAGCCCTACGAACCCAAGCATCCGCTGGCGCGCTGGCTTGACGAGCGCCTGCCGCTTCCGCGCCTGGTTTATGGCGCCATCGGCGGCGGCTATCCGGTACCGCGCAACCTCAACTATTTCTGGAATTTCGGCGTCCTCGCCGGGATCTTCCTGACGATCCAGATCGTGACCGGCATCGTGCTGGCGATGCATTATTACGCGACCGCCGACGGTGCGTTCAATTCGGTCAACCAGCTGATCATGCGCGACGTCAACGCGGGCTGGCTACTCCGCTACGCGCACATGAACGGCGCCAGCTTCTTCTTCATCGTCACCTACATCCACATCTTCCGCGGCCTTTACTACGGATCGTACAAGGCCCCGCGCGAGCTGGTGTGGATGCTCGGCCTCGTCATCTACCTCCTGATGATGGCGACGGCGTTCATGGGATACGTCCTGCCCTGGGGCCAGATGAGCTATTGGGGAGCTCAGGTCATCACCGGCTTCTTCTCGGCCTTCCCGGTCGTCGGCGAGCCGCTGCGCGTGTTCCTGCTTGGCGGCTATGCGCCGGACCAAGCGGCGCTGACGCGCTTCTTCTCTCTTCACTACCTGCTGCCGTTCGTGATCGCGGGCGTCGTGATCCTGCACATCTGGTCGCTGCACATCCCGGGGTCGGGCAACCCGACTGGCGTCGACGTGAAGGATGAGAAGGACACGCTTCCGTTCCACCCGTTCTACACGGCCAAGGACGGCTGGTTCGCCGGTGCGTTCCTGCTCGTCTACGCGCTCGTCACTTTCTACGTGCCGAACTATCTTGGGCATCCGGACAATTACATTCCGGCGAACGCGCTCGCGACGCCGGCACACATCGTGCCCGAATGGTATTTCTGGCCGTTCTACGCGATCCTGCGCAGCTGCACGTTCAACCTGTTCTGGATCGACGCGAAGCTGTGGGGCGTGCTGGCGATGTTCGGCTCGATCCTGCTGCTGTTCTTCCTGCCGTGGCTCGACAAGTCGCGGGTGCGCTCGGGCAATTACCGCCCGGTGTTCAAGCGCTTCTTCTGGCTGCTGGTGATCGACGTGATCATCCTCGGCTACGTCGGCGGCGCTCCGATCGTGTGGTGGCGCACCGCGCTCGGCCAAATCGCGGCGGCCTATTATTTCCTTCACTTCCTCGTGATCCTGCCGCTGGTATCGGCGTTCGAAACGACCGACCCGCTGCCCAATTCGATCAGCGAGAGCGTGCTTTCCGGCGATGCCGCAGAGCCGCCAGTTGCAGTAGCCGGCTAAGGGGGCGGGTTAGGATATGCTTCTTCGTTGGTTCCTCGGTTTTGTCGGCGCGATTTTCGCCCTGGCGCTGCTGCTGTCGCTGTTCAGCGGCCTGAAGACCTATTTCACGAGCCCGCCGGCACCGCTCGCGGCGGAGGAGTTCCATAAGGAACCCAAGGAGCTGAAGCTTTCCAGCGACGGCCCGTTCGGCAAGTTCGACAAGGCCCAGCTGCAGCGCGGCCTGCAGGTCTACACTGAGGTTTGCTCGGCCTGCCACAGCCTGAAGCTGGTCTCGTTCCGCGACCTCAAGGAGATCGGCTACAACGATGCTGAAGTGAAGGCGTTCGCCGGCTCCGGCAAGCAGTGGAAGATCGAAGTTCCGTCGATCAACCCGGACACCGGTGAAGCGACGACGCGCAAGGCGCTTCCGTCGGACACCTTCCCGGCGCCGTTTGCCAACGACACGGCGGCGCGCGCGGCGAACAACAATGCGCTTCCGCCGGACCTGTCGTTGATCACCAAATCGCGTGAGGGTGGGGCTGCCTACGTTTATTCGCTGCTGACCGGCTGGGCGAACCAGCAGGGCTACAGGAACGAGAAGGGCGAGGAGCTTCTGAAGAAGTTCCCGGATGCGAAGACGCCGCCGGGCCTGCACTTCAATCCGTACTTCGCGAACCTCAATCTTGCGATGCCGCCGCCGCTGACCACAGACGGTCAGGTGACATACGCGGACGGTAAGAAGGCGACGGTCGACCAGATGGCGCAGGACGTCTCGGCGTTCCTGGTGTGGACGGCACAGCCGGACCTCGAGCGGCGCCACGCCGCGGGCCTGGCCGTAGTGCTCTTCCTGCTGGTCGCGACGATCCTCGGCTTCCTTGCGAAACAGCAGATCTGGCACGGAGGCGAGCGCCCGCTGGTCCGTGAGACCGGGGCACTCGACCCGAAGAACCAGGCCAAGACGCGCCGGGCGAAGGGCAAGGCTGGGGTCGCCGGTTGATCGGAAGTTAGACTGATTTGAATATCGGCCGCCGGCGTGCTTCGTTGCCCGCCGGCGGTTCTGTTTTGGGGAGAGCGGGAATGCGCAAGTTTGTCGGGGCGCTGGTGGCGTCGACTCTGGCCCTAAGTAGCGCGGCACGGGCGACGACGAGCGACACTGCGCGGATCGTCGACGAGGGGATGAACCGCAGCCAGCTGATGCTTAATGCCCACGAGCTGTTCGACGACGTTGGCCCGCGGCTCACCATCTCCAGCAACATGCGCAAGGCGCAGGACTGGGCGGTTGCGAAGTTCACCGGTTACGGTCTGAGCAACGTGCACAAGGAAGGCTTCGTCTTCGGCCGAGGCTGGGACATTGTTTCGTCGAGTGTCCGCCTGGTCTCGCCGCGCCCTATCCAGCTGGTTGCCATCCCTGTCGCCTGGACCCCGCCGACGAACGGGCCGCTGAGCGCGCCGGTCATCGTCGCGCCGATGGACCGGCCCGAGCACTTCGCCGCCTACCACGGCAAGCTCGCGGGCAAGATCGTGATGGTCACGCTTCCCGGTGACGGGAGCGAGCCGACCGAGCCGCCGTTCCATCGGCTGACGTCGGACGAGATCAGCAAGGAAGATGCCTACCAGGTCCCGCACTTCGACCCCGACGAAAAGAACGGCTTCCTGAAGCGAATCGATTTCTACCGGCAACTCGACAAGTTCCTGGCGTCGGAGGGCGCAGTTGCTGTCATCAAGAAGGCCCGGACCGACGGCAAATTGGTGTTTGGCGAGGGTTATCAACACGCACTCGGCGATACGCCCAAGCTGCCTACCGTCGAGGTCGCGGCGGAGGACTATCGCCGCATCGCCCGGATGGCGAAGCTCGGCGAGAATCCGGTCATCGAGATCAACAGCAACGTGCGTTACCTCGACGATGACAGTCACGCCTACAATGTAATTGCGGACCTGCCCGGCAGCGATCCGAAAGCGGGCTATGTCATGGCGGGCGCCCATTTCGACAGCTGGGTCGCGGGGGACGGCGCCGCGGACAACGGCGCCGGTTCGATCGTGGTGATGGAAGCCGCACGCATCCTTCGCCAACTCGGCGTTCGGCCGAAGCGGACCATTCGCTTCGCCTTGTGGTCGGGGGAGGAGCAGGGGCTCTACGGGTCGGCCAATTACGTCCAGCAGCATCTGGCTTCGCGTCGCGGCGCGATCGGGCCTGGCGGGGTGCTGCTCTGGGATCAGCTGATCCGCAATTATCCCGTGACGCCGTCCGCCGGTTACGGTGCTTTGAAAGCCTATTTCAATCTCGACAATGGGTCGGGGAAGATCCGTGGAATTTACGCGGAAGGCAATGCCGCGGCGGTGCCGATGCTGCGCGATTGGCTGGCCCCGTTCGACGGGATGGGTGCCACCACCGTCGTTGCCGGCCCGACGACGGGCACGGACCACGAGCCGTTCCAGGCGGTCGCAATCCCGGGCTTCCAATTCATCCAGGACCCGCTCGATTACGAGACCCGCGTGCACCATTCGAGCATCGATACGCTCGACCATCTGAAGGCAGACGACCTGCGCCAGGCCGCGGTCATCATGGCGAGCATGCTGCTTTCCGCCGCGAACAGTGACAGGGAACTGCCTCGCGCGCCCCTGCCTGCGCAGCCGACACCGAGCGACCCGTTCAAGTACGACTATCCAGAACCGAAGTGAGCTGATGCGCCTCGGCTAAATCGCTCATGGCGCTGGATAAATTCAGCCACCGTTCACGAGCATGAGCGCTTGTCGAACGCGTGTTCCTCCGTTGTTCTGGAGTCTCTGACATGCGCGTTTCAAATATTCGGCTCGCCGTCCTTGCTGCGGTGAGCGGACTTGCCCTGAGCGGTTGCGCCTACGGTTTCGATGACGGCTATGGCGGCTACGGCGGTCTCAACGTCGGCTATGGCTATAACTCGGGCTATGGCTATGGCTACGGCTACGACCCCTACGGCTATGGCTACTACGGCTCGCCCTATGGCTACGGTTATGGCGACTACGGCTATTCGCCATTCGGCTGGTACAACGGCTTCTATTATCCCGGCAGCGGCATCTACGTGTACGACAGCTACCGCCGTCGCCACGCGTGGAATGACACCCAGCGCCGCTATTGGCAGGACCGCACCAGCCACTGGCGTGACCGCACCCGCACGAACGGCGCGAGCACAAGCGTCCAGACCTACACCCCGCGCGAGAATTGGAGCGGGTTCAACCGCCAGCGCACGCGGGGCTCGGACTCGGTTCGTTCGTCGGACGGAAGTCGGGCTCGCTGGTATGGCCGGTCGAGCTCTTCGAATAGCGATACGACCACGACGTCGGACAGCCGGCACCACGGTCGCCGCAACGACTGATCGGGTTAGGCGGCCGTCTCTCCGGGCGGCCGCCGGCTGATCAACACGATCGAGGTGAAGCGCATCACCGGGATGTCGTCCTGGTTGGTGACGATCGTCTCCGTGCGGAACGAGCCCATCTCCGGCTTCGAGCGCGACGGCGTCTTGTCGACGATCTTCCCGCGCACATGGAGCGTGTCACCGGGATAAACAGGCTTCAGCCAGCGAAGCTCGTCGATGCCGGGTGAACCGAGTCCGGCCTGGTCGCTGTCGACCACCTTGCGGGCGATCACAGCCATTGTCATCGCGCAGGTATGCCAGCCACTGGCCGACATGCGGCCGAAGTGCGTTTTCGCCGCTGCTTCGTCGGAAAGGTGAAACGGCTGCGGATCGTATTTCCGGGCGAACTCCAGCACCTCTTCGCGGGTAACGTCATAGGAGCCGAAATAGGTTTCGGCGCCGATCTCAAGATCTTCGAAATAGCGCATCGCGAGGGCGATAGCGGCGAGCGCAGCTTCGCGCTACGCTTCGGCGGTGGCGACCCTGAAACCCACCACTGCGCACTGGCATCCACGACTCGTCGAGGCCGCGATGGCCATGAACGATAATCGGCTGGATGTCGCGGAGCGGTTGTTAAAGCCGCACCTCAAGGACGATCCGTTCGACGTTGCCGCCATTCGAATGCTGGCGGAGCTGGCAGCGCGTATCGGACGCTTGAGGGATTCCGAGGCATTGCTCCGGCGCGCGGTCGAGTTGGCTCCGTCGTGGACGGTTGCAAAGGCCAATCTTGCGCTTGTCCTCGGACGCATGGGACGTCCGGCCGAAGCCATGGTCGTTCTCGAGGAGGTCTTCGCCGAGGAGCCTGAGGATGTCGGCCACTGGAACCTCAAAGCTGCGACGTTGGCCCGGCTTGGCGAGTTCGATGAGGGGATCAAGCTCTACGAAGATGTGCTTCGGCGGGCCTCGGGCCATGCGCGAGTGTGGGTCAGCTATGGCCATATTCTCAAGACCGTCGGACGGCTCGATGACGGCATCGCCGCGTACCGCAAGGCAATCGTGATCAAGCCGGAATTAGGCGAGGCCTGGTGGAGCCTCGCGAATCTCAAGACCGTGAAGTTCGACGAGTCCGATATCGCTGCGATGCAGGCGGCTCTGAAGAAAGGCGGTCTCGGCGACGAAGATCAGTTCCATCTCGATTTTGCGCTCGGCAAGGCGATGCATGACGCGGGCCGGACCGAGGAAGCTTTTGCGCATTATTCGGCTGCAAATTCCCTGCGTCTAAAGACCCAACCTTATCGGCCCAAGCTGCTTACGAAGATCGTCGACCGCTGCATCGAATCCTTCAGCGCAGACTTCTTTGCCGAACATAAGGGCGGTTGCGAGCGACCCGATCCCATCTTCGTGGTCAGTCTGCCGCGTTCGGGCTCGACGCTCATCGAACAGATCCTTTCGAGCCACAGCCTGGTCGAGGGCACCACCGAGCTGCAGGATATTCCGGCGATTTCTCGCATCATCGGCGATTATCCGCAGGACGTCGTAAAGCTGGATGAGACCGCCCGGCGCGATTTTGGCGAGCAATATCTCAAGCGTGCAAGCGTCCAGCGCCGAACCGATCGACCGTTCTTCGTCGACAAGCTGCCGAACAACTGGCTGTTCGTACCGCTGATTCAGCTCATTCTGCCAAACGCGAAGATCGTCGACGCGCGCCGGCACCCGCTTTCGTGCTGCATGTCGAATTTCCGGCAGCATTTTTCGCGCGGTCAGGACTTTTCTTACGATCTGGATTCATTGGGCCGATACTATTCGGACTATGTGCGGCTGATGTCGCATATCGACGCCGTGCTCCCGGGCCGCGTTCACCGTGTGATCTACGAACGGATGGTCGACGATACCGAGGCCGAGGTTCGCCGCCTCCTCGATTATTGCGGACTGGAGTTCGAGCCGTCGGTGCTCGAATTCTACAAGACCGAGCGAGCGGTCAGGACGCCAAGCTCGGAGCAGGTTCGCCGTCCGATCTATCGGAACGCTACCGAGGAATGGCAGGCCTACGAGCCCTATCTCGAACCTTTAAAGGCGGCGCTCGGTGACGTTCTCGAGGCTTATCCCGAGGCGCCCGCGTCATTCGCGCAACTATAAGTCGATAATTGTCACGCGTCCGTCATAACTGCGATTGACAAGCGCGCGGCCCTCTGTCGCTATGGGGACACATAGCTGAATGGGGGCATTCGCATGACTGATCGTACGTTCCGCGCTTTGACGCTCGGGTTCCTCGCAAGCACTGCCATGGCAACACCGGCCTTCGCTCAAGCGACACAACCGCAAACGACGGGCCAGTCTCCGGCACCCGGAACGAACGCAACGGATGTGACCGCGCCCCCTGCGAAGGTGCAGACAGCGCAGGATGGCAATACGCCTGACCAGACCGAAATCATCATCACGGCGACCAAGCGCGAAGAGAATCTTCAGAACGTGCCGATCAGCGTGCAAGCGCTCGGAACGCGGCGCCTCGACCAGCTAAACATTTCGAACTTCGAGGAATATACCAAGCAACTGCCGTCTGTGACCTTCGAGACGGCGCAGCCGGGCTTCACGACCGTCTATATCCGCGGCGTTGCGGCAGGCGGCGACGGCAACCACTCGGGTTCGCAACCGTCGGTCGGCACTTACCTCGACGAGCAGCCGGTTACGACGATCGGCGGCACGCTCGACGTGCACATTTACGATATTGCCCGCATCGAGGCACTCAACGGACCGCAAGGCACCCTGTTCGGAGCTTCGAGCGAGGCCGGCACAATCCGCATCATCACCAACAAGCCGGAACTTGGCGTAACAACGGGCCGGGTCGATGGTGAGCTGAATACCGTCGCCCACGGCGGCGTCGGCGGCAAGCTCGAGGGGATGATCAATCTCCCGATCGCGGACCGCATCGCATTTCGTGCAAGCGGTTTCTATGAGCACGACGCCGGCTACATCGACAATATTTTCGGGCAGCGGACCTATCTCGCCCCGGATCCAGCGCAGGACATCCACTTCGACAATAGCCAGGTCGTCAAGAAGAACTTCAATGACGTCGACACCTATGGCGGGCGAGCGGCACTGAAGGTCGATCTCGACGACAACTGGACGTTCACGCCAACCTTCTTGTACCAGAAGGCGACGGCAAACGGCGCCTTCTTCCAGGACAAGGGGTTCGGCGACCTAAATACAACGCGTTTCCAGAAGGAGATTGCGAAAGATCGCTTCTGGCAGGCCGCGATGACCATCGAAGGCAAGATCGGTAACTTCGATGTGACTTATGCGGGCGCCTACATGGATCGCACCAGGTATGCGACCAGCGATTACACGGATTACACGGACTATTATAACGACTATTACACCGCTTATTACCACAGCTATCCTTCGTACTGTACTGCGCCAGGTGGGTTGCTTGGCTGCCAGAACTTCACCGACAATAGCGGCAACTTCGTAAACCCGCGCCAGCATATCATCGGCACTGATCATTTCCGGAAGATGAGCCACGAACTGCGCATCGCGTCGCCGATCGACAAGCCGATCCGGGCTCTGGTCGGCGCCTTTTACCAAGATCAGAAGAACCACATCTTCCAGAACTATTTGATCGACAACCTTGCCGACGACCTGTCGGTTGGAGGGTATCCTGGAACGCTCTGGCTGACGAACGAGAGGCGAGAGGACAAGGACTATGCGCTATTCGGAGAGGCGAACTGGGACGTCACGCATAACGTCACGCTGACTGGCGGCATCCGCTTCTACAAGTTCAATAACACGCTTTACGGTTTCGCTGGCTTTGGCGCGGACAATCCGGCGGGGTCGGCCACGGGCGAGGGGCGTTGCCTGCCTGTCGTCCATGACCCGAGCGATCCCCTCGACGGGCTACATGACCCGTCAGTACCGTTTGCAACAGGCAACAGCGGTCTGAATATCCCCTGTTACAACGTTGCCGATATCGATGCGGACGGCAAAGCTGTGCCTCGCCGAAGCAAGGATAATGGGCATATCTACCGGCTCAGCGGCCAGTGGAAGCCACAGGAAAACCTCATGTTGTACGCGACCTGGTCGAAGGGCTTCCGACCCGGTGGCATCAACCGGCAGCCGGAAACCGCGCCTTATTCTCCTGACTTCCTGACCAACTACGAAGCAGGATGGAAAACCACGTTCGCGGGGAACAGGTTGCGCTGGAACGGCGCGGTCTACCGCGAGAAATGGAACGGCATTCAGCTCAGCTATCTCGGGCCGAACAGCCTGACGATCACGCAGAATGGCCGCTCCGCCAAGGTCACCGGCATTGAAAGCGACATCAACTATATTTCCGGAGGGTTATCGCTGACGGCCGCTGCGACCTACATCAACGCGAAGACCATCGGAAACGTGTGCAAGGCGGCTATCTCGGTCGATCCGTCGCCGGACTGCACAGGCGAGCGCGCGCCGGGCAAGCCGGATTTCATCATCGTCCCGTCAGGCACACGCTTGCCGGTCACGCCGAAGTTCAAGGCAACCACGACGGCCCGCTATTCATGGCCGGTCTGGTCCGGCAAGGCGCACCTCCAGGGCTCACTCAGTTATCAAACATCGGCGCCATCGAACATTCAGCCGGCGGATGAGGCGGTAACCGGTAAGCTGAAGGCATCGACGTTGGTCGACCTGTTCGCAGGCTATGACTGGGGTAAATATAATCTCGAGCTCTTTGGCACGAACATCTTCGACGATCGCAACCAGTTGTCGCGCTTCGTATCATGCGGCGGCTGCACGAACGTCCATATCGTGCCGGGCCGGCCGCGTACGTTCGGCATCAGGATGGGGGCCAAGTTCTAGCGACCCGGCTAGACGCCCGACAGGTCCGCTACGCCGCTGCGATCGTTGCGCTCGCGGCGGTGTGGCTTGCCATGTGGCGGTTTGGCGGCGGCCCGCTCGACCGCGCAATCTATCAAGCCTTGTATGCGGGGCATCGTCCCGCGCTTGCTGCCGCAGCCCACGTCGTCACGTGGTTCGGCGAGCCCACGATCCTGATCGGAGCCGGGATCCTCACGGCGATCTGGCTATGGCTCGCGGGTCATCGGCACCTGCCGTGGGTGCTCACCGCCATCGTCCTGATCGGTCGCGGGCTCAGCGAAGCGCAGAAGCTTTGGATAGCCAGAGCGCGGCCTGATCTAGAATCGCACCTGGTCGTGGTGAGGACCTCCTCGTTCCCAAGCGGCCACGCGACGAGCTCGATGATCTTCTACACCTCGCTGGCGCTGATCCTGACGGCCGGCACGAGCTGGCATCGGTCCGCGGCGGCGGGCGCCATCACTCTGTCGCTGCTCATTGGGCTTAGCCGAGTGATGCTCGGCGTTCACTGGCCGAGCGACGTGATCGGCGGATGGTCGTTCGGCCTCCTGTGGGTGCTGCTCACGCTGAGGATCGCCCAGCGCTTCGTGAAGGGATATAGAAGCTGAGGCGAAGGGAGGGGGCCATGAACCGACCATTCACCTGGATCGCGTCAGCGATCTTTGCGCTGATGGCGATCGCGCACATCTACCGGCTGATCAGTCCGTTCGAGCTGGTCATCGCGGGCTGTCACATTCCGCAATGGGTCAGCGTGGTTGGAGCCTTAGTCGCTGGCGGGCTGAGCTGGATGCTGTGCCGCGAGGCGAGGGGAACGACCGGTCCCTAGACGTTAAAGCGGAACAGCATCACGTCGCCGTCCTGGACGACATATTCCTTGCCCTCGGAGCGCATCTTGCCAGCGTCCTTGGCGCCCGTTTCACCGTTGCAGGCGATGTAATCGTCGTAGGCGATGGTTTCGGCGCGGATGAAGCCGCGCTCGAAGTCGGTGTGGATCTCTCCGGCGGCCTCGGGTGCCTTGGCTCCGCGGTGCACTGTCCAGGCGCGCGATTCCTTCGGGCCGGCGGTGTAAAATGTGATCAGCCCGAGCAGGGCGTAAGCCGCGTGGATCATGCGGTTGAGGCCGGTTTCGTGCAGGCCAAGGTCGGACAGGAAGCTGTCGCGGTCTTCGGCAGGAAGGGTCGCGATTTCGGCTTCAATGGCGGCGGAGATGACGACGGCCTGAGCGCCTTCGCTGGCGGCCTTGTCGAAGACGCGCTGGGACAGCTCATTGCCAGAGGCCGCGTCGCCCTCGTCGACGTTGCAGACGTAAAGCACGGGCTTACCCGTCAGCAGTTGGGCGCGGGCGAAGGCTTTCGCTTCTTCGGCGTCCTTCGGCTGGGTCAATC
>Ga0268266_10006047_pt1 | contig 11154 bp, 12 predicted proteins | sample KBSS13metaG_FD_190356 | JGI IMG/M metagenome (GOLD analysis project Ga0268266, IMG submission 190356) | Switchgrass rhizosphere microbial communities from Kellogg Biological Station, Michigan, USA - KBS S1-3 metaG (SPAdes) (version 2) | ecosystem: Host-associated > Plants > Roots > Rhizosphere... | reverse complement strand
CGCGAGCAGGCTCACTCCTACAATTGGAATGCGTTCCCCTGTAGGAGTGAGCCTGCTCGCGATCGGCGGTCTAAAAGCCGCCACCTGATGATCTGTTATCCCCTTTCACGAAACACAAACGCCAGACCGACAATGATCAACAGCATCCCCAGCACGCTCAGTGCCGCCAGGCGATTGCCGAAAATCAGATAGTCCATCACTGCCGTCACCGCAGGCACCAGGTAGAACAGGCTGGTGACGTTCACCAGATTGCCTCGCGCGATCAGTCGATACAGCAACAGCGTCGCCAGCACCGACACCACCAGCCCCATCCACAATACCGGCACGATGAAACCGGCGCTGTGTTCAAAATGAAACGGCTGAAACGGTACGAAGATTCCGCACAACAGCAGCCCGGCCAGATACTGCACCGGCAGCGTGCCAAGGGGATTGTCGGTGATGCGTTTCTGCATGATCGAGCCCAGCGTCATGCTCGCCAGCGCCAGCAGACCAAACACCATCCCCGCCCAGGACATCCCGGCCAGACCGATGCCTTGGTAAACCACCATGATCAGCCCCGCCAATCCCAGCGCCAGCCCGAACATCCGGCTCGCCGAGCGCTGCCGCTCCATCAACACCACGGTGAGAATCGGCTGCACACCCATGATGGTCGCCATCACGCCCGGAGTGACTTTGGTGTTGAGCGCCAGCAGATAGAAAATCTGATAGGCCCCCAACAACACCACGCCCGTGGCAATCGCAAACATCATCGGTTTGCCGCCCTTGGGCAGCTTCAGCTTGAGCAGCGGCGCCAGCAGCACGAGCCCGCACAAGGCAATCGCGAAGCGAATCAGCAGAAAGGCAAACGGTGATGCGTGGGCCAGCCCCCATTTGGAGAAGATCGCCCCGCTGCTCCACAGCAGAACGAACAGGCTCGTAGACGTCGCCGCGAGCGCGGATTTTTTCGACAGGACAAACATGAATACCACCTGTAGTCAGGCAAGAAGCCAACTCAGCCGAAGCTGAAATTCAGTAGGTTTTTCTGGCGGGCGCAGGGGTCAGCAAAAACTGCCGATCAGCCCGAAACGCCAACGCCCGGCGGTGATACGACTGCGCACACCGGCGTGCTACTGACAGGTGGGGGGTAATGACTGATCTGCTTGGGCTGCTGATTCCCGCACGGCACCACGACAGCGTTGACCGCTGAATCGACTACCGCGTTGATGAGGGATGCAGGCATTGGGGCAGATCTTTTTGAGAGTGTGGAAGGTGAGGCATACGACTCACGAGCGCCGACTATAACCAGCGTGGGACATGGATTGCAATGATTTGGACAAAGGGCCAGTAGCGACGGATCCATGAGAGCTGAATAGGCTGTTGAGCAACGGCTACACCTATCGATGGGGAGACATGGAATGCTCGAAATCATATGCCAAGGGAACGGAGTTATCTGCGCTATCAGTTGTATCGGTCAGAGGCGAGAAAGGCGGCTAGTATCACCACCAAGAAAATGCTTTTTCATGAGGGAGCAGACTTTTCGAAAGTACGCTTCGAAGCCATCGATGCTCAGGCAATGAGTGCTTTTGAGCTTTGGGATAACCCGCATTTTTCCTGGGGAGATGTCGCCACCTGGAAGACCCGAGAACCCTTGTCTCTGGATGTCGCGATCTGGTTTGAACAAGAGCTCTGCGGGCTGTGTTTTGTCATTCCAAACAATAGCCGTCAGCGAATTCGAATCGTGCGGCTAGAGGGAAGGCCAGGGGAAGCGCATCCACTTAAAAACCGTATCGCGGCGTTGGCGATGCTGGCCATTGACGAATTTGCCCAAATTATTGGCAGCAGATTGATTGAAGTTCAGGAGCCCATGCAAGGAGCCATTCCGAAATATAGACAGCTCGGCTTCACATTTGATTTGGATGGCCGGCTTGTGCTCGCAGTGGAGGGTAAAGTATTGTGAAAACTGTTCAATTAATGATCAGCGAGGGCAAAAAAATGCGTAAGGTTGTTAAACGAGCCCCCTCGAAAAAGGGATCACGCAAAGCCGATGAAAAGCTGGGGGATTTAGTGTTATCCACCAACCAGCAACGATTTCTGCAGGTTCTTGTCGATGGCATTGACGTAGATGAACCCAACGTTCTCGCTGGGCGGCGCTGAATCGCAGGCAATAAAAAACCGCTCTCAAGGAGCGGTTTTTTATTGCCTGCGATTCAGCCTCAACCAAACAGCCAATACCCCAACAACGTCAAAACCACCACCGCCAGCACCGGCCGCATCACACGGTAGGCTTTCGGATGACGGCGTTTCCATTGTTTGACCACGCCGCTGAACTTGTCGCTGAAGTTCTTGCTCCAGGCGTAGGCCTGATTGATCCCGCCAACGCGTTCATCGTCGAGGTTCTGCGGTGCGGTGGCACGGCCGAGCCAGGCGCTGATCGAGCGGTTGATGCGAGTCATCAGACGGTTGCTCAGCGGACGCTCGACGTCGCAGAACAGGATCACGCGGGTTTTGTCGGTTTCATTCTTGACCCAGTGCACGTAGGTCTCGTCGAACATCACGTCTTCGCCGTCACGCCAGGCGTACACCTGACCATCAACGAAGATCCGGCAATCGTCGGAGTTCGGCGTCGACAGGCCGAGGTGATAACGCAGTGAACCGGCAAACGGATCACGATGCGGGTTCAGGTGACTGCCACCCGGCAGCAACGCAAACATCGCGCCTTTGACGTTGGGAATTGCACTGACCAGCGCCACGGTTTTCGGACACAGGGTTTCGGCCGATGGCAGCGGTTTGTCGTACCACTTGAGGTAGAAACGCTTCCAGCCCTTCTTGAAAAACGAACCGAAACCGGCGTCGTTGTTCTTTTCCGCCGCGCGAATGTAGCCTTCATCGAACAGGTGCATGGCTTCGTCGCGAATGGTTTCCCAGTTATCACGCAGCACGTCCAGCTCCGGGAATTTGCTGCGATCCAGATACGGTTTCGACGGCACACCGGAGAACAGGTACATCAAGGCGTTGTACGGAGCGAACAGCGCCGAGTGGTTGACGAACTGACGCAGAACCGGCAAACGCGCCTTGCCGCGCAAATGCACATAGAGTGTGCTGCCCAAAAAGAGCAGCAGCACAAACGCCTTGGCGGCAAACGAAAAGGTCATCAACAACTCCTTGAATAAAGACAACGCTGCGCAATGCCTTTTACCCGGCATGGCAGCCGGCCATGATAAACACTACCGGCTTCGGGAAAAACCCGCCTGACACAAGATTCAGTGTTAAGAATTGCGCAACAAAGCATTTATTAGCATAACGATCCTGAACCCTGGCTGACCTGAATCAACTGGATTACTGCTGAGTCTCCTGCTCAGTGAACAGATCGCTGAACAACATGCTCGACAGATAACGTTCGCCCGAATCAGGCAAAATCACGACGATGGTCTTGCCTTGCATCTCTGGCGTCTCCGCCAGACGCACCGCTACCGCCATCGCTGCACCGCAGGAAATACCGCACAAAATCCCCTCTTCCTGCATCAACCGCAGCGCCATGGCCTTGGACTCGTCGTCGGTGACCTGCTCGACCCGGTCGACCATTGACAGATCCAGGTTCTTCGGCACGAAACCGGCGCCAATCCCCTGAATCTTGTGCGGGCTCGGCTTGATCTCTTCGCCGGCCAGCGCCTGGGTGATCACGGGTGACGACATCGGCTCCACCGCCACCGACAGGATCGGTTTGCCCTGGGTATTCTTGATATACCGCGAGACGCCGGTGATGGTTCCGCCAGTACCGACGCCAGCAACCAATACATCGACAGCACCGTCAGTGTCGTTCCAGATCTCCGGGCCGGTGGTCTTTTCATGGATGGCCGGGTTGGCCGGGTTATCGAACTGTGCCGGCATGAAATATTTGTCGGCATCGCTGGCGACGATTTCGGCCGCCTTCTCGATTGCGCCTTTCATGCCTTTGGCCGGCTCGGTCAACACCAGTTCGGCGCCCAGAGCCTTGAGAACCTTGCGGCGTTCGATACTCATCGAGGCCGGCATGGTCAGCATCAATTTATAACCACGGGCAGCGGCAACAAATGCCAGGCCAATGCCCGTGTTGCCCGACGTAGGCTCGACAATGGTCATGCCCGGTTTGAGTTTGCCGCTGCTTTCGGCGTCCCAGATCATGTTGGCGCCGATCCGGCACTTGACCGAATAACCGGGGTTGCGCCCCTCGATCTTGGCCAGAATGGTCACACCGCGCGGCGCGATGCGGTTGATCTGCACCAGCGGCGTATTACCGATGGAATGGGCGTTGTCAGCAAAAATACGGCTCATGGCTGGGTCCTTATGCAGCATTGAATTCAGCGTTCCAAGGTAAGCCTGTTGCCCATCGCAGTCCAGTCGGGTCGAACGTCTGGGGCCGCCAACAGTCAATCGCTTTGAATCGTTCGGGAATGACTGCCATGAAACGTCGCTACAGCTGGCCATTGTGGATTTTCGCGGGAATCGTTGTGCTGCTGCTCGCGCTGCACATCGCCCTGCCCTACATGGTGCGCGATTACCTGAACGACAAACTCGCGAACATGGGCGATTACCGTGGCCAGATCACCGACGTCGACCTCGCGCTGTGGCGCGGCGCCTACAAAATCAACGGTCTGAAAATCGTCAAGGTCGACGGCAAAGTGCCGGTGCCGTTCGTCAATGCACCGCTGATCGATCTGGCGGTCAGCTGGCACTCGCTGTGGTACGACCATGCCGTGGTGGCGCAGGTGAAATTCGTCAAACCTGAGGTTAACTTCGTCGATGGCGGCGCCAACAAACAGAACTCGCAGACCGGTCAAGGCACCGACTGGCGCGAGCAACTGGGCAAATTGCTGCCGATCACCCTCGATGAAGTGCAGATCAGCGATGGCCGCATCAATTTCCGCAACTTCAATTCAAAACCGCCAGTGAACATGAACGCGACCAATGTCGACGCAAGCATCTACAACCTGACCAACGTGGTCGACAAACAGGGCAAACGCGACGCCCGCTTTGAAGGCAAAGCCCTGCTGCTGGGGCATGCACCGCTGGAAACCACCGCAACGTTCGACCCTCTGAGCAACTTCGAGGACTTCGAATTCCGCCTGCGCGCCAAAGACATCGAACTCAAGCGCATGAACGACTTCGCCTCGGCCTACGGCAAGTTCGACTTCAACGCCGGCCACGGTGACGTGGTGATCGAAGCCCAAGCCAAAAAGGCCCAGGTCAACGGTTACATCAAGCCGCTGCTGCGCGACGTCGAAGTGTTCAACTGGCAGCAGGACGTGGAAAACAAGAACAAGAGCATCTTCCGCTCGGTCTGGGAGGCATTGGTGGGCGGCACGGAAACCGTGCTGAAGAACCAGGCCAAAAACCAGTTTGCCACCAAGGTCGAACTCAGCGGCAACGTGCATCAGCAAAATATCAGCGCGTTCGAAGCGTTTTTGCAGATTTTGCGCAATGGTTTCGTACAGGCATTCAATGCCCGGTATGAGCGGCCGAAGCCGGATGCGGGTTAGGGCTCATTTCTGGAAAAGCATCCAGATATAGAGTATCGGCGCCAATCTGAATATCCGGGGCCGGCCATTCAACGGTCCAACCTTTATCGCCCAAGATGGCAGTCGCAAAGACTTGGGGATCAAGCAAGGGCTGCAACTGCTTACACGTTTGAATATCTCGACTCAAATCGAGTGTCAGCGCTCGACCATCAACAAAGTCCAGTGCAAGCCGGCAATCAGAGAGTGTAGTAACAGCCGCCAAGCGTGGTCGTTTCATGGATAGCATCAATTCAGCGCCTCCAGGCACATGGGGACTGCTTCGCAGCCCAGCGGGAGCAAGCTCCTTCGCCACAGACTCAGTGGACATCCTGAAGGCTATCGTCAAATCAACGAGGCCTGAATACTGGCCATCGGCCGAGACTGAGTCAACATGTGACGCCCCATTCAGAGACTGAATAAGCCGTCTACGTTCACAGTCGACCGGGCTGCGCGTTATAGTCGGGCATCCGATTATTTCGCCCCCGCCCTGCCCGTCAGGTCGGCGTTACCGTTCGAGGATTAGCAGATGAAGTTCGAAGGCACCCAGGCCTACGTCGCCACCGATGACCTGAAGCTGGCGGTCAACGCCGCCATCACCCTGGAGCGGCCGCTGCTGGTCAAGGGCGAGCCGGGCACCGGCAAGACCATGCTCGCCGAGCAACTGGCCGAATCGTTCGGCGCCAAGTTGATCACCTGGCACATCAAATCCACCACCAAGGCCCATCAGGGTCTGTACGAATACGATGCGGTCAGCCGTCTGCGCGACTCGCAACTGGGCAATGAAAAAGTCCACAACGTGCGCAACTACCTGAAGAAAGGCAAGCTCTGGGAGGCTTTCGAGTCTGAAGAGCGGGTCATTCTGCTGATCGACGAGATCGACAAGGCTGACATCGAGTTCCCCAACGACTTGCTGCAAGAACTCGACAAGATGGAGTTCTACGTTTACGAGATCGACGAGACCATCAAGGCGAAAAAACGCCCGATCATCATCATTACTTCGAACAACGAAAAAGAGCTGCCAGACGCTTTCCTGCGCCGTTGCTTCTTCCACTACATCGCCTTCCCGGATCGCCCGACCCTGCAAAGAATCGTCGACGTGCACTACCCGGACATCAAGAAAGATCTGGTCAGCGAAGCGCTGGACGTGTTCTTCGATGTGCGCAAAGTGCCGGGCCTGAAGAAGAAGCCATCGACCTCGGAACTGGTTGACTGGCTGAAACTGCTGATGGCCGACAACATCGGCGAAGCGGTGCTGCGCGAGCGCGATCCGACCAAAGCCATTCCGCCGCTGGCCGGCGCGTTGGTGAAGAACGAACAGGACGTGCAACTGCTTGAGCGCCTGGCGTTCATGAGCCGTCGCGGCACCCGCTAAGAGGCTGATGCCATGTTGCTCAACCTGTTCAATGAAATGCGTGCAGCCAAGGTGCCGGTGTCGGTGCGCGAGCTGCTCGACCTGATCAACGCGCTGAAACAGCGCGTGACCTTCGCCGACATGGACGAGTTTTACTACTTGTCGCGGGCGATTCTGGTCAAGGACGAACGCCATTTCGACAAGTTCGACCGTGCGTTCGGCGCCTACTTCAATGGCCTGGAAAAACTCGACGATCACTTGCAGGCGCTGATTCCCGAAGACTGGCTGCGCAAGGAGTTCGAGCGCTCGCTGACGGATGAGGAACGTGCGCAGATCCAGTCCCTCGGTGGCCTGGACAAGCTGATTGAAGAGTTCAAGAAGCGTCTGGAAGAACAGAAGGAACGCCATGCCGGCGGCAACAAGTGGATCGGCACCGGCGGCACCAGCCCGTTCGGTTCCGGCGGCTTCAACCCGGAAGGCATTCGAGTCGGCGATGCCGGCAAGCGTCAGGGTAAAGCGGTAAAAGTCTGGGATCAGCGCGAGTACAAGAACCTCGATGACTCGGTGGAACTGGGCACGCGCAATATCAAAGTCGCCCTGCGCCGACTGCGAAAATTCGCCCGCCAAGGCGCGGCAGAAGAGCTGGACATCGACGGCACCATCGACCACACCGCCAAGGACGCCGGTCTGCTGAACATCCAGATGCGCCCGGAGCGGCGCAACACGGTGAAGCTGTTGTTGCTGTTCGACATCGGCGGTTCGATGGACGCGCACGTGAAGATCTGCGAAGAACTGTTCTCGGCCTGCAAGACCGAGTTCAAACATCTGGAGTACTTCTACTTCCACAACTTCGTTTACGAATCGGTGTGGAAGAACAATATGCGCCGCACGTCGGAGCGCACTTCGACTCAGGATCTGCTGCACAAGTACGGCGCCGACTACAAAGTGATCTTCATCGGTGACGCCGCCATGGCACCTTATGAAATCACTCAGGCCGGCGGCAGTGTCGAGCACTGGAACGAAGAGCCGGGTTACGTGTGGATGCAGCGCTTTATGGAGAAGTACAAGAAGCTCATCTGGATCAACCCTTACCCGAAAGACACTTGGGGCTATACCTCATCGACCAATATCGTGCGGGATCTGATCGAGGATCAGATGTATCCGTTGACGTTGCGCGGGCTTGAGGAAGGGATGCGGTTTTTGTCCAAATGACAGCCGGATTGTTCCCACGCGGTGCGTGGGAACAATCAAATTTACCAGCCCAATTGAATGTAGGACTTGCAAAGCCTGTCCATGAAGCTCCTGTCTTCTGTTTCGCAAATGGGCGGAGGTTGCACACCTCGCCTTTTTGCCAACAAATCAGTTTTTATTCTCTCCTGAGCTTCCAGCTTTCGCCGGCTTTTTCTTTCCAGGTCGGTTTCCGGGCGGTGCAACACTTCATGTTTCAGTTTGCCGTCTTCTGCAAAAAAGCGAAACGTGACACCTGTAGCAGTGCCCTCTGCAGTGTGTCCCTCGGCAATCAGCACCATGGATTTACCGTTTGGATTTCCACTGTGATGCCGGTCAAAACTGCGCTTGATATCGAGATTTGCTTTGGATATGAACGGTTCGATCAAACTCGCGAGCCCTTCGAATCCGATCTTGTCAGTGCTCGTTTTTTGCAGGTTGCCGAAACGATCCATCTTCGCTTGGTAAACGGCATCGTTTACGCCGGACTCATAGAACTCGACGATACGGCTTTCGACACTGGCTGTACCTTCAACGCTAACTTGACCACTTACTTTCATATAACGCATCTGCAACTTCCTTGTAAAAGATGAAGACCGATAGTTCCACACTCCATCGCCAAGTGATGTAGGGCGACTTACCAAACCTCGCGGAATCGTCTCGGTCTTCAGTCCGAATGACGGACAATTACAAGTAGGACTTCAGATAGTTGAGATGAGTTTGCCATGCACGCTCTTGCATGACTGGCGTGAACCGCACCCTGTCCCCCGGGAGACATTGCGCCAGCCTCGCCAGCGCCAAGGGTGTCAGCGCCCCCAAGCGTGGATAACCACCAATGGTCTGACGATCATTGAGCAGTACGATCGGTTGCCCGTCCGGCGGCACCTGCACCGCCCCGAGTGGAATGCCTTCGGAAATCATCGGTTGCCCCTGATAGTGCAAGGCGCTGCCCAACAAGCGAATGCCCATGCGATCTGCGCGACTGTCCACAGCCCAGGTCGTGTTGAACACATCAAACAGGCTCTGCCCGCTGAACTGGCCGATCTGTGCGCCGAGTACCAGATCCAGCGGTGCATTCGCTTTCAAATCAGGCCGTAACGCCAAAGGCACTTCGCGAAGCAACACCGCTTCACCGCGATAACTCAGCGCCGCCCCTTTGGCCAGCGGCAACCCCATGCCATCCAGGCCACCGAGTTCCTCACGCACCACCGTCGCACGGCTGCCCAACACCTTCGGTGCATCAAAACCGCCGGGCGCTGCCAGATAAGCCCGGGCACCGAGCAACGGTTGCGTGAACAGCAACTTCTGTCCTTTACCCAACTTGAAACTGCGCCACGGCGCCAGCGGCTGACCATCAATCTGAGCCCCAAGATCAGCTCCGGCCAGCGCCAGCAAACAATCCTCTGCAGCGACGACGGCAAACCCGCCGAGGGTGATTTCGATCACCGCTGCATCGAGGTTATTGCCGAGCAACCAGTTGGCCCAGCTCATCGAACACCAATCCGCCGCACCGCCCTGGGTGACGCCCAGGTGTCGCACGCCAAACCGTCCCGCGTCCTGCAACAGGCACAACGGGGTACTGGCTTCAATCGTCAGTCGGCTCATGCCCGCGCCTCCAGTGGCGTGTCATCGCCGCCCAGATTGATGAATTCAGCGTGACTGACCGCTTCGAATCGCACCGTGTCGCCGGGTTGCATCAGGCTGTAGCCATCACGATGACGGTCGAACAATTTCGCTGGCGTGCGACCGATCAGGTTCCAGCCACCGGGGGACACCACCGGGTAGGCCGCCGTTTGCCGTTCGGCAATCCCGACGCTGCCGGCAGCGACTTTTTTGCGTGGGGTATTCAAGCGCGGTGCAGCGAGAATCTCTTCGACCAACCCCATAAAGGCGAAACCCGGCGCGAAACCAAGGGCAAATACCTGATATTCGCGGCCGCTGTGACGACGAATCACCTCCTCCAGCGCCAAGCCACTGCGCTCGGCGAGCAAGCTCAGTTCCGGCCCGACGCTCAAGTCATACCAGACCGGCAGCACATGGCACTGGCCAGCCTTTCGCGCATTGGGCGACAAATCAATCAGCGCCTCGGCGATCAATTCCCGCGCCTGACTCGGACTCAGTGCAGTCAAATCGTAATGCACCATCAGTGTCGTATAGGAAGGCACCAGATCGATCAATTGCTCGCCGAATAACGCACGCAAGCGCTCACTGGCGGCGAGCATCCACGGCATGTTGGCTTCGGCGATTTCATCGAACAGACGCAGCATCAGGCAATCCAGTGCCACCACTTCAATCCTTGGGTTCATGGCGCGCTCTGCTGATTCAAGGCCTCGCGAATGCGTTGCACAGCGGCCACCGAACTGGCGTTGTCGCCGTGTACGCAGAGGGTGTTGGCATGTAGACGCAAGGCGCTGCCGTCGCTGGCGCTGAGGTTGTCGCCACGGGCGATGGTGAGGGCTTGCTCAATGATGGTTTCGGCATCGTGATGTACCGCACCCGGCCGTTGTCGTGAAACCAGTTTGCCGGCGCTGTCGTAGGCGCGATCGGCGAAGGCTTCAAACCAAAGGGTGACGCCATATTCATCGCCAATCTGCTGCGCGGCGGAGTTGTCGCGGGTGGCCATCAACATCAGGGGCAGGCCGCGGTCGTAAGCGGCCACCGCCTGAATCACGGCACGCAATTGCGCCGGGTTGGCCATCATGTCGTTGTACATCGCGCCGTGGGGTTTGACGTAACTGACACGGCCGCCTTGGGCTTTGCAGATGCCATCAAGGGCGCCGATCTGATAATGCAGGATGTCTTGCAGTTCTTGCGCCGAATACGCCATGGAGCGGCGGCCAAAACCGACCAGATCCTGATAGGCCGGGTGTGCGCCGATCTGCACGCCGTGGCTCAATGCCAGGCTGACGGTCTTGCGCATGATGCTCGGGTCACCGGCGTGGAAACCACAAGCCACGTTGGCACAATCAATGAAGGGCATGACCTCGGCGTCCAGACCCATGGTCCAGCTGCCGAAGCTCTCGCCAATGTCGCAATTCAATAGCAGGCGGCTCACGGTGAACA
>Ga0268266_10006045_pt1 | contig 11158 bp, 9 predicted proteins | sample KBSS13metaG_FD_190356 | JGI IMG/M metagenome (GOLD analysis project Ga0268266, IMG submission 190356) | Switchgrass rhizosphere microbial communities from Kellogg Biological Station, Michigan, USA - KBS S1-3 metaG (SPAdes) (version 2) | ecosystem: Host-associated > Plants > Roots > Rhizosphere >... | reverse complement strand
GCTCGTCGCGCGCCTTCAGCACCCGCCGCGGCAACGTGAGCCCTGGCCGTGATGTCGGTGCGGCGGCGAGTGCGGCCGAATATTGGTCGCCGGGAAGCGGATTGAGGAACAGCGTGGGCGGCTGCTGGGGGGCTTGCGGGTCGGTGGTGCGCACCAGCGCCGACACCGCGATCTTCCCGTCGCGCTGTTTGCGCAGCGTCGTCATCTGCACGACGTGATCGCTGCGCAGCGCCCACATCGCATTCAGGCTCTCGGTGGTGATGTCCTCAGGTGAGAAGTAGTACGTCGTCAGATAGCCCGGCCTGGTGTTGATGGTGCGCCACCCCACGCTGGCTTTGGGCCGCACCCGCACCGGATGCGCCTCGGCGTGCTCACCGACACCGACCGCCGGCTCAGCGGGTGCGCCGACACCGGCGAACACCTCGTCCTCCAGTTCGTCAAAGTCGGGCTCCTCGAGCACGTCGGGCGCGATCTCCTCGTCGGCCACCGCCACGGCGGGCCGCGGCGGCGGCGACGCCAGCCCGACGCCCAGCGCAGCCAGCGCCGCATCGTGTTCCTCCGCGTTGCACGGCACCGCCCGAATCCCCTGCTGCAGTAGGGCTTTGAGGATCCGGTCGGATGCTGCGGCCGCGGCGGTGCCGATCGAGTGCCGGTAGGACAGGCCGGCCACCGACTCGGGCAGGATGAGCCGCACGATCAGCCGGGTGGTGCGCTGCCCGGCCGCCGACCGGTCGGCCAGCAGCGTGGAGTACAGCGGCGGGTATCCGCTCTGGGGCACCACCCGGTAGCCGTCGTTGACGATGTCGACTTCCAGGTGCAGACCGCCGGGTTGCTCGAGATGGTCGATGAGCACCCGCAGCGGCACCGTGTTGGTGGTGTGCAGGGTCGCCGCGCTGCGCAGAAATGTCGGGCTGTCGGCGCGCCCGTCGATGCGCAGCATCGTGACGGCCTCCTCGCCGGCGGTGCGCACCCCGTAGACGTGACCGCCGTGGTTGATATCGACCGCGGCGCCGACGGGGGTGGCGAATCGGCGCTGGCGTCGCCAGCGTGCTTGGGCGCCAACCCAACTCACGGCGTTGCGCCGATGCACCGTGACCACCAGTGCCACCACTGCGACGGCGGTGATCACCGCGGCCGGCCACCAACCCCACCGGCCCGGCGGCAGCGCGGTGAACGCGGCCAGCGCCACCACCTCGGCGGCCACCACGGCTCCCAGCGCCGGGCGCAGCGCCACGGTGCGCGCCTTCACGACATCCTCCTGCGGATCCCGGCCACCGCCGCGACGATGAGCGCGGCCCCGAACGCGACCCCCACCCCGATCAGCGCCACGTTGCGCGGCCGCAGATCCGGGCCGGGCGGCGGCGGGGGCACGTGCAGGGCGCTGCTCAGATGCTCGGCGGGTTTCGGGTCGCCGGGCGTCACATCGAACGTCAGCGCGGCGACCGGATCGATGACCCCGTGCCCGACCTGGTTGTCCACCCCGTGCGCAGGGTTGTGCGCGGTCTCGGTGATCCGCCGGATCACCTGGTGCGCAGTCAGATTCGGAAACTTGGCGCGCACCAGCGCCGCCACACCCGACACGTAGGCCGCCGAGAAACTGGTCCCCCACATGCCGTTGCCGGTGCCGGGATCCTTGGCCGGCGAGGCGTTGACCGCGGCGCCGTTGACGCTGGACAGCCCCATGATCCGGGCGCCGGGGGCGGCCACCCCCACCCACGGGCCGTTGATGGAGTCGGGCATCGGCAGCCCGCCCGGGGTGACCGCGGCCACCGAGAGCACGTAGTCGGAGAACCACGCCGGGCTGACGATGGTGCGCACCCCTGCCCAGTCCCGCGGGTCGGCGGGGTTGAGCGGGTTGAACGCCGGGTTTTGCCCGCAGTCGGGCTGCAGCGGGTCGTTGCGGTTGCCCGCGGCGGCCACGATGACCGCGTCCTTGTCGACGGCGGCGTAGCGCACCGCCGCACCGAGCGGATCTTGGTTGACCGGCGCCGCGGCGTTGGTGCACGACGCCAGCGACACGTTGATGACCTTGGCGCCCAGATCTGCGGCGGTGCGGATGGCCTTGGCCAGCGACAGGATGTCGCCGGCCTTGCGGTGCAGCGACTGCTCCTCCGGTGTCGGATGTGCCGGGGCGAACGCCACCGACGCCTGCCGGATCGAGATCAACGCGGCATCCGGCGCCACCCCGACCACGCCGTCGGGGCCGCCCGGCGGCGGACCGGGCACCAGCGGCGCGGCCGCGGCGGGATCGGCGGCCCCGTCGGCAGGGGCGTCACCCTCGGGCGGCGGAGACGGAGGGGGCGGCGGTGGCGGCGGCGCGATCACCGTGATCGTCTGCGGCGGCGGGGGTGGCGGCGGCGCGCTGGTCGGAGCCGGGTTGGCCGGCACCGCGGGCGGCGGCGCGACCGGCGGGGCACCCAGCGGCTTGGTCGGCGGGCGGTCCGCTGGGTTCGACGGCGCGGCGCCGATGATGCTGGCCACCGCGGTGCCGTGGTTCTCGCAGTCGGTCAACCCGCCGCCCGCCAGCCCCTGCACGTAGTCGCCGCCGGCGAACAGCGCCGGGAAGCGCGGATTGGGTGTCACCCCGGTGTCGATGACCGCCACCGTCACCCCGGCGCCGGTGGAGTACTGCCAGGCCTGCGGCACCGACAGCATCACGTTGCCCGGCGCCGGCTGGGTGACGTCGGGATCGGCGATCACCACCGGGTTGATGCAGGCCTCGGTCTGGCGCATCTCCTCGACGGGCCCCGGCGTCTCCGGCGGCGGCAGCGCACCCGGGTCGATCACCGGCGGCCCGATCGCCAACGCCGCAGGCGGTGCGGCCACGTTGGCCCCGAACAGGACCGCCGCGCCGAAACCCGCAGCGGCCGAACGCATCCGCATCAGTGGTACCTGACGAAATGCAGCAGATCGATCGCCCACGCCGCGAACACGATCACCGCGGTGGTCGCCACGTACTCCACGTACTCGACGAGTTCGCGGACCGGTTCGGAGAAGTTCCGGTTCGGGATCACCGTCCCGCCGAGCAGCGCGCACACCGCGATGCCGAGCACCACCGCCGCCGCCCACAGCCCGGTCACCGACGCCGCGTCGGCGGCGATGCCGTAGTGGACCGGGATCGCGAACAACGACACGGCCCCACCGGTCACCACCGTGATCGCATGGCGGCGGTCGCGAAACGCGCGCGCCCGCAGCACCAGGATCACCGCGATGATCGCGACCACCACCACGAACGGCCACTGCGAACCCACGCCGGGATGAATGGCACACCACGACGACCCGACCTGCACCAGCGCGTTGCCGAGCAGCAGCCCGGTCAGCACCCGGTTGGACCGCCGTGCCACCTCGGCGAGCTCCTCGCCGCGCAGCGTGACGTCGTGCGGTGCGTCGGCGACCGGGGTGATGGTGTCCTCCGGCTCACCCGGCGCCCGGGTGTACATGTCCTTGCCGGTGATCGAGTCGAAGCTCTGGCGCGGCACCTTGGCCAGCTGCCTGCCGATCGCCGGCGCGGCCAGCGACACCGTCAGCACCGCGATCAGCATCACCGTCGCGATGCGCTGCCCGGGAACGGTGAAGAACATCCGGGCGCCCGAGGCCGCCAGCACCGCCACCGACACGGTGATCATCGCCGCCGCGGCCACCCAGTAGCGGCTGGTGAAACGCGCCACCAGCGCGGTGGCCACCAACGCCACCCCCGCCGCCAGAAACGCGTGCGGCGCGCCCGGGTGGGCTCCGGGCGGTGCGCAGGCCCCTGCCGCGACCAGCGCTGCCACCGCACACCAGCACGCCGCGGCCCTGGCCGGAAGCGGCGCCGCCATCCGCACCGTCATCAACGTCACCGCGAGGAGCACCAGGCCCGCCGCGCCGAAGATGACCGGGGTCAGCCATCCCCCGGGAGTGGCCCAGCGCTGGCGCCACACGAGCAGACCGGACACCAGCAGCGCCACGGTCGTCAACGCCACCGCCACCGCGGCGGCGTCGCCGGCCGACACGGCCGGGAAGTGGCTCTTGGCCCACCTGGCGATCGCCGCCGACACGTTCTCGATGTTGGGTTCGTAGCGCTGCGCGGAGGCCGCGGGCACGAACGCGAGCAGCTCGGCGTCGCTGACGCCCTGCGCCGAGAGCGACAGGTTGCCCGCCAGCATGGTCATGCCCGCGGCCCGGGCGAACACGAAGTTGCGCCGCGGCAGCTCCTCGGCACCGATCGAGCGCAGCTGCCGGTTGATCGCGTCGCGGGTCGGGTCGGCCAGCTTGGCCAGCGGCACGGCCGCGGGCAGCAACAGGTCGATCTGGTGGCTCTCCCCCACCAGCAGCGACACCCGGCTCGAGGCGGGCACGCCGGTGTCGGCCCGCAGGTCGCGCCCGGCCACCCCGCGATCGGCGGTGGCGGTCATCGCCGCTCCCGGGGCCGCTCGGTGGTCGCGGTGAAGTGCTCGGCCAGCGCCGCGGCGATCTCGAGCACCCGGCGGCGGGTGTGCTTGTTGAGCTCGTTGTCGATGTCGATCACCCCGGCTGGGCGCAGATGCCGGTCATAGGGCATCTCGATGACCTTCTGACCGCGGCTGCCGAACCGTTCGATCAGCAGCTTCACGTCCCGCTTGCTGGCCTGGTTGTCGGAGTTGTTGACGACGACCACGGTGCGGTGCAGCAGCCCGGTGTAGCCGTTGTTGGCCAGCCACTCCAGGGTCTGACCCGCCGCTGACGCCCCGTCATACCAGCAGGAGGACACCACGATCAGAGCGTCCACGTCGGCGACCGCGGCGCGGGTCACTGGGGCGTCCATCGTCGACCCGCAGTCCACGATCGACACCGTGAAGTGGCGGTCCAGCTGGGCCACGGCAGCCGAGTAGACCGACGGATCGAGCACGCGGCGGCGCGCGGTGGACATCTCCCCGGCCAGCACGAACAGCCCCGAGGCGTTGCTGCCGACGCGGCTGCGCACATCGGCGAAGGTGTGCAGGTTGCGGTCACCGGCGAGCTCCCAGTAGGACCCCGACGCCTTGGGGTCGATGCGGCTGGCGAGCTTGCCGAACGCGGTGTCGGCATCGATGGCCACCACCCGGTCATCGGGGCGCATCTCTGCCAGCAGCGATCCCACGCAGGCCGAGATGGTGGTCTTGCCGACGCCGCCCTTGCCCAGCACGCCGATCTTGTAGCGGCCCCGCAGCAGCGAGCGGACCTTGGCCTCCAGCTCGGCCTGGTAGCGCTCGTCGGGTGACTGCCCGGGGTTGATCAGATGAAACGTCGCGGCGTACAAGGCTTTTCGCCAGCCACGCTGCGGCGGGATCTTGCGGGTGGGCACCAGTTCGGTGCTGCGGATGTCGTCGACGAAGTTGAAGCTGCCCGCCCCGCCGGGCGTCGGACCCCAGCCTGGTGGCGCGCTGCCCCAGTCGCCGGCAGGCGAACGCGGCGCAGGACCCTGCGGGCCGCGTGGACCCGCGAGCAGCTCATCGCGGTTGATCAGCGACGTCTTTTCCGACAGGCCCTCGGGGTCATGGCGCGCGGGCTGCTCGAGGTGACGCGCGCCGGTGCTCGGCGGCGGGCCCGCCGGATCCGGGCGGAACGGCGCGGGTGCATCCGGCCACGGCGCAGGGGGAACCGGGCGGGTGACCCCCGGGTCCGGTGCGCCCGCCAGGTGGCGGGGCGCCTCCCCGGACGACTCGGTGGGCGCGGGTCGTTCGACGTTCTGGGCGCCGCCCGGCTGTGCGCTCGGGCCGGTCGCGTACTCGTCGGAGTCGTCCCGTTGCGGGTTACTCATATCGTCATCCTAACGGCGCACATGCACAGCATGTACGCCAGTTGCGGCGGCACCGATTGCGTCATTCTCATTGCGGCGCCTGCGTTTTCGTGGGTAATGCCTCGGCCCCACCCACCGGGGTCAGCGAGTCGTGCTGGGTCAGCGCATCGGCTTTGGACAACGCCGCACCGGGGGCGAACGTGCGGATCATCGCCCACGGTGCCTGGCGCGCCGAGGCGGTCGCGATGCCCAGCGGGCGCAGCGTCGCATCCTCCAGCGCGATGCCGTAGCGCACCCCCTCATCGGAGATCCACCACAGCGAGTCCCGGCTGACCGACGACGGATCGGCGTTCGTCGTCATCACCAGGTTCGTCGACCCCGGCGCGATGTAAACCTGATCGGCCTCGTCGGAATCGGGATCGTTGCGGCCGTCCTTGACCAGATGGATCAGCCGGTTGTCCGACTCGGCCGGGATCGGCAGGCCCTGCCCCGAGAGCACCGACATAACCGCGGCTTTGTCGGTGGAGCCCTTCGACCACGCCATGCACGTGGTGACCGCCACCGAGGTGTCGACCAGGTGCAGCCGGGTCGCCGGGTAGTAGGACACCGGCAGCGTGTCGACCACCGGGACCGGGGCCAGCCGGTCGGGGGACACCGCGACCGGCGCGACGTCGCCGAACGAGTTGGCCGCCCGCAGCAGCGACGCCACGAACGGCGAAATACGCTGCACCCCATTGGACAACAGCACATACAGCGATTCGCCGCCCCCTTGAGCGACGTCGTGCACGCTCAGCACCGAACCGACGACCACGCCGGGCCCCAGGTTGTACGGTGAGGGCGCACCGGCGTCGGCGATGGCCGGCACCACCAGCGGATCGGTCGCCGGGATGGCGTCATAGAGCGCGTTGGACATCGTGACCGGTTGTGGTGCAGCCGAATCCACGCCCAGCGCCAGCGCAACGGACTTGTTGGAGAGGTCGATGTCGGAGCGGTGCCCGTCCCACACCACGAACGTTTTGTCGTTGTGGCGCGCCAGGATCGCATTGGGCATCTGCAGCGGCGCCGACCGCGCCCCCAGCGTCAGCGGGCCGGCGATCGCGGTCACCACCGGCGCGCGGCCCGCCGACGCGGTCGCCGTCGCACTCGGTGTGGTGTCACACACCGCCCACTGGGAGCCCAGCCCGGTGCGGATCGGCATTTGTGTTGGCGCACCGACGATTCCGACCCACGGTGCCCTGGGGTATTTGTCGAGTTCGGCGGCCTTGACGAACGTCGGGTTGGCGTTCTGCCCCGAGATCAGCCGCGCACTGGTCAGGTTCAGCGCGGGGCGCAGCCGGCCGTCGACGAGCACATAGATGGCGCCGGTGTCGCGGTCGGCCAGGATCGCCGACGTGCCGACTTGGCCGGCCGGTTTGATGTAGGCCATCAGCGCCGCCAGCGCGATCGCCACCAGGGTCAGCACGAAGCCCAGGATCAGCGCAGCGATGCGCCGCTGCTCGGGGTCGTAGTCGAGCCGAACGCCGTGATGGCTCAACGCCGCAGCGTTGCGCCGGTTCCAGAAATAGTGCGCCGTGACCTGCAGGCGTGACGTCAAATTCAGCGCCACGGCGCCACCCCCACCGACGGTCCGACCGCCACTGACGCAGCGGTCATGTCAGCTGCGGCACGGCCAGCAGGTCGGCCAGGTCATCACGCAGGCTGGTGGGCGTGGCGGGAAAGACGGCCATCCACTCCCTGCCGTCGGCCGCCGTCGTGGTGGACAGGCTGATCCGCCCGTACTCGGTGTCGGCGACGGTCAGTACCCGCGGGTGCGGGCGCATCTCGGGCACGTGGTCGATGACGATCACGACCGCCATCGCCGAGGTGTCCAAACCGGAGGCCGCCTGCAGCACCTCCACCTCCCACGGGCCCAGCCCCAGCGAGCGCAGTGCCGCGGCCATCGCCTCGGGCCCCTTGCCGGCCGCGGCGTGCACCGCCGAGGTCACCAGGTCCTTGGGCACATTGAAACCCTCGATGTCTGCAGGCGGGTGTTCACCGAAGGCGGGCAACAACATCCGGCATATGTGCGCGATCTGTTTGTCGGTCTCTTCGGCCTCACCCACACCGCCGATGACCATATCGGCGCCGTCGCGCGCGGCCATCGCCAGGAACCGGCGGTGCCGGCAGATCACCATCACCCGCTCGGCCACCGTCGGCCCGGCGATTTCGGTAGCGGGCGCATCGGGGCGGCGGATCCGCAGCACCACCTCCCGCTCGGGACGGCCCAGCACGGTCATCCAGTCGGCCACGATCGGGTCGACCGCACCGCGCTCATCGATCACCCCGGCCTCGACCAGACTCTGGTACTGCGCGGTACGCGCGATCGGTTGACGCCCCGCTGTGGTCTCCACGATCAGGTCACCGTGTGCTGAGGGGATGTAGGGCTTGAGCTGCAACGCCACTGGCATCGACTCCACGCCGACCAGCGCCTGCAGCACCCAGATGCCCTCGACCGATGTCTGCAACACCGTTGCCTCCCAAAGCCTTTCACTCAACACGCGCACAAGAGGGGGCCTGTCGGAGTCAGGCCCCCTCTTGAACGGCTGACGCTAACGTTGCCGACTTCTCAGATCGACGTGAAGGACTGGCCGATCGCGCCGTCGGTGGCCTGGCTGTTGCCTGCCGCGGTGTCGATGGCGTTGCCGTGGCGGGCGATGACCTCCTGGCCGTCCTGTACGGCCTGGTGGATCAGGCTCATCACCTGCTGGTAGGCCGGCGCGCCCTGGGGCCCGGTGAAGTACTCTGGGGAGGCGTTGACGGCGTTGATCGCTTCCTGCCCCAGCGATTCCAGTTCCTGGGAAAAGCTCATGTGCCCGGAGGCCAGATCGGCCATGCCCGCCAGATTGGCGATGATCGTTTCGTTGTCCATCAGTGAAATCCTTTGTCTCTCAGTTTGATTGGATGACTAGTGCAAGCTCGTGAGGTCCAGATTCACTGGAACTTGATGGCACCGGCGACCTGCTGGTACAGGCTGGAGTTGTCGTGATCGGTGTTGGTGGTGTGCGAACCGGCCTGGCGCAGCGTGTCATTGACCTGCTGGAAGCGATGCTGGATCTTGGTCTGCGCGTCGTGGATCTCTGCACCGGTGGCCACGCTGGTCATCGCGGCGTTGCCGCCCATCGTCTGGTTGGCGATGGATTCCTCGTTGGCGTGCTGGTAGCGGTTGAGCACATCCTGCATACGCTGCGAGACGTCGTCCATGGTGTTGGCAAGGTTGTGAACATTCGCGGCATTGACCTTGATCGTTCCGCCGCCGGGCTCCGTCATCTGGTGTCTCCCTCGAAATTGGTTGGTAGCTGCTGGATTTCAGTTTAAGAGCCGCGCGGGGCTGCTCTGGACGCTAATTTTCATTCAGATCCGTTGCTGCTCCCCCCTGCTGGGACGCCCGGTGATCTGCATCGCCCGTCCCGGGCGTTGCTCGGAGCGCGACTGCTCACCGTCGCGGCCCAACGCTGCCGGCGGCGCCCCGTACAGCCCGCCGCCGCCCAGTCCGGCCGGGCGGGCCGCCCCGGCCTCTGCGGCCGGGCCGCCGCCCTGCCAGCCGCCGGGCAACGTCGGGGAGGTGGGTGCGGAAAAGCTGCTCGCCGGACGCACGAAGCTGCTCGACAGCGCGGCGTTGCTCAGTGCGCCGCCACCACCGCCGCCCAACGAGCCCAGCGCGCCGACCCCGCCGAGTCCCGGCCCGATCGCTCCCGCGGCCTCGGGCGCCAGCGCCGCCGCGGCCTGCGCCCCGTTGGCGCCGGTCATCGATTGAGTCAGCGGGCCCAGCATGCCCGACAGCAGTTGCGGGGCCTGCCCCAGCATCTGCGGCAGCTGCCCGCCGACCTGGCTGATCTGCCCGAATGAGGATCCGATCTGACCGAACACGCCGCCGAGCTGGCCGACCATCGACGACATCATGCCCTCGGAGCCCGACCCGCCGCCCACGGTCGCGTCCCCGGCCTCCGTCATCGTTTTCGCGCTGGCCTGTAACGCGCCTTGCGTGCCGTCGGTGGCGGCGGCTTGGGCCACCCCCATCGCCGGGCCGGCCGGGTTGGCCGCGTCCGGGGAGAACGGCGCCGGGGTGCCCAGCGCGGCCAGCGCCGTCGACACCACCGATCCGTAGCCGGTACGCGCCGTGGCGTTCTGGATCCAGAACGCGTGGTACTCGCCCTCCAGCGCGGCGATCTCGCCGGTGTGGATGCCAAAAGCGTTGGTGGCCACCAGCGTTGCCTGGGTGGTGCGGTTGGTCACCACCACCTCGGCCGGGATCATCGACTCAAGCGCGCTGCTGTGGGCCATCGCCACCTCAGAGGCGTGCACCATCGACAGCCGGGCCCACGCCGAGGCGGTCTCGCACAACAGGATGAATTCGTCGGCGCTCATCGTCATCATCTGCCCGCCCGGCCCCTGCCAGGACACCGACGCCGTCGAGTGGACGTTGATCCCCATCGCGGCCATCTCGGCCAGCAGCATGTCGGCGATCGACTCATGGCCCGTGGCGGCGTCCAGCAAGCTCGCGCCCAGGTCCCCCGAGCGCATCAACACATGGTTGGTTGCGGGATCGACCGCAGCCGCGTCCCCGAATCCCGACATACCGCCTTCAGCCGATCAGATCGACAGCGTGGCTTCGTTGATGGCGTCGGTGGCCACGTATGCCGCCGCGCTGGTGCCCATCGTCTCGGCGAACAGGCCGCGCACCATCACCAGCTGCGACAGCATCGCCATCGTCTCGGCGCCGCGCGCACCGAAGGCCGCCGCCGCGGCGGCCGAGGCGTCCTCGGCCCCCGGCGGCAGGATCGCCGTCACCGGAGCGGCCGCACCGGCGCCGGTACCCGCCATCGTCGCCGTTCCGGCGTTCTCGATGGCCGACGCGACTCCCACAGCGGGCGCATTGATCAGCAACGGACTGCTCATCTCATTCCTCCCCAACACACGTTGAGCCTGGATAGAAGGTGTTGTTGATTAGTGTAAGACCTGCAGCCGGCTGCCCTGTCCGCCTTTTTCGGCTCCCCCGCCACCGTGGGGCCCCAGTCCGCCGCCGGATCCATGACGGCTAGGTCGGCGGCGATGATGCTCACCGGCACGTCGTGGCTCACCCCCTCCCCTTGGCGCTCGCGCAACTAGACCGCCTCGGGCAGTGCCGCCACCACGTCGCCTCGACTGGGTAACCCCACCGCGACCGCGACGGCTGATGAAGGGTCGGCGTCGTCCGGCAGTTGGTGAACCGGTCACGGTGCTACCTCGTGACTTAGGAGAGTCCGGGGGCGATGCCAGCTACGTGGGGCGCATCCGGCAGGATCCCGGGGTGCCGGACGGGCGCGGCCTGGCCCTGTTCGTCAGCAACGACAACCTGCGCAAGGGCGCCGCCCTGAACGCCGTCCAAATCGCCGAACTGCTTCG
>Ga0268266_10006042_pt1 | contig 11159 bp, 9 predicted proteins | sample KBSS13metaG_FD_190356 | JGI IMG/M metagenome (GOLD analysis project Ga0268266, IMG submission 190356) | Switchgrass rhizosphere microbial communities from Kellogg Biological Station, Michigan, USA - KBS S1-3 metaG (SPAdes) (version 2) | ecosystem: Host-associated > Plants > Roots > Rhizosphere >... | reverse complement strand
GCGTTCGGCAATGCCCACGACCGTAGCGGAGCAACCGTTATGCCCGCGCCCCCGGCCCAGACCGCCGCAACGGCAAGGTTGGCCCACGTCGTTTTGGACACCCAAGCCGCTGCAGCCGAAAGGTCGGGCCCACGCCGTTCTAGGGCACGCAGGCGGCCACTGTGCCCGCGCTGGTCTAGGCCACGCAGGCGGCCCACGTTGTTGTAGGGCACCTCAGTGCCGGCGCCGCGACCACATGTGCGGAAGCTCGCCAACGGCCGCGCGGTTGCCGTGAGCGTCAGCGGGCCGCGCGGCCGGTGGCAGCGATCAGTGTTCGGAGTTTCGGGGCACGGCGACCCGGCGGGTAAACCGCTCAATCGAGCGACGGGCGGCCGCCTTGGCAATGTGTTTGCACCAGAGCGGCTCCTTGTGAGCCGTCCAACGCTGAAATTTCTCGCAGTCGCAGACCCATTGAATCCGGTCGTCCTCAGTGAGGACCACCTGGACGGTGCGGGTCGGGAATGTGTACGTCCCGAGAACCTCTACCGGTGACTGGGGCTTGGGTCGCCGTCGCAATCTGATTGCCATGCGACGAGCATAATCTCACTCGGTTGTGGATTGTCTGTGGATTACTTGTGGGTAGCCCTTCAGTTTCCGCCTGTCGGCACTGAGTGGACGCCCACCCGGCTCTCCAGACCCTTGCGGCCCGCCGCCATCAGCGCCCGGTGGTTCCACTTGAACAGGAGCCCAGCAATGGGGCCGAGGATCGGGAAGCGGGGAACGGGCACATTCACAATCCAATCGTGTTGCACCTGGGTACCGGCACCGGACCGGGTGAGCTGCCACCGCCCTACCCCGGTCAACTGGCCATCGGCCACCGATTCAATCAGCGCCCTGGGCTGCACTTTCACGGTCCGCATGTTGAAGGTGAATCGGGGTGGCAACACGCCCTTCCACGTGATCCGCCGGTAGGCCCCCATGCCGCTGCTGTCACCCTGCTCCAACAATCGAACATCGCTCATTCCCTTCCACCACTGGGGCCACGTCTCCGGCCGCGCCAGCTCGGCCCACACGGACCCAACCGGAGCATCCAGTGACCAACGGGTGGTGAGGTGGAATTGAGTAACGTCCGTAGACATGCGCTCGCGACTTTAATACCGCTAAGACCAAGGTCCGAAGGGCATTTTGACTCAATGCGCAGGAGATGTAACCAGAATGACGGCAAGCAACAAGTGGGCCGGGGTCGGAACCACTGTAAAAGTATCCCCGACCTGCCCCACCCAGACATAGCCCGCGGCGTTGGCGTGGATGGAGTATTTCCCAGCCCCAACTAGGCTGGCCGGTCGATCGAAAAATAGAAGCATCACGGGCTTCCGGGTATCACCGTCGATCCACTGTGTCCGGCCAACAGGTTCGATGCCGTCGGCCTGCAGCACCACCGGTGCGAGCCGCGCCACGCGCGCGTCAGCCGGCTCAATATGCATATAGGAGACACTGAAGTCACTGGGCTCCAGTGACTTCAACAGCGCCTGATGGTTGCGATTCAGGTCGATGTCGAAATGATTGTCTGGTTGCAGTGTTGGATTGAGAAAGTCCCCGGTGGTGGGCGGACCGTAAAGGTCGCCCGCAATGTAGGGGAAAAACAGCCGGAATTGGCTTTGCGGCGGCGGCGGCAGTTGCGTCACCTGATCGCCCGCCAGAAACACGAGTTGGGAGTGGATGATCCAGTCGGCCCGTGGGGGCGGCGGCTGGTGACAACCGCTCAGCCCCACCAGGACGAGAACGCTCAGGACCCTCACGAAGAGACGATCTTCGCCTTGATCGCCTCGTACTCCGCGTCTGTAATCAGCCGGGCATCGAGCATCTGTTTGGCGTCCTGGAGGCGCCGGACCGCATCGGATGTCCCGGCGACGCCCATGGACGGGGTGGGCCCCGAGCTGACCTGGATACCGCCCGAACGCGCGCGCAGCTCCTCGAGCTCGCGGACCCGGCGCTTTTCGCGCCAGGCCTGATCCTGCGCCTGGCAGATCCGATACACCGCCTGCGCCTGGGATTTCACCAGGCCCGGGAAATCCAGCCGCCGTGACCCGGTAGCTCCAAGCGATGCGAGGTCGGCCGCCTTGCCGGCGCGCACCGACAGATCGGCGCCGAAGATACCGACCCGCAGGGTCACCTCCTCGAGATCCTGCCAGCGGATGTCCGAGACATCGAAACCGCCGATCAGGTGGCGCGTGATCACGATCAGCCGGCCGCTGGTGGCGGCGACCAGCAGGCGCCGGTGGGTCAGCGCAAACAGCCGGTGCTGAACCGCCCAGGCTTCGAGGCTTTCCGAGGGGATGAGCACCGACCGCAGGTACTCGTGGGGGCGCTGCAAACCCGGCTCAATGGGTTCGAATGAATCGTGCATTGTTGTTCTCTCATGATTCTCAGTGCGTCACGGGCTCTTCCGGCCGGTTCACGATCGCCTTGCGAAACTCCCGCAGCTTGGCCTTCATGGCCGCCTCGTTGGCGGGGCCCATGCGCAACAACAGTTTCTGCCCGGCCGACAGGCCCTCGAGCTTGGGATCCGCGTATTCGTAGAACACCTTCGGCTGCGTGAGCTCGATCGGTCCCTGGACGTCCGGTGTCTTCAGCATGTCATCGATGACCTCGACCAGCCGGTCGTTGAAGTATTGGCCCGGGTAACCCAGGTCTTCGTACGACTGCTGGAACAGCGGGTACAGCTTGAAGTAAACGCTCGCGAGCGTCTTCGTGTCCGTGTTCTGAACGACCTTGATGAAGGGCGCATAACGCTCGAAGTTCGCCGAGCCCAACGTCGTGACATCACCCTGTGAGGCGACCGCTGTAGCGCCCGGGGTTGGCTTGATCGGACGCAGCTCGATAGCCACCTTCTTCCGCGGCAGGTTGTCGACGGTCACGACGATGTGGCGGACCACGTTTTCAGGCACGAGGAATTGCGTAACGGCCTTCGCCCCGAATACATCGATCAGCGACTGGCGGACATCCGGATCGCTGTCCTTCAGCGGCGGCAGCGGCTTCGCGTCGCTCGCTTCGGGAATCGGGTTCTTGACAGCGGGCTCCGTGGCGGCCTGCGCCGGCTCGGCGGGCGGCTTCGCAGCCTCCTGCTGCACCGGAACTGCAGGTACGGCGCTGTGGTACTTGTAATAGTAGACAGCCCCCACCAGGCCGATCACCACAATGGCGGCCGAGCCCCAGATCACCTTTTTCCTGAACGATTCGTCGGCGTCGGATTCCGTATTCCACATCTCGCGATTCCCGCTTTTTGAGGGCGAACAGCTACTTTACTACCGCGCCGCAGCCAGCGGCGAGTCTCGTCCTTACGCTACACTGGCGCGTATCCCGGAGGGCCTGATGCTCGAGCGAAGTATCGAAAAACTGTTGTTCGCCAGCCGTTGGCTGCTGGCGCCGATGTACCTCGGGCTGTCACTCGCCCTCATCGCCCTGGGCGTGAAGTTTTTCATCGAGATTGCCCACTCCCTGACACACATCCTGGAGCTCGCCGAAACCGATCTGGTGCTGTCCGTGCTGTCGCTCATCGACATGGCGCTGGTCGGCAGCCTCCTGGTCATGGTGATGTTGTCAGGGTACGAGAACTTCATCTCCAAGATCGACGCCACCACCGAGCAGGAAACCCCCGAATGGCTGGGCAAGCTCGATTCGGGCACGTTGAAACTGAAGGTGGCCGCCTCGATCGTGGCCATCTCCTCCATCCACCTGCTGCGGATCTTCATGAACGCGCAGGCGACGCCCAATGACAAGATTCTCTGGTATGTGGTGTTGCATCTGACGTTCGTCGTCTCGGCTGTGTTGTTGGGCGTTCTCGACCGCCTGGCATTCGCTTCGCACCGCGATTCTTGAGCCGCGCCGCGCTGCGCCAAAGGCGATGTGCGTTCGCACTTGCGTAGCGCGTCTCACATCAACATGTTGCAGTTTGACGCCGGCGCGTGTCTCGAGTATCCATAACCTATGGTTGGTTGGATGCGACAGGGACTCGAAAATGAAGCTGCGGATACTCCATCTCGAAGACAACGCCACGGACGCGGATCTCGTACGCGCGTCGCTGGCCCGAGGCGGACTCAACTGCGACATCCTGCCTGTCAATTCCGGCGATGCATTCCATGCAGCGCTGCGGCGCCCCGAGTTCGATGTCATTCTCTCCGACAGCGGCGTACCCGGCTACGACGGCCGCGATGCCCTGACGGCGGCTCATGATCAGTGTCCGAGCGTACCCTTCATTGTCGTGTCCGGTTCGCCGCGCCGCGACAACACCGCCGGTGCACTCCAACCAACGGCGGCTGTTGCAAAGTCCGACCTCGAGCAACTCGCGCCCCTCATCCGGCATGCCCTGCACTCTACCTCCTCCCAGGAGGACGAGCTGGAAACAGCCTCCTACGTCTGGGGCATGCAGCAACTCGTGTCGGTTGTCCAGCGGTTATCCCTGGCGCGCGACCTGCCGGCCATCATGGACATTGTCCGCCACGCAGCTCGCAACCTGGTTGGGGCCGACGGCGCAACCTTCATCGTCCGCGACGGCGACAACGCGTTTTACGCGGAAGAAGATGCGATCGGCCCACTGTGGAAAGGCCGGCGCTTTCCCCTGAATACGTGCGTGAGCGGCTGGTCGATGTTGAATCGGCAACCGGCCGTGATCAAGGATATCTACCAGGACGCCCGCATCGCCCACGAAGGCTACCAATCCACCTTTGTCAAGAGCCTGGTGATGATGCCCATCCGGACCCTGGCGCCCATCGGCGCCATCGGGATCTACTGGGCCCGGACCCATCGCGCCAGCAACGAAGAAGTGGAGCTGCTCCAGGCGCTGGCGGACAGCACCTCGGTCGCCATCGAGTCGATCGAGGTGATCCATGCGCTGGAACAGAAGGTGACGGAGCGGACCAGCGAGTTGATTCGGCGCTCGGTCGAGCTGGACGTCCTGAACCGTGAGCTGGAGGCGTTTTCATACTCGGTGGCTCACGACCTGCGCTCACCGTTGATCAGCATCGACGGGTTCGCGCAGGTGTTGCTCGAGAGTTATGGCGAAAAGCTGGATGAGACGGGCCGGGGTCATCTCGAGCGCGTTACGGGCGGTGTGCGCCGCCTGCATCGGCTCATCAACGATCTGTGTGAGCTGTCAAAGGTCGTGCGCGCACCGATGCATCACATCACGGTCGATCTATCGCGGATGGCGAACGACATTGTTCGCACCTCGAGGGAGAGTGCGCCGGAGCGGAATGTCTCCGTGGTTGTGGCTGATGGGATGGTGGTGGAGGGAGACTCCGCGTTGCTGCGGATTGCGTTGGAGAATTTGTTTTCCAACGCCTGGAAGTTCACCTCCAAGACATCGAATGCGCGAATCGAATTCGGCTCGCGGATCGATCGCTCGGGACGGCGGGCCTACTTCCTGCGCGACAATGGCGCCGGGTTCGATCCAAGACATGCGGCCAATCTGTTCAGTCCGTTCAAGCGGCTGCATGCTGAGTCGCAGTTCCCTGGGAGCGGAATCGGTTTGGCGACCGTGCAACGGATCGTCCATCGACACACGGGTGAGATCTGGGCCGAAGCGGCAGTCGATCGCGGCGCCTGCTTTTACTTCAGTCTTCCATCAGCACGACAGTAGTTCCATCAGCGCGGCACTGTACGCGCGGAGACCGGGACGAGTTAACGCCGCCGTGTCCAAATGGGGAGAGGTCGCGGCACCCTGCCTGTGGTTCAATTGGCGGGCATGTCCGCCCTCAACTCTTTTCACCCGGCTGTAGCCAATTGGTTTAGCAGGACTTTTCAAGCGGCCACCCCGCCGCAGGAGCAGGCGTGGCCGGCCATCCAGGCGCAGCGGCACGTATTGATCGCGGCTCCGACCGGGTCGGGAAAGACCTTAGCGGCCTTTCTGGCGGCCATTGATCGACTCGTCCGTGAGGGCGTCGAACAGGGACTGAGCGATGAAACGCACATCGTCTACGTCTCGCCGCTCAAAGCACTGTCCAACGATATTCGCCGCAACCTCGAAGCCCCGCTCGCGGGAATCCGCGAGGAGTTGAAAGCGCTCGACCTGCCTGATCTCGAAATCCGAACGTTCGTTCGCACCGGCGATACGCCGCAAAGCGAGCGCACCAGCATGCGGAAGCGGCCGCCGCACATTGTCGTCACAACACCGGAGTCGCTCTACATCCTGTTGGGCTCTGAGTCCGGTCGCAAGATGTTAGGTACGACCCGGACGGTCATCGTCGACGAGATCCACGCCATGGTCAGCGGGAAGCGCGGGCTGCATCTGGCGGTATCGCTCGAACGGCTCGAGGCCCTCACCGGCCGACGGTTGAATCGCATCGGTTTGTCGGCAACACAGAAGCCTATTGAGGAAGTCGCGCGCTTCCTCGTTGGAACGCGCAATGTGCGCCCCGATGGTGAAGCCGAATGCACCATCGTCGACAGCGGCCATGTGCGCGACCGTGATCTCGCCATAGAAGTTCCGGGCTCTCCGCTGGAAGCGGTGATGTCAGGTGATGCATGGACCGAGGTGTACGACCGCCTTGCCGAGCTCGTCGGCGAACACCGCACGACATTGGTGTTCGTCAACACTCGACGGCATGCGGAGCGTGTGGCTCGCCACCTGTCCGAGAGAATTGGCGAGAACAATGTTACGGCGCATCACGGCAGCATGGCGAAGGAATTGCGCTTTGACGCTGAAAGCCGGCTGAAAAGTGGTGCGCTCAAGGCTCTCATTGCGACGGCCTCTCTCGAGTTGGGAATCGACATCGGGGATGTCGATCTCGTCTGCCAACTCGGCTCACCGCGCTCGATTGCCGGATTTCTGCAGCGAGTCGGTCGATCCGGTCACTCCGTGGGCGGCACGCCGAAAGGCCGATTGTTTCCGCTTTCACGGGATGATCTCGTCGAGTGCGCCGCTCTGTTGGACGCTGTTCGTCGTGGGGAGCTCGATCGGCTGCGGATGCCCGAGAAGCCGCTCGATCTGTTGGCTCAGCAGATAGTGGCTGAAACCGCAGCCCGCGAGTGGAATGACGACGAGTTGTTCGCGTTGCTGCGGGGCGCTTATCCCTATCGGAACCTGACGCGCGAAGAGTTTGATGAAGTCCTCAAGATGTTGGCCGAGGGCTACAGCACGCGTCGCGGGCGCCATGGCGCGCTCATTTATCACGACACTATCAATCACACGGTCCGACCCCGGCCCAGCGCCCGACTGACCGCCATCACGTCCGGCGGCACGATTCCGGACAACGCGGACTATCAGGTGCTCCTCGAACCGCAGGCTACCTTTGTAGGCACGGTCAATGAGGACTTCGCGATCGAGAGCCTGCAGGGCGATATTTTCCAACTCGGGAATGTGTCGTATCGCATCCTGCGAGTTGAGCAGGGAAAAGTGCGCGTCGCAGACGCGCACGGCGAGCCGCCCAGCATTCCCTTCTGGCTCGGCGAGGCCCCCGGCCGCTCCGACGAGCTCTCGCAATCCGTCTCGCGCCTGCGCACGGAAATCGAAACGCGCCTGAATCCAGCCGCCGCGCCCGCGGCGTTGCTCCCCGACGTCGATTCGCACGCGGCCGGGCGCGAGGCCGCCATGCGCTGGCTATCCGACGAAGTCGGCGTGACGGGCGCGGCCACGGTTCAACTCGTAAACTACCTGGCGGCGGCCCGCACGGCGTTGGGCGCCTTGCCGACGCAGGAAACCCTGATTTTCGAGCGCTTTTTTGACGAAGCCGGTGGCATGCAACTGGTCATCCACTCGCCCTTCGGCAGCCGCCTGAACCGCGCCTGGGGCCTGGCGCTGCGCAAGCGATTTTGCCGCTCCTTCAATTTCGAGCTGCAGGCGGCGGCGACCGAAGACACCATTATCCTGTCGCTGACCACTGCCCACAGTTTCGAGTTGGCCGACGTCGCCCGTTACCTGCATTCCAACACCGTACGGCCGATACTGGTGCAGGCGCTGTGCGCAGCACCAATGTTCACCGCCCGCTGGCGCTGGAGCGCGACCATCGCACTGGCGTTACCTCGATTCCGCGGGGGGAAGAAAGTGGCCGCGCCACTGGCACGGATGGCAGCAGAGGACTTGCTGACATCGATATTCCCGGACCAGGTAGCGTGTGCTGAAAACCTACCCGGTGAGCTGGAGATACCGGACCATCCGCTGATCCGGCAGACCATCCGGGACTGTCTGGAAGAAGCCATGGACGTGGAGGGTTTCGAACAGTTACTGCGTAACCTCGAGGCCGGACGAATCAAGGTTATTGCTCGCGACGTCGTGGAGCCTTCGCCCCTGGCACTGGAGGTGTTGTCCGCGCGTCCATACGCTTTCCTCGATGATGCGCCGCTGGAAGAGCGTCGCACCCAGGCCGTAATGAGTCGACGATGGCTGGATCCGCAAACGGCTTCTGACATCGGAAAGCTGGACCCCGAAGCCATCCAGCGCGTCCGCGACGAGGCATGGCCCGACGCCACAAACACAGACGAGCTGCACGACGCCATGCTGTGGCTGACATTCCTCACAGAGGATGAAGTGGCCCGCCGCCCGGGTTGGCACGAACTACTTGCAGCGCTATCGACGCAGCGGCGCGTCACCAGATTAGTGACACATGCCTCGGGGACCGCCGGACCATCCATCGCTGCTGGCGCGGCAGTTGGCTCCCCGGTTGCGGACGTGCGGACGGCAGCCGCACACGCGCCGTGTCCCGATGGGATCTGGGTATCCGCTGAGCGCGTGCCGCTCCTTCGGGCTGTGTTTCCCGGCGGGCACCTGCAGCCCGCGATCGAGGCGCCTGAGGCCTACAACAAGCCATGGGCCCGAGACGCGGCGCTCGTCGAGATCGTTCGAGGGCGGCTCGAAGGCCTGGGACCGGTGACAGCGGCTGCCATTGCGGGCTCACTCAAACTCCCGCAGTCAGACATCGACATAGCCCTCGCGGCGCTGCAAGCCGAAGGCTTTGCAATGCGTGGGCAATTCTCGACCAACACCGAAGAATGGTGTGAGCGTCGGCTGCTCGCTCGCATCCACCGTTATACGGTAAAACGGCTGCGCGCTGAAATCGAACCCATCGCGGCCAGCGATTACCTGCGCTTCCTGTTTGAATGGCAGCGCGTCACTCCGGATGGCCGCATGGAAGGACCTGACGCTGTTGGCTCCGTGTTGGGGCAGCTCGAGGGATTCGAGGCGCCTGCGAGCGCTTGGGAGACAGAGATTCTGCCTTCGCGCATCAGCGAGTACGAGCCTGCCTGGCTCGATGAGCAATGCCTGGCGGGAAGGTTTGTCTGGACGCGGCTCGCCCATCGCACAGCCCGCAAGGGCGACGGCGAACGCGGTGCGGCGCCTGTGCGGTCGACGCCCATTTCCTTACTCGCACGCCGAAACCTGAAAGTGTGGTCGTCCCTGTCAGGTGACCCTGACACGAGTGGGTTATCTGTACGCGCTCGCGTAGTCGCTGACTACATCCAAGAACACGGCGCGTCATTCTTCGATGAGATCGCGGATGCCGCCGGGCTCCTACCGAGCCAGGCCGAGGAAGCCCTGGCAGAGTTGGTCGCGCTCGGCATCGTCAACTCGGATAGCTTCGGCGGCCTGCGGGCGCTGTTGGTCCCGTCAGATCGCCGACGTAGCACATCCGGCAGCAAGCGCCGGCGCCGCCCGGCGCTATTCGGCATGGACTCGGCCGGCCGTTGGGCGCTGATCCGGCGACCGTCACGGCAATCCGCCGATGTTGGATTCAGTGGCCCGGTCGCGGGCGCCGGTACGGAGCTCGTGTCGGGGTCCACTGGCCCGTCGGCCGCGGCAGCGTTGGCTCCATCTGACCGCGACGCGGCCGTCAGGGCCGCGCGCCTAAGCGAACGTCGCCAAGACGATGAAACTGTTGAGCAAGTCGCGCGGACGCTGTTGCGTCGTTGGGGTGTTGTCTTCTGGAGGCTGTTGGCTCGCGAAGCCGACTGGCTGCCGCCCTGGCGCGAGCTTCTCATGTGCTTCCGCCGCCTCGAAGCGCGGGGCGAGATCCGTGGAGGTCGGTTTGTAGCGGGCTTTACCGGCGAGCAATACGCCGCGCCCGAAGCTATCGGGCTGCTACGCGATATGCGCCACAAACCCCATTCAAACAGTTACATCTCACTGTCCGCCGCCGACCCACTCAACCTGGTCGGCATCGTCACACCCGGCGCGCGCCTGCCGGCACTGAGCTCAAACCGCCTCCTCTACCGAGACGGCGTACCGATCGCGCTGTTGGCCGGCGGCGAAGTGAAATTCCTGGTGCAGTTGGAACCGAAGGAACAGTGGGAGGCGCAGAACCTGCTCCTGCGCCGCCACGTTCCAGCGGTTCTCTCCGACTTTGCTTAGCCTTTCTTGTGCTCGTCCTGCCACTTCTTCACGGCAGCCATCGTGTTCTCAACGTGCTGGTCAGGCTTGAGCTCGGTGTACGAGTAAATGATCTGACCGGTGGGTGCGATGACGTAGGACGTACGATTGGCGTACTCCGGCTTGGCCGCCAGCACCGCGTCGTAGTTCTTCATGATGCTGCCGTCAGCATCGGACGCCACAGCAAACTTGTTGCGGCACTCGCTCACTGAGAACTTGTTGAGCTTCTCGATGGGATCGTGCGAAACGCCGATCACCGTGGCTCCCAGCGCTTCGAATTTCGGCGTCGCTTCCGCGAAGTCGTGCGCTTCGATCGTGCAGCCGGGGGTGAATGCCGCCGGATAGAAGTACAGCACCACAGGGCCCTTTTTCAGGGCTTTTGCCAGCGAAAACTGGAATGCCTTGCCGGCCAGCGAAGCCTGCGTGGTGAAATCCGGGGCCTTCGTTCCGTCTGGAAGTGCAGCAAAGGTCGGCACCGCAAAGAGCGCCGTCGCCATTACCGCGGTCATCAATGAGCGTCGCATGGAATCGCCTCGTTCGTTTACTAGCCTTACAGCCATCATCCGACAAGGCAGCGATATGCGCTAGCCATGCGTCCTGCGGTGTCGTTCCCCGGCATGCGTCAGCTGTCGGACCAGGTCACTCCGGTAATGTCACCCGTGATGACCGCAATGATCCAGCCGAGTACGACGCCACTGATCACGATGACCGCTGTGTAGCCTGCTGCCCGCTCGGGAACCACTGTCATCGTGCTGGGCAAGCCGAGATACAGCAGGTAGATGCTGTAAATGGCGCCCGCGAGGCCGATCAACCCGGACAG
>Ga0268266_10006041_pt1 | contig 11163 bp, 9 predicted proteins | sample KBSS13metaG_FD_190356 | JGI IMG/M metagenome (GOLD analysis project Ga0268266, IMG submission 190356) | Switchgrass rhizosphere microbial communities from Kellogg Biological Station, Michigan, USA - KBS S1-3 metaG (SPAdes) (version 2) | ecosystem: Host-associated > Plants > Roots > Rhizosphere >... | reverse complement strand
ACAATTAAATTCAAAATTATAAATCCCACAAAAACCATCAACATAACGGGCGCGCGGACAGCTGGTTCGGGAATAATCTGATCGGAGATGGCATCGTCTGGCCGAACGGGTTCATTAGGTGTCGAATCGATATTGCGCAGCTCAGGCAAAAATTCCTGCAGCGCGTGGTAAGCGGCATCCAAATCACGCCGCTTCTGTTCCGCAACATTTTTCAAAGGCGGATTAGTCGTATGCCGCTCTGGATCCCAGACATGCGCCAATTCCACATACGCCTTACGAATCTGCGCCGGCGTCGCCCCCACCTGCAAATCCAAGATCTCATAACAACGAAGAATATCGTGTTCGATCAATTTCACGCATTCTGAACCTACCATCCCTTTGCCTGTCCGGCAAGTGGTTTTTGTCTCGTCTTTACAACCAAACACGTCTTTGGGGTCAGACACCAAAGTGTCAAAGATTTAAATGAATAAAAGTCCTCCCATCGCCGTCTAACTCTAAGGAGGACACCATGCCACGTCCATTGAGACTACAATTTGAAGGCGCACTTTATCATGTCTTTACCCGAGGAAATCGCCGCGAACGTATCGCTCATTCCGACCAAGATTACCGGATTCTAGAGCGCTATCTTATCGAAGCCGCTCGCACGACAGGCGTCCTTCCTCGGGCATGGCAGCCAATGCCCAACCATGCGCACTCCATGGTTGAAACTCCATTAGGAAACATTGCCGATTTTATGCAGCTGTGGCTTGGGCGCTACGGACGCTATTACAACAAGGTCTACAAAAAAGTAGGGCACGTGTTTTCAAGGCCGCTACGGAAGCAGCCTTGTGGATAAAGAGGCTTACCAAAAAGAACTTCTTCGCTATATCTATTTACAGCAATTCAGAGCGAAAAACCCAGAACGCATTGATCCTTCTTGCAATCTCTATTCAAGTTATCGCTTTTATATGGGTGAGACTTGTCCGGCAGATGTTAAAAATTGGCTTGATCCTATGCTACAGCTCTTTGGCCAAACTCCCGATCAAGCGCGACGGAACTTTGCCCAATTCCTTCAAGATGGTCGTCAATCCGGGCAGTGGCAAGATTTTTATAAACCAAGAAATGGCGTGATTGGAACAGATGCATTTATAAAAACTATTGAACAAAAGAATGCGCCAGATCTTCGTGTTCCCGCTTGGCGCAGCGCGCAAATTCTAGAGGAGTTGATAGCGCATGCGTCTACTACTTTTAATTTAAATCGCGTGGAACTTCTATCCTTAAGTCAGAAGCGTGAGCTGAGTCGAGTTCGCCAAGCCATCGCTTATGAAGGTCATCAGTTAGGGGTTAATGCTGCCGCGATTGCGCAGATTATGAGTCGGAGTCGTTCAGCGGTTCATGCCATGATTGATGTGGCCCAAAAAAATGCTTCAACCGAGCTGGCAAAGTTACGAGGATAACTGCAGAAGGGAGCCCAATCTTTGACACTTTGGTGTCTGACCCCAAAGACGTGTGGGTTAGGAGGGTGGGTGGGTTTTTAGGACCTTTAGGGCGAAGACGGGGAGGCGGGCGATGCGGCGCCAGCGCCAGGGTTCTTGGATTAGGCGGTAGAGCCATTCGATGCCTAGGCGGCGCATCCAAGGTGGAGCCCGATGGAGTTTTCCGGAAAGGACGTCGAAGCTTCCACCGACACCCATCACGACCGGTGCGCGGAGTTGGTTTAAATAGCGAGCGATCCATTTTTCTTGGGCCGGAACAGACATAGCGACAAACACTATTTTCGCGCCCGCCGCATTAATTTTTTCGAGGATTCGGGGCGTGTCTGCTTCTGAAAAGTAACCGTGATGGGTTCCTGCGACGGTCACCTCAGGAAAACGTTGATGAATGGCTTGCGCTGCATCCGCCGCCACTCCAGGTTTGGCGCCTAATAAAAAAATGGATGTTTTCTTGGCGCAGAGCGCTAACATGAAATCAATTCCGGGAATGATCTGTAAATGATGTCCCAGCCGTCGGGCCGCCCATATGACACCTGAAGATTCAGGAAGGACTAAAGCGGCGCGCTCCAAGATCGCCCGGAGGTCTGAATCACGTTCGGCATCGAGCAGCATGAGCGTATTTCCCGTAATGATGTGATGAGGTGAAGACCCGGCTAGAAAATCGTCAATTTTTTGCAGCGCGTCCGAAAGCGTCACCGCATCGATGCGCGAGCCGAGAATGCGCATCGCGGTGTTTCCTTTTAGACGGCCGCGACTTCCTTCGATTGTTTCGCTTCCATTTTGACGGACATCAAGGTTGACACCCCAAGTTCCGCCATTGTTACGCCGTAAATTACATCCGCCATTTCCATCGAGCGTTTATTGTGGGTGATGATAATGAATTGCGTTTTTTCGGAGAAGTTTTTCACCATGCGTAAGAAGCGCTGCACGTTGGCTTCATCCAACGGCGCATCGACTTCGTCGAGGAGACAGAAGGGACTCGGTTTGACCATGAAGAAGGCAAACAGCAGCGCGGTCGCTGTCAGCGCTTTTTCTCCGCCGGATAATAAAGCAATACTTTGCAGCTTTTTACCCGGCGGTTGCGCCAAGATATCGATCCCGCTATCGAGCAGATTTTTCTCATCTGTCAGAATCAAATCGGATTCGCCGCCTTGGAATAAAGTCTGATAAAGCGCTTTGAAGTTGGCGCGCACTTGTTCAAAGGTCACCTTGAATTGTTCCAAGGTCGTGACATTAATTTTAGTGATCGCTTGATGCAAATCTTCTTTGGCGGTCAGTAGATCTTGCTGTTGAGTCTGCAGAAACTGATAGCGCTCGGTAAGCTGCTCATATTCTTCCGGCGCCGCCAAATTCACAGCCCCCATATTTTCTAAGCGACGTTTGCGACGCGCCAATTCTTCAGCGTCGGGACTGATGTCGCCATGCGTGGCCCAGGCGTCGTCCACAGACAACTGGAACATCTCGCGCAAACTGCTTTCAAAACGCACGCGTTCTTGTTCCAATGTGCGCGATTCAAAATCAACCGCTTGCGTTTTTGATAGCGCTTCCGTTAAACGCTCACGCAATTGCGCAAGCGTCTGCTCTTGTTCATGCAAGCGCGTCTGTATGTCTTGACGTTCTGTTAATTTGGCTTGCAGGGCGGCATGAGCCTGGGTGCGCGCTATTTCCAATTCTTGAAGTTGGCGGGCACGTTCTGCTTGCAACTCCACCAATTGAATTAAGCGCTGCGCATGGTCTGTCTTTTCCTGACTAATTTGGGTTTGGCGCGTTTCCATGGCTAGGACGCGCTCGCGCGCATTAAGCTCCTCGCGTTCTTTACCGACGAGACGTTCGCGTAAAGTCTCAGAATCAACACGCAATTGAGAAACCGTGTTTTGCAATAGCTGCAGCGCCTGACGGCGTTCTTGAAGGGAAACATCTTGGGTTTGCAGAGATTCCTGCATGGATGTTTCTTCCAACTCCAAGGTGGTCAAAAGCAATTCTTCTTGTTTAAGCGCTTCTTGCGCTTCTTCAATTGATTTCAGCGCAATGTCACGCTCTTGTTCCAATAATTTTTCTTCGGTTTGCGTCAGATCGCGCTCCTCACGCAAGCGGCCAAGGTTTTCTTGCTGCACCTGGCATTGCACTTGCACGCGATGCTGTTCAGCCAACAAGGGCTTACGCTGCTCCGTCCGCACAGTGACGGCTTCGCGCAGCGTCTCCCGCCGAGACTCATTGGACGAAAGCGATTGGCGCAATCCCGTTAACTCCTCGTTCAAACGCGCGAGGTCGCCCGGAGTCGCTTGAAAACTTTCTTTAGAAGGTTCTGCTCCCCCGCGAATCAGCCCGCCTTCTTCAAAAAGCGTTTCACCGACGAAGAAAGTGCGTCCCAATAAATAATTTAATACCGGCCGGACGCGCTCTTCGCATTCCACATTATCCGCCAACGAATTAATGCCGGCATTCTCCGCAGGAGCCAACGACGACGCATCTTGCGTAATCCGATCCAACACTAAAAAGGTGGCCCAGCCATGACGGTTTTCTGACAAGTACTTTACCGCATGCTGCGCATCTTGCAAGGTGTCGGCAATAAAATATTCCGCGCGTTCGCCTAACGCACGCTGCAGTAAACGCTGATGCGAATGCTGTGCTTTTAAAAGTTGTCCTAAAGGACCTTGAATGCGCGGCAACGCGGCTTGGCGCAAGGCCTCAGCGCCAACGGCAATCGGATCTTGGCTCAACCAGCGCTCTAAAGCGATTTTTTCCGCTTCTAAGCGCGCAAGACTTTCCCGCGCTTCATGAATTTGGCTCTCCAACAATATCAAGGTGTCTTGGTCTTGATTTTGCTGAGCATCCAACGCCGTCAATTCGGCCGCAAGTGTCGTGTATTGCGATTGGGTTTCCGCCGCTTGAATTTCTTGCTGATGAATTTGCTCATCGAAGGCCGCGCGGCGCAGTTGCACTTTTTCCAACTCGCGCACTTTGGCTTTAGAGGCTTCATCATGACGAACGCTTAAAGAAGTGAGGCGCCCCGTTTCACTGCGATGATGACTGATGAGACGCGCCAGTTCCAAAATGCGCGCTTTCATTTTTTCTAAATCACGTTGAAGGGTCGAGACCGCGTCTTGCTCCGTCCGAGCCTTTGTATCTTCTTCTTTAAAGAGATCATTCTTCACTTGGTATTCAGAACGAATGCTTTCCAACTCAGCGGAGACATTCGTTAGCGTTTCGTGCCATTGGGTGAGATCGATGTTTAATTGCTCTTCTTCAGCGGCCAAGCGTTCCTGGGATTGGCGGATTTCGGTTTCCCGCTCCTGCGCCGCCTGACGCTCAGTTTCAGCTTTTGCATAATCGTTTTCCAACTGCGACACCTGCTTCTGCAAGTCGAGCAACAAATGTTCCATGGCTTCCCATGTGGCGCGCGATTCGGCTAACGTGGTTTCGTTTTGCGCTAATTCGCCGCGTAAGGAGGTGACTTGACCATCTAATTCTTGAAAGCGAAGATGGGTTTGTTCCCATTCACTTTTAGATTTTTGATGGCCGTGCACGAGCGTGGCAATCTCCAAGGTTTTAACTTCGTCTTGAAGTTTCTGATGTTGCTTGGCTTTACGTACCGCGGCATCCAACGTATCCATCTGTTGTTTATAAATCGCGAGCGAATCATTCAAGCGCAGCATGTCTTGATCGACTTTAGCCAGGCGGCGCAGCGCCTCTTCACGCCGCGCTTTGTATTTGGCGACGCCGGCCGCTTCTTCAAACAGTTCGCGACGTTCTTCGGGCTTGGCCGATAAAATAAATTCGATCTTGCCTTGCGCCATCACGTAATAACCGTCATTGCCCACGCCTGTATCTAAAAATAAATCGCGCAAATCTTTTAAGCGGCATTGCGTTTTGTTGATGAAATATTCGGATTCGCCGGAGCGGAACAAGCGGCGAGAAATGGTTACCTCCGTAAAATCTAAGGGGATTTGGCGCGACGTGTTATCAAAGGTGAGCGAGACTTCGGACATGCCTTGCGGCGGGCGTTTGGCCGTTCCATTAAAAACAACATCCATCATCTGCTGGCTGCGCAAGGATTTGGCGGACATTTCTCCCAATGCCCAGCGAATGGAATCGGAAATATTGGATTTACCGCACCCATTCGGGCCGACCACCGCCGTGATCCCCGCTTCGAAATCGACACGGGTTTTTTCGGCAAAAGACTTAAATCCAACCATTTCTAGACGTTTGAGTAGCACGCAAAGCCCTCCCTTGAACAGCAAAAATTTATGCCGTCAGCATATCAATTCACCCCCCTTCTGGCAAATCGACACCACTATCGGTAGAGGCAATCTTGGATTTACCCTCAACCTGTAGCGGCAGCACCCGATTTGGCCGATTGTGCTTTATAATAGGTCATGCCAAAAGTTCTTACCGGACTGGATGTTTTACAGCAGAATAAATTTCAGGCGTTAAACGCCTACCGCGTCGGCGTGCTTTGTCATCAAGCGTCCGTTAATCGAACACTTCAGCATCTTTTGCAATTGATGCAGATGGCTAAAGTCAATGTCACAGCAATTTTTGGGCCTGAACATGGGCTGTGGGGCACCGCTCAAGACCAAATCGAAATTCCGGGGTCCTCTGGCGCCGGGCATGTTGTGGTGCATAGTTTGTACGGGGACCATCGCGCACCGACCTTGGCAGAGTTGGATGATATCGATGTCATGGTTTGCGATTTGCAGGATGTGGGCAGCCGCTACTACACCTTCATCTGGACCATGGCCTTAGCGCTGCAAATGTGCGCGAAAGCGAAAAAACCTTTTTTTGTATTGGACCGGCCGAATCCTTTAGGTGGAAAAATTCTGGAAGGACCGGTTTTAGATTTACATTTCGCTTCCTTTGTGGGCCTGTATGCCATGCCCGTCCAACACGGAATGACCATTGGAGAAATCGCGCAATGGATTAACGGCGTGTATAAGATAGGCGCGGATCTGCGCGTGATTTCCATGCACGGATGGAAACGTTCTATGGATTTTTCCGCGACGCGCTTACCTTGGGTAGCCCCCTCGCCTAATATGCCTACGCTTGAAACCGCGCGTGTCTATCCCGGTGGCTGTTTAATTGAAGGCACCCTGTTATCGGAAGGCCGCGGCACCACGCGTCCCTTCGAATTCGTCGGCGCTCCTTATATTCAACCGGAAGTCTTGGCGGGCGCGCTGAATGCCGAAAAACTTCCCGACGTCTACTTCCGTGCCTGCCGCTTTGAACCCACCTTTCATAAATTTAAAAATGAACTTTGTGGCGGGGTGCAAGTGCATGTCACGGGCTCGGCCTTCGAACCGTTTGTCACTTATTTGCTCTTAATTCAAACCATCCGCTATTTGTATCCAGAGAATTTCGCTTGGCGATCGCCGCCGTATGAATATGAGAAAGAAAAACTTCCGTTTGATATTCTCTGCGGCGCCGACACGGTACGACTAGCGCTGGAAGCCGGTGAAGATTTGCGTGTCTTAGCCAAGACCTGGACACCAGGGCTCGCGCAATTCCGTCGGCAACGCGCGCCGTTTCTTCTATATAATTGACACCATTATTTGACACCTATCCCGCCGGATGTCGGCGAAAATGTAGATGGAGCATGTTATGACCCTTGAAGAACGCATTGGCGCTTTACTTATTTTTGGTATTCCGGGAACGACCATCACACCCGAGATCGTCCAGCATTTTCGCGACACGCATGCCGGTGGCTTGATTCTCTACCGCATTAATTTTGAATCTCCCGATCAAACGCGCAAGTTAATTAGCGACTTAGAAACCGCTTTAGGGCGAAAACTTTTAGTATGTGTGGACCACGAAGGCGGCCGCGTCATTATGTTTGGCCAAGGAGTCACGATTTTTCCTTCCGCACAAGCCTTCGGTCAAACCGGCAACACCCAATTTGTCCGCCATCAGGGCGAACAAGAAGCGCGGGAGCTGCGGCGCTTAGGGATCGATGTGAACTTTGCCCCCGTTGTAGATGTGTTGACGCAAAACTGGAGCTCTAATATCGGCATTCGCGCCTACGGAAAAGATCCCGAACTCGTCGCCAAAATGGGCGCGGCCCGTGTTTCTGCTCAACAAGTCGAAGGACTATCCGCCGTGGCCAAACATTTCCCCGGCCTGGGCCCGGCCAGCCTTGATCCGCATTTAAATCTCCCCACGATTGATATGACCTGGGAAGAGTGGGACAAAGTTCATGGAATTCCCTTCTTGCGCGCGATGCGCACGGCAGTGCAAGGGATTATGACGTCACATCCCCTGTATCCCAAAATGGATCCCACACCACGCACGCCGGCGACATTCTCACGCAAAATTGTCTACGACAATTTACGCCACCGTATCGGCTACAAAGGCGTGATCTTTTCGGATGATTTGGAAATGGGCGCTATTCGTGAAATTTGCCCAATCGGCGAAGCGGCCGTACGCACCGTCGAAGCAGGACATGATGCTTTACTCGTATGTCACGATCTCACCGCACAGCGCCAGGCGTATGACGCTTTGGTCGAAGCCTACAAGAACAGCCGTCTGAGCACCAAAGAATTAGATGACAGCGTTCAACGTATCGAGAATTTAAAAGCACGTCGCCCGGAGCGTTTTGCTCCGCTACCGGCTACGCCATTACGCGCCGAGAAAGAACGCACCGATGCACAAGCGCTGGTTCAGCAAATCTGTGAGGCGTCAGTCACGATGCTTAAACCAGGAACGGCTCTCTTGCCCTCTAAACCCACAACCGTTATTTTTCCCAAGCTCTCGGAAATGGCGCCGAAAATTCTGGTCGAACCGGCACTCATGAATGAGACGGCGTTCTTACAAGAACGTTTAAGCGCCGTCGGATTTTCCCAACTGGAAATCAAACTGGTCAGTCTGGACGCTTCGGCTGCAGAGACATCCGCCGCCGCGGCTGCCGCCGCCGGAGCAGAGCAAACACTGCTTTTTGTTTTTGATGCCCATTTACATGCCGGAACTAAAAATCTCCTGGAACAAGTCCAAGCATCGGCCAATCGTTTGGCGGTCATCCTGCTACGCGATGTTTATGATGCCGAGTTCGTTCGCGATAACGTGTTATGCATGACCAACTATGGCTTCCGCGTTTGCGACATTGAAGCCGTCGTGCGGAAAATGGCTGTGGCCGCGCCAGTCGCCTGAACGATTCAAAAATCATCGGCATCGGGATTGACCGCGGAGGAAGTTGGATCCGCGTCGTTGGGGTTAACACTCAAGGACAGATCCTACGCACCCTAAAAAAACCGTCTCCGCCTCTAGAATCGCTGCCGCGCTTTCTCGCCTTACTTTTGAACCGCTGGAAATGCCAACCCACCCATATCGCCCTCGCTTCGCGCGGTGTCTGGAAAAAAACGAAACGGTTCACCGTTAAAAAAACATTCAGGCATCTAGCTCCGCATATTACGGTGCTCTCTGATGTGGAAGCGGCGTGGCTAGCGGCGTACGGTCACCAATCAAAGGGCCAAGGCGTTCTCTTAATTTCGGGAACGGGATCGATTGCTTATGGCCGTGATGCGCAAGGCCATGTCGCGCGGGCCGGTGGCCTAGGCCCAGAAAAAGGCGACGAAGGATCGGCTTACTGGATTGGCACGCAATGGGAAGCGCTATCGCATAGCATCTCCAGAAAAAAACAACTATCCGTTCGCGATGTGGCGGCCAAAGCAAGTGGGGTGGCTCGACTCGCGCAACGAAAAAATAAAAAAGCAATCCAGGTGATCCAAGAAGCTCAGCAGCATTTGGTCGCATTGGCTGAAGAATTAACCGGCGCTTTAAAATGGAAAGCGGCTATTCCTGTAGCCTTTAGCGGCAGCGTAGCCACACATCCTTATTTTCAGCGGGGTCTGGTTAAAAAGCTCCAAGCCTCTCGACGAAAATTTCAGATCGTGCCCCTACATACAGATCCCGCCACAGCGGCTATCCAATCGGCCCTTCGACTTCGCTCAGGATTTGTTAGTAAATTGAAGCATGACTGAACGGCCTGCGCTGGCGCCCAATCAAACCCTTCTTGATCATTTAAGGCCGGGTTTGCGTCTAGTGATTGTCGGTATTAATCCCGGTTATTACTCCGCGCAAGTGGGGCATTATTATGCGCGACCAGGAAATCTATTTTGGTGGGGGTTGTCGAATTCCGGTCTGACCAGCCAACCGTTTACAGCAGACATGGATGCCCAGCTATTAAATGAAGGCATTGGAATGACCGATATTGTGAAGCGGCCGACGCACAGCTCTGGAGAATTGACGCAAGCCGAATTTGATGAAGGGCGAAAAATCACGTCGATCAAATTAGAAAAATTTGCGCCGCGCGTGGCCTGCTTTGTCGGACTCTTAGGCGCGACGGCTTTTGTCGGTCGGCAAGTAAAACCCGGCCCGCTCTCCGAAACCATCGGATCCACCCGGTTGTTCGCGATTCCCTCGCCCAGCCGGCGCAATGCCCATTACGGTCAAGAAAAAATATTGGCCTATTTTCAGGATCTCCGCCGCTACGTCGAGCACGCCGCTCTCTAGAAACACGCTGTCATCCTGGCGAACGCCAGGACCCATGTTGACGTTAACATGACGCTGATATCAACGCGGGCCCCAGCTTACCATCCGCCAAGGTGACGGCTTAATAATGAACTACTTTGTTTTGGGTTGTTTGGCGATGATGAGCCCGGAAATTTTATCGTAGGTGGCTTGCGGAATAATTTTTTTGCGCACTAAATCATTTTTCGCACGATACGGGCGTCCGGCGATAATTTTATCGGAGAGCGCATCGCCAATGCCGGTTAAGGTTTTCAATTGATCTTTTGTCGCTGTATTAATGTCAATGACCGTGCCCGTATCAGAGGCCGTGACAGCCGCTTTAGGCATTATGGGTGTCGCCGGAACCGTGGGTAAATCCGCATAAGAGAGCGTTAAGCCGCTAGCCAACAAGACAGCAGTCAATGAATACAGCCATGGTGATCGTTTCATAAACCCTCCATAGAATAAAAATAAAGACATCTACAGCGTAGGACTTTTTTGCCTTGGGCTCAAGATGAATTTCATTATTCTTCCAAGATAACCGTTGAAGAATTTACAAATCGGATCTAGGAATAAGTAGAAACCGATGATTGACGCCTCCCACATCAGCCAACGCCTCAGCCTCGCTCTCGCCTTAGGATTGTTTGTTGGACTCGAGCGCGAAAAGCGTCATAAAGAAGCGGGCTTGCGCACGTTTGCTTTTGCCGCGCTCCAAGGCGCGTTGGGCGCTATCCTGGGCGAAAATTATGCCCTCATGAGCCTGGCACTGCTGGGCGTGCTCATCACTTTTCTTAATTTACAAACCCTGCGCAACAATCAAGGAACAGAACTTACCACCTCGGCGGCATTACTCGTGACCGCCTTCTCTGGAATTCTCTGTGGTCTTGGCCACACTCTGACACCGGCCGCGGTGGCCATCACCACCGCCGCGTTACTGGCCTGGAAAGAACCTTTGGCGGGCTTTATTTTGGGGCTCAGAGAAACGGAGCTGCGCTCGGCGATATTGTTGGCTATCTTTGCTTTTGTCATCTATCCGGCATTGCCTCAGGGAACGATTGGTCCCTGGGGGTTGATAGAACCGCGCGCCGCCTGGATCACCGTCATCTTGATTGCTGGCATCGGCTTTGTGAACTATACGCTGTGGCATGTCTATGGCGACCGTGGCATTGAACTAACCGGCTTTCTGGGCGGC
>Ga0268266_10006037_pt1 | contig 11166 bp, 12 predicted proteins | sample KBSS13metaG_FD_190356 | JGI IMG/M metagenome (GOLD analysis project Ga0268266, IMG submission 190356) | Switchgrass rhizosphere microbial communities from Kellogg Biological Station, Michigan, USA - KBS S1-3 metaG (SPAdes) (version 2) | ecosystem: Host-associated > Plants > Roots > Rhizosphere... | reverse complement strand
ATCACATATCCCAACGCGCGCCGGCCGATCGAAGCGGCGCGCGCCGTGCCGGCCGAGCTGCTCCTCGCCGAGACCGACGCGCCGGATCAGGCGCCGGCGAGCCATCGCGGCCAGCGCTCGGAGCCGGCGTTCGTGGCTGACGTCGTCGCGGGCCTGGCCGCCGCGCGCGGTGCAGAACCCGACGAGATCGCCGCGCTCACCGTCGCGAACGCGAAGCGAATCTTTGGATCTCGGGGATCCTGGGTATAGTGCCGCGATGTCCACGCACCGCCGCTTCGACCGTGCGGCGCGCCTGTTCGGCGACGCCGGCCTCGCGCGGCTCGCGAAATCGACGGTGACGGTATTCGGCGTCGGCGGCGTCGGCTCGTTCGCGGCCGAGGCGCTCGTGCGCACCGGGGTCGGCCGCGTGATCCTCGTCGACTACGATCGGATCTGCGTGACGAACGTCAACCGCCAGCTCCACGCGATGAAGGGCACGCTCGGCAAGCCGAAGGTCGAGGTCATGGCCGAGCGGCTGCGCCTCGTGAACCCCGACGCGACCATCGAGGCGCGCGCCGAGTTCTACGGCCCCGAGACCTCCGCGAAGCTGCTCGTTCCCGAGCCCGACGTCGCGATCGACGCGATCGACAACATCGCGGCGAAGATGCACCTGATCGCGACGTGCCTGCGCGACAAGCTGCGGCTGGTCTCCGCGATGGGCGCGGCCGCGCGGCTCGATCCGACGGCAGTGCGCGTCGCCGATCTGAGCGAGACCAAGGTCGATCCGTTCGCGCGCGCGCTGCGCCACAACCTGCGCAAGAAGTACGGCTTCGATTTCACGAAGCCGGTCGGGATCCCGGCCGTGTATTCCGAAGAGCCGCCGCTGCCGCCGCAGGAGCTCGCCTACGACGACGGCGCATTTCGCTGCGTGTGCCCCGGCGGCCAGAACGGCGTGAACGACTGCGAGCACAAGCACCGCGTCGAAGGCTCGAGTGCGTTCGTGCCGTCGGTGTTCGGGATGACGCTCGCATCGGTCGCGGTGAAGCTGCTCGCGTGAGGTTGTCCGTCCTCGCCGTGCTGATCGCGTGCAACGCGCCACCGCCGCGGCCCGCACCCGGCTCGGCCACCGACCTCGCCGAGTATCTGCGTACGATCGCGGGCGCCGACGAGACCACGCGCGAGCACGCGGTCGCCGGCTGGCTCGTGCCCGAGGCCACGTGGAATCGCACGATCGTGCCGGCGTGGCGCGGGCTCTACGCCGAGTACACGGCGCAGTTTGCCTCGCGCGTGCCGATCGCCGCCGCGCAGCTCGCATCATTAGATCCGGTGACGACGCGCCGGCACTGGGCCGGCGACCCGCACCTCACGCTCGCCGAGGCGCGGCTGCGCTGGGCCCTGCCCGTCCAGTATCCGAGCATGGTTGCCGACGTCGGCGGCCATCCGGTCGACGCGGTCTTCATCTACGACGGGAGCTGGCGCGCGCTGCTCGGCCTAGACGAGCTGGTGCTCGCGCACGTCCGCGCGCTCGACGCCGATTGCGCCGCCAAGGTCGCGCTCGCCGGCCCGCTCGGCAAATGCACCGAGATCGGGTTCGTCGTCGCGGACGCTGCGTTGCGCGGCAATCGCGCGGACCTCGACCGAGCGTGTCGCATGGCCGCCACGATGTGTGGTAACCCAGCACCATGATCGCAGTCGGCCAGAAGATTCCCTCCGTCACCATCAAGCAGGCCACCCCGGAAGGCGGCTCGGACGTCGACCCCGCCGCGCTGTTCGCGGGCAAGAAGGTCGTCATGTTCACGCTGCCCGGCGCGTTCACGCCGACGTGCTCGCAGAAGCACCTGCCCGGCTACGTCAAGGAGCTGCCGGCGCTCAAGGCCAAGGGCGTCGACATGGTCGCGTGCCTGTCGGTCAACGACGCGTGGGTCATGAAGGCGTGGGCGGAGCAGCACGACGCGCTCGGCAAGATCGTGATGCTCGCCGACGGCAGCGCCGCGTTCTCGAAGGCGCTCGGCATCGAGCTCGACCTCACGAAGGCGTCGATGGGCATGCGTTGCAACCGCGGCGTGTTCGTGATCGAGGACGGCACGGTGAAGTCGGTCGACATGGAGGCCGCCGGCAAGTTCGAGGTCTCGAACGTCGAGTCGTGCATGATCAAGCTCGGCTGATGTTTCATCGCCTGATGATCGCGAATCGCGGCGAGGTCGCGGTTCGGGTCGCGCGCGCATGCGACGCGATGAAGATCACGCCGGTGTTCGCGGTGAGCGACGCCGATCGCGATGCGCCGTACACGCGTGACCGCGAGACCGTCGTGCTCGGCCCCGGCCGCGCGACCCACAGCTACCTCGACGTCGAACGCGTCGTGCAGGCTGCGGTGCAATCGCGCTGCTCGGCGCTGCATCCCGGCTGGGGATTCCTGTCGGAGAACCCGCTGCTCGCGACGCTGTGCGAGCAGCACGGCGTGACGTTCGTCGGGCCGCCCGCACACGTGACCGCGATGATGGGCAGCAAGACGCGCGCGAAGGCCGCGATGCGCGCCGCCGGGCTGCAGGTCATTCCGGGCAGCCTCGGCGTGCTGTCGGGCGTCGCCGAGGCGCGCGCGATCGGCAACGACATCGGGTTCCCGCTCCTGTTCAAGGCCGAAAACGGCGGTGGCGGTCGCGGCATGCGCATCGCGCGCAGCGAGGCCGAGGTCGAGTCGGCGTACGCCGAGGCCCAGGCCGAGGCCCGCGCTGCGTTCGGCGGCGACCGCGTGTTCGTCGAGAAATTGATCGAAGGCGGCCGCCACGTCGAGATCCAGATCTTCGCCGATCGCTACGGCCGCGCCGTGCACCTCGGCGAGCGCGACTGCACCGTGCAGCGCAACCATCAGAAGCTGATCGAGGAGAGCCCGTCGCCGGCCGTCAGTGCCGACCTGCGCGCCGCGACCTGCGATGCCGCGGCCCGCGCCGCTGCCGCGATCGGCTACGTCGGCGCCGGCACGATGGAGATGTTGCTGGGCCCGGACGGCGTCCTGCGGTTCATGGAGATGAACTGCCGGCTCCAGGTCGAGCACACGGTGAGCGAGGAGCGCACCGGCAAGGATCTGGTGATCGCGCAGCTCGAGGTTGCCGCGGGTGCGCGCATGCCGTGGAGCTCGATCGAGTTTTCGGGCCACGTGATCGAGTGCCGGATCAACGCCGAGGATCCGGCGAACAACTTCGCGCCCGCGCCGGGCACGATCACGGCGTGGGAGCCGCCGCACGGCGACGGCATTCGCGTCGACACGCACGTCGAGCGCGGCTACGTGGTGCCGCCGTTTTACGACTCGCTGCTCGCGAAGCTGATCGTCAAGGCGGCCGATCGGCCGGCGGCGATCGCGAAGATGCAGGCGGCGCTCGCGGCGTTCCGCGTCGAGGGCGTACCGACGACGATCGCGATGCACCGGCAGATCCTCGCGAGCGACGCGTTCGCGCGCGGGAACTACGACACCCGGCACATTCCGGGCTGGCCCTAACGTCGCGACGTGACCGGCTGTCGCGGCTCCCAGAGCTTCTTGGCCGCGGTTCCGAAGTTCCCGAGCTGGTAGATCGCGACGCCACGCGCGGCCGCCGAGACGGCCGTGAACGGCTCTGCCTTGAGACGCTTCGCGAAGTCTTCCTTCGCGACGCCGACGGTCACGTGCGGGAGGTAATTCGCTCCGCTGGACTTCGGGACGAACGTCTCGACGTACGCGATGGTCTCGTGATTGATCTTGGAACCGACGAACGCTGCAGCCGTTCCGCCGGTCTGCGAGAACGGCTCGACCGCATCGGCCACCGCTTGCTGCAGCCGCAGCAGCTCGGGCGTGCGCTCGAGCGCGAGCACGATCACAGCGCTTCCGGCCCACATCACGTAGTCGATCCCCATCGCCTTCAGCCGCAGGTCGGTCAGTCGGTCGGCGGCGAGGACGTTCGCGACGGCGACCTCTACCGCGTCCAGATCGGCGGCCCGCACGTAGCGTTGCAACAGGCTCACGTGCGGTGCGTGCGTGCCGTCCAAGGTAAATCCGGCCGGATCGTTCGCTCGCAGCCGCGCGTTGAGCGCCGTAGCCGCGTCGAGCATCGTTTGATCTGGCTCGATAACGATGTCGATCGCGACGAGATGCTCGCCCGATGGCTTCGGTGCGGCTGCAGCGGCGCTGATTCCGAGCAGGACGAGCGATGTCAGAAGGATTCGCTTCATCACGCTGTCTCTTGCTTCATGAACCGAGCCACGACCGGCCGACGCGCGGAGGCGCTCGCTTTGCGAGCCGCGTCAGTCGCAGACGCCCTGGTCGCAGACGCCGCTGCAGCAGTCGTGATCGGTCTGGCAGCCCTGGTTGTTCGACGGGATGCAGCCGCAGCCGCCGTCGCTCGCGCAGAACGTGCAGCAGGCCTCGTTCGACGAGCACGCCTGGTTGTCGGGGACGCACGCGCCCGAGCCGTTGCTGCCGTTACTGCCGTTACCGGCGTTGCAGAACGTCTGGTTGCACTGGCTCGAACACGTGTCGCACGTGCAGCTCCACCAGTTGTTCCACTCGTCGATCGCGTTTTGGGACGCCGCATCGCCGCAGCTCTGGATGCAGGCCTCGTTGATGTTCGCGCAGGCGTTGACGCACTTGTTGAGCGCCTCGCACTCCTTGTCGCCCGAGCAGTCCTTCTGCAGCTGCGCGCACTCGTTGCCGGTCGAGGTGGCCAGGCACATCTGACACGTCTGCGGAACGCTGGCGTTCACGCCGAGCGCGTCGGCGCTCGAGCCCTTGCCGTCACCGCTGCCGCCGCTGCTGCATGCGGCTAAGGCCGTGAAGATCATCACGCTGGAAATCCGCTTCATCGGTACGCCTCTCGTTGGTTGCCCCTTGGAGCGAAGCGAGCCGATGGTGTTGCGGGGTTTCGACATGCAGTAGCATCGACGGTGGTGCCGGCCGACGACGTCTTCGCAGCCTTTGCGGCGGCGCTTGCCGACCCGCCGCCAGAGCTCGCAGCGTTGCGCCCCGAGATCGAAGCCGCGATCGCGGAGGCGCTGCGCGCCGGCGCGGCCCAATGGCCGGATTTCACCGTCGATCCGAGCTCGTTCGCGTCCGCGATGGCCCGCAGCGTGGTCCGCGGCTGGGAGTCGGTCGCCGCGCTGGCCGAGCTCCACGCGACCGACCTCTATCTCGCGCAAGCGTGCGCGGCCGGCGACGCCAAGGCGGTCGCGGCGTTCGACCGTGCGCACGAGCCCACGATCGCCGGCGCGTTGCGCGCGCTGCGGCTCGCCGACGACGTCGCCGCCGACATCGCGCAGGACGTCCGCGAGAAGCTGTTCGTCGGCTCGCCCGGCAAGATCGCGACGTACACCGGCCGCGCCGCGCTCGCGAGCTGGCTGCGCACGATCGCGACGCGCACCGCCGTCGCCGCGCTGCGCAAGCGCACCGACAACCCACTCGACGAGGACGCGATGGAAGCGCTGCCGAGCGGCAACGACACGCCGGATCAACAGTACTTCCGCGCGACCTATCACAGCGAGTTCAAGGCCGCGTTCGACACCGCGATCACGTCGCTGACCGCGCAGCAGCGCGACCTGCTCCGCCACCGCTTCGTCGACGGCCTCGGGCTCGAGCAGATCGGCGAGCTCTACGGCGTGCACAAGACCACCGCGTTTCGCTGGCTCGAAGACGCGCGCACCGCGCTGACCAAGCGCACGCACAACGCGTTCCAGCAGCGCACACGCGCGACGGTGTCCGAGATGCGAAGCATCGTGCGCGTGCTCGAGAGCAACGTCGAGCTCAGTCTGCGCCGCGTGCTCGCGACTACACGCTGAGGTGACAGCTCGGCGGGTCGGCGTCGTTCCAGTTGTGCGTGACCCAGTCGATGATGAGACCGAGCCCCGACGTCAGGAAGATGTCGGCCACGATCCAACCGGTCGACGCCGACGTACGCACCATGCAGTCCGCGCGCTTGCCACCGGACTCGACCGTGATGATCGCATCCTTGGTGTTGGACACCGTGACGTTGGCCGGCGTGCTGCCGACCGGATTGCCGTCGAGCATGACGCGTGCACCGGGCGTATCCGAGGTCACAGAAATCGTGCCCTGCTTCGATTTGAACACGGTGGCGCAACCGCCGAGAGCGAACGAGCCGAGCGCGAGCGCGGCGACAAACGGACGAGGATTCATGATCGGTTCTCCAGTTTGGTGTTGGCGCATGGATGAGCGGCGCGACGGACCGTTGCGGAGTTTTTTTGGTTTTTCTGGCCAGCACCTGCGGTGTATGCCCGCGCCATGGTGACCGAGTGCCCGGGGGACGACACGATCACGCTGATGGTCTGCGGTCAGCTGGAGGGTGTTCAGGTCGCGTCGATCGAAGCGCACGTCGCGGATTGCGCGAGCTGCAAGAAGGTCATCGGCGTGCTCCAGACCGCGATGCCGCACCTAGCGAGCGGCACCGAGCCGCTCGGCGCGCGGATGCTCGGCCTGCTCGCGCCGGGCACGTCGGTCGGTCGCTATCGCATCGACGATCTGCTCGGCGCCGGCGGCATGGGCGTGGTCTACGCGGCGCACGATCCCGAGCTCGATCGCAAGGTCGCGCTCAAGCTGCTCTATCCGACGCTGCTCACCGACGGCAACGACGAGCTCGCGCAGCGGCTGCGCCACGAGTCGAAGGTGATGGCGAAGCTGCGCCACCCGAACGTCGCGACGATCCACGACCTCGGCAGCTTTCACGATCAGCTGTTTCTCGTGATGGAGCTCGTCGCGGGCTCGACGCTGCGCGCGTGGGTCGGCGCCGACAAGCCGTGGCAGACCGTCGTGGCCACGTTCGTCGCGACCGGCAAGGGACTTGCCGCCGCGCACGAGGCCGGCGTCGTGCACTGCGACTTCAAGCCCGACAACGTGCTGCTCGATGCCGACGGCCGCCCGCTGATCACCGACTTCGGGCTCGCGCACGTCGCCGCGAGCGCGGCGCGCCCGCCGGTGCCGCGTACCGTGCCCGCGCTCGGATCGTCGTCGATGATCGAGGTTGCCGGCGGTCACGTGTTCGGCACGCCGGCGTACATGGCGCCGGAGCGCTTCGACGCGGCGATGCCGGCCGATGCGCAAAGCGACGTGTTCGCGTTTTGCGTCTCGCTCTACGAGGTGCTGTACGGCCAGCGCCCGTTCGAGGGCGCGACCGTCGGCGAGCTTCGCGATGCGGTCGCGGCGCCGCCGAAGCAACCCGAAGGCTCGCGCGTGCCGGCATGGCTGCACGACGCGATCGTCCGCGGGCTCAGCGCCGATCGCGCACAGCGCTATCGCGGCATGACCGACCTGCTCGCGGCGCTCGAGCCGACGCCGCGCCGGTCGCGCGCGCGCTGGCTCGTACCGGTGCTCGCCGCGGTCGTCGCGGCCGGCGGCATCGTCGCGTGGCGCGCGACGCGTACTCCGGCGGCCACCGCGCCCGCCGCGTGCGACGCGCGCGCCGAGCTCGCCGGATCGTGGGACGACGGCGCGCGGCATCGGCTCGCAGCGGCGTGGGCCGCGCTGCCGGGCGGCGACGCTGCGTGGTCGCGCGTGCAGCGTGCGCTCGACAGTTACGCCGACGCGTGGGTCACCGCTTCGGATGCCGAGTGCAAAGCGCCGCCCGCAACGCCGAGCGTCGCGGAGTTCCAGCACCGGTGCTTTCACGAGCTCGGCGTCAAGCTGCGCGCGTTCGGCAACGGGCTCGGCGATCCGTCGGCGATCGCGACGGCCGAGCGCAGCGTGTCCAAGCTGCCGGCAGTAGACGAATGCAGCGGCGGCGCGCCGATTCCACCGATGCCGAGCGATCCGTGGACTCGCATCGAGGTCGGGCTCTTGCGCGACGAGCTCGCAGCCGCATCCGGCGCCGTGATCGCCGGCAAGTACGCGGCCGTGCGGGCCTGGACCGAAGCGATCGCCCGACGCGCCGACATGATCGGCTTCAAGCCGCTGATCGCCGAGGTCGCGTACCGGCGCGCGATGAACATGCTCTACGACACCACGGTGAAAGCCGACGCGCGCGTCGCGGCCAAGCGCGATGCCGCCGCGCTCGCCGAGGCGAGCGGCGACAACTGGCTCGCGGCGTCGGCGTGGCTCGCGCTCGCGTTCGACATCGGCGAGGTCGGCCTCGATCCAGCGCGCGGCCACGAGTACCTGAGCTACGCGCGGGCCGCGCTCGAACGCGGCGGCGGCAACGCGCGGCTCGACGCCGAGGTGTCGATCCAGAGCGGGCGCTTCTACTGGCACGAGCACAAGCTCGACGACGCGCGCCGCGAGCTGCGCCACGCGCTCGACCTGTCGAAGACTGACCCGACGCGCTACGTCAACGCGATCGACGCGCTCGCCAAGATCGACGACGCGGACGGCCACTATGCCGAAGCACTCGGCGAGGATCATCAGGCGCTCGAGCTTCGGCAGAAGCTGTTCGGCGAGATCAGCCCGCAGGTCGCGTCGAACTACACGAACCTCGGCAACGAGAACCTCCAGCTCGGCAAGCTCGATCAGGCGCTCGACTACTACAAGAAAGCCGACGACGTCACGGAGAAGGTGTACGGGCCCGAGCACGAAGCCGTGCAAGCCAGCGCGCACGGCCTGGGCACCGTGTACCTCATGCTCGGCCGCTACGACGATGCCGAGCGCGAGCTCCGCCGTGCGGTGCACATCGCGACCATCGCGCGCGGCGCCGACGATCTGCGCACCGTGATGTCGGAGATGCAGCTCGGCATGGTGCTCATCCACACGCCGGCGCGCGTCGATGAAGGCGTCACGCACATCCGGCACACGCTCGCGGTCGAGGCCGCGAAGCTGGGGCCGCACGATCCGTCGATCGCGATCGCCGAGGGCGATCTCGGCATCGGCTTACGCGCGGCCGGCAAGCTCGACGAAGCGCTCGTGTACGAGAACAAGTCGATCGCCGACATGACCGCGATCGCCGGCGAGACGAACGAAGAGGTCGCCGACGCGTACGAGGACAAAGGCCGCGTGCTGGCGCGCCTGCATCGCGCGCACGACGCGGTCGCCGCGTTCGACAAGGCCGCCGCGATCTACGCGCGCACCCAGGCGCCCGCGACCAAGCTCGCCGAGGCACGAGACCTCGCCAAAGCCGCGCGCTAGCCAACTACTCGCAGGCGCCGCCGTGGCCGCACGCGCCGCTGCAGCAGTCCTGGTTGCTGTTGCACGGACCGTTGCCGGACGGGATGCAGCCGCAGTAGTTGTCGCTCGCGCAGAACGTGCAGCAATCCTGGCTGGTCGAGCATGCGTCGCCGTCGGCGATGCACGCGCCGCTGCCGCTGCCGCCGCCGATGCAGAACGTCTGCGCGCACTGCGTCGCGCACGTGCCGCAGGTGCAGTCGGTGAAGTTGTTCCACTCCGCGATCGCGTCTGCCGACGCCGCGTCACCGCAGCTGTTGACGCACGACTGATTGATGTTGGCGCACTTGTTGACGCAGTCGTTGAGCATCACGCAGTCGGGGTCGTCCTGGCACAGCTTGCCCTTGGGCGCGCACTCGTTGCCCGACGACTGCGACAAGCACATCTGGCACGTCATCGGCACGCTCGGGTTGCTGCCGAGCGTGACCTTGCCGCTCTTGTCACCGCCACTGCCGCACGCGACGACGAACGCGATCGAAAAGAAGCAAAGCTTGAACGTGCTCACCGCGAGACCCCTTCGGTTGGATGCGGCCTTATATCGCGGCAGCGAGGGTCCACAAGCGAGAACGTGCTGCGTGAGCCGCGCAACACTTGTAACGCCGGGTTACGAGACGACGGTGAACATCGACGAGCTCTCGTAGCGAAACCCGCGTCCCGACTGGATCGCCGGATCGTCATTCTGAAACGCGTGCAGCGCGGCCTCGTCGGCGGCGGCCACGATTCCGAGGCCATAGCCGTCGGCAACCGGCCCGAACGCGATCACGGCGCCTTCGCCGAGCTTGCCGCGCCAGTAGTCGCCGTGCGCCTTCATGATCGCGCGCTCGTCGGCGGACATGTCCGCCATGAACGTGGGTCGCGGCGGCAACAGCCGGCACATGAAGTAGCGGACCGGCGGCTGCGCGTAGCCCGCGAGCCAGTCGAGCACGTGCGCCCAGCCCTCGCCGTGGCTGTTGCATGACTCCGCGCTCGTGAAGCCAGTGTGGCTGAGCGTCAGCCGCGTGCCGCGCGCGGTGGGCTCGAGCATGTACGTGACGAGCGTCGCGGGCTCGGTGCTCCACGACGGCTGCCACGTGACGACGTAGCGCCGCGGCGGATCGAGCTCGACGATCTCGCCGTCGACGTGAAACGCGTCGCCGTCGGCGCCGACGCCCTCGGAGCGATACTTGCCGCCGGGCCGCAGATCGACCGTGTGCTTGGTCGTGCGGTACAGCTCGTCCGAGCCCCACCAGTTCGCGACCTCCTCGGTGATCGCCTTCCACACGCGTGCGGGCGGCGCGGCGATGTCGACGCGCGCGAGGATGCTGCCTTTGGTGACGTCGGCGATCGAACGGGCACTCGTCTTGCTCATGTATCCTCCAGGTAACGCTTCAGCGAGCTGAGGTTGTGCTGCCAGAACGCGCGATAGCCCTCGAGCCAGGCCATCGCTTTTTGCAGCGGCGCCGGGCGCAGCGTGTACAACCGCTCGCGTCCGCTGCGCTCTTCGGTGACCAATCGCGACGCGCGCAGCACGCGCAGGTGCTTCGAGATCGCCGGCCGGCTCTGCGAGAAATCGGCCGCGAGCTCGTTGACCGGTGCGGGCCCGGCGCGCAGGCGATCGAGGATCGCCCGCCGCGTCGGATCGGCGATCACGTGGAACACGTCGACCTCTGCAGCTCGCGCACGCGCCATGATTGGTAACCCGTGAGTTACCTATTTATCACGGCGGCGTCAAGTCACAATTCGATCGGCCACGCGAGATGCGCCGAGAACATCCGCGCACGCAGCGCCCCGAGCTCGCGCGGCACCAGCGGGCCGAGCACCTCTGCCGCCGCGCCGAACGCGGCACGCAAGCGCGGCGAGAGCTTCGGGCAGTCCGCGTCGGCGATCGGGAACAGCGGCGTGAGAAACGTCGCGGTGTAGACGTCGACCGCGTTCGGGCGATCGCCTCCGAAGTAGTCGCGCCCGGCCAGCCGCGACGCGAGATGCGCCAGCTGCGCGGCAACTCGCTCGTGCAGCCGCGGCGCCGCTTCGGGCGCATAGCCGTACCGCGCGGCGAGATAGCCGGCGACCGGCTGACCGAACCCGCG
>Ga0268266_10006035_pt1 | contig 11168 bp, 10 predicted proteins | sample KBSS13metaG_FD_190356 | JGI IMG/M metagenome (GOLD analysis project Ga0268266, IMG submission 190356) | Switchgrass rhizosphere microbial communities from Kellogg Biological Station, Michigan, USA - KBS S1-3 metaG (SPAdes) (version 2) | ecosystem: Host-associated > Plants > Roots > Rhizosphere... | reverse complement strand
CACGGTGGATATCGTCGTCGGCACCCATGCGCTGTTGGCCGAAAGCATCAGCTTCAAGCGCCTGGGCCTGGTGATTGTGGACGAGGAACAGCATTTCGGCGTGGTGCACAAGGAGCGGCTGAAGAACCTGAAAGCCGATGTCCATGTCTTGACCCTGACAGCGACGCCGATCCCACGCACCCTGCAATTGGCGCTGTCCGGCGTGCGCGACCTGTCGCTGATCACCACGCCTCCGATTGACCGGCTGGCGGTGCGCACCTTTGTGACGCCGTTCGATCCCCTGGTGGTGCGCGAGGCGCTGCTGCGCGAACATTATCGCGGTGGGCAGAGCTTCTTTGTTGCGCCGCGCATTTCCGACCTGCGCGAGGTGGAAGCCTTTCTCAAATCCGTGGTGCCGGAAGTGAAGCCGGCGGTGGCGCATGGCCAAATGTCGCCCAAGGTGCTGGAAGAGGTGATGACCGCCTTTTATGAGCGCAAGGTGGATGTGCTGGTCTCCACCAATATCGTGGAATCCGGGTTGGATATTCCCACCGCCAACACCCTGATCATCCAGCGCGCCGACATGTTCGGCCTGTCGCAGCTTTACCAGTTGCGGGGGCGCATCGGCCGCTCCAAGCAGCGCGCTTATGCCTATCTGACCACCCCGCCGGACAAGAAGTTGACCGAGACCGCGACGCGGCGGCTGGAAGTGCTGCAGTCGCTGGATCAGCTGGGGGCCGGCTTCAGCGTCGCCAGCCATGACATGGACATCCGCGGCGCCGGCAACCTGCTGGGCGAGGAACAGTCCGGCCATGTGCGGGAAGTCGGCATCGAGCTCTATCAGGAAATGCTGGAAGAGGCGGTATCGGGCCTCAGGCAAGGTGGCGAGGCGGACGTCACCGACCAATGGTCGCCCACCATCAATCTGGGCGCCTCGGTGCTGATCCCGGAGGGCTATGTCGGCGATCTCAATGTCCGCATGTCGCTCTACCGGCGGCTGGCGGGGATCGAGACGAGGGCCGATATCGACCGCTTCGCCGCCGAGTTGATCGATCGGTTCGGTCCGCTGCCCGAGGAAGTCAAACACCTGTTCGAGATCGTCACCATCAAGCAACTGGCCAAGCAGGCCGGGGTGGAAAAGATCGACGCCGGTCCCAAGGGCGGCACCATCGCCTTCAGGGGCAATTCCTTCGCCAACCCGGTGAAGCTGATCCAGTTCATCAACCAGCACAGCGGCACCATGAAAGTGCGGCCCGACCAGAAAATCGTGGTGACCCGCGACTGGCCCACGCCGGAGGACCGGCTCAATGGCGCCAAGGCGCTGTTGACCCAACTGGCAAAGCTGGCGGCGTGAAGCCCTATGCCGCGGTCGAGGGCGGGGTGCGGCTGGCGCTGCGCCTGACCCCGCGCGCCTCGCGCAATGGCGTGGACGGCATTGTACAGGATGCGGAGGGGCGGCCCTTGCTCAAGCTCCGGCTGGTGGCCCCGCCGGTCGAAGGCGCGGCGAATGCGGCGCTGATCGTCTTCCTGGCCGACACCTTGTCGCTGCGCAAAGCCGACATCGCCATCCGCTCCGGCGAAACCAGCCGGGTCAAGATCCTGCACCTGGCGGGTGACAGCGCCGCCATCCTGCAGAAGTTGGATGCCTGGTTGGCCAGCTGATCGCCATGGTCTCTCCAATGTGATTGTATCGGCCGGACATGGACCAGATCGAATTCCGTACCGATCATCGGCTGAGTGACGCACTGGCGTTGCAGGTCTTTGTCTTGCGCCATCACCTGCTGCGCCGGGGACTTTTGCTGGCTGTTTTCATGTTCGGCGGGCTGGCAATCACCACTCTGATGAACGGCGCGCCGCTATCGGATTCGCTGACCGATCTGGGACGCAATGCCGGCCTGTATCTGGCCATCGTGCTGGTCGGACTGGCAGTGATTCAGGCTGTCGCGCTGTTGCTGGCTGTGCTGGCGTGGCAGCGGCTGTCCAAACCGCGCCAGATCCGGGCCACCATCACCGCCGACGGGATCACCATGCAGAAGGACGGCTTCAGTTATGGTGCACGCTGGGCGGACGCTCATCTTCTCACCGAGAGCCGCGCCGCCTATCTGCTGAAATTCAACCAGCTCTATATGCGGCTGCCCAAGCGCGGCTTCGCGCCGGGCGAGGAAGCGCGGTTCCGGAATATCGCCGCCACTGGCATTCCCGTCGCATCCAAGCAGTTGAGAGTCTGAGCGGCAGGACAGAAATCTAGGAAATTTGCGGTTTTTGCCGCTTGACTTTGGGCCATTTCTATCCGATATTTCTGTCATGACAGAAATAACCGTTACAACTGACCTTCCCGCCGCCACTCAGCAATTCATCCTGTGCTGGGGCGACATGGGCGCCCAATGGGGCGTCAACCGCTCGATCGCCCAGATCCACGCGCTGCTCTATCTCTCAACCCGCCCGCTGACCGCGGAAGAAATCGCTGACACGCTGGCCCTGGCACGGTCCAATGTTTCCAACTCGATCAAGCAGCTTCAGATATGGGGCCTGATCCGGCGGACGCCGGTGTTGGGCGACCGCCGCGATTTCTACGAGGCTGAGACCGATGTCTGGGCCATGGCGGCTAAGATCGCGGCGGTCCGCAAGGAACGCGAGATCGATCCGGCGTTGCGGGCCCTGGAGGCCTGTGCTGCGGCGGCCGATGCCGACAAGACCATGGACCCGGAAGCGCGCCGCCGCCTCAACGAGATGCGGGCATTCACCGAGACCATGTCGAACTGGTACGAGCAGGTGGTCAAGATTCCCCGCCCCAAACTGGCGAGCCTTATCCGCCTGGGCAGCAAGATCATCAATTTCCTGCCGACCAAAACCAAATAGCGGATGGAGGGACATATGCTGCTGCAACCAAAACTGCAAAGGCAATGTCCCCCTCCGAAAGACGAAGCGCTCGGCGACCTGCGCTTTCGCGCTCTGCTGTCTGCGTCCGACTGGGCGGCACTACCCGCGCCGATCCGCCGCCGTTTTTCCAAGCGCGTGGCCGTTGGCGAAACCGCCGTCTATTCCGGCCTGGTCGAACATACCCGTCTGAGCCACTTCGGCTGGCTGTTTGCGCAAATGGCGCGGCTGTGTGGAGGGCCTCTACCGCTCGCCGAATTGTCCGGTGTGGCGGCTGTGGTCACGGTGACGGAAGACATGGTCACAGGCGGGCAGATCTGGACACGGCTGTATGCCCGCCGCGACGGCTTTCCCCAGATTATCCATTCCTCCAAACGCTTCGCAGGACGGACGGGGCTTGAAGAATATGTCGGCCACGGCGTGGGCATGGAATTGACCGTCCATGTAGAGCAGGGGGCGCTTCTGTTCCGCAGTGCGCGCTACTTCTTCCGCATTGGCCGCTTTGGTTTCTACTTGCCGCGCTGGCTCACGCCCGGAGCGCTGACTGTTACCCATACAGAACTTGGCGAAGGGCGCTTCACCTTCACTTTGGACGTTGTTCATCCCTTTTTTGGACGCGTTGTTCATCAGCACGCGGTTTTTCGGGAGGTCGTATCATGATGTGGCAACTTTTCTGGACTTTGGTTGTCATTCAAATCGCCATGGGCGGTTTCGACATCCTGTTCCACCACGAGCTCACCGAAAGGCTGTCCTGGAAGCCGTCGCAGCGGCGCGAATTGCAGCTGCATGCCGCGCGCAACCTGATTTACGCGATTGTGTTTGCTCTTCTGGGGTGGACCCGGCCGCAAGGCGCTTTTGCTCTTGCCCTGATGATCGTACTGGCAGCCGAGGTCATGATCACCCTGGCAGACTTCGTGGAAGAAGACCGGACTCGCAAGCTGCCGGCCAGCGAAAGGGTGACCCATGCGCTACTGGCGCTGAATTATGGCGCTATCCTGGTCTTACTGATACCTCTGCTGCTGCGCTGGGCGCAGATGCCAGCCGCCATCATCCCTGTCTATCATGGCATCCCCAGCCTGATGATGCTTGTGGCGGCCTTGGGTGTGTTGCTGTTCGGCGCGCGTGACTTGGCGACGGCAGCGCGACTGAAAAAGCTGGCGCGCGCGCCCGCTGCCGGCCTGATGGAGGCTTTGCCGCCCGGCCGGCATGTGCTGGTCACAGGCGCCACGGGGTTTGTCGGCAGCCGTTTGGTCGAAGGCCTGTTGGCAGCGGGCCATCGGGTTATGGTTCTGGCGCGCGACCCGCAAAAGGCGGCGCGGCTGGGTACGCCCATCACGATCGTCACTTCGCTGGACCAGATTCCTTTCAACACTATCCTGGACGCGGTGATCAACCTGGCCGGTGAATCCATCGGCGAGGGATTGTGGACCAAGTCTCGCAGGAAAAAGCTGCTGGCGTCGCGCATCGACATGACAGCCGCAGTGGTAAAACTGATCGCGCGGCTGGAACAGCGTCCGGCTGTATTGGTCAATGCCTCGGCCATTGGATGGTACGGCCTGCACGACGATGAGCCGCTGACCGAGGAATCGGCAGGCCATGATTGTTTCTGCCGCGACATCTGTGTCGCCTGGGAAACGGAAGCGGAAAAGGCAGCCGCGCTTGGCGTGCGGGTGGTGCGGCTGCGCATCGGCCTTGTGCTGGGCACGGAGGGAGGCCTGCTGAGCCGATTTCTGCTGCCATTTGAGTTCGGCGCCGGCGGCCCCATCGGGTCGGGGCGGCAATGGATGTCGTGGATCGAGCGTGACGACCTGGTACGGCTGATTGCGCATGTCATCGCCACGCCGACCCTTTCGGGCGCCGTGAACGGCACCGCGCCCACGCCAGAGCGGAACGATGCATTCGGTCGTTCTTTAGGCCGTGCCCTGCATCGTCCTGCATTGTTGCCGCTGCCCGCGCTGCCCCTGCGAATCGTGGGCGGCGACTTTGCCAGGGAATTGTTGCTTGGCGGACAGCGCGTCCTGCCCAGCAAGGCGCTGGCCAGCGGTTTCACCTTCCGTTATCCGCAGCTGGAGAAGGCGTTGCGGGACATGGTGGGCGCCTGAAAGCGCCTATTAGACTTCCCTCGCCGCCTGCGCGCGCGCCAATGCTTCGGGCGGCCACACTTTGGGTACGTCGTAGAATTCGGTGAAGACCTGTGCGTCTTGCGGCAAGCCTATCCAAGGCAGTTTGGTGGCGGTGAAAATATGCACGTCCGGCGTGACGGCGGACGGATCATCCAGCGTTCCCGCCCGCACAAAGGCCAGCGCGGTGCCGCGCCGCGCATAATGACTCCACAGGGCGACGTGGCATTTGGGGCAGCGCACGATCTTCTGGCCCTGGCCGCTGGCGGACGGGGTGTTCACCATGACTGTTTCGCCGGTGACCTCCAGATTGCTGGTTTCAACGATGGCGTTGATGACAAAGCCGCTGCCGGTCTCGCGCTGGCACCAGCGGCAATGACAGCAATGCACCATCATCGGTGTCGCCTTGATGCGATATCGCACACCGCCGCAGTCGCAACCGCCTTCCATCATCTCACCATTTGAGGACCAACTTGCCGCCGCTGACGCTATAGGATTTCAGCCGCTTGAGGAACGCCATGCCCAGCAAAGACGCGCCCATCTCGGCCTTATTGATGGAGACTTCCACATTGGAAAGTTGGATGGGGCCTACCGCCAGACTCTCAACCACCGTCTTTGCGCCATAACCGATGCCGTTCGCCGAGCCGAAGGGACGGTCGAATTTCAAGCTGTCGAGATCGATGCCCAGCCGTTTGGCGTCGGAGGGGTCCAGCACGATGTCGGTGGCGCCGGTGTCGATCATGAAAGCGATGCGCACACCGTTGACGGCGCCATAGACGCTGAAATGTCCGCCTGCGCCTTCCGACAGGGTCAGTTCATGATCTCCGGTTTCCAGCGGATAGCCCGGTATCAGGTTGGAGCGCAGCCGCAGGCCCAAGTCCTTCAACTCGTTCTGGAAGGAAAAGCCGATGATCAGAACGCCACCCGCCGCCACCCAGATCAGCACATTGCGCGCGGTCTGCTTGAGGTTGAATTGGCGGACAAACAGAAGGCCGCTGGAGGCCAGCGCCAGGAAACCTAGCGTCTGGATCAAAGCTGGGTCACCCAGCGGCGTGTCGGTGCTGGGAAAGGCACGGTTGAGAAGGAAGATCGTCAGGCCCGCGCCGCCGATCAGCGCCAGCCAGAGATAAAGACCGGTACGCGATGGCTTGCGGCGCGTGGGCCGCCCCCACGGCCCGGGCTGGGACATCACTCCAGCTCCATCACCACGGCGCTGCCGGCCTGGATCCGCTCCAGCAGCATCGGGCATTCCGGCATCATCCGCTCCATCCAATAGCGGGCGCACATCAGTTTGTCCTTGTGGAACTGGTCGCCCTTGGCCAGGGATGCCTTGGCCATCTTGCCCCACATCAAGGCGACGACGGTGATGCCCATCAGACGCAGATAGTCGGACGCGCCGGCGCCGGCATCATTAGGGTTCTTCAACCCGTTGGCGGCCAGCCACATCGTCGCCGCCTGCAGCGCTTCGGTGCCGCGTTTCACGCCGGCGACGAAAGGCTTCATCGCTTCGTCTTTTTCCTGTTCGGCGATCCAACCGGTCAGCAACCCGAATAGCGCCATCGGTGCGGCGCCGCCCTTGCGCCCCAGCTTGCGGCCCACCAGATCCATCGCCTGCACACCGTTGGCGCCTTCATAGACTTGGTTGATGCGGGCATCGCGCACGAACTGCTCCACGCCATTGTCGCGGATATAGCCGTGGCCGCCAAAGCACTGCATGCCCAGGTTCGCGGCTTCGAACCCCATGTCGGTGCCGAAGGATTTCAGGATCGGGGTCATCAAATCCTCCAGCAGGCCAGCGGTTTCCGCTTCGGGCCGTGAAGACTGGGCGATGGAGACGTTGAGTGTGGTCCAGGCGGCGAGTGCGCGCAGCCCCTCAGTGGCGGAACGCGCCTGCAGCAACATGCGCTTCACATCGGGATGCACGATCTCCAGATCGGCGGGCTTGTCGGGGTCTTTTGCCCCCGTCAGTGCACGGCCCACGCGGCGTTCGTGGGCATAGGCATAACCGTTCTGCCAGGCGACTTCGCCGATGCCGATGCCCTGGATGCCCACGCCCAGCCGCGCCTGGTTCATCATCCCGAACATGCCCGCCATGCCGGCGCTGGTGGAGCGTTTCTCGCCCGGCTTGGGCGGGGTGGGCTTGGGCCCCAGCCGCCAGGCGATGGCATCGTCGAAATTCAGCACGCAGGTGGCCTGGCCCTTGATGCCCATCTTGTGCTCGATGCCGCCGGTGTTGACGCCGTTGCGGGCCGCCATCGCGCCGTCTTCCTGGACGATGAATTTCGGCACCATGAAGAAATTGACGGTCGAAAGATCGTCATGAATCTGGCCGTTCTCGTCCGGAATCTTGGCGATCACCATATGGATGACGTTGTCGGTGAGGTCCTGATCGCCGCCGGAAATGAAGATTTTGGTCCCGTTCATGCGGTAGGTGCCGTCGGGCTGTTCCACCGCTTTGGTCTTCATCAGGCGCAGATCGGTGCCGCAGCCCGACTCGGTCAGGCACATGGTGCCGGCCCATTCGCCGGACACCATCTTCGGCACGATATGCTGTTTCATCCACGCAGCGCCGGTGGCCAGCAGCGCGCCATAGGCGCCCGCCGTCAGCATGGGATACATGGCAAGCGACTGGTTGGCGCTCATTCCCATCTCATGCGCCGCCATGGTGATGATGGGCGGCATGCCTGCGCCGCCCACGCTTTCCGGCGCCCCCAATCCGCCCCAGCCGGCTTCGCTATAGGCTTTGTAAGCCTCCTTGAATCCCTTGGGCGTGCGGACCGTGCCGTTTTCGAAGTGACAGCCTTCCTCGTCGCCGGATTGGTTCAGGGGCTGCAGAACCTCTTCACAGAATTTGCCGGCGTTGGAGAGGATGTCGTCGATCAACTCGGGCGTGAGATCGGCGAAGCCGGGCAGGTCCCGGTGTTTTTCCAGTTCCAGCACTTCATGAAACAGAAACCGGAAATCTTCGACCGGCGCGCGATACAGAGGCATGAGGAGGTCCGTGCTGGAAGCGGACTAGTCTTACCGCGCGCCGGAAAAACTGACCACTGCCTGCGTTCCTGTGCAGGCGCAAAACACGGGTGCTTTTTCGGTCACTGGGCCGGGAGCGTTGCCGAATCCGTCGCCTGTGGGTCGAACGGGCGGGTGGCCCTTGCCTGGGCCGTGCCGGCATTGGCATGGGCCTTGGCGGCCATCCGGCCGGCCGGGGTCTGATCCGAGGTCTGATCCGAGGTCTGGGCCGAGGCCTGGTTCGTGGTGTTCAGACTGCCGGCATTGTTGCCAGCGGTTGCGCTGTTGATGTCGCCATTGACCGACGGGCCGGTGACGGGGCCGTTGGCGGCTGGGGACATGCCGACCGCCGCATTGGCATTGGCCGCGGCGTTGCTGTTCACCGAGCCTGCCGGCGTGGTGACGTTGCCGGTGGTGTTGACGCCGGTGCCGGGAGAGGTGCCGGTCGTGGCGCCAGCGCCGATGCCGCCGCCGGCGGTGCCACCCACGCCGGCCGCCGACGCCGGAAGGCTGGCGAGAAGGGCGCCGCACAGCAGTGCACAGACAGGGATCGTGTTGAAGGTGCTTTTCATCGCTTGCTCCTGGGTATGGAAGAGCCCGCTTCGCGCAAATGATGAAACGGGTGGTTCCGGAGCCTGTTCCTGGGGTTCCTTTGGATCGCGGCGCTATCGGCGCAGCCCCAAAATAATTACCCCGCCAGTTTGGGCTGGCGGGGCAACAATGGGGTCGGGCGGTAGGCTTTCGAAGGTACCCAACGGGGCGCAACTATTCATAGGTGGGTCCAAGCATGCAAGGAACAATTTCGCCAAATGTGACATTTTTCAGGGGCTGGAAAGTACGCCCCAGGCGCGTAAAAGGCCCCATTTCTGTATGCAGACGTTTGCCACTGATGTCTGCCACTGGCCGAATTGCCGCGATTCCGCCGATGATGACGCTGGTGACCCCGGGAGGACTCGAACCACCGGCCTACGGTTTAGGAAACCGCCGCTCTATCCTGCTGAGCTACGGGGTCACGCGGCCCTTTTGCAATATTTCCGGTTGGCAGGCCAGCGTGCCGTCTCATTTTGGATGCACCTTCACCCAAAGCCAGCGGCTGCGGTTGAAATCCCAGGCATTGGGCACATAGCCGCCCACCCGCGGTCCCACGGCCTCGGTCTGGGATAGAAAGCGCAGCGGCAGCCAAGGCAGGTCGGCCAGCGCGATCCGCTCGGCCGCCTGGAGCCGTTGAATGCGGCGGGCGGCATCGGATTCGCCTTCGGCCGCCGCCATCGCGGCATCGAATTTGGCGTTGCGATAGCCGGCGTAATTTCCCGCGGAGCGCAGCTGATCCAGGAAATTGGAGGCATCGCTGAAATCCGCCAGCCAGCTGGTATAGCCCAGCTGATACTGGCCCTGGCGCATGGAGCGCAGCACCAAGGCATAGTCCGCGGTCGTGATCCGGACATCGACATGGATCTGGCGCGCCATCGCCTGGAACACCGCCGCCAGGCGTTTGTGGTCGGGATTGCCCGGCGTGAGATAGGTCAAAGTGAGTTTGTTGAAGGGACCAAAGCCCGCTTCCTGCATCAGCCGTTTGGCCAGCGCCAGGCGCGCGGGGTAGGGCATGGATTTGAAATCCAGTTGCGGGCCGTTTCGATAGGCGCCGATCCCGGGCGGCACATAGGAATAGGCTGCCTTCTCGCCCCGCTTCATCACCTTGTCCGCCACCGCTTCACGGTCATAGACCAGGGCCAGCGCCTTGCGCACGCGTATGTCGGCCAGCGCCGGATCGCGCAAGTTGATGGCGATATAGGCCAGCGCCAGAGAGGGCATGATATGCAGGCCGTGCGGCATGTTGGCCCTGAGCCAGGCGATCTCGGCGGTGGGCAGCGGCGTCTGCATGTCCAGTTCGCCGGCGCGCAATCGCCTCAGCGCCGCCTGGCTGTCGCTAGTGGGAAAGTAATTGACGATGTCGATCTTCACGGACGGCGCGTCATAGAAGGACGGATTTTTCACCAGCGTGATGTGATCGTTGGGCAGCCAGGTCTTCAGCAGATAGGGGCCATTGGAGACATAGGCGCCGGGTTTGAAAGATGGCGTAGGCGGCAAGGGCAGGGCCGCCGGCAAGGTCAACAGTTCCAGGAGATAAGGCGCGGGATGTTCCAGGCTGATTTTCAGCAGCGACGACCCGATAGCGGTGACGCCCAGCGCGGTGGCGGGCTTTTGGCCCGCGCTGATGGCGCGGGCGTTTTGGATCACCCATAGCAATTGGGCGCCGCGCGCGGCGGTCTTGGGCGCCAGCAGGCGGCGCCAGGCAAAGACAAAATTTTCCGCCGTCACCGGCTTTCCATCCGACCAGCGGCATTGGCGCAGATGAAAGGTCCAGGTCAGGCCGTCCGGCGATGTTTCCCAGCGTTCCGCGATGCCCGGGATGGGGCGTGCGGCTGCGTCCAGGGTGGTCAGGCCCACCATCATGTCGCCCAGGATATTGATTTCCATGCTGCTGCCGGCAAATGCGGGATCCAGAGACTCCGGCTCCGCGCCATTGCCGCGGTTCAACACCGTTTCAGCCCTGCCCGGAACGGCGCAAAACATCGCCGGGATCGCGACCAGCAGCAGAAGCGCCAGCCGCCTCATGCGAACTGCTTGAGGCGTGCCGCCTGGTCGATCGTCACCCAACGGCAGCGGTGGTAGTCCGGCGGGTTGGCTTGGAAGCCCTTCACATAGGGCCATGTGAGGTTGAGGTTGACCCAATAGAACAAGGGCGCCGCCGCGTAATCATCCAGCATGACAGTTTCCGCCGCCGCCAGCTTGCGGCCGCGGCTCTCCAGGTTTGTATCGCGCTGCGCCAGATCCATCGCCCGGTCGAATGCCGGATTGCTGTATTCGCCCCAATTGTTGCCGCTGCCGGTGCGGTACAGGTCCAGGAAATTGGAAGCGTCGTTGAAGTCGGCCTGCCATCCCGATTGCGCGATTTCGAAATCATGGGCCTGGATGGCGGGGTAGAAGACCTGCATGTCGGTGGGCAGGATGGCAATGTCGACAAACACCTGCGCCAGCATCTGTTGGATCGCGGCAGCGACCGCGCGGTAGATGCCCGGCGTGGTGGCGCGCGTCATGTAGCTGGTCTTCAGCCGGTGATTGGCGTCATATCCCGCCGCGCGCATCAGGCTTTGCGCGCGCTCCAGGCGCTGGGCGTATGGC
>Ga0268266_10006032_pt1 | contig 11173 bp, 9 predicted proteins | sample KBSS13metaG_FD_190356 | JGI IMG/M metagenome (GOLD analysis project Ga0268266, IMG submission 190356) | Switchgrass rhizosphere microbial communities from Kellogg Biological Station, Michigan, USA - KBS S1-3 metaG (SPAdes) (version 2) | ecosystem: Host-associated > Plants > Roots > Rhizosphere >... | reverse complement strand
AGCCGGCGGCTGCTGCTGTTGTTCGGGAACCGGGCTTGGCACCGGCGCTTTGGGAGCTTGAGCTTGCGCTGCCGCCGCTGGGACGGGAGGCCTTGGCTGCCCAGCCGGCGCATTGCCTTGTGCCAACCTTTGCAACACGTCCTTCGCCGGCCCGTACATTTCGATCTGCCCGTCGCGCAGCATGAGAATGCGGTCGCATTTGGCGGCGATCGTCGGGCGATGGGTGATCAGCATGACCGTCGTGCCACGCTGCTTGGCCTGCATCACGGCGCGCTCGAGCGCCTGCTCGCCCTCGGTGTCGAGGTTGGCGTTCGGCTCGTCGAGGATGATCACTTTCGGCTCGCCGTAGAAGGCACGGGCGAGACCGATGCGTTGGCGTTCGCCGCCCGAGAGCCGCACGCCGGTCGGGCCGATCGGCGTACCGTAGCCGTTCTTCTGGCCGAGGATCAGCTTGTGCGTCTCGGCAAGCTCGGCAGCACGCACGATCGCCGCATCGTCGGCGTTCGGATCGAAGCGCGAAATGTTCTCGGCGATTGTGCCGGGAAACAGTTCGACCTCCTGGCTGAGGTAGCCGATGTGGCGGCCGAGCTGGTCGGAATCGAAATTCTGGATGTCGGCGCCGTCGAGGCGAATGACGCCCGAATGCGGCTTGATGGCGCCGACGATCAACCTCGCCAGCGTCGACTTGCCGGCGCGGCTCGGTCCGACCATGGCGACGACTTCGCCCGGCTCGACGGTAAAGGTGATCTTCTTGATCAGCGGATCGGCGGTGCGGTCGGCGTTCGGCGGGAAATAGATGACGCTGTCGACCATCACGGCGCCCTTCAGATCGGGCAGGTCGACCGTGTCCTTCTCGGCTTCGGCATTGTCCTTGCCGATGCTGCGCAGCCGCTTCCAGGCGCGGCCGGCGTCGATAACCTGGCGCCAGCCGCCAATGATCTGATCGAGCGGCTGCAACGCGCGGCCGGAGATGATCGACGACGCGAAGATCATGCCGGCCGTCATCTCGTTCTGCAGCACCAGATAGGCGCCGGCGCACATGATGCCGTTCTGCAGCACCATGCGCAGGGTACGCGACAGCCCGCCGTAGAACGCATTGCGGCGCGACACGTTGGCCGACAGGTTGATCGATTCCGCGAACTTCCGGCCCCACACCTCGATGGTGTTGCCGATCATGCCGAGGGCGCGGACCGTCTCGAAATTGCGCCCGAACGATTGCGCCATGTTCATCGACATCATCATGGAGTCGGCAGCCTGCTGGCCGTGTTTGGCGGTGGCCATCTGGTTGGCGACCGCGACACCCACCATGACCAGCGCCCCGAGGATCGTGACGTAGAACAGCACTGGATGGATCAGATAGAGCAGCGCGATGAAGACCGGCGAGTACGGCAGGTCGAACAGGAAGAACAGCGCGCGCGAGCTGATGAAGCCGCGGATGGTCGCCAAGTCGCGCAGTGGCTGCACGTCGCCGAGCGCGGCGCGCGGCCCGCTCATCGACGTCATGAAGGCATCGGAGGCCATCTCGGTATCGATGCGGGCCGCTACCCGGTCGGCGTAATACGATCGGACAACCTCGAGAATGCCCAGCACGGCCAGCGCCCCGAGCGCGAGGATCGTAATATAGGTGAGCGTGCTCAGGCTGTTGGCCGGCAGCACGCGGTCATAGACCTGCAGCAGGTACAACGGCATCACCAGCAGCATCGCGTTGGTTGCTGCGGAGAAGATACCAATCTCAACTAGGCTTCTGCCTAGGAATGCCAGTTTGGGTCCGCCCGACATGAACTGTCCCTGAAAAAACCCCGTCTGCATGCCATTAGCAGCTTCTTTATGGCAGGTCTGCAATGAATGATCCGTTCATCATAAAATTGCTGAGAGCCGCTCGGAACATGGTTACCGCCCATTAAGAAGGACGGCGCCGCCCGCCTGATCAGTGAGCCGAGTAGTAGTTAGGGTAGCCGGCTTGCCAAAAGAGCAATCGTCGCGGCGTCGGCATTGGCGAAAGCCAGCCGCAGGAACGGCTCCTGCCCGTCCCCGAAATAGGAGCCTGGCACCGTGACGACGCCGGCTTCGCGGGCCAGTTGCTCGGCGACGGCAACGGCGCTTTCGCCGGCAAAGGGATGCCGGACGTAGCCGAAATAAGCGCCGAGCGCCTCGATCTGCCAGCGCGAATTGGCAAGTGCGGCGCGAAACGCGTCGGCGCGCCGGCCCATTTCCGCGCAGTTCGCGTTGCGCCAGGCAGCCAGCGCCGGGATGGCGCGGGCTATGGCATGCTGGACCGGCCGCGGGGCGCAGATCTGCAGGTTGTCCATGATCTTGACGATCTGCTCGACGCCGGCACCGCCGGCCGTGATCGCGCCGAGGCGATGGCCCGGGATGCAGAAGGATTTCGAGAAGCTGTAGAGCCCCATGAAGCTGTCCTGCCACCGCGCGTTGGCGAAGAGCTGGTGGGGGGCACCGGTCCCGTCGGCGAGGAAGTCGCGATAGGTCTCATCGACGATCAGCCAGATGCCGCGCTCGCGGCACTTTTCGAAGATCGCTTGCAGAACGGCGTGGGGATAGACGGCGCCGGTCGGGTTGTTGGGCGACACCAGCACGACGGCGCGTGTGCGTGCCCTGATCGCGGCGGCAATCGCATCCGGCGATGGGACGAAACCGTCGCCCGCCTTTGCATCGACGGCGTTGACGACAATGCCCAGCATGTCCAGCGTCATCTGGTGGTTGAAGTAGAACGGCCTGATGAGGATCACGTCGTCGCCGGGGGCGGCCAACGCCAGCATCGTTGCGAAGAAGGCCTGGTTGCAGCCCGAGGTGATCTGGATCTCGCTCGCCGCGACCGGCGCACCGTAAAGGCCGGACGCCTGCAAGGCATAGGCTTCGCGCAAGACGTTCTCACCCTCGATGTCGCCATAGCCGGCATAGGCAGGATTGGCCGAGGCTTCACCCAGCCATGCCAGCAGGTCGGGATGCGGCGGATAGCCGGGCACGGCTTGGGAGAAATCGAGCAGCGGTCCGTGCCGACCGTCATAGGCGCGCGCCCAGCCCTGAACTTCGGGGATGGGCGGCGCCGCGAGATGGCGGACGGCGGGATTGAATGGCGAGGTCATGGCTAAGCTTCTATCGTACAGGCTTGCGTTTCTGCAAAGCGCGTGGCGGCCGCACCAGCGATGTGCGCTTGGCGGTCGAGGTTATTTGCCCCGGCGACCCGGGCAATGATTTGAACGCGCCCGGCACAACGATCCGCTCCGGCCGGCGGCGCAGGCTGGAGCGGCCCGACACTTGCGGCTCAGCGCGCGCGTCATTTTCGGCAAGAGCCGCATAGATCCAGTCGATGAACACCTTGACGATCGGCGTCGAGCGCACCTCGTTGCGGCAGACGATGTAGAAGCTGTGCACCGCTGCCACCGAGCGGTCGAACGGCACGATCAGATTGCCCTTGGCCAGCATATCGACGACGGTCATGGAATCGCCGAGCGCCACGCCTTGCCCGTACGTCGCCGCCTCGATGGCGATGCGCGCGTCGGTCATGAAATGATGGCGCGAGCGCAACAGGTCGAGCGCGTCGACCGCCGACAGCCAGGCATGCCATTCGCGCCCGTCATCGGCGTGCAGGATCACATGGTTGCGCAGGTCGCGCACCGTTCGCAGCGGCTGGTTGTTGAGCAAGGTCGGGCTGATCACCGGAAACAACTCGAGGTTGGTCCAGTGCTTGAGCCAGCAATCCGGCCAATTGCCGTCGCCGTAGAGGATATGGACATCGATGCCCGGGCTGAGGATGCGCTGGGGATCGTTGGATGGCACCAGCGTCAAGCGGATGTCCGGGAACTGCTCGGTGAACTGGTTGATGCGCGGCAGCAGCCAGAACGACAGCAGCGCCGGTACGCCCGCAATCGTCAGGTCGCCTGAGGTGGCCGGCCGGGTGATCTGCGCGGTTGCCGACGCGATGCTCTCGAACGCCGCCGAAATAGTCGGCAGCAGCAGCGCGCCTTGCGCCGACAGTTTCACGCGCTGGCCGCTGCGTTCGAACAACCCAATGCCGAGATTCTGCTCCAGCGCCCTGATCTGATGGCTGACGGCGCCATGCGTCACGTTGAGCTCGCGCGCCGCCGCCGACACCGAGCCGTGGCGGGCCGCTGCCTCGAAGGCGCGGAGCGGATTGAGCGGCGGCAAACGCGTTGCCAAGCGGCCTCCCCCTTCGTGAGAAAATCTCACATGAAACAGCGTAACAATCTCAATTGATTTTTCAAGTGGAGTGTACTTCACTTAACGGAAGAAATCCGCCACGCGAGCGGAACAAAAATCAAAAAGCACGAGGGAAGCATGGCCTGGAACGAGAGGAAGCTCGAGCAGTTGCGCGCCAGGTATGGCAGCGGCCATGGCGGCGAGCTGTTCGATCCGAAATTCCGCAAGGTGGCCGACAAGATCTTCTCCAAGAGCGGCACGCGCCTCGCACCCTATGCCGGCATGCCGACCTTCCTGTCGGCGCCGCATATTCCGATGGATGCCGACAAGCCGGACTTCGGCGATCTGCAAGTGGCAATGGTCGGCGTGCCGATGGATCTCGGCGTCACCAATCGCCCCGGCTCGCGCTTCGGGCCGCGCGCCTTGCGCACGATCGAACGCATCGGTCCCTACAATCACGTGCTCGACACGGCGCCAGTGTTCGACCTGCGCGTCGCAGACATCGGCGATGTCCCCTTCGCCAGCCGCTACCGGCTGGAACAGAGCCATGACGACATCGAGCGGCGCTTCAACCAGATCGTCGATGCAGGCGTAGTGCCGCTGGCGGTCGGCGGCGACCATTCGATCAGCCATCCGATCCTCAAGGCGGTCGGCAAGGAGCGTCCGGTCGGCATGATCCACATCGACGCACATTGCGACACAAGCGGCGCCTTCGACCAGACCAAGTTCCACCATGGCGGGCCGTTCCGCAACGCGGTGCTCGACGGCGTGCTCGATCCGACGCGGACCATCCAGATCGGTATTCGCGGCTCGGCCGAATATCTGTGGGAGTTCTCCTACGAATCCGGAATGACGGTGATCCACGCCGAAGAAATCCCGGCAATGGGCATCAAGGCGGTGATCGAGAAGGCGCGGTCGATCGTCGGCGACGGTCCGACCTACCTGTCCTTCGACGTCGACAGTCTCGACCCGGCCTTTGCGCCGGGAACCGGCACGCCCGAGGTCGGCGGGCTCACCACCCGCGAGGTGCTGGAAATCCTGCGCGGCCTCAAGGGCCTCAATTTGGTCGGCGGCGACGTCGTGGAGGTGGCGCCACAATACGACGCGACCACCAACACCGCGCATGCCGGCGCGCAAGTGCTGTTCGAGATACTGAGCCTGATGGTGTTCAGCCCGTTCGTCACGGGCAAACGCGCCTGAAATTGCCGCGCATGAACCCAGCCATTGCTCCGGACCAATGGCTGGGCGGCTGCCTCATCGAGGCAAGCCCAACAAATCAACCGTCCGGAAGGGGAACCATTGCCATGAATTTCATCTCGACACTTCGCTCGTCCACGCTCGGCGTGGCATTGCTGTTGGCCGCTGGCGGCATTGCCGCGCATGCCGACGCCATCGACGACATCACCGCTGCCGGCCAGATCAATGTCGGCATCTTCTCGGACTTCCCGCCCTTCTCGTCGGCCAGCGCCGATATGAGCATCAAGGGCTATGACATCGACGTGGCGCAGGCCATCGCCGACCAGCTCAAGGTGAAGCTCAATCTGGTCAGCGTCACCGGGCAGAATCGCATTCCGTATCTGACCGAGCACCGCGCCGACATCCTGATGAGCGTCGGCTACTCCAAGGAGCGCGAAGAGGTGATCGACTTCGCGGCCGCCTACGCGCCCTACTACATCGCGGTGATCGGCCCGCACGACCTCAAGGTCGAAGGCAAGGACGACCTAGCCAGCAAGTCGATCGCCGTCAATCGCGGTACGCTGGAGGACACCTCGCTGACCGAGGCGGCGCCGGCCACGGCCGACATCAAGCGCTTCGACAACTACAACGCCGTCATCCAGGCTTTCATCTCCGGCCAGACGCAGTTGATGGTGGTCGGCAACGACGTCGGCGCGCAAGTGCTGGCGCGCCAGGAAGCACTCAAGCCGGAACAGAAGTTCCAGCTGCTGACGTCGCCCTCGCATATCGGCCTCAACAAGGGCGAGGACCGTCTCAAGAAGGCGGTCAACGACGCCGTCGCCAAGATGCTCGCCGACGGCTCGCTCAGCAAATCGTCCGAGGCATGGCTGAAAGTGCCGCTCAACCCCGACAACCTCAAGGATTGACCGGTGGGCTACAGCCTCCAGTTCGGATGGCTCTACGAAGCGCTTGGCGCAATCGCCAGCGGCGCTGGAATGACCGTGTTGCTGATCGCTGTCACCACAGTGATCGGCACCGTCATCTCGATTGCCGGGGCGGCCGCCAGGCGCAGCCGCTTTCCGGTGCTGCGATATGCCATCACGGCCTACGTCGAGTTGGTGCGCAACACGCCGTTCCTGGTGCAGCTGTTCTTCATCTTCTTCGGCCTGCCGTCGCTCGGCATTCGACTCGACCCGATCATAGCTGCGATCCTCGCCATGACGCTCAACATGGCCGCCTACACGACCGAGATCGTCGGCGCAGGTCTCGACGCGGTGCCGCGCGGGCAGCGCGAGGCGGCGCTGGCGCTTGGACTGCGGCCGCGGCAAGTGTTCATCAAGATCGTGCTGCCGCAGGCGCTCAAAGTCATCTTCCCGGCGCTGACCAGCCAGATCGTCATCATGATGCTGGAATCGGCCGTCGTCTCGCAGATCGCGGTGCGCGAGCTGACCTATGAAGCCGACATGCTGCAGGCCCGCACGTTCCGCGCCTTCGAAACCTATTTCGTCGTGACGATGGTCTATCTCGGCCTGTCGATCGCGTTGCGCAGATTGCTGGTGGCCGGCGGCAGGCGGGCATTGGGAGCGGGCGTGTCATGATCGAGTTCACGCTGTGGGACATCGTCCGCAACCTGCTGCTCGCCGCGCGCTGGACGCTGCTGCTGTCGATCGTCGCCTTCATCGGCGGCGGCATCGTCGGACTGCTGATCCTGCTGCTCCGGATCTCCGCGAAGAACGCGCTGCGCCGTTTCGCCAGTGGCTACATCGCCCTGTTCCAGGGGACGCCGCTGCTGATGCAATTGTTCCTGATGTTTTTTGGGTTGCCGATGCTGGGCTTTCGCATCGAGCCCTGGTCGGCTGCCGTGCTCGGCCTCACCTTCTTCGCCAGCGCCTATCTCGCAGAAATCTGGCGCAGCGGCGTCGACGCGCTGCCGCGCGGTCAATGGGACGCCGGCGCCAGCCTTGGGCTGCACTACATCCAGGAGCTCAGGCTGATCATCCTGCCGCAGGCCTTCCGCATCGCGCTGGCGCCGACGGTCGGTTTCCTGGTGCAGCTCATCAAGAGCACGGCGCTGACCTCGATCATCGGCTTCGAAGAGCTGCTGCGCACCTCCAACGCCATCAACAACGCCACCTTCGAGCCGTTCACGGTCTACGGACTGGTGGCGCTGATCTTCTTCGTAATGTGCTTTCCGCTGACGCAGTATGCGCGAATGCTGGAACGGCGCACCGCACCCCATTGAGGCGGACGCGCCTCGGTGATTGAATGCAAAAAACGGGAACGCCGGATAACGGCAAACAGAGGAGAATGGTAATGACCGAGTTTCGAAAGACCCCGCTCACCCGGCGCACGGTGCTGGGCGCCGGCCTCGCCGGCGCAAGCCTGCTTGCCATGCCGGCGGTGCTGCGCGCGCAGGACAAGTCGCTGAAGGTCGGCGTCTATGGCGGCTACTTCAAGGATTCCTTCGACAAGAACATCTTTCCGGAATTCACCAAGGCAACAGGCATCGCCATCGAGTCAGTGGCGGAGCCGACAGGCGAAGCCTGGCTGGTGCAGCTCGAGCAGGCGGCCAAGGCCGGCCAAGCGCCGGCCGACCTGTCGATGATGTCGCAGACCTCGACGCTGAAGGGCCAGTCGACCGAATTGTGGACGCCGATCGACACCAGCAAGATCAAGCACTACGGCGACCTGCTCGACCGCTTCGTCAACAAATATCCGGACGGCCGCGTTGCCGGCATCGGGGCGGTGGCCTGGTACATCACGCTGGTCACCAACACCAAGGTCTATCCGACGGCGCCCGATTCGTGGACGGCACTTTGGGATCCGGCGAACAAGGACAAGCTCGGGCTGCTGGCGCTGGCGTCGAACTCGTTCCTGCTGGAGGTGACGGCCAAGACCTTCATGGGCGGCACCAAGGCGCTCGACACCGAGGAAGGCATCCTCAAGGCGTTCGAGAAGCTTGCCGAGGTGAAGCCGAACGTCAGGCTGTGGTACCGCGACGAGGCGCAGTTTGAGCAGGCATTGAAGTCGGGCGAGATCCCGATGGGCCAGTATTATCACGACGTCACCGGCCTGGCCGCTGCCGACGGGCACCCCGTACGCTCGACCTTCCCGAAGGAAGGCGGCATCCAGGATTCCGGCAATTGGGTGCTGTCGCGCGCCTCGACCAAGGTCGATGAAGCGCATGCCTTCATCGACTATATGAGCCAGCCGGCGCAGCAGGGCCTGATGTCGCGCAAGGTCGGCACGGCGCCCACGCTGAAGAAGGAAGTGCTGGATCTGACGCCGGAGGAATTTGCGGCGGTGTCGTCCGAGATCGAGCCGATCATCCCGCGCTACGACATCTATATTTCGAAGGCCGACTGGGTGAACCAGAAGTGGACCGAGCTGATCGTCGGGTGATCGACCTTACCCTCCTGTGGGAGGGTTGGCCTTGTCAGGGCCGGGTGGGGTGGTGAAGCTTGTCGGAGGGTAAGTGCGGCGCACTTCGTCTCCACCCCCACCCCGCTCCACTTCGTGGATCGACCCTCCCCACAAGGGGGAGGGTAAGCCAACGTCTGCCGTTCGCCCAAAGCCGCAGATGGCGGCGGGCGACAGGAAAACGCCAAGGGGAGCGGTGATTTATGTCAGGCCTGGCAATCAAGAACGTCACCAAGCGCTTTGGCGACTTCACGGCGGTCGACGCGATAAACCTCAGCGTGCCGCATGGCACGTTCGTCTGCCTGCTCGGCCCGTCCGGCTGCGGCAAGACGACGCTGCTCAGGATGATCGCCGGCCTCGAGGAGCCGACCAGCGGTGCGATCATGCTCGACGACCAGGACATCACCTCGTTGCCGACGCACAAGCGCAATCTCGGCATGGTGTTCCAATCGCTGGCGCTGTTTCCGCATCTTTCGGTTGGCGATAACATCGCCTACGCGCTGCGCATCCGCGGCGCCTCGCGCGAAGAACAGACCAGGCGCGTCGACGAATTGCTAAAAATGGTGCACTTGCCGGGCTTCGCCGACCGTCCGGTCGCCAAGCTCTCCGGCGGGCAACGGCAGCGCGTGGCGATCGCCCGCGCACTGGCGCTGTCGCCGAAGCTGTTCTTGCTCGACGAGCCATTGTCGGCGCTCGACGCCAAGCTGCGCGAGGCCATGCAAGTGGAGCTCCGCCAGTTGCAGCAGCAGCTCGGCATCACCACCATCGTCGTCACCCATGACCAGCGCGAGGCCATGACCATGGCCGATTTGGTGGTGGTGATGGGTAACGGCAAGATCCGCCAGGCGGCCGCGCCGATCGAGATTTATCGCAAGCCGGCCGACGCATTCGTTGCCGATTTCATCGGCTCGACCAATCTGCTTGACGTCACCGCCGACAGCGCCGGCCGCGCCACCATCCTCGGCCATGCCGTGCCCGGGCTTTCACTGCCGGCCGGCACGTCCAAAGCGTCGGTGTCGATCCGCCCCGAGGACGTGCATATTGCAGCGCCCGGCGGCGGTGCGATCTCCGGAACCGTGACCTTCGTGCGCGACCTCGGCGGCACCATCGAGACCTTCGTCGAGGCGGGTGGATCGACCATCGTTGCGGTGGCGACGCCGCGCGAGCGGCCCGAGGTCGTCGCAGGCCAGACCGTCGGCGTCGTGCTGCCGCCGGAGAGCTGCGTGGTGCTCGCCGCATGAGACGCGAAGTACCGAAATCGCTCAGCGACTACACGCCGCTGTTTTTCCCCGCGATCATGCTGATCGTGTTCTTCGTCGTGCCGTTTTCGACCATGATCGCCGTGAGCTTCTTCAAGCGCGATCCGGCCGGCTTCTACACCACCGATTTCGTGTGGGACAATTACGCCCGCTTCCTGTCGACCTTCTTCGCGAGCGTGCTCGGCTTCTCGCTGATGCTGGCGATCGTCGTGGCGGTTTGCTGCATCCTGATCGCCTTCCCCTTCACCTACCTGCTGGTGAAGCGGCCGCGGCGCGTGCAGACCATCTGGCTGGTCTGCCTGCTCTCGGTCCTGTCGCTGTCGGAAGTCATCATCGGCTTTGCCTGGTCGACGCTATTCTCGCGCACCGCAGGCATCACCAATCTTCTCGTGGCGGTCGGGCTGATGAGCGAGCCGCAAGCCTTGCTGCCCGGCTTCGGCGCAGTGCTGACTGGCATGGTCTACCAGGCCCTGCCCTATACGATCCTGGTGCTCTACCCCGCGCTGGTGCGGTTCGATCCGACGCTTCTTGAAGCGGCGCGCACGCTTGGCGCCTCGCCGGTCCGCGCCTTCCTCAACGTGGTGGTGCCGGCGCTCAGGAACACCATCGTGGCGACGCTGATCATGGTGTTCGTGTTTGCGCTCGGTTCGTACCTGCTGCCGCAGATACTCGGGCGGCCGCAGCACTGGACGCTGTCGGTGCTGATCACCGACCAGGCGATCTACCAGTCCAACATGCCGTTCGCCGCGGCGATGGCCGTGTTCCTCGTGCTGATCTCGCTGTCGCTGGTTGGCCTGACGCTGCTGGTCGGACGCAGGGAGAATGCCGGATGAACGCGCTGCGCCGCCTGTATTTCTTCCTCGTCGCGCTGTTCCTTGCGGCGCCGCTGATCGTGGTGCTCGGCGTCTCGGTCAACGAGAAGCAGGATCTGGCCTTTCCGCCGGTCGGCTTCTCGCTGGCCTGGTACGCCCAGATCTTTGTCGATCCGGGCTGGCGCAGTGCGCTGATCGCGTCGCTGCTGCTGGCCATCACCGCTGCCGCATTGGCGGTAGCGATCGCGCTGCCGCTCGCCTGGTTCCTGTGGCGGCGCATCGCACCGTGGGCGAATGTGTTCCAGCTGCTCGGGCTCGCGCCCTTCA
>Ga0268266_10006028_pt1 | contig 11179 bp, 9 predicted proteins | sample KBSS13metaG_FD_190356 | JGI IMG/M metagenome (GOLD analysis project Ga0268266, IMG submission 190356) | Switchgrass rhizosphere microbial communities from Kellogg Biological Station, Michigan, USA - KBS S1-3 metaG (SPAdes) (version 2) | ecosystem: Host-associated > Plants > Roots > Rhizosphere >... | reverse complement strand
CGGCGGGATGCGGGCCCGCGGTGGCGGCGTGCTGCGCACCGGACGGCTCTTCCGCAGCGACACCCTCCAGGAGCTCACCGACGACGACGTCGCCCGGCTGGTCGACGAGCTGCGGATCGCCTTCGTTATCGACCTCCGCCAGGCGGCGGAGGCGGTCGAGGAGGGCCGCGGACCGCTGGCCCGGCTCTCGGTCTGCTACGCCAACGTCCCGCTGGTCGACCTCGACTCCGCGGGCGCGCCGGGCGAGCTCACCGCCACCCAGTACCTCGACCACCTCGAGCACGACCCGAACCTCGTCGTGGCGGTGGAGCTCGTGGCGTCCGTGGTGCACCGGCCGACCGTGCTGCACTGCGCGGCGGGCAAGGACCGCACCGGGGTGGTGACCGCGCTCCTGCTGGGGCTGCTCGGCGTGGCCCACCAGCAGATCGTCGAGGACTACATGGTCACCGCCACGAACATGGACCGGATCACCGAGCGGTTCGGGCGGTGGCCGCGCTACCGGCAGAACATGGCGAGCCTGCCCGCCGAGATCTACCGCGTGGAGGAGCGCACCATCCGCACGTTCCTGCGCGAGCTCGACCACCGCTACGGCGGAGCGGCGGGCTGGGCGCGGGCGCGGGGCGTGGACCCGGAGGTGGAGCGCCGCCTCGCCGCGGCCCTGCTCGTGCGGTGAGGGGGCCGGGCCGACCCACCCGACGGCCCAGCCCGCCCAACGGCATTTCGCGTCATCCCGCCTCGCGGCCCGCCTTCTGCCGCAACGCCGCGATGTCCTCCCGGCCCAGGCCCGCGCCCTTGTCCTTCAACACCGGCGAGTGCTGCTGGGTGCGGCGGTACAGGTCCTGGGCGCGGGCGTCCTCCGGGTGGTTCTTCAACCACGTGTCGTCGAGGTGGACGAGGTCGTCCCGCAGCGTCGACGGGGTGAACGCGCGGACCCGCTCGTTGCACTCCTCCTGGGTGAGCTTGCCCTGGCTGGTGGTGTAGAGCCCGGTCTTGCGGGGCAGCGACGTGCTGCCGCCGCGGATCGGGCCGACACCGCCCGTCCACTCGTCGTCGGCGAGCACCGAGTAGGGGATGGTGCTCCACATGTCGCCGGGGGCGCCGGAGAACTTGGACATGTGGTACTCGCTGCCCTGCTGGCTGCGCAGCGAGATGTAGCCGACCAGCTCGCCGATGAGGTGGCCGCCGTACTCGTCGTTGAACAGCGGCTTGAACCGCTGCACCCGGTCTTCGACGGTGAACCAGTCGTCCTGTTCGTACACGCCCGCGATGTGCGCCATGTCGCGGAGCACGCCGTAGTAGACGAGCAGCCCGGCGTCGACCATCTGGTCGCGGCTCCACGTGGAGATGCGCTTCCACAGGTCCGCCGTGGCCGTGGTCATCACCTCGGACAGGTGGTCGAGGTAGTCGGCGAGGTCGGAGTGGTTGTCCATGTGCACCGGCAGGTACCCGTCGGAGAGGAAGTCCGACGTGTAGAGCCCGACCGCGACCATGTTGTCGTGGTCGTAGGCGGGCGTGGCCTCGAAGCTGCCCCAGTCGTCGAGGATGTTGAAGTGCGTGTCCTTCATGATCACGGGCAGCGTGATGTTGGCGTGCGGGATCTCGGCGGCGACGCCGTCGAGCCAGGGCAGGTCGCCCTCCCCCACGTTGTGGAAGTCGCGCACGAGCATCTCGGCGCCGCCGACCTTGTACGGCCCCGAGTTGCCGATGCCGAGGCGGCACTCGCAGTCCTTGAGGAACGCGTACTGCGACACGATCGCCAGGAAGTGCTTGACCGCGCCGTGCAAGCGGTCGCCGGGCTTCGTGCCGAGGGCGTCGGCTTCGAACACCTGCGTCGTCCGCTCGGGCAGCAGCTGCGCGCGCAGGCCCGCGTCGCTGGCGTAGATGTGCGCGTGGTTGCGGTGGTAGGAGAGGTTGAGCCTGCGGGCGAAGTCGAGGACGAACATGATGTCGTCGATCGCGTCGGTGGCCTTGAGCATCCCCATGTCCATGAGGATCTGGCGCCCACCGAGGTAGAAGTCGGGGATGATCCCCGTGGTGAGCACGTTCGCGTAGGTGCTCACCTCGCGGGCGCGGTGCCCGATCTCCTCGGCGGGCATCGCCGCGTCGATCTTGCGCAGCAGCTCCGGCCAGCGGTACCACGCGTTGAGGTAGGACAGCGCGATGTAGGGGTTGACGGGGAAGAGCTTCGACTCCTGCACGGTGCGGGCGGTGCACTGGAAGTAGAACTTGTCGCTGGCCTTGCGGATCCAGGCGTTGGTCTCGAGGAGGTCCGGGTAGCTGTACGGGGCGGGCATCGTGGTGTCTCCGTCCTCAGACCTTGATCACGCGGGCCCGGGCGGCGTCGTCCCGCTCGGCGTAGGCGTCGGTGGCGGGCTTGGAGTACTCGACGAGGATCGCGTCGCCGTCGGCGAGGCCGTCGAGCTCGGCCGCCATGAGGCAGGGCACGCCGTACTCGCGGGTGAGGATGCCGAGGTGGGACCGCACGGTGCCGCCCATGCACAGCACGCCCGCGAAGTCCTCGAGGATCGGGGCGGTGAGCGTGCCGCCGGAGTCGTCGATGACGGCGATCGTGCCCTCCGGGACGCCCTCGGTGAGCAGGGCCATCACGGTCTCCACGTCGCCGACGAAGCGCGCCGTGCCGGTGACGTCGGCCTTGGCCTTGAAGACGTTCTGGCCCGTGCCCACGACCAGCCTGCCCTGCTCGTCGGTGGGCTGGTTGCCGGAGTTCTGCACACCCGCGCCCGCCTGGTACTTCTCCGGCTCCTCCTGGAGGGAGACCACGGCGGACATCTGGAACCGGTAGCCGGTGGCGAGCAGCTCGGCCTCGACCTTCTCGAAGTCCTCGCGGGTGAGCTCCAACGCCGGATCGGTGACGGCCTCCTCCCAGGACTTCCCGGACGCGGCGAACCGCTCGGCGACCAGCTTGCGGATCGCGGAGTGGTAGGTCTCCACGGTCGTGGTCATCGCCGGGCCACCCCACTTGTCGGGGATGGCGCCCGCCTCGGTCGCGCCGCTCATACGCTCCTCCTCGAGCGAGACATCGGATGACTGCGAACGTAGCGCAGGTCACACCGGGCGGGAAGGCTTGCCCGCTCCGGAGACCTCTGACGATTTGCGCAGCTCCAGGTCCATCGTCTCGGTGACGACGCGCAGGTAGGGCGAGCCGGTGGCCGCGAGCAGCGCGCGCACCTGGTCGACCTCGGAACCGGAGAGCGGGTAGTCCCGCCGGACGGGCCCGGCCGCGCGCATCGCGTCGACCGCCTCGGCGGGCAGCAGCGCGCGCAGGATCAGCTCGTCGTCGTCGGTGCCGGTGCCGTAATGGCGGCGCAGCTCCTCGATCGTCGGCTCCTCGGGCGGCCGCGCGACGACCTCCGCGGCCCGTGGTGACGCCATGATCCGGTCGAGGACGTGCGCGTCGACCGGCGCGGGCGGCGTGCCGTAGTGCCCCGCCGCGTAGGCCACCACCTCGTCGGGCACCACCGCGTAGCGCTCGCCTGCGACGACGTTGAGCACCGCCTGCGTACCGACGAGCTGGCTGAACGGCGTCGCCATGATCGGATAGCCGAAGTCGCGGCGCACGGCCGCGGTCTCGGTGAGGACCTCGTCCAGCCGGTCGGACATCCCGTGCTGCGCGAGCTGGTTGCGCAAGGTGCCGGTCATCCCGCCCGGGATCTGGTGCACGGCGCCGAACAGGTCGTACTCGCTCACCTGGTCGACGGGGTACCCGGCCGCCTCGCCGACGGCTCGGAAGTGCTCGGCGACCGGCGCGAGCAGCCCAGTGTCGACGGAGTGCTCGTGGCCCATCAGCGACAGGTTGCGCACCACGCTCTCCGTGGACGGCACCGATGCCCCGTTAGCCATCGGGCGGCTGGCCGTGTGCAGGATCGTGACCCCGAGCTGCACGGCCTCGACGTAGGCCAGCCCGGAGGTGCCCATCAGGTTGTTCGAGTGGAACTCCAGCGGCTTGCCAGAGGCGGCGGCCTGCAGCGCGGGCACCAGCGTGCGCATCCGCTCGACGTCGAGCACGCCCGCCGTGTCGTAGAGGAGGATCGTGTCGATCTCCGGGACCGCCGCCATCTCGGCGGCCCGCGCGGCGAAGTAGCCGTCGGTGTGCACCGGCGAGAGGCTGAAGAAGACCGTGCCCGCCACCTCGGAGCCGTACTCCTTGGCGACGCGGGCCAGGCGTGCCATCTTGGGCCAGCCGAACAGGCAGTCGTAGATCCAGAACGAGCGCAGGCCGTGCTCGTTCAGCCTGCGCATCCAGGTGTCCATCAGCGCGTCCGGCGTGACGCCGAACGAGACCGCGGCGTTGGCCCGCATGCCGCCGCGCATCGGTGTGCGCCGGATCGCGCCGCGCAGCAGGTCCAGGCCTTCCCACGGGTCCTCGCGGCAGTACTTGACCAGCACCTCGAACATCGAGCTGCCCGCGAAGTCGATCACCCGGAAGCCGGTGCGGTCCAGCAGGTGGGCCACCGGCAGCGCCATGCCCGCCCGCATCCGCATGCCCCAGAGGCTCTGCTGGCCGTCGCGGATGGTCTCGTCGAGCAGCTCGACGCGCATCAGGACGCCTCCAGCACCGTCATCGCGACCGCCGCCTCCTCGAGCCCGATCAGCCCGCCGCCGTTCTCGGCGACGGCGATCCGGGCGCCCTCCACCTGGCGCGCGCCCGCTTCCCCACGCAGCTGGGTGACCAGCTCGTGCACCTGCGCCAGCCCGGTGGCGCCGATCGGGTGGCCGCGCGACTCCAGCCCGCCGGACGGGTTGACCGGGATCCGCCCGCCCAGCGCCGTCTCGCCCCGTTGGGCCGCGCGCCCGCCCTCCCCCGGCGGAACGAGGCCCAGGTGCTCGACCTGCTGCACCTCGCCGACGGCGGTGGCGTCGTGCACCTCGGCGACGTGCACGTCGGACGGCCCGAGCCCGGCCCGCTCCCACAGGCGCGCCGCGGTCTGCCTGCTGACGTGCTCGGCCGGGTCCTGGCCGTCCCAGGAGCCGCCGTGCGCGAGCACGCTGGCCCGCACGCGCACCGCCCGGCCGCGGCCGATCCGCCGGGCCACCGCGGGCGAGCACACCACGGCCGCGGCGGCGCCGTCGCTGACCGGGGAGCACATCGGGAGCGTCAACGGCCACGCGACCGGGCGGCCCGCCAACACCTCCTCGACGGTGAACGACGTGCGGTACTGCGCGAGCGGGTTGTGCACCGAGTGCGCGTGGTTCTTCGCGGCGACCGCGGCGAACTGCTCGCGCGTGCTGGCGTGGCGGGCCATGTGCTCGCGGGCGAACGCGGCGTAGACGTCCATGAAGACGCTGTGCCCGGCCTGCTCCTCCACACCGGACGGCGGCGGGGTGCCCGCGCCGAACGCGGCCAGGCCCGCCAGCGTGCGCTCGCTCGCCGCGGTGTCCCAGGAGCCGTGGAACGCGGCCAGCGCACGCTCCTTGTCCGGCGTGACCATCTTCTCCGCGCCCAGGGCGAGCACGACGTCCGCGGCGCCCGCGGCGACGTAGGCCACCGCCAGGTGCAGGGCCGTGGACGCGCTCGCGCAGGCGTTCTCGACGTTGACCACCGGCACCCGGCCGAACGGCAGGTCGCGCAGCATCAGCTGGCCCCGGATGCCGTGCTGGCCCTCGATCGCGCCCTGCACCGCGTTGGCCGCCATCACCGCCCCGACGTCGGCGGCGTCGAGGTCGGCGTCGGCGAGCGCGGCGCGGACCGCCGTCGACGCCAGGTCGGCCAGCGAGCGCTCGAGGTGCCTGCCGAACGGGGTCATGCCGACGCCCACGACGTACGCGTCGGCTGCCGGGGTCATCGGCCGACGGCCAGCTCGGCGGGGTCGAGCGCCGCGCCCACGGCGAGCGCCTCCTCGCGCACGAACTCCTTGAGCCAGCCCTCGGAGGCCGCGAGGTGCACGGTGGCAGCCGCCTGCGCGAGCGTCGCGTTGCGCGCTTCCAGCGCGGTGATGATCTGGTCGTGCTGGTCGAGCGACCAGGTCATCTTGCTGCTCTCGGCGTAGCCGCGCCACATGCGCGCGCGCAGCGCCCGGCTGGACATCGCCTTGAGGACGGTGCACAGCGTCTGGTTGCCGGTGGACGCCGCGACCAGCGCGTGGAACTCCACGTCCAGCGAGATCTGCTCGGTCGGGTCGGAGCTCGCCCGCATCCGCGCGAGCGAGGCCCGCAGCTCGTCGATCTGCTCGGGCCCGATCCGCTCGGCGGCCAGCGCGGTGGCCGCGGGCTCGAGCAGCCTGCGCACCTCGAAGACCTCCAGCAGGGTCGGGCCCTGCATGAGGTCGGTGACGAAGCTCAGCCCGGAGAGCAGCAGGCTGGGCTCCAGGCTGGTGACGTAGGTGCCGTCGCCGCGCCGGACGTCCAGCACGCGGGCGTGCGCCAGCACCCGAACGGCCTCGCGGAGCGAGCCCCGCGAGATCCCCAGCTGGGCGGCGAGCTCCGGCTCGGGGGGCAGCCGCACGCCCGGCGCGAGGCTTCCGGACGCGACCAGCTCCCGGATCCGCTCCACGGCCGTCTGCGTGACGTCCACCGACCAGACCTCCAACCCCTTCGCGCCGTTCTGGCGCCTTCGCGTTGCCGCTACGATCCCACAGCGGCTAGGTTCGTCGAAACATCCGATGTTTCTCCGGACGAACTCTCGGAGGTCCCCGTGCCCCTTTCGCCCGAGGACGTCCAGGCGCTGGTCGCGGCGTTCGACGGCGCGGACTGGGACGAGATGACCGTGACGATCGACGGCACCCGGCTGGCGCTGAGCCGCACCGGCCGCCCGCCGACCCACGCCGACGGCGGATCGCCCGCGCCCACCTCCACCGCCGCCGACGGCGCGCCGGGTGGGGCCCCGCAGGCCGCTGCCGTCTCCGGGGCCGCGTCGAGGGCCGCGGCGGGGGCCACTCCACCGCCCGCACCGGGTGGCGCGCAAGGTGCGACGCCCGCGGCGGGAGCGGCTCCACCGCCGCCCGCGGCCGCGGGAGCGGCTCCACCACCTACCTCCGGCGCCGCCGCCCCGGCGCCAGCCGTGTCGGATGTGGCTCCGCCCGCGGCGGGTGGGGGCGCGTCTGCCGCTGGTGCGCCCCCGGCCTCGGAGCCGCCGGGCGGCCACCGGGTCACCGCGCCGTCGGTCGGGTTGTTCTGGCGGTCGCCGAAGCCGGGCGCTCCGCCGTTCGTCGAGGTGGGCGACGAGGTCGGCCCGGACGACACCGTCTGCATCGTCGAGGTGATGAAGCTGATGAACCACGTGCGCGCGGGCACGGCGGGCACCGTGCGCGCGGTGCACCCGGAGAACGGGCAGATGGTCGAGCACGGCGATCCGCTGTTCACCATCGGGCCCTGACGTGGGCGGCCTGCGCCGCGTGCTCGTGGCCAACCGCGGCGAGATCGCGGTCCGGATCGTCCGGGCCTGCGCCGACGCCGGGATCGAGAGCGTCGTCGCGGTGTCCGAGGCCGACCGCGCCTCCCGCGCCGCGCTCGTCGCCGACCGGGCGGTGTGCATCGGCCCGGCCCCGGCGACCGACAGCTACCTGGACGTGCCGCGGGTGGTCGCCGCCGCGCTGGCCACCGGGTGCGACGCCGTGCACCCCGGCTACGGCTTCCTCGCCGAGCGGCCCGAGCTGGCCCGGGCCTGCGCCGAGCACGGGCTGACGTTCGTCGGGCCGCCCGCCGATGTGATCGCCAGGGGCGGCGACAAGGCGGTCGCGCGCGAGCTCGCCGCGTCGCTCGGCATCCCCGTCGGCGCCGGGTCGGGCGTGTTGGCCGACGCGATCCGCGCCGCAACCGTCGCCGAGGAGGTCGGCTACCCGGTGGTGCTCAAGGCCGCGGCCGGGGGCGGCGGCCGCGGCATGGCGCTGGTCGCCGAGCCCGCCGCGCTGCCCGCCGCGTTCGAAGCCGCGAGCCAAGAGGCCCGGCAGGCCTTCGGCGACGGGCGGATGTACGTGGAGCGCTTCGTCACCCGCGCCCGCCACGTCGAGGTCCAGGTGCTCGCCGACGCCCACGGCGGCGTCGTCCACCTCGGGGAGCGGGACTGCTCTGCCCAGCGCCGCTACCAGAAGCTGGTCGAGGAGGCGCCCGCCGTGCACGTCGCCGCCGAGGTGCGCCGCGACCTCTGCGCGGCCGCGGTCGAGCTGGCCCACGCGCTGCGCTACGTGGGGGCGGGCACCGTCGAGTTCGTCGTCGACGCCGAGACGGGCGCGTGGTCCTTCCTCGAGGTCAACACGCGTATCCAGGTGGAGCACCCGGTCACAGAGGAGGTGACGGGCGTGGACATCGTCGCCGCGCAGCTCGCCGTCGCGGCGGGCGAGCCGCTGCGGCTGCGGCAGTCCGACGTCGCGTTCAGCGGGCACGCGGTGGAGGTGCGGATCAACGCCGAGGACCCGGCGCGCGGGTTCGCCCCGTGCCCCGGCACCGTGACCCGGTGGGTCGAGCCGGTCGGCGGGGGCCTGCGCATCGACACCCACTGCTACGGCGGCTACACCGTCCCCCCGCACTACGACTCCTTGCTGGCCAAGCTGATCGCGCACGGCCGCGACCGCGACCACGCGCTGGAGCGGCTGGACCGCGGGCTGCGCCACCTCGTCGTCGAGGGCGTGTCGACCACCGCCCCGCTGCTGCGCGACCTGATCCGACACCCGGCCTTCCGGGCCGGGGAGCACCACACCCGCTGGGTGGAGACCGACCTGCTGGGAGCCTCATGAGCACCGTCGAGTTCGTCGACCAGACCCTGCGCGACGGGCAGCAGAGCCTGTGGGGCATGCGGATGCGGGCGGGGCACGCGCTCCCGGTGGCGGCGGCGATCGACCGGGTCGGGTACTCGGTCGTCGACGTCACCGGCTCCTCGCAGTTCGAGGTGCAGGTGCGCCACCACCACGACAACCCGTGGGAGGGCCTGGACCTGCTGCGCGCCGCGATGCCGACGGCCACCCTGCGCGCGGGCACCCGCAGCAACGGCATCGTCGGGATGGGCCTCACGCCCTACTGCATGCTCGACCTCTGGGTCACCACGCTCGCGAAGCACGGCATCGACAGCTTCTGGATCTTCGACTGCCTCTTCAACATCGACGAGATGGCGCGCATGGTCGGCACGGTCACCGGGGCCGGGGCCACGGCGTCACCGCAGGTCATGTTCGGCACCTCCCCGGTGCACACCGACGCCTACTTCGCGGACAAGGTGGCCCTGCTCGCCGCGGTGGAGGGCGTGCGTTCCCTCCTGATCGGGGACGAGGCCGGGGTGCTCGCCGTCGAACGGGCGGTGGGCTTCCTGCCCGCGATGGTCGCCGCGGCGGGCGACGTGCCGCTGGAGATGCACTTCCACAACACCACCGGGCTCGCCCCGGTCAACCACCTCATCGGGGTCGAGGCGGGCATCCGGATCGTGCACACCGCCGTCGAGTCCCTCGCGAACGGCCCGTCCATGCCGTCGGCCGCGAACACCGCCGACAACCTGCGCCGTCGCGGGCACGACCCGGACATCGACATCGCCCCGCTGGCCGGCATCAGCACGCATTTCGCGCGCGTGGCCCGGGCCGAAGGGCACCCCGTCGGCGCGCCGCGGGAGTACTCGGTGGCGGTCATCGACCAGCAGCTCCCCGGCGGCATGACCGGGACGCTGCGCAACCAGCTCGTGCAGTACGGCATGGTCCACCGCCTCGACGAGGTGCTCGCCGAGGTCACCGTCGTGCGCGCCGAGATGGGCTTCCCGATCATGGCGACGCCGTACTCGCAGCTCGTCGGCATCCAGGCGCTGCTCAACGTCGTCACCGGCGAGCGGTACTCGATGGTGCCCGACGAGAACCTCATGTACCTCGCCGGGCACATGGGGCCGCACCCCGCGCCGGTCGACCCGGAGGTGCTCGACAAGGCGCTCGGCAGCGAGCGCGGACGGCAGTTCCAGCGTTGGACCGCGCCGCAGCCGTCGCTCGCGGAGGTCCGCCACGCGCACGGCGACACGCTCTCCGACGAGGAGCTGATCCTGCGCTTCCTCATGCCCGACCCGGACGTCGACGCGATGTACGCGGCCGGGCCGGTGCCGCAGCACCTGCCGGTCGCCGAGACGCCCGGCGCCGAGCTGGTGGTCGAGCTGATGCGCAGCAGCAAGGCCGCCTACGTGGCGCTCGACCACGGCGACGTCCACCTCACGCTGTCCCGGCCCAGTTCGTCCACAGTGTAACGACGCCGTGCTCGACGACGAACCCGTTAGGTCACGTCCCTGGCGGCGGCCCCTCCCCAGCCAGGGGCGTGGCGCACGCGCTACGGCTTGCGCGCGAGGTAGCCGGTCACCGCGATGACGGCGCGCAGCGGCAGGCCTTCGCGCACCCGCTCCTCGGCGACGCGCACCGCCGCGTCGTGGAAGGCCTGCTCGCCGACGGTGCGGACGGCCTCGTAGGCCGGGCCGAGCGAGGCGAGCGTCCGCGCGTACATCTGCGGGTCGGGGAACTCCCAGGCGAAGGGCACGTCGACGCGCTGCACGTCGACGAAACCGTGGCCCGCCAGGAGCTGCTCACCCGCGCCCGGCCTGCCCAGCGCGACCATCGCCGCCTGGTTCGCGACGGTGGGCTCGTCGGCCAGCCGGAACGGCGACAGCGCCCACGCGCCGGGCGAGACCTTGATGTGGCCCCACACCGTGAGCCCGATCCGGCCTCCGGGGGCGAGCACGCGGTGGATCTCGCGGACCGCGTCCGGCGTGGTCCCCCACACGCCGCGGAAGCTCGTGACCACGTCGAAGGCGCCGTCGTCCCACGGCAGGTCGTGCATGTCCCCCTCGCGGATGTCGGCGTCCGGGCAGCGGTCCCGCGCGACGGCCACGAGCCGGGCTGCGGCGTCGATCCCGGCGCAGCGCGCCCCGCGCAGCCCGGCCAGCTCGACGGCCAGCCCGGCACCGCAGGCGACGTCGAGCAGCCGGTCGCCGTCGTCCACCTCCAGGCGGTGGTGGACGGCCACGTACTCGCGGCAGTTGCTGGGCTCGGACAACGTCGCGAAGTCGGCGGCGAGCCTGCCCCACCCCTCGTCGACACCGCGCCAGTCCCGCATCACGCGCGCCCCTTTCGTCGTCGTCATGCCGCGCTCCGTGCTCGACCGAGGTGCCCGACCAGGTGCGCGCACAGCGCTTCGGCGTCCGGTCCGACCCCCGCGATCAGGTTGGACCGGCGACGGCGGGTGAACGGCAGCCCGAGCACGTACAGGCCCG
>Ga0268266_10006027_pt1 | contig 11179 bp, 7 predicted proteins | sample KBSS13metaG_FD_190356 | JGI IMG/M metagenome (GOLD analysis project Ga0268266, IMG submission 190356) | Switchgrass rhizosphere microbial communities from Kellogg Biological Station, Michigan, USA - KBS S1-3 metaG (SPAdes) (version 2) | ecosystem: Host-associated > Plants > Roots > Rhizosphere >... | reverse complement strand
GTGTCGTGGTCGAATTTCTCGGCGCTGATTTTGACGCCCGGCGCACCGCTTACCCATCCGGCGCCGCATTGGTCGGTGCTGATGGCCCGCCAAGCCGGCTGCGAGGTGATCGGCGACATCGAACTGTTCTGCCGCGAGCGCCGCCGTCATGCGCCCGACGCGCCGTTCGTCGCCATCACCGGCACCAACGGCAAGTCGACCACGACAGCGCTGATTGCGCATCTGATGAAGGTGGCAGGCTACGACACCCAGATGGGCGGCAATATCGGCACCGCGATCCTCTCGCTGGAGCCGCCGCGGATGGGGCGGGTACATGTGATCGAGATGTCGTCCTACCAGATCGATCTGGCGCCCTCGCTCGACCCGTCGGTGGGAATTCTCCTGAATGTCAGCGAAGACCACATCGACCGCCATGGCACGCTGGAACATTATGCTGCCGTGAAGGCGCGGCTGGTTGCCGGCGTGCAGCCGCAAGGCACGGCCATTGTCGGCGTCGATGACGGCTGGTGCCGCAACATCGCCGACCGGCTCGACCAGGCGGGAAAACGCGTGGTGCGGATCTCCGTAAGGAACCCGCTACCCGACGGCATCTATGTCGAGCGCGAAACCGTCGTGCAGGCCTCCGGCGGCGCCCGCCGCGAGGTCGCAAGGCTGGGCGGTATCGGTTCGCTGCGTGGCCTCCACAACGCGCAGAACGCGGCATGCGCGTCCGCCTGCGCGCTCGCGATGGGCATCGCGACCGACACCTTGCAGAACGGCCTGCGCAGCTTTCCCGGGCTCGCGCACCGCATGGAGCAGGTCGGCCGCCGCGGCAACGTGCTGTTCGTCAACGACTCCAAGGGCACCAACGCCGACGCGGCCGCGCATGCGCTGTCGTCGTTCGCCGATATCTTCTGGATCGCCGGCGGCAAGCCGAAGCAGGGCGGCATTGCCGGCCTCGCCGAATACTTTCCGCGCATCCGAAAAGCCTATTTGATCGGCGAAGCGGCGCAGGAGTTTGCAGGCACGCTGGGTGAGCGCGTGCCGCACGAGATTTCCGAAACGCTCGATGTCGCCGTAGCGAATGCCGCGCGCGACGCCGAAGCCTCGGGGATAGCCGATCCGGTGGTGCTGCTGTCGCCCGCCTGCGCCTCGTTCGATCAGTACCGCAATTTCGAAATCCGCGGCGCCAAGTTCCGCGACCTGGTGACGGCACTGCCGGGCGTGAAGCCGGTGGTGTGAGGATGCGGATCGCGTAGGATGGGCTCTACCCATCCTGCATCCGGCTCGTTCGAGGGTGTCGTAAATGGCAGTTCATGCTCCCTCAGGTACCCGTATTCGCATCGCTGTTGCAGTCCTTTCGGCCACCTTTGCGCTTGATGCCGTTGCAGATGCGGCTGCGTTGGCGGCCGACGGCGTGTCTCTCAGCGAGTCGACGATTTCGTGGAGCACCGTCAAGTACGCGACCTCCGCGGAGAACGGATTCGTCAGCGGGTCGCTCGACAAGAAGACCATCGTCGATCGCACGTTCAAGACCCACGTGCTCGAGAATCGTTATCTGAAGGTAACGCTCGTGCCCGAATTCGGCGGACGCATTCTTTCCATCATCTACAAGCCGACCGGCCACGAACAACTTTACCGCACCGAAGTAGGCGTGCCTTACGGGATGACGGCCGGCAATTTTTATTACGACTGGCTGATGGTGTATGGCGGCATCTTCCCCACCTTCCCGGATCCCGAGCATGGCAGGACGTGGCTGAAGCCGTGGGATTTCAAGGTCGTGAAGCAGAGTGCCGACGAGGTGACGGTGTCGATGTCGCTCAAGGACGATTTTGCGTATTCCGCGGCGCCAAAGCAGTTCCTCAAGGGTTCGACGGGTATCGAAGCGACTTACCATGTCACGCTGAAAGCCGATCGCGCCGCGCTCGATGCGCGCATGGTGCTGAAAAACCCGCAAGCCCAGACGATCGATTACGAGTACTGGACGTGCACGACGCTGGCGCCGGGATCGGACCCGAACAATCCCAGGACGACTGGCGGCGCCGAAATCATCGCGCCGATCCAGGCCTACAGCACGCCCGCCTGGTCGGCCAGTCTGGCCGGCGGCGATGAGAGCTTAAGCCTGGGCAGGAGCCGTTTCGAAAAACTGCGCCACTTCAGGAACTGGCCGACGATGGGCATCGCGTACGCGGCGCCCGATATGCAGGGCGGAAACTTCTGGGGTGTGATCAACCACGATAACGAAGAGGGGATCATCCGCATCGCCGACAACAAGGTCACGCGGGGTTTGAAGATGTGGACGTGGGGATATCCGTCGTTCACCAACGAAACCGACGCACGCAAGGATCCGAACGAAGCGCGACCTTACGTCGAATTGTGGGCGGGTGTGTCGGATCAGTTTTTCCACCGCGCAAAACTTCCCGCGCGGGGCGAAGTGTCTATCCCGGAGACCTACAGCCCGACCGTCGGCATGCGCAACGTGACGGATGCGAACGAGAATATCCTGATCAATTTTGCGGCGGCGGCATCGGGCGTTGATCTTCAGTTCTTCAGTATCGAACCGGCCAAGCCCATGCGCGTCACGCTGAAACGCGGCGATGCGATCTTGTTCAACGACACTGTGACAGCCGACCCGAAAAACGGAAATCGCATTTCCGCGGCGATCCCTGCCGGCGGCAGCGGTGAACAGGTGCGGCTCACGATCACGACCGCGGAAGGCAAGGAGCTGATCGCGGCCGAGACAAGAATAAAGTGATTTGACCGTAGGATGGGTAGAGCGCAGCGAAACCCATCATCTTTCGCCAACCGCAATTGATGGGTATCGCTTCGCTCCACCCATCCTACGCCGCTACTCCCGCGCCTTCGCGCTGCGGCTGGCGCGGCCCGGCTTGAACAGATCGAGATCGATCGCCTGGCCCATTGCCAGATAGCCGGTGCGATTGGGATGAAGCTTGTCGCCGGGGCCGCCGGTGGTGCTGTCGGGGACGAATTCCGGCTTGAGGCCGCCCGATTGCGGATCGAGCGCCGCCTTGTCGAAATCGATCACACCGTCGAACGTGCCTGATGTGCGGATGAAGTCGTTGAGGGCCTTTCGCTTGGCATCCTGCTCCGGGAAACCGTGTGCGGCACTGGAACTGCCCAACGCGGTCGTCACCGTGGCGCCGATGATGCGAAGCTGGGGCCATTTCTTCCGCAGCCGGTCGACGCCATCCTTCATCGCCGCGATGACCTGGTCTGTCGAGGCGTTGCCGTTCTTGCTGAAGTCGTTGATGCCTTCCAGCCAGATCAGGCTGGAAATGCCCGACAGCGCGAGCACGTCGCGATCGAGCCGTTGGCCCGAGGCCGGGCCGCCGGGGAACGGCTTGTCGGGACCGTACTCGGCCGGTCCCGCGATCTGGTTGCCGCCGATACCGCCGTTCACCACCGCGACCTTGTTGCCATGGATAGCCTTCAGGCGGCGCGACAACACGTTGGGCCAGCGATCATCGCCATTCATGGTCGAGGCGGTACCGTCGGTGATTGAATCGCCGAAGGCCATGATGGCGAAGGCATCGGTCGGTGCGATCATCTCGACCGCATCGAGGAAGAACCAGGATGCCGTGGTGTAGAGGAATGGCGCCTCGTCCTCCGACGCACCCTTGGCGCCGGCGCCGGGTGCGGTGACATAGGAGGTGGTGAGTGCCTTGGCGTGCCAGGTCATCGGGCCGCTGTCACCAGCGACATGGAAGCTGACCGCGAGCCGGCGGCCGGCGAGTTCGTCAGGCTGCTTTGCGAAGGGCAGCGCGACCGGGTCGCTCCATGCCGAGTTTCCGGGTGGGATCGTGATCGAAGGCTTTCCGCCAAAAGTCACCGGGCGGTTGGTCCCGCGTAACAGCGCGGCACTGCTCGATTGCAGGCCGACATACACGCCGTCGAACGTCACTGGTTTCTTGCCGAACGCATTGCTGAGCCGGATGCGCGCCTGGCGGCCCCACAGTTCGGGCCGCACCATCAGGCGAAACGTCTGGTCCCGCGCGCCGGTCGCAGGGTCGGGGAAGGCGAATTTCTGATCGGGTTGGGCCGCAGGGTTGCCGATGGGATAGGGGCCCTGGACCGAGCCGGTCCACGACACCACCCAGCCCTCGCCGTCCCGGGCGAATGCAGCCTGCGGCAATGCGGCAAGCAGCGACGCGATCATGAATCGGACCAGCGAGTGCATGACGTTTCTCCCCGATTTGTTCTTGTTGGCACCATCCTAGAATTTCCGGCTGCTTGCGCAATGTGAAGGCCGGCCGCTTCCCTCAAAACATCCCCAATTCATTAACCCCTTGGAAACCATCCTGCTCCACCAATGGGCGTTATCTCTGCCATTTTGGGGACGCCCATGCTCCACCGTGACCAACGCACCCCGTTTTCGGACTGGTGGTGGACCGTGGATAAGCTGCTGCTTGGCGCGATCATGGCGCTGATGCTGGGCGGCGTGATCCTGTCGCTGGCGGCGAGCCCGCCGGTGGCGACGCGGATCGGGCTCGATCCCTTCCATTTCTTCGGCCGGCACGTGCTGTTCCTGCTGCCGTCCTTCATGGTGCTGATCGCGGTATCGTTCCTGTCACCGAAGCAGATCCGCCGCCTCGCGCTGCTGGTCTTCGTGGTGAGCATTCTTTTGATCGTGGCGACGCTTGCCTTCGGCGCCGAAGTGAAAGGCTCCCGGCGCTGGATCACGTTGCTTGGCGTCAACATCCAGGCCTCCGAATCCGCCAAACCCGCCTTCGTCGTGATGGCGGCGTGGCTGTTTGCGGAATCGACCAAGCGGCCGGAAATGCCGGCGACCTCGATGGCGATCGTGCTGCTGCTGACGCTGGTGGCCCTCCTGGTGATGGAGCCGGATTTCGGCCAGACCATGCTGATCCTGATGGTGTGGGGCGCGCTGTTCTTCATCGCAGGCATGCGGATGGTCTGGGTGGCCGGCCTTGCCGGCGTCGCGGGCCTCGGATTGTTCGGCGCCTATCTTCTGGTCCCGCACGTCGCGGGCCGCATCAAGCGCTTCATGAATCCGGCCTCCGGCGACACGTTTCAGGTCGACACGGCGATGGAGGCATTCTGGAACGGCGGCTGGTTCGGCCTCGGACCCGGCGAGGGGATTGCAAAACGCAGCCTGCCGGACAGCCATACCGACTTCGTGTTCGCGGTGGCGGCCGAAGAGTTCGGCATCATCCTGTGCCTGGCGCTGCTTGCGCTGTTCGCCTTCGTCGTGATCCGGACGCTGACCCGCGCCTATTCGAACGAGGATATGTTCGCGCGCTTTGCGGCGTCGGGGCTTGCGATCCTGTTCGGCGTACAGGCCGCGATCAACATGGCGGTCAATCTGCAACTGATTCCCGCCAAGGGCATGACGCTGCCCTTCATCTCCTATGGCGGCTCGTCGATCATCTCGCTGGCCTATGGCGTCGGCATGATGCTGGCGCTGACGCGGCAGCGTCCCCGTACCGAGGTGGAATCGATGAACGCGGCCGGCGTGTCGCGCGGGTATGCGTAGTAGCGAAGCTCTCTCCTCGTCATTGCCTGCGACAAACGCGAAGCGTTTGCGCAAGGGAGCAAAGCGACGAAGCAATCCACATTTCGACTCGGGGATAGATGGATTGCTTCACTGCGCTCGCAATGACGGCTGATTGCCTGTAAAAGCCCCCCATGGAAAAGCCTCTCATTCTACTCGCCGCCGGCGGCACCGGCGGTCATCTGTTTCCCGCCGAAGCACTCGGCGTCGAGCTCATCAAACGCGGCCTGCGTGTGCGTCTCGCCACCGACGCCCGCGCGCTGCGCTACAGTGGTCTGTTCACCAGGGACAATATCGACGTGGTGCCGAGCGAGACCGTGCGCGGCCGCTCGCTGATGTCGCTTTTGCGCACCGCTTACATGCTCGGTTACGGCACACTGGTTGCCGCCAGGCTGGTGCGGCGGCTGAAACCTGCTGCCGTGGTCGGCTTTGGCGGCTATCCGACGCTGCCACCGCTGATGGCGGCAAGGCTGCTCGGCGTGCCCGGCATCATTCATGACGCCAATGCCGTGCTCGGTCGCGCCAACCGCTTTCTCTCCCGCCGCGTCAACGCCATTGCCACCTCGCTGCCGGGCGTGCTCGATCGCGATCCCGATCTCGCGGGCAAGACGGTGACCGTCGGCACGCCGATGCGGCCCGCGATCCTCACTGCCGCCGCCGTGCCGTTCGCATCTCCCGAGCCGAGCGGGCCGCTGCGCCTGCTGGTGGTCGGCGGCAGCCAGGGCGCGCGGGTCATGAGCGATATCGTGCCGGGCGCAATCGAAAAGCTGGAGCCGATGCTGTGGAGTCGCCTGATTCTGACTCAGCAGGTGCGCAAGGAAGACATGGGGCGGGTGCGCTCGATCTATGAGCGGCGCAGGATCAATGCCGAACTTGCGCCGTTCTTCAGCGACCTGCCGGCGCGGCTGGCGTCCAGCCATCTCGTGATCTCGCGCTCCGGCGCCGGCACGGTGGCGGAACTCGCCGCGATCGGCCGGCCCTCGATTTTGGTGCCGCTACCCGGCGCGATCGACCAGGACCAGTTCGCCAATGCCGGCGTGCTGGCCCAGGTGGACGGGGCTTTACGGATTCCGCAGGCCGAATTCACGTCCGACCGGCTGGCAGCGGAAATCTCCGCTCTTGCCGCCGAACCCGCGCGGCTGACCGCGATGGCATCAGCCGCCCGCAGGGTTGGCCGGCTCGACGCCGCCGAACGGCTGGCCGATCTGGTGATGAAAACCGCCGGAATTTGACGTCCATATCGGCCCAAAAAGCGCTTGTCATGCCCCGCGAAAGCGGGGCATCCAGTATGCCGCGGCGCCTGATTTGAGCCTTGGCATCGCGAAATACTGGATCATCCGCCTTCGCGGATGATGACGACAGGGAACTTTTCATGAGACTGCCGCGCGAGATCGGACCCATTCACTTCGTCGGGATCGGCGGTATCGGCATGAGCGGCATCGCCGAGGTGCTGGTCAATCTCGGTTACACCGTGCAGGGCTCTGATGCCTCGGAGAGCGGCAATGTCACGCGGCTGCGCGAGAAGGGCGTCAAGGTCTCGGTCGGCCACAGGCCTGAGAATGTCGACGGCGCCGACGTGGTCGTGGTGTCGACCGCGATCAAGCGCGACAATCCCGAATTGATGGCGGCGCGCGCGCAGCGTATTCCGGTGGTGCGCCGGGCCGAAATGCTGGCCGAGCTGATGCGGCTGAAAAGTTGCGTCGCGATTGCCGGCACCCATGGCAAGACCACGACGACGACGATGGTGGCGACGCTGCTCGATGCCGGCGGTCTCGATCCGACCGTGATCAATGGCGGTATCATCAATGCCTATGGTTCCAACGCGCGGCTGGGCGCGGGCGACTGGATGGTGGTCGAGGCGGATGAGAGCGACGGCACGTTCCTGAAGCTGCCGTCGGACGTCGTGATCGTCACCAACATCGATCCCGAACATCTCGATCACTTCAAGACGTTCGAGGCGATCCAGGACGCGTTCCGCAATTTCGTCGAGAACGTGCCGTTCTACGGCTTTGCCGTGATGTGCACCGATCATCCCGTGGTGCAGACCCTCGTCGGCAAGATCGAGGACCGCCGCATCATCACCTATGGCGAGAACCCGCAGGCCGACGTACGTCTGGTCGACCTCACGCCAATGGGTGGCGGCTCGACATTCAAGGTGGTGTTCCGCAACCGCAAGACTGACGCCACGCATGAGATAGCGGACCTGATGCTGCCGATGCCGGGACGGCATAACGCGTCGAATGCGACGGCGGCGATCGCGGTGGCGCATGAACTTGGCATGTCCGACGAGGCGATCCGAAAGGCGATCGCAGGTTTTGGCGGCGTGAAGCGGCGCTTCACCCGAACCGGCGAGTGGAACGGCGTTACCGTGATCGACGATTACGGCCATCACCCGGTCGAGATAGCCGCCGTCCTTAAAGCGGCGCGTGAATCCACCAACGGCAAGGTCGTTGCCGTGGTGCAGCCGCACCGCTTCACCCGCCTGCAATCGCTGTTCGAGGAGTTCTGCACCTGCTTCAATGATGCCGATGCGGTCGTGGTCGCCGAGGTCTATCCGGCCGGCGAGGCGCCGATCGAGGGCATCGACCGCGATCATTTTGTCACGGGCCTGCGCGCCCACGGCCATCGCGAGGTGATCCCGCTGCCGAACGCGGGCGAACTCGCCAAGGTGGTTCACGGCCTCGCCGGTCCCGGCGATCTCGTCGTCTGCCTGGGGGCCGGCAATATCACGCAATGGGCCTACGCCTTGCCCGGCGAACTGAAGGCGTTGGGTTAGCCGTGACCTTCCCCGACATCACGCCCGACCTCAAAGCCGCCATGCCGCAGTTGCGCGGGCGGCTGCTGGCGAATCAGTCGCTGGCGGAGTTGACGTGGTTTCGCGTCGGCGGGCCGGCGCAGGTGCTGTTCACGCCGGCGGACGAGGACGATCTTGCGTACTTCTTAAAGCTGCTTCCGAAGGAACTGCCTGTCTACGTCGTCGGTGTCGGCTCCAACCTGATCGTGCGCGACGGCGGCATGGAAGGCGTAGTGATCCGCCTGTCGCCGCGGGGGTTTGGTGAGACCTTGGCTTCCGGCGATATCGTCAGCGCGGGCACGGCCGCGCTCGACAAGCGCGTGGCGGAGGCCGCAGTAGCCGCCAATATCGGCGGCATGGAATTCTTCTTCGGCATCCCCGGCACCATCGGCGGCGCGCTGCGGATGAATGCCGGCGCCAATGGCAGCGAGACCAAGGATGTGCTGGTCGAAGCAACCGGCATCGGCCGCGACGGCACGAAACATGTCTTTGGCAATGCCGACATGAAGTTCGTCTATCGCAACAGCGGCGTCGACGCTTCAGTCATTTTCACCTCGGCGCGCTTTCGCGGCGCGATCACGGATCCTGAAACCATTCGCGCGCGGATGAATGAGGTGCAGACCCACCGCGAAACCGCTCAGCCGATTCGCGAAAAGACCGGAGGATCGACCTTCAAGAATCCGCCCGGCAACAGCGCCTGGAAACTGATCGACGCCGCCGGCTGCCGCGGCTTGCGTGTCGGTGGCGCGCAGGTCTCGGAAATGCACTGCAATTTCCTCATCAACACCGGTAACGCTACCGGCCATGATATTGAAACGCTGGGTGAAACCGTGCGGGAGCGGGTTAAAGCGAATTCTGGAATCGAGCTACACTGGGAAATCAAGCGGATCGGGATCGAGCAGGGCTGATGCGGACGACCATTCTCTTCGGCGGCACCAACAAGGAGCGGCTGGTCTCGGTCGCGAGCGCGCAGGCGCTGCATCGCGCGTTGCCCGACGCCGACCTCTGGTTCTGGGACGTTGCCGATACCGTGCATGAGGTCGCGTCGCAGAAGCTGCTCGGGCATTCGCGTCCCTTCGAGGATGAATTCAAACCCGGCAACCGCGGCCTGCCGTTCGAAGCCGCACTCGACAAGGCGAAGTCCGAGGACCGCGTGCTGGTGCTCGGCCTGCACGGCGGCCGGGCCGAGAACGGCGAACTGCAGGCGATGTGCGAACTGCGCGGCATTCCCTTCACCGGTTCCGGCTCGGCGTCGTCGAACCTCGCCTTCGACAAGGCCGCGGCGAAACGGTTTGCGGCGATTGCAGGTGTCGCTGCCCCAGCCGACGTAGCCCTGGAGAACCTTGATGCGGCGTTTGCCGAACACGGCAGGCTGATCGCAAAGCCGGCGCGAGACGGATCGAGCTATGGCCTGATCTTTGTCAACGCGAAGCAGGACCTCGTCGCGGTCCGCAACGCCGCCAGGACCGAAGAATATCTGATCGAGCCGTTCGTCGCGGGCGTGGAAGCTACCTGCGGTGTGCTGGAGCAATCGGATGGCACGTTGATGTCGCTTCCGCCGATCGAGATTGTCCCGGGCGAGGGCGCCTTCGACTACGCGGCCAAATATCTGCTCAAATCGACTCAGGAAATCTGCCCGGGGCGCTTTTCTCCGGAAATTGCTGCGCAACTGAAGGATCAGGCGCTGCGGGCGCACAAAGCGTTGTCCTGCAGCGGCTATTCCCGGACCGACTTCATCGTCTCGGCGAAGGGGCTGGTTTATCTGGAAACCAACACGCTGCCGGGCCTGACCGCCGCATCGCTCTACCCGAAAGCGCTCAAGGCGCAGGGGATCGAATTCCCGGATTTTCTGCGCGACCAGATCGCGCTCGCCGAACGGCGCAGCCGGGAACGGGTTTGACCGGCCGGTCGGGCCGTTAACAGGCCGTTAACCCGGAACTAACCTCGCCACGAGAATTATTGCTAAAATCCTAAGAATTGTGCGCCAAACCACTCAAAAGACGCACCAAAGCGCGTCCGCAGCCCCCCGAATTTACACTTTGTTTACCAGGAAGAACGAAGGTTAACGCTGGCGGCGCATGTGGCGCTTGGCTGCCGGGGCGTGCGCTGTTCCGACTTCAGGTCAGCACTTCCGGCACGGCCGAGACGTCATCTGAGCCAAGACTCGCGAAGACTCGCAAAAAAGCTTGCGGGAACAACACTTGGACAGGCTCGTGCAATGGATGGTGCAGGACGCCTCGCTCGGTCGGTGAGATCGCTGGGGCCCCAAGCTGACCTGAAGGCGGCCGCTATTGGAGCGGTCGTGCTGCTGCGCGAGCGGCTGGGCCGTCGCGCCCGCGTGCCGGCCAGACCCGTGATCGATCGTGAGCCGACGAATCGCCTGGTCCTGCTGGTCGAGCGTTACCTTCCGAACCGCGCAGGCGTTGCCTTGACCGTGCTGATGCTGCTCGGCAGCGCCGGCTTTGGCATCGTCAAGGGCGGCCACCTCGACGCATTCATGGCCGCGGTCAGCGATACCCGCAACGCGCTGGCCAATTCGGCCGGCTTCCGCATCACCACCGTTGCCATCAACGGCCGCAAGCATTTGAGCCAGGACGAGGTGCTCGCGGTCGGCGGCGTCAATGGCCGCTCCTCGCTGTTGTTTCTCGACGCCGCCACCGTGCGCGACAGGCTCAAGGCCAATCCGTGGATCGCAGATGCGACCATCCTGAAGCTTTATCCCGGTCAGCTGCAGATCGACATTGTCGAGCGTACGGCGTTTGCGCTGTGGCAGCAGGACGGCCGGCTGTCCGTGATCTCGGATGACGGTGTGGTGCTGGAACCTTATGTGTCGCGCCGTTTCACGACGTTGCCACTCGTGGTGGGCAAGGGCG
>Ga0268266_10006024_pt1 | contig 11182 bp, 9 predicted proteins | sample KBSS13metaG_FD_190356 | JGI IMG/M metagenome (GOLD analysis project Ga0268266, IMG submission 190356) | Switchgrass rhizosphere microbial communities from Kellogg Biological Station, Michigan, USA - KBS S1-3 metaG (SPAdes) (version 2) | ecosystem: Host-associated > Plants > Roots > Rhizosphere >... | reverse complement strand
CGGCAAAGCGTTTCGCTAGCCTCTCAGGCCGGCCCGAACGCCTTCGCGCACGGATTCCCGGCACCCGGACGGGCCGGCAAAATGGGGGCGAATCCGGTTCCTGCGTGGACACGCCTGGCCACACGGGCGGACATGGCGATGGACGGCAGCAGGGGCGTATGGTAACCACCGCGCGTTTCCCTCATTTTCATGCAACGACGAGCCGGCGCAGCAGCAATCATGTTCAACGACAAGTCCATCCTGATCACTGGCGGCACTGGTTCGTTTGGACGGAAATACGTCGGCAATCTCTTGAAGAACTTCAAGCCGCGGCGTCTCGTGATCTACTCGCGCGACGAGTTGAAACAATACGAGATGCAACAGGAGTTCGATCAGTCGCCGATGCGCTATTTCATCGGCGACGTGCGCGACGGCGAGCGCCTGCGCACGGCCATGAAGGGCATCGACTTCGTGATTCATGCGGCCGCCCTGAAGCAGGTGCCCGCCGCCGAATACAATCCGATGGAATGCATCAAAACCAACATCCACGGCGCCGAAAACGTCATTCAGGCCTCGCTGGAGGCCAACGTGGAGAAAGTCATCGCGCTGTCGACCGACAAGGCCGCGCAGCCCATCAACCTGTACGGCGCCACCAAGCTCGCTTCCGATAAGCTGTTCATCGCGGCGAACAACATGGCGGGCGGGCATCGGACGGCCTTCGCCGTCGTGCGCTATGGCAACGTGGTCGGCTCCCGCGGCTCGATCGTGCCGCTGTTCAACAAGCTGCTAGCGGAAGGCTGCGATCATTTGCCGATCACCGACCCCCGCATGACCCGGTTCTGGATCTCGCTCCAGCAGGGCGTCGATTTCGTCAACAAGAGCTTTGAGCGCATGTCGGGCGGCGAGATCTTCGTTCCGATGATTCCGTCGGTGCGCATTCCCGATCTCGCGGCCGCGATGGCGCCGAACCTTCCAACGAAGGTGATCGGCATCCGTCCGGGCGAGAAGCTGCACGAGATCATGTGCCCGACCGACGATTCGCACCTCACCCTGCATTTCCACGATCACTTCGTGATCAAGCCGACCATCAAATTCTTCCGCCAGGACGTCGATTACGTCACCAACCAGATCGGCGAGCGCGGCGAACCGGTGTCGGACGGGTTCGAGTATAATTCCGGCCGCAACGATCACTTCCTTGATGTGTCCGAGATCAGGGAATTCAACCGCATTGCAGTCCAATGATCCCCTATGGGCGCCAGGATATTTCGGCGGAGGACATTGACGCGGTCACCGAGGTGCTGCGCTCGGACTGGCTGACGCAGGGACAGGCTGGGCCGCGCTTCGAGCAGGCGATGGCCGCCTATTGCGGCAGCCGCAGTGCGGTCGCGATGTCCAACGCGACGGCTGCTCTGCACGTCGCCTGCCTCGCGCTCGATCTCGGCCCCGGCGATTTGCTCTGGACCACGCCGAACACCTTCGTGGCCTCCGCCAATTGCGCGCTGTATTGCGGCGCCGGCGTCGATTTCGTCGACATCGATCCGCGGACCTACAATATGAGCGTCGCCGCGCTCACCGAGAAACTGGAGGCCGCGGCAACGCAGGGACGGCTGCCCAAGATCGTGGTGCCCGTGCATTTCGCCGGCCAGTCCTGCGAGATGCGCGACATCCGTGCGCTGGCGGACCGCTATGGCTTCAAGATCATCGAAGACGCGTCGCACGCCGTCGGCGGCGAGTATCTTGGTCGCAAGGTCGGCTCCTGCGATTACGGCGACACCACGGTTTTCAGCTTCCACCCGGTCAAGATCATCACGACCGGCGAAGGCGGCATGGCCCTGACCAACGAGCCGAAGCTTGCCGAACGCCTTTCCTATCTGCGCACGCACGGGATCATCCGGCCGGCGCAGCGGCCCGAGGAAACGCGGAACGCCGAAGAGCGGGTCAACGAGGAGCGAAACGGCCCGTGGATGTACGAGCAGATCGAGCTCGGCTTGAACTATCGCATGACCGACATTCAGTCGGCGCTCGGCACGAGCCAGCTCGCGCGCCTCGATCCCTTTGTCGCGCGCCGGCGCGAGCTTGCGGCGCGCTACGACCGACTGCTCGCTGAGCTGCCGCTGACGCGCCCGTGGCAGCATCCCGACACCAACTCGGCCTGGCATCTCTACGTCATCCGCGTGCACCGCAACGAGATCAAGCTCAGTCGGCGCCAGGTATTCGATGCGCTGCGGGCTGCCGGTATCGGTGTGAACGTTCACTACATCCCAGTGCATACGCAGCCCTACTACCAGAAGCTCGGCTTCCGGGCCGGCATGTTTCCCGAGGCGGAGAGCTATTACGAGGACGCGATCACGTTACCGCTGTTTTCGCGCATGACCGATGACGAGCAGGACACCGTCGTCGCGGCGCTGCAGAAGATCCTCGCGTGAAGATCGCGGTCATCCCGGCGCGCGGCGGCAGCAAGCGGATCCCGCGCAAGAACATCCGCCTGTTTTGCGGCAAACCGATCATCGCCTACTCGATCGCAGCGGCCCAGCAAACGGGGCTGTTCGATCAGATCGTCGTCTCGACCGACGACGAGGAGATCGCCGCCGTCGCCCGCCAGTTCGGCGCCACGACGCCGTTCGTCCGGCCAAAGGAAATTTCCGACGATTTCACCGGCACCAACGCCGTCGTCAAGCATGCGGTATCCTGGCTCAACGCGCAATCGAACGACGTCACGCATGCGTGCTGCCTCTACGCCACCGCGCCGCTGATCCAGGCGAAGTTCATCACGGAGGGCCATGACGCCCTCTCTCGTTCGGATGCCGCCTTTGCGTTTTCCGTGACCAGCTACGCGTTTCCGATCCAGCGCGCCCTGCGCGTTACGCCCGGGGGACGCGTGGACGCCATCTATCCCGAGCACCGCATGACGCGATCGCAGGATCTGGAGCACGCCTATCACGACGCCGGGCAGTTCTATTGGGGAACGGCGCGCGCCTTTCTTGAAGACATGCCGTTGTTCGCACCGCATTCGATCGGCGTGGTTTTGCCGCGGCATCTGGTCCAGGATATCGACACGCTCGAAGACTGGAACCAGGCCGAACTGATGTACGCCGCCGTCAATCGCGCGTGAACCCGCCGTTCGCGTCAAGCAACGGCCGGACGAACGACAACAGATCGCCGCCCTTGAAGAGATGCCCGGATATGCCGGCGGCGGTGGCCGCCTGGACGTCATGCGGCATATCGCCGACCAGCAGGCTCGATTCCGTGCGCACCGGCCAGCCCTCCAGACAGTCGAGGATCATGCCCGGCGCCGGCTTGCGGCGGTCGCTCGCCTTGCGCCACTCGGGAACGACGCCTTCCTCGTGATAGGGGCAGTACTGGAATTCATCGATATGCGCACCGATTTCGGCGAGGTTTTCGCTCATCCAGTCGTGTAGCGTGTGAATGGCCTCGATCCCGTAATAGCCGCGCGCCACACCGGCCTGGTTGGTAACCACGAACGTCAGATAGCCAAGGTCGTTGCAGAGTTTGATGGTCTCGCGCGCGCCCGCCACCCACTCGAAATCCTCAACCTTGTGGACGTAGGCCTTGTCGATGTTGAGGACGCCGTCGCGATCGAAGAAGACGGCCGGGCGACGCACCCGTTCGGGCAACTCCGTTTGCGCCCGCTCGAAATCGGCGGGCACGCCGATGTCGATGAAGAACCCGTCATACAGATTGGCCCGCAACTGGCCTTGCCCCGCGAGACGCGGAAACACGGCCTGTTCGAGCGAGCACGGCAACGCATCGATGAGAGAGAGGATTTCACGATCGACGCAATAGACGCCCGAATTGATCGGCCCGTTCGGCTGCGCGCCCGCCGGCAGGAACGTCTTGATGAAGTCCCGATCGAGCAGGACGCGGCCGTAGCGATCGCCGGCATGATCCCGCTTCAGCGCCACGCGCACGATCGCGGCCGTATCCGCCGGGCCGGCCGCAAGATCGAGCATGTTGAACTCGAAAAAGGAGTCACCGTTGAGCAGCAGGAACCTGCCGTCGAGGCGAGGTGCGGCGTGCTTCAACGCGCCCCCGGTCCCCATCGGCGCAGGTTCTGACATCACCGAGATCGTGGCGCCGCGCCAGCGCCGGCCGTCATAGCGGTTGACCACCTGCCCGGCCTGATGGCCGGCCAGCAGCACGATGTCGCGAATGGTCGGATAGCGCGACACTTCGTCGAGGATGTAATCCAGGAACGGCTTGTCGGCCACTTCGAGCAGCGGCTTTGGCACCAGCCGGGTCATCTCGCCCAGCCGGGTGCCCAGCCCACCGACCAGAATGACAGCCTGCTTCAGCATGACGCCGCCCCGGGGAAAACGCACACGATCACGTCCTATACCTCCTTGCCGGAACCGATGGACGGACGGGACAAGAACAGATTGGACCTCCATCTGTCTTCGGCCACGTACACCAGCAATGCGACCGTCACCTTGATCAGGAAGGTCGTCTGAATGAACGAATTGACCATTCCCGAAACGATGGTGATCGACAGCGCATATAGTACCGGCGTCAGGAACACGCAGGTGACAAAGCGCTCCTGAACGACGCATCGCGTCATCAGGAACACGAATTCTGAAAACAGGATCGCCGACAGCGCGACCAGGAGGAAACCTCCGATCGGTCCACCCAGTTCGAAAAAGACCTCCGGCCATCCCCCGGTATAAGCCGCCCCCTGGGCGAGGATGTGATGGGCGCGCGGAATGGGCAGCGCCTGCTCCATCAGGAACTGCATGGTCGAATTGCGCGACGGATCGAACGGATCGATGAACAATTTGTAGGCGGCGTATCGGCTGTTCCAGTCTCCATGCAGGACCACGCGATCATAGGTCAGCCACCACATTTCGCCTTGCTGGACCAGAACGCGCTCGGTGAGTTTGGCCACGAGCACTGCGCCCTCACTGCGCACGACGATGTAGGAATAGGCCACCGCACCGGCAATCAGCACGAGCAGCACGACGCTGGCGGTCGCCAAATGCCGCACCACCTTCCTCGAAATTGTCCCTGCATGCGGCGACGTTTCCTGGCGCACAGTCAGCACCGCGCCGATCGGCATGATGAAGAACGACGAATAGACATACAGCGAGGAGAACCGGTGCCCCGCCAGGAACAGGTACAACAGCAGCGTCCCGAACAGCGCAGCGAAGCGCCAATCCGAGGTACGGTCATGCAACAAGGGAATCGCAAAGAATACCCCGAGCTGGAACGCCAGCATCGGCCCCCAGTCCATCAGACGGACATGCAAGGGACCGCCATGGAGACGCGTGTAATCGAAACGCTCGATGCCGGCAAACAGCGGGATCGGGCCCATCACCGGCAATTCCACGAAAAGACCGACGACGAACAGAACGGCGGCCAGAAACGCCAGGTCCGGGAATGAGATCCCGCCCGGAAGCCGGAGGCTCTCGAATTTCGCTTCGCCCGCATCGACGAGGTGACGGACCCGCTCGTGCCGAAACGAGTACAGCAGGGCAACGACCACAAGCCCCTGGCAAATCGCAACCGGCACGGCCGCCATTCCGGGACCGAGATCCTGCACCAGTTGATCCGAGAAAATCGGCCCGAACAAATCGATGTAGAGGACGGACACCAGCCTCCAGGCAAAGGCAAACAGAACAAAGAAGAAGATCATGCCCAGCCCGGGTCGCCTGACGATGATCCACAGCGACCCGCACAGCGAAACGGCGACGGCGACCGCACTCGGCACGGCGGCAATCAGGGAGCCGGAAGCCAGTTCGGAAGCCGTCACGTCATCATCCCATCCGATTCGCAAACCCAGTATACGTCAAAGGCCCCGGCGCCCGCCGATAAGCGGATTGCGGAAAAGCGACCTGTCGACGTTCTGATATTTGCCGGCTGCGGCGTGCCGCGAAGTCGTCCTATCAAAGACTCCGCCCGATCAAAGACCCAGAATCAACTTCTGCAATTCTGACGTATCCGGCGTCGGGGAAAACGGCCGATGCTTGGCTCCCGGATACATGCGTGGAAAAGCAAAGAAGGTCGCCGTGTAAAGCAACCTGCCGTGGCCCGGCGCCATCCTGCTGCCCATGTGCAGGCATTTCGCCGTATCCACCATGAACGAGGCCAGGCGGGGCGCTTTCATCACCTTGACGTCGCTGCGCGGAACCTTGTTGAAGACACGCTCGTCGGAGAAATGGCTACGCCGCAACGGATAACCGAACTTGTCGGTCGACTGGCGCGGCAGGAACGTGAACGGCCCGTCGCCATCCTGCTCGACATCGGTGAGATAGCTGAAGAGCTTGATCACCCTGACGTCGTCATGATCGCGATGCCAGAGCTGCGACGAAGCCAGTTCCTCGCCGGTGTGCCGCGAATAGGACAGCAATACGTAGTCGAGCCATGGAATCTCGCCCAGCGCCGTCGCCACGACATTGATCACGGCCGGCTGCAACGCATACTGCACGAAAATATTGTCCGCGCTGAGCTTGCCGTCCTTCATCTCGGCGTCGAGCAACCGGACCCAGAATTTCTTCCAGTTCGACGTCTGCCGGGTCTCGGCGGTCTCGAGGTCGGCCAGCCTCAACGTACCGGCTTCGGCGAATTGCTGCTGCACGGCGGCGTCCATCAACTCGGTGACGACAGCATATCCGTTGCGGTTCAATTCCTCGGCCTTGCTCTTTTCGGCCTCGGTCACGTCGAGGAGTTGCGCCTGACGCTTGCGCTCGAGCTTCTCGCCGAGATGCCATGCGCTGACGCCGGATTTAACCGCGTACCGGAGCGGCGAACGGTTCACATGCCACAACGCTCTCGAAACCAATCCCATTCTCGCACCCGGCTTTTGAAGGATTCCAGGCACATCCCTAACACCGCAAACCGCAAATGCGCCCCGAAATCCCTTAGCAAAATCAACCAACACGAGCAAGGAGACGGGCGTTGGGAACCTGCGGCCGGCAGCTCACCACCCGCCCCGAATCACCGATCTCCTGCCCAGCTAACGCTGGGTCATCGCCCGCGCGAATCTGCCGAACATCGCGCGGTCGCCATTCGAAAGAATGAACGCTCCGCTCAATATCCAGGCGCAGATGCAAGTGAAGCCGCCGGCAGCCACCAGCCCAAGCAGTCCGTCCGGAATCGCAATCAACTTGCTGGCGGCGGCAATCGCCGCAAGCATTGCCGCCACCGCGGCGTGCCTGGCGAGTTGTTTCCAGAACAGCGAGGGTGGCAAGCCCATCTCGCGAAGGATGTAGTAGGCGAATACAGGTCCGAAAACGATGTAGGAGATGGTCCAGCCAAGAATGAATGCCATCTCCCGAAACCAGACCAGAAACAACAGGGTCGCGAGGTATTGGGTCAGGACCTGCAGGTACAGCAGCCGGTTGATGAGGCGCAGAAAATCGGTGCGCACCATGAGAGCCATCTGCCCTGCCCCCAACATCACGGTCACCGCCCCAGGCAATAGCGCAATGGCGAGCCACGGCCATTGACCCGCATGCTCCGGTCCTACCCACACTTTCAAGATCTGTTCCGAGAACAGAGCAATCACCACCATGATCGGAATGACGACCGCCGCCGGCAGGACAAACCCGTTGCGCCCGAGTATCTGCATTCTTCGCGTATCCGTCGTCTCGTCGATATGCGTCGAGATCGGAAGAATGGCGGAATAAATCGGCGCCATCGTCGTTTTCATGAACCGCGGCAACCGCATGATAAGATCATATGTCCCCACCTCGACCGGGCTGAAGAGCGCGCCGATTGCGAGAGGGATCACGGTCTGTTGCAGGGTGCCTCCGATACGGCCGTTAAACATCAGCCAGCAACGATGGAGAATGTCCCGGCGGCTCCGTGCGCCCCAGGATCCCAGCCGCAACGGTGTATGTCGTGCGGTGTAACAGAGCACGGCCGCCAGGATGAAATACTTGCCGACGGTCACCGCGAGATAGGCATACGCGATCCATTCAAAGGCCATTTGCTGCCAGACCGCGACATAAACGGCCGCAACATACAGAATGTTACTCGCCACTTCCGTCGCGCGCAGCCAACCATATTGCTGGAATCCCTTGATCGCGCCCTCGGTAACCAGCCCCAGGAAGGCGATCGGAAGCATCAGAGCCGTCATCTCGAGAATCGAAACAAAGGCTCCGGCCTGATCCTGGGCGACCTTGAAAACCATCGCGAGCGACGGTGCGGCGATCCAGAGCGCGATTGCGGAGATCGTTCCCGCCAAGCCGGCGACGAGGACAAGAATTGATACCTTCTCACGCGCGAGCGACCAGTCGCCGACGCGCCCGCGTGCCACCACCTGGGTTGCCGTCTCGGATACCCCGAAGTCGACCAGCGCCAGAACACCCGTCGGCAGGAACGACCGCACCAGCACGATCAGGCCCAGCACGGCGAGCCCGTAGGACCGTGCGATCAAGCCGACCGCGAACAGGCCGAGCACGCCCGCAAGCGCATAGGCAACGGCCGAGATAGCTGTGTTTTGCACGAATCGGCGCAGCACGATCAGACCGCTTCCGTCAACTGCAGGCTCGCTCCGCTTAGGGCCCTCGATTTCAGGGGCGTGTTACCGGCGACCCCCTTTACCACGAAATTCCGCCCGTCGGTTGACGCAGCGCAAATACGCTGCAGCACCGCGTTCACCATTTCCGGCGCGAATGCCTTGCCGAGCCGACGGCGTTCGCTTTCGGCGGGGCTGTAGCTGCGGCGGAGCACCGAACTTGCCTTGTAGCCGAGCACACGACGGACCGCCGCCGCCGCAACGCCGCGCGCCGACGGCTGCGGAGCCACCGAGGCAACACGCTCGCCGCGTCGCGCCGCTTCGATCGTGTCGAGAATCACATTGGTGACACGGGACGAACCGGCGCCATCGATGGCAGTGTAGAGATCGCTGATGATCCGCCGCCTCGCCTCCGCGACCACCGGGTCGATCGCCGGCAACCGTCCATCCAGCGCCCGTTCGACCAGATCGATCAAGGCCGCTTCGGATTGCGCCGGCCGGCTGACCGAGGTTGCCGCCTCCAGCCGCAAGGCCGGCGTGTTGAACCATTCCATACTCAGCGGCTCCACACCCAGCATCGTCGCCTCGATCGCGGTGGAGCAATTCTGATGGACCAGCAGGCTCGCGCTGTTGATCCATTCAATCGAGGTGCCGTCCTGGATCACCGCAGCGTTCGGCAGCGCCGCCAGGCTGTCGTACGAACGGATGTCTTCGAACGGATGCGGACGCAGGACGAATTGAACGCCGGTAAAGCGCCGGGCGAGATTGACCGACACGTCCAGCACCGCGCGATAGGCCTGCCGCGCATCGAAAATAAACTGGCGCGCGAATTCACGGGAGAAACCGGCCTGCACCATGGCCTCTTCCTCATGCGTCGAACTGTTCGAGAAGCGCGGATTGACCGTGGGGAAATTGGTATTGATCAGCACGTAGCCGGGCTTGACCGAAGGTTTCGGGAGCGCCTTACGCCAGGGATTGGCGCAGAAATCGTAACGCGGGCATCCCGTCGCATGCAGCAGATCCGGCGCCACCGTGCCCTGTCGCAGGAACGCAGCGTGCTGCGCGTGCCCCCAGACGCAGTAGAGATCGACGAGATCGGTGCAGCCTGCACTCTTGACCATCTGCGCAAACTGGTCGGGATTCTTGCCGCCGATGCCTTCGGTATCGAGGACGCCGACGAGTATGCCGGCCCGCTTGTAGGACTTGATGAGGTCGGTGTTGTTCGGCCGCGTGTAGTTGACCAGCACCAGGTCCGGCCGCAGTGCGGGCACGTCGAACCCCTGCTCGTACATCGGAACGAGCGTGACCTTTGCGCCCCTAGTCGCGAGCTCCCTGCCCAGCAGCACCAGCCCTTCGAGATCCCGGAGGGGGTTGTCGACGATCAGGCAGACGTGCGGCGCCTCAGGCACGAGGTCCCCTCGGCGGCTTCAGCGACGCGGATTCGACAGGATGGTCTTCCGCCGGCGCGAGCAGTTCCCAGCTCATCGGCGTGCCGCGACGTACGTCCCGTCCCACGCGCTTGCCCAGCAGGGTGTCGAAATATTTCGGCGGCAAGCCCAGGCCGGGACGGATGTTCCTCAGATTGCTCTCCGTCAACACGTCGCCGGCCCGCAAATCTTCCACCACGTAGAGCGAGCGCCGGAAGATCGTCGAGTTCCGCTCTTTCTCGCTCAGCCCGTAGGAAACCTGGCCGAGCGCCATCCAGGCGCGTTCGGTCTCGACCACCAACGCGGCCATTTCGCTGGGCTCCATCGAGAACGTCGAATCGACCCCGCCGTCGGCGCGCGACAACGTAAAATGCTTTTCGATGACGCTGGCGCCGAGCGCCACGCTCGCGACCCCCGCGCCGATACCGAACGTGTGGTCCGAGAGTCCGACCTCGCAGCCGAACAGCTCCCGCATGTGCGGGATCGTCAGGAGGTTGGTGTCGGATGGCTCCGCCGGATAGGTGCTCGTGCATTTGAGCAGCACCAGATCTTTGCAGCCCGCCTCTCTCGCGCAGCGCACCGCTTCGTCGATGTCGGCGACGGTTGCCATACCCGTGGAGACGATCATCGGCTTGCCGGTCGCGGCAACCTTGCGAATGAGCGGGAGATCGGTGTTCTCGAACGACGCGATCTTGTAGCAGGCCACGCCGAGCTGTTCGAGAAAATCGACCGCCGTCGCGTCGAACGGCGTCGAAAACGGAATCATGCCGAGCGAGCGGGCACGCTCGAAGATCGGGGCGTGCCATTCCCACGGCGTGTGCGCTTCCTGATACAGCTTGTGGAGCGACCTGCCCTTCCAGAGGCTGTTGGGATCGTCGATGAAGAATTCGTCGCGGCTGATATCCAGCGTCATCGTGTCGGCGGTATAGGTCTGCAGCTTCAACGCATGCGCTCCGGACCTGGCGGCGGCATCGACGATCGCCAGCGCGCGGTCCAGCGACTGATTGTGATTGCCCGACATTTCCGCGATGATGAACGGCTGGTGCGCGCGGCCGATCGCGCGGTCCGCCATCATGATCGTCTCACTCATCTGCAGCTCCAGCTTTTTCAATGCGTACGACATAGCGATGGCCGCGAAGGTCGAAGAACGCCGGAAAGCGCTGCGGGTCGGCTACCCTCAGCAGGTCGAATTGCTCGGCGATCGAGCGCGAGGGATCGAGCCGGGAGTCGTCCGGCGTCCGGCGACGATAGTAGCTCGGCGGCCGCTCGTCCTGCGGCACGGGTTTGCCGGAGCCGACGATCT